>Ga0116231_10000036_pt1 | contig 125747 bp, 94 predicted proteins | sample S1TSphgellanicum_2_FD_89695 | JGI IMG/M metagenome (GOLD analysis project Ga0116231, IMG submission 89695) | Host-associated microbial communities from peat moss isolated from Minnesota, USA - S1T2_Fd - Sphagnum magellanicum MG | ecosystem: Host-associated > Plants > Peat moss > Unclassified...
AAAAAAATAAAAAATTATTATTTTTAAATTTTAAAAAAAAAAATAAAAAAAAAAAAATTTTTTACATTATTTTATAAATTTTATAAAAATAAAATTTTTTTTTTTTTTTTTTTTTTTTTTTTTTTTTGACTATGCATTAACCTCCCAAACTATGGAACCCCTCGCTACACTTTCGTTACCATCAAAAAGCCCTTAATAATGTGGTGTGCATGCTTTCTGGCTTGGAATTTTTGGATCAACAAAGCAAAAGTTTTTTATTTTTGATTTTTTCTTTTTGGAAATTAATTTTAAATTTTCAAATGATTTTTCACCATTGAATTTTTGGGAAAGTTGTGTCTCTTAGAGCCTTGAAATTTTTTGCTTTAAATTCTATTTTTATGTTGCATCTTTTCATAGGTTTTTTCACAATTGAATTTTTTCATTAAATTGTATATGTTAAAGCCTTCAAATGTTTTTTGTGAAAAGTTTTATTCCTTAAATCCTCTGAGAGGTTTGTCTTAGAATCTCTTAACATTAATATATTATGATGGGTGTTTCTAAGAAAATGGTTTTTTAAAGAAGAACTCTAAGTTAACCCCACTTCAACCAGAATAATACCATAGCCTAGGGGCAGCTTCAACACACCTGTGCTAAATAATAAATTAAATTTGAAGATTGCATTTTCCAAATAAAAATAAAAATAAAAAACCGGAGCATTTCAAAACATTCTTCAATTTCTTTCACAAAAAAATTGGGTTATTGAGAAAAGTAATTTTCAAAAATTTCAGATTTTTTTTTAAATAATATAATTTGTTTTGAAGCCACCAAGGTTCTACGGTAGGTATTGGGATGGGGTGACCTTGTAGGAGGTTTAAATATACTAGGGCCGACAGCACAAGAAGGGCCAACTAATTATTTCACCCATTCTCTTTCATTGCAACTCTTAAGGGAAAAATATAAAAACTAAATGGAATAAAATAAAATAAATAAAAATTCTTGTGCAAGCAAAAAGGTCAGGATGTAAATCATGCAATATGAAGCTTTGTCATCATATCTGTTGCTATGCTTGGTGATAATGCGCCATACTTAATACACACCGGCATGTGCCACACTTGGAAGCATAATAATAGCAAGCAAAGACTATGATAAGTTCCATTTTGCTTATTTTTGAGGCAGCTCATGAAGTGTTTATTATTTTTTATTTTATTTTTTTTGGGGTCTACCTCATGTATTGTTGGAACTACATTGCAATGGATGAAAAAATTGCACCTTGACGTCTTTTATGGAATATGTAGTGTTGGGTATATTGATATCCTTCAATGTGGAACCGGTAGGTAGTCTGGTACTAAAGAGACCCAGCCATCAGTCCTTGTGAGCGAGGGACTTGATTCGAACTCCGTATATGGGCTATAATTTGTTAACTTGGCTCATCCGAGGATACATCATCATGCCTTTCTCAAGGACAAGGGAGAGTAAGAGTATATATGTGTGAATGTTTATGTATGTATTCATTTGTGTTGTGTATCCATGATACCCAAAGAAACCAACGTTTTGGGCACTTCTTCAGCCCCCATCCAAAAGTAGACCTAGACTCATGAGGGAAGTTAATGGGGATGGAGCTTTTCACCGGCATTAGGCATGTTACAATGAATGAAAAGAATGATGGGCTTTGATGATGAGAGGCTATTAACAAAGCTCCTATAAAAGCTTAATGGAACCTTCTTCTTGCTAGGGGTATGTATAGCTAGCTAGCTAGCTACATTCTACTAGTCCTTTATACTTGAGGGAGGGAAAACTTTGTGGTTCCATCCATTACAATGTTCATCCATTCCTTTGGGGTTTTGTCAATGAAGCTAGAAAAAACATCATCCACCTAGATAAATAGGTGCTCACCAAAATTCATCCCTTTTGTTTCTGGTCTCTTTTAATCCATTGAAGATAGAATTCTCATTTAAGATGATCCATCCAGGGGCTGAAAGACTGCAAGAAGTTTTGGCATGGGTAAGCTATTAACAAGCCAAAGGGCCATTAAAGAAACGCAAAAATGTTTTTAAGAGTCACAATTTTCTAGAGCCCGCCTTTAAGAAAACTCGAAGAGCTTCTCCACCCATATATGAAATTTGCGCCTCCAACACTAAATCTCGCATTCAAGACAATTAGCTTATTGTTTTTCATGTCTCAACCCCAATAAAAATGAAAGTAGGATTGTAAAAGGTAAGGGACTACTAACAGCAAACCATACAAACCAATCTATCAATCTGGCCAAATCAATAGTAAGTGTTAAACTAGGCAATGCTTTTTTTCTTTTTGCCAACAATAACATTGTGTGCCAAAATGTTGACCTAAAGCCATTTTATCATCCCAAATTGACATAATCGCTATTTTTTTTCATCCAAAATTTATTGTGTAGTGCATTGGTGAGGATTCTCTAAAAGCATCTCCACCATTACACTATATTTTGTTGATGTCAATATTTATTACATCCAACCATAAAAAAAAAATATTGAACATTGAACATTACCCTAGTACCTTGGCCAATTTGACACTAATTATATTATTTTCAGAAATGTTGAAATTTTCAGAAATTATTTCTTCCAAATCGAAAACTACTGTGAAGAAAAATAGTGAATATTAAGAATATTTCATGTGTTGAAATAAATTTTTCAAAATTAATTAATTATTCGATGGACATGTGTTGAAATGGCCAAGGTACTATGGTATACATTGAGGAAGGATTTGCATGTTCACATGTGGGTCAATCATTATGACTAGCCAATCAATAACAATCAATGTGTGACCATCAAATAGCAATAGTCATTTTTATTTCCCAACATTATTATTCACCCATTATAAATTTGCTCAAAATGCCAATGAAATTTTATACTTACACTTGCTTGATGTACCAATTATCCAAATTGTGGTGTACTTGTGCTTTTAGAGCAATGTGGTGGAAATGCTCTAAGGGAGACCATTTTCTCCAAAATAAAATTGTCATTAAAAAAAATGCAATTTTAATTTTTTGCATGTTGTTTGAAATAAAATGGAAGTGATTTCCTTAGGATTCACATTTTTCATTTCATAAATTTATATCCAAATGACATATCCAATTGTTCAAATGTCCAAATGCAAATTAATATGTTAATTGTGATGTACTTAACATATTTAGACATGGTATTGTTTTAAACATAGTCCATATTTATATTTCAAATAAAAATTGATCAAAATACAAAATATGTTGAAATTGCAATCCCTTTGATTTTGACATAATCCATGTTTACACATTTGAATATAAATCAATACAAAAACATTTATGCAAATTACGTTAATTTTGATGCCTTCGATTTTTAAACTTCATATTCTAATGATGATTATGGGGGATTCTATGGTGGTAAAAATAGTTACTCTTTTTTATGTTTAAATTTTTGTCTAATTTTAAATTCAAAACATGCATTTCTAAAAAATATTTATCAACCCCTTAAATGTTTGGGTTAAAATTTGGAAAAAAAAATTGTCATCAAAACATGAAACATAATGTTTAGGTTCAGGTTTATGGAAAAACAATTATCACACCTTTAAACATCATGATTAATGATCATACATGTTTTCCCTAATTGAGTTGGGTAATAGAACCAAGGTTGAATGTGCCTTTAAATGAAATTTTGTTTTATTCTTGATTCATAAGATGTTATGTTGATAACAAAAGAGTTGGTATTAGTCCCATAATTTTAAATGCCATGTAGTTTAAAATGACATACCACTATGACCTAAAAATGTATCTGGTGTTTTTTGATGTGAACAAGGTCAAAATGGAAGTTTGGATGAAAAAGTAACCTAATGGATGAAAAGCTATAAGGTTTTGAATTGGTGAAAAGTGTCGCAACCCTAGCTTTGGGCTCGTGATCAAAGGAAGGGCTTGTAAATGTGTGGGCCAAAAGTGAGCCCATGAGTCACATTTCATGCTCTCGAAAATGCAAAAGAGTGTGAAGGAATGAACCCCTACACTCCCAAATGAGCTCCCACTTTGAAAGTTAGAGTCACAATGGACTCCCGAACTTGCAAAGGTCAAAATTCATTGGATTGAAAAGTTCTTTATATCATTGAAAAGTTGTTGGAATTTATATGTCTAAAATGGGCTCGCATGATCCATTTGAGTTCCTAAAACACAAGTTATGGCCAAACGAAGGGTCGGGAGTCAAATTGCTAATTTGAATTTGACTTCTAACCACTAAAAGTCGAGAATCGCCTTGATTTCCTTGCGTGAAGGTGACATGCCACTTGACAAGGGCTACAACCCTTTTTCAAACCTCACTTCAATCGGAGGTTTTCACACAAAGTTACAAGCCTCCAAAATTGCGGGAGTCCCAATTTCAAGAATTTTGGGACTCTCACTTGGGAGTCTCGGGACAAAATGACATTTGGGTGCTAGCCCCATGGCTAGGCACAGAAAATACTATAAGGGGGAAGGTGGTGGCTTCCTCCAAGTCCGGGCTGTGGTGAGTCTTATGAGTCGATGTTTGCCTATGGCTCATATGTGCATCAAAAGTGCTCCAACTATGCACTAACCAACTTGTTGTTTGGTTTGTGCAAGTCCATGTGAATAATTGAATTGCTTGTCGCTTTTCGTAATCCCCATCCCGAAGCTCCAACACGCCCCTCTACCCCCAAAGTGCTAGGAGCCAAAGAGCGTGCCCCAATTCTTTATCCTTCCATTGTTTTCACATTTAGACTTGCAGTTCAGTCTACCAAGGAATTTGGGGGTGCATCAGAAAGTGTCAAAACAAGGGTTAATTTTTCATCACCATTAGGCATTGAAGGTGTCGTTGTTATTCATTTGTTGTGTTTTATGTTTTTGTGATGTTTTGTTACTTATAGGTGATGAATTTTCTAATTAATGATCATGTTTTTTACTTGTTTGAAACAAGTAATTAAACTTGGTTTGAAGTTGTTTTAGGTGTATGGCATGAGTTTTTAACATCACAATGCATCAAATCTAATTCTAGTCACATTACCTAATAATAAAAGAGTTGGCAATTAAGTTATAATGGCTTACAAATTTTAGCAACATGTTACTTCCTAAATAAATGTGTTTCAACCATGACTTTTGTCAAATTAAGGTTGTGTCCACAAGTCTTATCATCAAAAAATTATATCTAACATTCAATCATAAAACTTTAGGTTGATAATAAAAAAAATGGCCATACACTTCATGCCATACACCTCAAAGAAATCTAGTTTGAATTTAATTACCCAACACTAATAAGATCTTTTATCATGACACTGAAATGAATGATATTTAATATTTTCCATAACTTTTGAATATTTAGCTATCTAATTCAACAACATTTGATCAACCCCAAATCAATCAATCTTTTTTATAGACCAAATGTTATACCAAACAAAAAACTTAACAACTTGTAGTTTCTACAATATTAATTAATTTTTTTTTACTAAAAACTTATTGTGATTTTTTATTTGTAGTTGTCACAACCTTGAATTGCATTTTAAGAATTATGTGGACATTATGCATGTTCAAGCTAGTGTACTAAAATTAAGCATTGGTTTATTTAAACTCAACATTTTATCATAAATGGGATATCAATGCTCATGTGTAATATCCATGCACTTCAAACTATAAACATTGAAAAAAAAATCTTATACCATTTATTGGATTGACACATTGTGTTCTTGAGAGATTTTATGCAATCATAGCCAATCAATGACTTAATGATATATGCTATTCAAACAACAACCAATCTTTTCATTCATCAAACACACAAAAAATATCATAAGCAAAAGCTTACATGTGAAAACAAGCTATGCATCCAAACACTATGACAAAATGAAATGCAAGCAAATGATGAACAATATTCTAACATGTTAAAAAAGAATGTGTCATAATAATTTAACCCAAAACTATTACAATTTATTCTAATATGCACACATTTTGTTAGCCAATTGAAAATCAATTTCTTTCAACCTCTATGCGATATAGCTCTCTAAATTGTACCTTGGAATGAAGTTAGAAACAATGTGAACTTATTAGTTCAACATGCCCTTACAAAGTGGATCACAAGTGATACACATTACATTGGTTTAAGAATTTAATGATCATAAAATATTTGTACTCTAAGGTTGGACTTGTGAATGAATGTTGATGTTAGAATTAATATTTGAAATTATAGGACCCACAAAAATAACACATATGATTCATCCACAAACCCATCTCTTGATAGGAGTTTGGGACTTCATTTCTTTGAAGGATGAATTTGCAAACCCAAGATTGCAAGCCATGGAAAAATGCCATTTTGCACAAATATTCCTCCTTCATTGGGACAAGGTCAATAATGCACTAAATGCTTGAACATATTACGCCAAGGTTTCAAGTCCTTCTCCTTGGCGCAAATTAAACAACTTTTGCCCATCTTTCAAGATTTGGTTATGCGAGGTGAACCTTTCATTCAACTTGGTCTTGAAATCATTCCAAAACAAGGTATCCATCAAATCAAACTCCACATCATATTGTGTCATGCACCATTCTAAAACATGATTCAATAACAAATACTAAGCCATCCTAGGTCAATTAATAGTTGTGATGATTTCTTGGGTTTCATTCTTTCATTTTTTCCTTTTTTTTTTTCCTCTTCAAATGAACCTTCTTGGGTGACACATTTTCACTGTTATTTGGTTCACTTGGCCCATTTGAACTACATGAATGAAACCTAAAATTTGAACTAAAGGACAAGGTTTTTAGTTTATCAATTTTTTTCTTGCCCTTAAGCTTGTGAAGATTATTTTTCGTGCTTTGGACTTGGTTTGGGAAGCAAGTTTTACACTCCCACCTCTATACCTATTTTTTCCCATTCATCCCATCAAGGTGATGACCTCGATCAAAATTAAATTAATCAAACAATCTTTGATAGCAACCAATTTTGTAACCTTGTTCATTTCGATCTTCACATGTGTCATGCACTTCTAGGGCTCACTTTTTTTTGCCTCTATGGCACCTTCCATTGTTTCAGATGCCAATTCAAAATCCAACTGCAATATTAGTTGAAATGCTCGTTTACTCAAATAAAATACGAGCACAAATGTTGAAAATGTTTTATTTAGTCATTAATGAATGATGGATTTAAAAAATAGATGGATTTGGCATGTTTGTTGGGCAATTGTGTGGCCATGCCTCCTTTTCAAAATGCCTTTTATTTGTCCTTCTCACTCATGTGCCACGGAGCTTGTGCAGTTCCTATCTTCTATTTGCACATTCCATAACACATTGGGTTAGGTCAAAATCTTCCAAGGTTTTCCAAATTTGGTTCATTGACTAAGTTAAACTCACTAAAACAAGGTATAGACTTAGTTAAAATGTAAACCTTCTTGCGATAACTATTCACAAGACATCACTAAGTTGTCTTGAAACAATTCCAAAAGACAACATTAAATGATGTTTCAAGATGGCACAAAGCCATCCTCAGGACAACACCAAGTCATTTTGAAGAGAAATGTGAAACAACACCAAGTGTTTTCCCAAGGCAACATGAAATGCTACCCTTGGACAACTTTACATTGCCCCAAAGAACCTACTTTTAGTCATTTTTAGGATAAGCCTTGCTTGACCCAAAACCACATTCCCACAAACACACATGGTTCAAACCCATAAATAACATTGGGGGAAGTTGAACCCCAATTTGGTATGGCTTGGCCTCAAACACCACCTAAGTGCCCCCCACCATGCTGGTCCCGAGCTGGGGCTTGCCTTGTGTGAAGTGAATTCACACAAATGGGCATATCATCTCCTTGCGCTGAAGGACAATTTTCTTGCACAAAGTGACATTTAAAGGTTAACCACATGATTTTGATTTGATTTTTTGGAAAACAACTGACATGATTTTAATAACTTCCTATAGTAATGCAAATGTGGCGAATTTTTTTTCTTCAAGTGAATGCTCTTGATACTATGATTTTTAAATTAAGGGGTCAAATGGTGACCTATTCAAAAGTTTGGGAATTAATAATGGTCACGACAAAAAAAATTCAAAATTTCATATTTTTGGTGTAAATTTGAAAAAAATTCCAAAATGTTGAATAATTTTACCATAGTTTCCAAACAACAAAATTGAAACAAAAAAAACACAACAACACTAAAAGGAAACATAAAAAATCAATTCCATTGAAGAAAGTTGTACAAAATAAATACATAAAGCATACAAAGGCATTGTGCATCTGATAAATGTAATAGGTCCTTCCATTTGACAAGTTGGAATGATGTGATCAAAATTGTTAAAAGCAAAACCAACAAATGCCAAGACCCCAAAATAAAATCTCCCATGTTTCAAATATAATTGTTAAAAATAAAACTAGCTAAAACCCCAAAATAAAATTTTGGCCCATGTTCAATTCGCCCCATATGCTCGGTTTGCCATTGCATGCATTAGTATAAGAAAAGCTCACGAAGCAAATACATACCAACCATATTTTTCAATAGCTACCCTTTATGCATAAGCAACATCATAAGAAAAAGTTTGCAAGGTGTAAAATTTTTGGCTATACATGCCCATGACAAGCTACAAATGGGGATTTAAGGCATTTCAGAACTTGTTCTTAAAAAATGACAATGATGCAAAACATTGTTCATCTTCCACTGAACCAAGGACATGGATTATCATAATTTCTACAAGTTTGATGTATTCAAAAAAGGCATGACAAAGCACTAGTTGTGATTGTGCACCACAACCCTACACCCCTTCACATGAACAATTAGAATTGAGAGGCCTTACCTAACCTAGAAATGTTGTGTTGGCAATTGGTTACACAAACAACATCCAAGTGTTTTGTGATGAAACCCAAATTTTAAACAATTTTATTTGATAACCTTAATCCTCACAAGACAAAAAAAAACATTGACAACTACATATCAAAGGTTTGGTGTGATATAACTCTAGCTATAGATTATGTAATCAAAACTTGGCTCCAAAACAATTTTATTTTACAAAATTAACACAAACTTGGCACCCAAGGAAAAAAGCAAGTGCAATTTAGCTTTTGATAGCAAAAAAGAAAGAAATGTTGCTTAACTAGTTCATTAGGTCCCACAATTTGTGCCCATGTATATGCTGACAAACACCTTTCGAAATAAATCCAAAACCCAGTATATTTTTCCTCTACTATTTGGGGGTGTTTTGAAAAATCTAAACACCTTGTGGGATGAAAGGAGGTGAAATAAAATCATTTCAAATGAAGACCTAATGAATGGGCATATCAAGTGTTGAATTCTAAAAATGACAAGAGATGGATTAGTTGAATGTTTCTGGAACTGTGGATATGGGAATTTTCTTTGTGTTGTTTGCAAGTTAATTAGGCCAAGAGTTGTGTGGTGTGCGTTTGTTTTGTGAAAAGCTAGAACAACAAAATTGATGAAGGTTGTTTGAAGTTCTTCATGGCTTTTGGAAATGGCAAGTTCAACAAAGGATGCCAATGAATAAGAAGAGTGGGTTGTTGGAAGCTAAACATCTTTTTCCTTTTCTTTTTGTTGATGAAGCATTGTGTTGTAGAAAACAAACATTTTGATCACATATAGTTGTGAAGTGTTTTGTCAATTAAGTGGTGGATGGGAGGAATGCCCTGAATCATAATGTTTTGGTGTATCCTTATTCCAAGTATTTTTCCGCTGCATACTAGAGTTGGGATTTAGAAATAGAAAGACTAGAGAAAATGAATAAAAATGTAGAGATGTTGGAATTGATGAAATTCCTTACGGAACAATGCTGGTTGATCTAAAAGAATACCAATTTGTGGGTATTCTATTGGGTCTCATTCAAAAAATTGAGACCCGTCTCCTAGGATCTTTGGGAAAGTCAATATCTGAATCATGTCGAGAGAATTATGTGTTGTTGTGGGATATGTTTTCTTATTGTTACATGTTTGTGTGAGTTGTTGAAAGAGCTTATGTGGAATTCCAATCGGGAAGTCATCTAGAAATTTGAGACCCTAATTTTGGAAACTCCAAGGAATTCGGTGTAACTGGGAATTCCATCTTTTTTTGTTACATTTATGAGGGAGGTGTTGCAAAAACTTTTGTGGGGTTATTGTTGTGGAAGCTGGTTCTATGATGTAAGACCAAGATGGCCTATTGAGAGAGTCCACAAAGTGCTGATCTGACAATCTCTAAAAACAATTTCTATATAGAAGTTAGTTCTATAGGAGTATCATATACATAGTTAAGCAATATAGATGTGTACTTAGGAAATGTAACGAATAGTGAAGATGCAGGGATAGAAACCCAGCTGTTGTTTATAAATCAGTGGATCTGTGGTGAAGAATTGATAATTGCATGTATGGATTTCTTGAGGTTTGAGGTTGCCTCTTTTTTTTTTTGGTCACAACCTAACCTGCTTCACCACCGTTTCATTTTTTGAAATGCTCACAATTTTTTAATAGTTTTTCCTGCAATACCCAACTGGCTGGGTATGATGGGAAAAAAAGGGTAAAGAATCAGAGCAGCTCACCACCTTCAGGCTTTACTGTATACTTAGTACTTGCCCACTTTAGTGTGGTAACAGCAAAGTAAAGTTGCCTCTCTGTTGGGGAGGAACCTTGCAGAAACAGTTAATGTGACATACAAAGTGTGAGGATTGTATAGAAACTCCATAATGTCACATTAATAGTGGATTGTAGAAACTCCACTCTTTAATAAATTGTTAGAATATACCTACATACATTCATGGACTTTTTTTTTAATTGCAGTTTCAGATCATGCTTCCAAATGTCAGCCCTGCCAATCCCACTCTGCACACACACACACACACACACATAATATGCCAACAATTATACAGTTAGGCTCCTTACAGGTTTTCACCTTTTTACTGATGCAGTGAAAACCGGAGAATGCAGTACAAAAAAATAATGCATCTTCTTCTTAGCAGAGCAATACTTTTTTCCATGCTTTCATCCTCTGGTGAAATTGAGTCCTTTGAAGAAGCCAACCATGGTTTGAAGAAGCTAACCATGGTTAATATTCTGTGTATTACCCTTTCATGAAGTGAGCTTCATTGATGATCCTATACTCACACTCACTCTTTCTTATATTGTAAGGTAAAAGCCTAAGGCAGTGGAATAAGGGCCTGTGTGAGGCAATGCTGAGCGTAGGTCCCAATCCGTTAAAACCCATTAGTGAGAGATTTACCGAGTGTAAAGACCTGCTCCAATTTTTTTCTTACAAATTCTCGTGATATTTTTTGTCAGGCATCCAAAAGAAATTTTTTCAGAAAGGAGGGCAGGCATTTTTGTACATCCCGCTGAAAAGTTACGGTCAACAAGGTTCCCTCCAACTACCCTAAAAAAATTTGGAGCAAGTCTTTACAAAACAAACGAATCCCGGTCACAAAGGTGTTCACATATTTGGTGAGTGTGTGTGTATAATACATGGACATATTGGCACTATTCCAGGCTGGGAAATTTTAGGGCTGCCCTAAATGAGTAATTTTGTATGTCTATTCATTCCCCCCAAAAGAAAAGGGCTTGTGGTGTCTCCTTTCACAGAAACCATGTGTTACTTACCTTATCATCCAAATAGATTCACCCAAAAAAGTTTTCATCAATCATTTCATTGCAGGAAATTGATTTAAGGATGATGATAGTCCATTTGTGTGAATAATAATATTACATAACATGTTGTGGGTTGGGTTTCTGCCAGGTCTGGACTCTGGAGAAGTAGTGGTTTATTTTTAAGTGTTTTTTTAATTAATAGAAGACAAATAATATATGTGAGCTTTAAAAACTCTGAAACATTCTTCATACATTGAATAGGGGGGGAGGACCCATTATGCCTTTTGCAGCACTAATTTCATGGCATTGAAGCTTATAATATAATAAGCCTGATGATGCTATGATGTCTCACAAATTTGGTGTCCATTAATGAAGCCTACCAGATAGGAGTCATCACAATTCTCACCCAAAACTTTCCAATCACCCTTTTGTCATCAAAGTTCAAAGGGCATCATAATCTCTATGCTGCACATTCCTTGCACCATGAACATTTATTTCCCTTGTTGGAAAAATGTTTAAATAGGGCTAGGCTCTTTATTGGCATTCTTTTTTTATATATTTTCTGCTGGCGTATTAAATAATCCCCCCCCCCCAAAATTGGGTGATGGCCAGGCCCTAGACTACTTTTTGTTCCCATGACATATATTATTATGACTAAAGGGTATATGGCATGCTAGATAGCACGGTATATACATGTATACTATATACTTACCATGATATGTTATAAACATGCCATGCTAATGTTCATAACCTGCTAATGTTCATGAACCCCAAAAGTGATGGGAGAATGAACACATAAGTTTTCTTTGAGAGCATAAGTGTTTGGTCATTGACCTATCTACCCTAATGAAAGTGCCTCCTTGCAAACTTTGGGAGACACCCCCACAACTACCTAATGCAACCCAACAATAAGTATGGGTTCTATTACCTAATAGTTGAGTGATACTCAAAAGGTCGTTTGGACATTTGGACTCCATAATGGCTCCAAGGGGAAGTTTGGTGGTCTACTCCATTCCATGCAAAAATGAATTTGTTTCTCCTTCCATTCAAAGCTCCCACAAATGTTCTTACAAGAGTTACATGGAGATTAATCAAAAGCTTTCAGAATGGCGACTTTTTTTGGCCTTTTGTTGCATTCTACTTTTTTCCAACATGACAAAGGATGTGTTTGTTTCTAGAAGCATCTAGGCAAATGATCATACATAAATATACTTGTGACATTGAGGTATTAAATGTATACATGAATGAATAAGAACATTGAGGTAATAACTATATGTAAACAACTCCCTTTTTATTTCTATGTGTATTTTGAGGGATCTCCCCCAACAAAACAACCCTAGGGTGTTATGCTGGGGAACTCCCCCAGTTTTATATGTTCCCATGGAAATATTTCTTTTCTATGAAATGGGAAAGAAGCAAGGAAATAAAAAGAGCGTAGTTTATGTAAGGGGAGGTTCTCATACTCATGCATTCTCCTAAGGTTTGGGAACACCCTCAAGCTCACGCCCTCGGGTGCCCCTCCCTCAGGAGAACGCACTTGTATGGGAACCTCCCCTACAACATAATTCTACTAGCCACATTGAGGTAGTAAAAGTGTACATGAATACTAAGATTCAAGCTATTTAGATGTTGTCCTTCTAAACATTTGAGATGGGACCCTAACTTGCATTGGACCATGATTACTAAAAATCATTGTCTGTCCCCAAGATCCAAGGTCTGGAAAATGATTTCTCGACCATGGAAACGCATGGTTGAGAGGTTGCAATTTTCTCTGCCACAAGAGGCTGAATCTATAAATCAAGTTAACATAAAGGTGGAGCTTTGAGTTTAGGGGGTTGGAGTTTTGGTTTGGCCATTCATATGGCTTAGAAGTTGTACAAATCAGTTTATAGGGGTTTGGAAAAGGGTGCACATTTGCTCCAAATTAAGCACATGAGAGCATATTTTGTAGTTGTTTTGTCGTGCTTTTGAAGAGCTCTCCTTTCATATCTTGGAAGGTGGATTTGGAGCAATAAGTGAGAGCTGATGAACTACACTGCTAAGTTGGGGAGATAATTAGTCAAGACAAGACACACTCTCACACACAATGTTTACAAGAAATGGAAGTCATTTCTTCCACAAGACTTTAAATTGAACTAGAGAGATATTTAGTGGAAGTGAAGAGCTAGAAAGGACTCAAGTTTCAGGTGGTATCTATGGCATCACACCTTTGTGGTTCATACTTGACAGGCCAAAATGAATCAGAATATCTCAGTGCTACACCCAAATCTGTTGCAACCGAATTTTGGGGATCTCCTCAAGCCATCAAAGCTTTGGAATTCACGTCTTCCTTCCTATATTACCTTAGGCTCCCTCATAGTTCTAGTTGGTATATGAAGGCTCTGAGAATGGTGCCTATTTAGGAAACACTTGCCTAGCAAGGTGAAGAGGTTCAATGCATTATGGTCCTTGTTAATAGGGGTCACCTTATGGGCCATTTGGATTCAAACAAACAACTTGATTTTCAATAGGGTTAGATGAATGGCAAGAGGCCAAGCTCAATAGTGTCATTTGGGAGGGGCTAGTTGATGAGTGGTAGCATGTGCCCTAGCACATACAAAAAGCACCCAAATAATGAAAGTAGAATTCTTGAAACCTTTGATAAAGTTTGGGTTCTGCATCACGCAATTTGTTTGCATGACGAAAGAAAAGTGTGTTGTGTTATCAACCACCTACTGATGGCACTATTAGCTGATAGTCGGGGTGACTCTATAGCTCCAGGTTTGAATTGTTCCCTACTCTCTTTGCCTCTTTGAACCACCTTTTTCTTCAATGAACTTTTCCATTAGTTCCATGGAATGGGAACAACTCCACCCCTAACTAATAACTTAGGCTCTAAAAAAACTATTTTTTTCCTTTTTACTAGCAATGCATGACTGATAAAATGTGGCTATTTATCTCAAGTACATGCTTGAACGCACCAATTTTGTTAATTAAAAAAAATTGCACACTTGAGACATGTTCCAAAAGTAAGAACTACATGTGGAATGCCCATGCCACTCCACCCCACCCCCCAATTATTATTCCAAAAAATGACACTATTATTCAAAACCTTGATTTTTTCCTCAAACTAACAACATGTCTAACTAACCCCAATCAAATAATAATAATAATAATAATAATAGTACTAGATTAATAAATAACTTTTTTTTAAAAATCAGAATCACAACTTCGATATTCCAGGCACTCAATAATTGGAGTGGGAACCAAAAGCAACTAAAAATCAGAACCGACCAACACTGCTATATACCTAAAAGCTTTTTTATTTGAAAAAGTGTAACATTCACATCCATAATATTACAGAATAATAGATGACAAGTGCCAAGAATACGTGGCTTATAGGATATCATCACCCATCACACTCACACTTCTCATTACCATAATATGGTCTAGTTCTTATGCTTATTTGGTGAGTGTGAATGGTGCATTTAAATTCAGTGAAATCTATTATTCTACACGGTCCATCTGATTGGTCAATCACAACAGATTGCATCCAAATGCAAATGTAAATTCTCAAATCCAAATCCAAATCCAAATGTAAATTGGCTGCCACTATTTTTGGCCTGGACTAATAGCCCTTCCTAAGAACATCTTACCTATTGGGTGATATGCAATGACTTGAATTCCGGGCAGTATAATTTTTTTTAAGAACAAGGCAGTAGTAGTAAGTCATAACAGATGACAAACACGCATGATCTGACTTGTTATCGACAACTGACATGCTGTTCACTATGTTGTTCACTTTGCGTTTTGGAGCATTAGTGTCGATCATCCCCAAAAGGATTAAGGATTTAGCATTCATTGATGCTGGTGACAAGTTATTGGAAAACTGTCAAAAATAATTTCTGACTGAAAAACCTGACTTAGCCTAACACGAGGAACTTTCATCCTGTCTTATTCTAAGACACTCTCTTGTTGTGGGTTGTCATCAAATTTGGCAAAATTTTCATGAATCTGCAAAAGACTATTTGTTCTTTGAACTTTACACTAGTCAGTTTCGCCAGGAAATAAGACAAGGCTGCTGCTTTGGAGCTATGATGATGGCTTTCTCGTCCTTACATGAGTTGCATTGATGTGCTCCAACAAAAAAGGAATCACAATTAGTTGCTTAAATTCGCACCCCACTGGAGGTACCTACTTGTGCTTAGACTGTGCTCTTCTTCTATATTGAAGAAGTGAGACCATATTGGACTGCCCAGTGCCTATGGACTGATCAACCCAGAAGCTCTTGATGGAAATTGTAATTTGGCAAAGAGCTGACTTGTGCCAGGAACATGGCTGGAGTGAACCAGCAGGCACCAGTGCACCAGTTCAGGATGAGGATGTTCAAGCTGTTTTGGGGATGAACCCAAACAGTTCCAAGTAGGGCATTTTTATTTTACTCTTCCTTGCCCGGGGTTTTTTCAGCCCTCTTCTCTGCCCTAAAGTTTTCCCCTGTTACCTTCCTCCCTCCTCCCCTCCTAAACCTAAATTCATTTTCTTGCCCCCAGCTTTAGCTTCCTTCTTCTCACCTCCATCGGCAAAGCTTCAAGGTGGGCTTAGGAACGTGGAGACGCAAGGGAGCTTAGGAAAGTGGCAACGCAAGGGAACTTGGAGCTTCAACCTAGAGGCAGACACTCAAGCTTGAAGGTAAGCTCCTTCCCTTCTCCTCCTTTTTTTTTTTTAAAATCCTTTTTTTGTTGCAAAAAGGACAACGGAAGCTATCATCTTCTTCTTCTCACTGATTGAGAAGAAGAAGACGATGGTAATTGTTGTCATCGTCTTTTTTTTTCCTTGCTTTGGTGCAAAGAGGACAATGGCAACTATCATCGTCTTCTTCTTCTCACTGTTTGAGAAAAAAAAGACGACAACATTGATGTTGTCATTTTTTTCTTTCCTTGGTTTGCTACAAAGAAGACAATGTTAATTGTCATTGTGAGGCAACTTTCCGTCCCTTTACTCCCAGTTCTACAAGGTGACTATGCTTGAAAGCACAAATGCTACCGGTGAAGGAAAAAATGCAAGTGTATTTCGAGATGTTAGATTGCGTTTGTAATTGAAATTAACCTACCTCTTATGCATCATTTACAATTAGAATTGATAGATATATTTTTCAAGCTCACACACTCCACATTCTAGGACTTTATGTCAAATTGTCATTCATTTAAACCAATGTTTACGGACTCAACATCATGTCTAACATAGCTGCAGACCACTAATCACTTGAAATATTGTTTGTAACGCATAGGTTATTCAAATTCGGCTTGCCATAGTTCACTAAAAAGTTAACTACAAGGCGCATCTTACTACCAAATCCTAAACTTTGCAGCTAAACCAACAAGAAGTTATGCTACAAAACCCAAGAGGGTTTTACAAAGGTGGTGAATTCAACTTGGCTACAAACCACTAATCATTTGAATTATTGTTTTTAGCACATAGGTTATCTTGAATTATTGTTTCTAGCACATAGGTTATCCAAATCCGGCTCGCCTTAGCTCAGTAGGAAGCTAACTACAAGGCGCACCGTCCTACGAAATTTTAAGATCTGCAACTAAACCAATAAGGAGTTATACTACCCAACCCGAAAGGGTTTTACAAAGGCAGTTGATTCAACTTGACTACAGACCATCAGTCACTTGAAACATCATTTCTAACACATATATTATTCAAATACAACTTGCCTTAACTCATTAGAAAGCTAACTACAAGGCACAACTTGCTACCAAATCCTAAGTTCTGTAGCTAAACCAACAAGAAGTTACGCTATAAAACCTGAAAAGGTTTGTGAGATTTTTCTAAAGTTCCAACCTCCCAACACTATCACTACCCACCCCCATTCCTTCAAAACTATTACAAGATTTTCATTCTACTTCCCTTCCTTCTCCCCTCCACCAAGATTAATCATTATTTTCCTCTTCAAGAAGCTTGTGGGAACAAGTATTCAAGATTGAATGAAAATTATGTCTGGGGAAAATAGAGAACCCCCAATGATCTGAATCTGCCTTTTAAAGAGAAGGAGAAGGGAGGTGAAGGTAGATCCAAAGCTTGGTGGCCAATGGAATGTTCCAAGCTTGGTGGCCAATGGAAGGTTCCATGTCTGGTGGCGAATGGAAGGTTCCATGCTTGATGGGCAATGGAAGGTAAAGGAAAAACACATTTTCACCTCTTCCCATTTTCCCCCCAACAAACTTTACATAAACCTTCAATTTTTTCCTTTGACCTTACGGTTTTACTTTACCATGGTTCTAGGCCGTTACTCCCACCTTTCTTTCCTTTTCCTCGATCTATAAATTACGATTGTGCACCTTAATGTAACAAGTCCTTGACACCTTCATGTCGATTTGATTTTGATTAAAGATCTGACCTTTTTCCTCTCCTTGAAATTATGGCATCGCGCATGGTCACATCTTATGGGCCCCAGGCCGCACAAATGAATGAAGAACCACCTCCAGAGTCATCTTTAGATCTGACCCCAACACAGCATCCTCATGATGAGAAACCCAAACCTCGAGAAGTGCGTGCTCGTATTAAAATTAAATCCCCTCGAGCCCGGTACTATCGTATTTCTCCGAACTCTCGCACCCTGGTGATCTTGCTACAAGTCGACCCCGCTTCTAATGACGAACCTGAGACCGTTTGTGAAGGTTGTTACGAAATTAAAGATACTTCTATCTTCGCATGGTCTTCAATTCCCAGCGTTGGACATTATTGTTGGTTGCACGATCTAATTCGTCGACTGCCTTTTAATAGCAAAACGGACTACCTAATTCACACCGTCTAACGCATCCTAGATTTCCTGCAGTTATGAACTATCACTATGGCATAGCCCAGGATTTCACATGTACTTATCGTTCCTCGCTGAGTTCATTCACAAACTAAATAAATGTTTCAATTATTATGAGACTCATGTTGCCATTGACACACTATTATACTATATATTTAATTGTTGAATTGTCATGAATTAACCTTATGTTCAACGGCTTGAAGATTGTTCTATTTCTATTAGACCTTTCATTAACATCCCTTTAACTACTTTAAGAATTTCTAACATCCTCGTTGTTCACTAAATACTAGAACAAGACCAATGTTGCGCTAAACACCGTGAATTCTGGTGTCTACTTCTACCCCCAACCCTCTAATTACGTAACAAAGTTCCCAAAACTATGGTTACCAACTTTTTGTTGAAGAAAACAACTAACCCAACACCTTATTCACCAATAACACATTTCATTAAAGGAAACAACCCCTCCACGCACTAAGCACATTCATCATTCCCTATGAAGTTGCTAAAAGCCCCTAATAACCTTACCCCATTCAAATAACCTTAATGCAACTCTTAAAAATTGAGATTACCACACATGTTTGTGTTGGTATGGTTCACAGTCATCATCTTTTTTTTTTCCTTGTTTTGCTACGAAAAGGATGACAACAACTATCGTCATTTATTTTTCCTTGATTTGCTACAAAGAGGACAATAGTAATTGTCGTCATCTTTTTCTTTTCCTTGGTTTGTTACAAAGAGGACAACAACATTGTTGCCATCGTCTTTATTTTTTCCTTAGTTTTGCTATGAAAAGGATGATGACATTGTTGTCACTGAATTTTTTTTCTTCGGTTTGTTACGAAAAGGACAACGGTAGCAATGTCGTCGTCTTTTTCTTTCCTTGGTTTGTTACAAAGAGGACAATGGTAATTGATGTCGTTTTTTTTTTCCTTGCTTTGTTGCGAAGAAGAAGACAATAGTTGTCGTTGTCTTATTCTTTTCACTATTTGAAAAGAAAAAGCAATGGTATTGTTGTTGTTATTTTTTCCCCCCTTGGTTTGCTGCCAAGAGGACAACAAGAACTATCGTAATTTTCTTATTCTCATTGTTTGAAAAGAAAAAGACAATGATAACTACCATAGTCTTTTTATTTTCACTATTTGAAAAGAAGAAGATGACAACAATAATTTCATCATTTTCTTTCCCTAAGTTTGTTGCAAAAAGGATGATGACATCAATGTCATTGTTTTTTTTCCTTGATTTGCTACGAAAAGGATGACAACAATTATCATCTTCTTCTTCTCACTATTTGAGAAGAAAAGAACAACAGTAATGTCATCATCCTTTTTTTTCTTTGGTTTGTTGCAAAGAGAATGATGGCAACTGCCATCATCTTCTTCTTTTCATTATTTGAATTCACATTGTTTGAAAAGAAGATGATGATGGCAGTAATGTCATCATTTATTTTTTTGTTTGGTTTACTATGAAGAAGATGATGACAACAATGTTATCATTGTTTTTTTCCTTTGCTTTGTTGTTGCGAAGAGGACGACAACAACAATGTCCTATTCTTATGTCCTTTGTTGCAAAGAAGACGATGGGAAGGATGTTGCTCTTTTTCTTCTTGTTGTCACTTTTTTTTTACATGTTGTCATCGACTCGTACTAGTGCTCTTTTCAAAGAGAAAGCAATTTGTGTTTATGGTTATGGTCCTTTGGAAAAGGTAAAAGAATCAATATGGTTGTTTACTAAGTTTTTGTTTGGATTTGTAAGATTATAATGGGTAAGAAAAGGAAATTGAAGTAGGTTTGTTGTGAACGGGAAGTTCAAAAGCAAAATGTTATTGCATGAAAATTAGCAACCAAAGAACAAAATGTTCCTACACCAAAATTGGCAATTGAGGAACAAATGTTGCTGCATTAAAATTAAGAGTTGGGGAACCCGGACTTGATGAAACAAGTCTTTAATGTAATTTAGAGTTGGCCATGGTGATTGTGTCCAATCAAAGAGGTAGGTTAAATTATTTCAAAATTTACATAAATTAGACTTTATTTAATTGATTTAAAAAAATTGTACAAAACTTTTTACTTTAATTATACCTACACATTTTCATCATTTGATGGAAGGTGCAAGATTTTTTTTAAAAAATATTCATTGCAATACTTAAAAAGAAGTTAATCTCGTTCATAATACCTACATTTTTTTGTGTGATCTTGTTTTTAAGGTTTAGGGTTAGGGTTTTTTTAATTAAAATGTAATAACTTGCATTTTGGGGGTTTGTGATTTAGGTCCAAAGACAAAAATTGACCCCACTTGACCACCAACACCCCCCTTGTCCACCTAATATGGCTTGGAAGCACAAAGAATGGATTAAAGATGGGTCAAAATGGTAATGTAAATTCGGCACTTGCATTGTTTCATATTATGCCAAATGGTTGTTGACCAAACATTTGAGGAAAGTGTATGGTTTAGTGGCATAAAAGGCCAAACTTAGGAGGCTTTCAATTTCTGAAGGAGGTTCTCAACATCAAAACCATGTTAAAATGAACGTTTGCCTCTTGGGAGATGTCATGGCCATGCAAAGGCAGAATGATCAAAAGGTTGTTAGTTACTTTCATGTTGAAGCCTAACGTGAGTGGGACGAATTTATAATTGTTGCACAACGATGTCCACCACTACCAAAACCAACTTTGGTCAAGTTAGCTTCACAACAACTATTGAAAGTGTTGGGTGTTAATGCATGGGGCGTGGGAAATGTGCCTTGAAATGTAACTTCACAAATGGTGAAGGATGAAGATTTACAAAAGATGATCTGATCAACTCGTTCTACATATGCACAAGGATTGAAAATGGCATGGGATGTCAAAAATTGGGATCGAAAATCCATTAAAGTGAATTAGACACAAGAATTAACATTTGTATTAGATTTCTATGAATTAAAATGATTCATGGAAGGTAAGCAAAAATAATAATCAATGTTTGTTGTTCTTTTATAAATTTGTTTCATCCAAGGTGTGTTAGGGTTTAATTTGGTGGTTTTTGGGTGTCAATAGGGTTTAGGGCACAACAAAGGAGGAGTTTGTTGCAATTGCAGTTCATGTTGAAATGTAACACTACCATCTATACATTATTTGTCATGCAACAAAAGCTGCAAAGGTGACAATTGCTTACTGAACTAAATACGACATTGTAGATAGTGATATGGTTTAAGGTTTCCACTTTATATAATATGCTAGGTTTTTTTAACCCCTTCATTTTTTGGACTACCCACTTTTTGAGTTTTGCTCCTTTGATATATTATAGAAAACCTTTTTTTTCATTGGGTTCTTTAACTTTTTTAATCCCATTATAACAACATGTGTCCCTTATACGCTAAATGATTTCATTGGATTTTGAGGGAATTCACTAGTTGTAGTGAACGAGGACCAGTGAAGAAACAATGAATTCATTGGTCTAGTGAACGGGGACTAATGAACTGCACTCACATTTTGTAGTAATGTCTACCCATTTTTGTACATTTTTAATTAATATAACTTTTCTTTTAGTCACACTTGTTTAATGGGTATATGGTTAATTATATATGTCTTTTTTTTGTCATTTTCTTAGTGTTTTAAATGTAAGAATCAAAATTTAAATAGTCCCATATGCACACTTTATAATTAACTTGTTTAGGGCTTACAAAGATCAAAATGTACATTGTGCAATACCTACATATAATGTATTAGAAATCACATCACCTAAAGATTTTAAAAGCAATACCCACATTTTAATCAATTTATTAGCATTGTCATGAAGTCAAACATGCAATACCTACATCCTTTCTATTATAATTTCCATAATGCCATTTTAAATTTGCACTACCTACATATAAATCTCCTAGATAGTAACTAAATTTTTTTACATCCATTGCAATACTCACATATAGGTCCTCTAAATAATTGTTGATGTTTTTTCCATCCATTGCAATACTCGCATACATGTTTTTTTATGTTAATAAGTTATTCAAATCGTTATTTTAAATAATTATTCATGATAATTAATTGTCATAAAATTAATTCAAGTATATTAAGAAACATATTTTGGGTACCCAAACCACTTATTGGTTATTTTGAAGTGATCTTACATGTGGGTGTTGCATTTAGGGTTGGGTCTTCACCTAAGGTTCTTTAAATCACCTATGGATTATTTCAAAATGAATTTGTATGCGAGTATTACATCTAGGCTTTGGTTTTCATTCAAAGGCACCCAAACTACATATTGGTTATTTTGAAATGACCCTACATGTTGATATTGCATTTAGAGTTAGGTCTTCACTTAAGGTTACTTAAATCACCTATGAGTTATTTCAAAACAAACCTAAATATGGGTATTGCATTTAGGGCTAGGTATTCATATAATTTTGCAATACTTACACACGTGTTTATTTTCACCAACTTGAAATTTGGCCTCAATTTTTTTAATAATTAAATATAATTTGTAACAAAACAAAAAAGAATGTATGTATCTTACCACTTGGTAATATCTCCAAGTTGAGTTTTTTCACTTTCTTTAAAAAAGATATAAAATGACATTACATTGTTTTACATATGTTTAAGCCTTAAAAATTCCCCCCAAAATGCACCCTAGATTTATTTTAATTATTATAGACTTAGAAAAACAATGCTAATTAATTTATATGTCCCAAATTCTAAACTTAAACCATAATCCAATAGTATATACTTATAATAATTATATGAAAAAGTGTATTTTTTAAATATTTTTCTAAAAAAGCCAAATTTAATATGTTATAATACCAAAAAAATAGACATTAAACTATCATAAATGCTTAGTAAGCCTAGTTGGCCTAGGCTAATAAACTACCTACATAGTTAATAGGTTTACCTAGTAAGCTAGACCACCTTGAATACCTACTTAGACCATCTAAAATACTAACCTAGAAGGCTTACACTAGTGAATCTACTACTATATTACGTAGGTAGCCTACTAAGTACACCTAGGTTAAGCCATTAGGTAGTTAATCAAGTTACTTAAAAAGTAGTCTATTAATTTATTATTTATGCTAAGGCTAGGTTGTTTAACTTGGTCATTGTCAACACTTTAATCAATCTAACAACCTTGGCAATGAACTTCTGTTGCGGCTGGTAATTTGTCCAAACTACGGATTCTTGGTTGGTAATTTGTTCCAAGTTACGAATTATTGGTTGCTTTCTTTTATTTACTATTATGTTTCTTGGATGTTCAAGTCATGTTTAGCTTTTCAAGGTGTCAAGAACATTGCATAACAACTTGGCCCCTCACAAAACTTTTGAATTCACACAAACTTTAACATGGTTTCCAAGAACTTATGAACATTTTCATACCTAACTATTTATCTTTTGGAATTTTTAATGATCATTAAATATAAACTTCATAAAAAAAATTGCCTTATACATAACCATGAACTTATATATATAATTTAAATTTAATATAAATTTAATCAATTTTTATCTTATTTTAAATAAATATGAAGATATGATATGTATTAAAATTAATCAATAATATTATTCCATAATATTATTAATTATATATAATGTGTTACTCAATATGTTCTAGATAACAATATATTTAGACCAATATTTAATCCAATATTATACATCACAAAAAAAAAATTACATAAGGACTTGTGTTATATATTTATAAAATATTACCAACCTACTATATAATTATTTAACCTAAAAATTATTTATTATATATCAGAAAAGTTTAAAATAAAATTTCAATCATACATAGGATTAATCTATGGGAGAGATCATTTTTATTATTATGTGAAACATTAGAAAAGTAAAACATCATGTGTTTTAATTTAGAGATTTAAGTCTTATTAAATTGGAGACTTTATGTTTTTATTTTTTGAAATGAGTTTACAACTTTAAAAAGGAAAAACATAAATATGTACATTGAAAAAATGTTAAGCGTGAACTTTGAATTTTTTGATTTCAACAAACTTTGAATTTTTAACATTAAATAATAAATTTTACATTAAATCCTAACCCATGTACCATCAATGTGACTAATTTTTCATTACGTTCAATTTTATATATGTTAAATCATACTATAAGGTGAACAAATAATGTGAAAACATGAATTTCATGATGTATTAACAGGGAATAAAATATTTTTATGTTTCATGGTTAATGAATTATCACAATATGATACGAGTATTGCATTTAAACAAAAGTGGGTTAGAAAATATTGACTTTAACAATTATGGAACATATGGAAAACAAAAAATATTCATAATTATGTTATAGATCTAAATAATTGTTCAGATAAAAAACCAATACAATGAACAAAGTCTAAAGTATAAACATTAAACCCTAAAATATATGAACCAAATTCTTAAACCCTAAAGCATAAGGCTTATCCCTAAAAATCCAAAAGATATTTGCCATAAACCCTATTAAAACCCTAACTAGACAAACCCTATAAAAAAAAACATTTTAGTGATATATGCCCTAAACCCAAAAAACTATACAAATTATATAACGAAAAATGAAAAAAAAAAGGAAATAAATTAGAAACCAAAATTTAAGGCTTTTAAACTACCAAATTATTTATTGACCAAAAAATAACCTTAATCTTCTAAAACAATCAAATAAATTTTTTAAAAAACCAAAAAAAAATGTATGTTTCTTACTTTTGTGTGACCTTTTCGAGCTAATTTTTCCATTCACTTTGAAAAAGATATAGAATGAAATTGTATTGCTTCACATATGTTTAAACCTTGGAAATTTCCCCTCAAATTTAACCTAGCTTAGGTTAATTACTATAGATTTCTGAAATTTTTGTTAATTAATTTATATCTTGTAAACCCTAAACCTAAACCATAATCCAATAATACATATTTATAATAATTACATGAAAAGATGTATTATAATGTCCATTCCATAAATAAATTAAGTAAACAAAATTTAGTAAAATATGCATTAACTAAACCAAAATGGCTACAATTATGACATTTTTAAAAAAAATTTGTATGATTCACAATTTCATTTTTTACCTACCCATTAATATAAATATTTCACATAACAATTGACATACATGTTTGTTTATTAGCCACACATAGACACATAATAAAAAATATTGATGTGTTTAATAATGTAAAAATGTGACATTGTTTATTCTATGGATGACATTGTTTAATTATGTGAATTATATGAAATTTAAATGAAATGAAAATCTTAAATCTTGACATTAGAGCTAAAAATGTTAAATTCTAATGTTAAAACCTAATTGCAAACTTACAATAATTTTTAACTTTAAATCTTAATTTCAAACTTTGAAATGCTAATGATGTCACATGATGGGTCACCCATCCAATTGTGAAAAATGTTTTTTTTTTTAATCACATCATTTGACACATCACTCATCCAACTGAGGAGAAAAGGATAATTATTTAATAATAGGATGAGTGATGCATCCTATGAATTATGATTAATTATGATTCTTCTAGATTTTCAGATAAATAAAAATACTTGTGATTGTTAATTAGTTTTTTATTGAATTTATTTTAATTTAACATATGAATTTCCAAATTTAGAGAAGATTAAATTTTAAAATAATTAATGAACTATCAACAAATTATGTCATATAATTAAGGAATTAATAGATAATTATTTCAAATAATGTAAATAATTAATTTAAATAATTAAATAACCATTTATTTATTTAAAATAATTAAGCAATCATCTGGTTTAACCTTATTTATTTGGATTTTTAAAAATTAGATCTAAAATCAGATTGATTAATTTTATATTTGATTGATTAAGTTTATTATTATTATTATTTAATAAGTTATTGAAATCATTATTTAAAATAATTATTCCACATTATAGATTACAAGTTCAACTTTTCCATGAAAATTTCCTACACCAAGATAGGTTTGATCACGATTGTCATTGTACTATTTGTTCCACAAACAATTCAACATCTTTTCAATTTCAATGAAACAAAGTAAAAATCATGGAACTCCTAATCAACAACCCCAACCTTTATACACACCTTTGTTAGCATATTATTATGAAATTAACTCATTGTTTTGGAATGACCCAACATGTAGGTATTGCATTTAGGGTAGGATCTTCATTTGAAGAAACCTAAACCCCACATGGGTTATTTCAAAGTGACGTTGAATGTGAGTATTACATATAGGGTTGGGCTTTCACTTAAAGGTACCCAAACCACCTATGGGTTATTTCGAAATGACCTTGCATGTGAGTATTGCGTTTAAGGTTAAGTCTTCACTTAAGGGCATCCAAACCACCTAAAGGGGTTATTTTGAAACGACCATGCATGTGGGTATTGCATTTAAGGTTAATTCTTCATTTAAATTTACAATACTTACATTCATACGTACTTTTACCAATTAGAATTTTGGGGCTTAGTTGCAATACTTGCACCCGTACTTACCTTTACCAACTATAATTTTGGGGCCTAATTGTAATCCTTGCACTTGTACTTACCTTTACCAACTAGGATTTTGGGGCTTAGTTGTAATACTTGCATTTAACACTAATATTATCACTATCCTTGTGTTTTTGCATTTTAATTTTTTTTTGTTTATTACTCGGAAACAATAATAACCTTTGTGGCATATTAGACTTAATGTGTGTGTTGAATGCATGATGTTCAATGAATTTGGGTTATGGTTTCCTCCATACAAAATTGATCCTAAAACAAATTTCTTAGTCCAATGGCAACAATTTTGATTAATAATTGAGACATTTATTCATGACATCATTTAGTACGTACATTTGTGTGATTGAACATTGTTTCATGCCAATCTTTGAGCCATTTGACACTATTTCCCAATCCATCTTCTACATGGTGTAACACGAATCCTAGGTGTAAAATTGCATTCACTTTTGTGAGGCATATGTTATGAATATTGCATGCCAATACTTTCATGTGTGAGGTGGCATGCTCACAAAGTGTCACATCACCTTCTTTACATTCATTTGTGATCTCTTGCAGTATAGTGACCAATTGTGCAAAAGCCCTTTCCATTAAAGTTGATGAATTTGTTGTGTCATTAAACCCTACAAATGGCACCCATAGGGAGATCACTTTGCTCCCCGGTCGTGATCCCATTGAACTCCATGATCCCATCATCACCTTCAAGATGTTCATTTTTGTCATCACCATTGGATTCCATATCATCTGGAATATGTCGTGGGTCCACAAACATGTGACCCGACCTTTCATGATGTGATCCATACCATTTCCACAATAATGAATGATATCTTCTTGAGTAATGTTTGTGCATGTGAGAATCACCACAATTTGGTGTTTACACATGTTCCCTTGTAATGCCCATTCACATGTGTAACAAGATATTTCGGTGAATGATAATTTCACCACATAAGTGACATTGGGAAGGCGTTGCCTCTGTACGCCCCAAGCTCCATCACTCTCAAAGGTTGGTTGGTACACATGGGTGAGTTGAATAAAGGCTGTTTTTTCCACACTTCATGTAACAATGGCCTCCACAACCTTGTTTTTTATGAAACCTTTTTTCTTCATTTCCAATGTGTGCATGTAGTGGCGTGCAATGGTTTTTGTTAATCACCTCACCAACCAATGAATCCTACGCCCTTTAAGGCTTTTTGTGTCAAAAGCAAACCAACGTTTCAACGCACTGTGATATGATTCAATGATCGCCTAAGTGTCTTGGTTGGAATGGGGCACTGATGAACACTTGCCATCCATAACTTTGCAAACATAAACACAATGCACAAGGGTGAATAACATGATTACAAAAGAGTTTTGAATATTAAACCATGACAAACATTATCACTTACCAAATTAATGGTAATAAGTCCAGAAGTAATTTGTCCACGCATTAGCAAACGTATGTTTATGAACGTTTTTTTTCACAATAACCTTCCCACTTTATTTGAAATTGTTAATTTTTCTCCATGACTGATGGACATCTACATCACCTCATGAAAATGTTGGAGGATTCCACCCCGCACCTCCACATCTTTGATTTTTTCAGTACCACGTAAGCGCCATGCTTTGAGAACATGCCAACAACAAAGGAAGATGGGAACCTTGTCCATACCCCATATGACCTTAATAGGGATACATATGCAATAAAATCACCATGAGTGGATGGGGTTAGTACAAAAGAAAATGCATTTGAAATAATAAAAAAAATTATGAAAGATACTAAAAAACATTCAAGGAAATAAACACAAAGTGGGTACTAGGTATAAAACTAATCGTAATGCCTTCAATTCTTGTGGTCCATTATCAATGAGAAAACATGATGGTTTCCAATGTGGCATGTGTGATAGCATCTTATATTTTAATGGTTTCAACAATTCGATCAAATCCTCAAGTATTGCCTACTTGTAATGATCCATGCTAAAGGGACACCCGTGTGATGATCATCAAACCCCATCAAGGTGAATAGATGGAATTTCATGTCATTCATGTTAAATGTGGCATCCATAAAAATGGCACCATTGTGACCATATGATAACATGGATTCACATTGAATTGGTGTTTGAATACCTATGGTGAATGGGACTTGAATCCCATTGATTTCACCAGCATCTTGGAAAAAGAATACATCTTCAAGATGTTGGAAAGCCCAAGACTAAATTGAAATTCCAGGATTGGTGTGTAAATGCCATTTCCCCTTTTTATGTTTCCAATCCAAATATGCAATGTTTTGAAGTCGAATGAAATCATGTGTCATGTTTTGGCCTGCATTCACACGTTCCCACCAAATTGTTTTATGTTTGTCATATATTTGTTTGGCCATGTAACCTAAGTTTAATTGGGCCCATATGTGGTCCTTCAATGCCTGTGACATGTGTGGAGCATAACAAAACATATGAGAAATGGATTCCCGGTCATGCTCACCATGTGCGAATGACCCATTAGTTTGTGTATGGGCCTTATGATAAATCGTGATCTCGGCCACATCGAGCCGTGTATATAGACATTTGATTGAGAATGACGTTAGGAATCCTCATTTAATAAATTGAGTGTGGGTTGAGTTTTTTTTATAATCCTTTGGTTTTTACATGCACTAATACCTAGACCAAAAAACACTCAAGATGTAAATGATTACATCTTTGTTATATGAATCAAAGAAATTAAAAAGGTTAATGACATAAATGTTTACCACGTATGCTTGAAGTGGTTTTTGATAGTTAGTTGTTTGACATCCATTTGGCTTCAAAAGTTTTTGTAAACATTCCATTCCATGGGGGTGTTCATATCCCCTTGTTCACCTTCCAAGAATTTTGGGATGCAAGCACATGGAACATAAGCAAATTGAATGTTCACTTTATTATGCCCTCCATGGCGTATCCCGAACATCCACACTAAGTTTTTATTTGAAAAATGGGACTTGGTGGGGTTTTGGACATGAATGGAATGGGACTTTGGAACCCTTCCCATGATTGAATGGAAGTAGGACAAATTCCTGCACCAAAAGAATTCATAATTCTAAAAACATTCATCATCGAACAAAAACCCAAAATGCAATACCTACACGGCTTCTTAAAATTGACGTTGTGACTTGGAATTCCCATTACAATACCCACATCATGATATAAAATATTTACTGTCCCAATGTACATCATATACAATATTTGCATTATGAACCCATATATTAAAACAAATTTTGGCAACACCCACACTAAGATGTTAAACCTTCCATCACTGAAAATGTTCACATATGCAATACCTACATTGTACCTTAAACCCATAATGTCTAAAAACCCCATGTAGCAACACCCACATAATGATCATTAATGCACAATGTTTAAGGGGTGCAAAATGTAATACCTACCTTAGGCCATAAAACCCACATTGGTTGTGGGGAGTAAATGCATTACTCGCATTTGGGTATGAAAAAATCAAACTACAAAGAAATATTGAATATGAAATACCCAACTAAAGGTATAAAATCTTTATTTATGGTTGTATACTTAATGAAACTTGACACCCGTTCTATATCTAATAGCTAGGAAATGAATAGAGGTTAAATTGTGAAAATATAAACACAAAACAAAAGAAGTAACAAGGGACAAATGCATACCTTTAGGAATAAAAGATGATAACGTTTCACCAAAGTTTATAATCCCAATTGAAAACACAACCTTAAAAGATCATATTCGTACAAAAGTTAGAAAATATTGAACTTTAATAACTATGGAACATATGGAAACAAAGGAGATTCATAATTATGCTATAAATTTAAACAATTGATAAGATCAAAAACCAATACAATGAGCAAAGTCTAGAGTATAAACTTTAAGCCCTAAAATACGAACCAAATTCCTAAACCCTAAATCATAAAACTTAACCCTAATAATCCAAACGATATTTTGCCATAAGCCCTATTACAACCTTAATTATACAAACCCTAACAAAAAAAATCTTAGTGATATATGCCCCAAATCCAAAAAAATTATACAAAATATACAAATTATATAATGCAAAACAAGTTTTTTTTTTTAAAACATAGGAAAAAATTTAGAAACCAAAATTTAAAGCTCTTAAATTACAAATATTTACTAACTGAAAAAAACTTTAATTTTCAAAAACAATCAAATAAATTTTGTAAAACACCAAAAAAGAATGTATGTTTCTTACCTTTGTTTGATCTTTTTAAGCTAATTTTTTCCACTCTATTTGAAGACGATATAAAATGAAATTTTATTACTTCACATATGTTTAAACCCTAAAAATATCCCCCCAAATTTAGCCTAATTTAAGTTAATTACTATATATTTATGAAAAATTTGTTAACTAATTTATGCGTGCCAACCGTAAACCTAATCCATAATCCAATAGTACATACTTATAATAATTACATGATAAGATGTATTGTAGTGTCCATTCCATAAATAAATTAGGTAGACAAAATTTAGTAAAATATGCATTAACTAAACCAAAATGGCTACAATTATGACATTGTTTCCACTATAAATTGTTTGTAATACCTACATATGGGGACCAATGTTCATCATCCATCAACTAAAACAAACCTTAATAAATTGATAACACAATGCCAAAATGTATATTTCATGACTTGGACATTTATGACTAATGTCCTAATCTAATCATGTAGTCATATGTCTTTAGCCATATACTTTTATTCAAATTTGCGATTACATTGCAATTGCATTATGATTACATGATTAAATTAGGAATATTTTGTGACTACATGATTAGATTAGGACTATTTTGTGACTACATTGTGACTATGTGATTAACCTACATACATTAATAACCTACCTATGTTAATAGTTTAATTAGGTGCTACCTACCTACTATGTAGTACATACATACCTACCTACCTACCTACCTACCTACCTATTATATATAAGTAGTACAAACCTACCTAATTACTTATTACGTACTTACTACTAGGTACCTACCTATCTACTAAGTAATACATATGTATGTGTGTGTGTGCCTACCTACTTACCTACCTACTAAATAGGTAGTATGTACCTACCTACCTACCTATTAGATGGTATTACATATGTACCTAGATTACTATGCACCTACCTATTTATTTACCTACCTACTAGCTAGGTCGTACATACCTACATGGTTACCTACTATTTATTACTAATTATCTACCTACCTACTTACATACTAAATAAGTAGTACATATATGTACCTACTACTAGGCACCTACCTACTTATTTACCTACTTACTATGTAGGTAGTACATACATACCTACCTACTACTTAGGTATTTATTTACGAATAGGTACCTATCTACTACCTACTTACTACTATCTCTAGGTATTACTTACTTAGTACCTACCAAGCTAGGTACCTACTAGGTTACTAGGTAGGTTATAAGTTGTTAGGTAAGTAAGTACCTAGGTACCTAACTTACAAAGTAGGTTAAAAAAATTGTTTACAAGAATATGGTGACAACTTTTATCATGTAAAAATCATGTGGTGCAATGGTTAAGTGAAGGTTAAAGACTTCCTTCAATGTGAAGGCGAGGGGTTCAAATCCTCACACTTGCAACTTAATGAACTAGCCTAACTAGCTTAATTTAAACTAATTAAGTTAGCCTACATTCCTAGGTAGGCTAGGGCCTACATTCTTAACATCTAGGTTGGGTTTTTAGCCTTTATACCATGTGTTTACATGCCACATGTCTACATGCCATGGGTGGATAACATCTTTGATATTTAATGAATTATATCCAATGGCCATAATTTATGGATCTCATCAAGCATTAATGACCTCCATGACCTTATAATCGCAAAAGTCATAATCGCAAATTGTTTTGCGACTGAACCACATTAGCAATTAGGTGTTTTAAACAACGTATCATATTTGACTACATAGTCATGTAGTCATAGATGTCTTCCATGACTAACAACGCAATCATAAATCAAGTCACAAAAGACAACTTTTCTTATAGTGTGGGTAGGATTGGGGGGGGGGGCGGGGGGGGTATTGGAAAAAATGAATAGGTAGTTAGTTAGGTATTTGGCTATGTAAAATGTGTAGGTAAGTAGGTAAGTAAAGTGGTAGGTAAAAAGGTGGTTGCATAGGTAGGTAAATAGGTATATAAGTAGGTGGGTGGGTTGGTAGGTAGGCTAGTAAATAGAAAGGAAGTTCAAGGAACAAGGTAAATATGTTACTAAGGTAGGTAGGCAAGTTAATATGTAGGAAAAAAGTTATACTAACAAGGTAGCTAGGTAGATAGGCAAGTTAGTACGTAGGAAACAAACTACCTTATCGAGGTGGCTAAATATATAGAGTACTTATGTCAATAAGGTGGTTGTGTATATAGGGTTGCTAGTTAGTAAGGTAGTTAGGTTAGTAAGGTAGGTAGTTAGTACAATGGTTAGGTCAGTAGGGAGGTTAAGTCAGTAGGGTATGTAGTTAATAGGGTAGTTAGGTTAGTATGGTAGGTATTAATATAATAGTTAGGTCAATATGATAACTAGTTATTAGGGTAGCTATGTCAGTAGGGGATAATTAATAAGGTACCAAAGTTGGTACAATACTTATGTGAGGTCAAGTCCAAGGAAAAAACAACCAAGAACAAAAACAAATAAAACTAAGTATAGTGGTTAGCAATAAAAAGAAATGGATTGTGATGAACCCCATTTGGCGTCGAATGAAGAAACGTAACCCATCCAATGGATAGAACGAGGAACTAGTGCATTGGTGGTTGCTTGTTTGTTTTGGCCCTAGGAACATAATGATGAAACATGTGGGACTGTTGATTCAAAAAAATTCAACTTAATTGTTGTTGACAAATGGTGATGATGTAGATAAGTTTTTTTTATAGTTGGAGAACGTCATTTACTCAACATTCAACATAACAAAGATGTTATTTTAAGTGTGATGATGTTGTTCACATGATTTTTGCCCATTGTGTCAAGTTTCAAATCCCTTCTTTTTTAGTATTATATTGATACATGAATTTCGGATATTTATGTAGAAGAGGACATCTACAAACAAAGATGTAAGTGAAAATCTTGCATAATGTCAAGTTCAAGTGAAGGGGACAAACTTGCAACCAAGGAAAGAGATTTGCAAACATCATATGAAAAGTAAATCAAACAATTGTTTGATTACCCTTTGAGAAGTAACGGCCCAAGACTAACTTCTATCATTATTTGCATTTCAAGTTTTGCATCCTTGAGGATTCTTTGTATCAATATGCACATGCACGAGGCAAAGATTTAGCCATTAGTATCATCCATAATGGGATTTCATGCATGTTGAAATATGGGTGAAGCTTAAAGATGGAAAGCCAAGATGGATCACCTTTGTGCTTTTCCAAGGAAGACATTATTTTATCACATTCTATGTTTGACACATATGTTCAATTTCATAAACAATAACTCATCATTCCACAAATTGAAAACATTTAGATTTTGACTATTGTTGTTTCAAAAAAACACTAAGTGCAATTCTTTATACCTAGATTGAAAAATATGTGTCCATTTGGAGACAAGGTTTTAATAATTGAGCATTTTGGTTTTGAATCAAAGCTTGTTTGTTAAAGGAAGGTGCCTCAAATTGATAGTGAAGCAACCTAATACTTTGAAAATCATCATGAGACAATTTTCTCCCTTAAAGCTTTGGGTTTCCAAAAATTGATTGATGTTGGAATAATCTAATTTAAGTGAAAAAAAAAGTGTTTATAAAGGTTGTAGTTTTGGGCCTTGCACAAAATAGTCAAAAAAAAAACTTGTTATATATGATTTAGGGTGGTAATTTTCATTATATTATAAGGTTTTGATTGTGAAGGAGTTTGGAGACTTTATGAAATGACCAATTAAAAGGCATAGATGAATTATTATTGACGTGCCCCTAAACTTCTAAAGAGACCCAAATGAGGGTCTTAGAATGAAACAACGAAAAAATAAAAAAGTTGGGGCACATTATTTAGTTCATAACATTTTAAGGGTAGGAGGGCATGTTGGAGCTCCAAGATGGGGTTACAAAGAACTCACAAGCAAGAATTCAAGATGAAGTCAACTTCCTCGACCAAGAAAAGAAAACGATTAGTGCAAGTTGAACACAAGTGGTGTGACGAATTTAATAGGGACAACCTCAAGCACAAGTTTAACATGGTCCACAACCTTTGGGAAGAGGCACCACTCTCCTCCCTATAATATATTCTATAATATACTTTGTGACATATCATGGGGCTACATCTAAATGGCATTTTTTCCCAGATGTGACACACTCCCAAACTCCATAGTAGACTCCATTATGAGTCTAAATGTGAAAACAATGGAAGGATAAGGAGTTGGGACATGCTCCTTAACTTGCAGTACTTCGAAGGTAGAGGGGCGTGCTGGAGCTCCGAGATAGGGACTAGGAAGAGTGACAAGCAAGTTAATTATTCACATGGACTTGCACAACCTAAACAACAAGTTGGTTGATGCATAATTGAAGCACTTTTGGTGCATGGACGAGCCACAAACAAACACAAACTCACAAAACTCACCACGGTTCAAACTTGGGGGAAGCCACCACCTTCCCCCTTATAATATACTTTGTGTTTGGCCATGAGACTAGCACCCAAATGTCATTTTGTCCCGGGATTCCCAAGTGGGAGTCCCAAAATTTTCGAAATTAGGACTCCCGCAACTTTGGAGGCCCATAACTTTGTGTGAAAACCTCCAATTGAAGTGAGGTCTCAAGCAAAGTTGTAGCCCTTGTCAAAATCTTTCCAATGGTATGTGACATGCCACCTACACGCAAGGAAATTGGGGCGATTCTTGACTTTTAGTGGTCAGGAGTCAAATTGGCAATTTGACTCATGTCCTTCTTTTGGCCATAACTTATGTTTTAAGTACTCAAATGGGTCATGCGAGCCCATTTCAGACATTTAAGTTCCAAGATCTTTCTAATGGTATAACAAACTTTTCAATCCAATGAGTTTTGACCCCTGCAATTACCCTCTGAAGATTTGAGAGTCCATTGGGACTCCAACTCCCAAAGTGGGAGTTCACTTGGGAGTGTGGGGGTTAATTCCCTCACACTCTTTTGCATTCATGGGCGTATGAAAATGTGACTCCTGGGCTCACTCTTGGCCCACACCTTTATGAACCCTTGCCTTGGTTATGAACCCAAAGTTAAGGTTGCGACACTAGGACTCCCAAGTGGGAGTCCCAAAATTAGGACTCTTGTTGTTTTGAAACTTTGAATGTAAATATCTTCCTCAAATCAAGCCTTTTTGGAACATGCAAGGGCACTATCTTATAGCCTTCAAAACGATTTTTCTAATGGTGTATTACATGTTCCAATTGGAGATCATTTAACCCTTGCACTCTCCCCCATTTTTGAATGTGTGTTTCACACCCAAACACACTTTCTTGGTTTCATGGGCCTTTGCATTCCACATTTAGTCATAAACCCAATGTGAAGGTTCCAACAATTATAGGGAAAAAAATTAGAGGTTGTTTTTTATTGGGTAAAAATACTACATATGGCAAATTGAATTGGATATATGTAAGACAACAAATTTGATTTCAATCTACATGTAAATAACAACCAATTAAGAACAATGAAATCTGAAAAGGTGGAAACTAAAAAAAATTCTAGCTATTGTGATGGGGGAAATAGTGATTTTTTTTAAAAAAAAATGATGGATACCAAAGCTAGAAACAACTACAATGCAAAAATATTTATGAGTCTTCTATATGTTTAATTTTACAATTCCAATTTTTGAAAATAAAAGGTTTATTTTGAAGTTGGGTGACATTTGGACTTTAATAGCAATAAATTTTTAATAACATTTAATCAAATTGTACATATTGGGAATGGGAGAGATGTTTGGAATAGGAAATATAATCATTAAAATATAACATGTTGGGTTTACATCTAGGTTGACAAATTAAAAATTAGATATAAGAAGAATATTGGGTGTTAAAAAACATGGACAATGTGGAGCTTATTGTGTTTTTAAATGAAATAGGAGGATCATGGATTCTCCTAAAGCAATAGAATCTTGAATTGGATAAAATAGCTGAAGATAACAAATCCTAAAAAGATCGATGAACTTTTTTGGGGTAAAAAATTTGAGGATGTGGTTAATTAGTTATAATGATTGGAGATGGCAACTAAAATAAAAAGCTATGATTGTTTAAAATAACATGTCTCGATTTAAAAGACAAGACCAAGGAACGGTACAAAGAGATTAATCTAACCCCTATAAATTGGGTAGTTAGAAAATTGCTCTAGAGTAGAATTATGGGACCATAGATTCAAAAGATATTACAATGAGGCTAAATGTGGTCAAGTAAGAACTTAAACAATGTGTCCAAGCCTATTATGACCGTTTGGAATGCTTATTTGCATGAGGCAAAATCTCTAATGCAAAATAGTGGCAAAAGTTTTTATCCAAATTCAAACTTGAATTACACAAATTATGTGTGGTACATGACTATCCAAATATTGAAGCCACATGCTTTCTTTTATATTGGAAGTTGAATGAGTTTTGGGGGAGCTTGGAAAGACTCCATATGAACCTTTGAAGAATTAGGGTGAATTTGTAACATTAGGAAAATCTATAATGAAAAAATGGGTTCAAATGCTTAATGGCTATTTGGTGAATTTTTTCAAGAAACAAACAAAATCACAACATGTGCGTACCATACTTGCATTTTTACTAATTTCAATGGGTGCCAAATTTATTAGGTAGAAGTTTGACAAGCCATGAATTGTCCCAAATATGCTAATTGCCAAACAAAATGCCAACAATGTGGAGGGCTTCATAAGAAAAAAAATTGTGGCCTTAGGTGCACATTCTACAATGGGATGGGACATGTTGAAGAAAAATGTTAGGAAAAAAACCCTAAGGTGGGTGCATTTGTCGCAATTTTTTTAGACATCCTTGTGGATGATATAAATGCAATTTTGGCATAATTAAATATGATTTATGAACCTAACCATGATATATTTTCCCATGTCAAAGTACCAAGGAGAAAAATGCCCATTATTGTTCCAACAAATGGCACATGTAATAATGAGAAACCAATGATGCCATGAGAGGTGTTGATGAACTTCAAATTGAATTAGACAAAAATGCCAATGTGAGGTTGAAATTTATTTCCCAATTTATAAAAGGGAAAATATCTTTGAACTTTATGGAAACCATTCTCACCATTCTAAGAAAATTGGAATACTTAAAAACGTTAATGAAATCGACAAAAGAGAAAAAATGATGAAGTTTTACAAGGCAATCAAGCGACAACCATTACCACAACAATTCTTACATGACAAAAAATCAACATCAACAATATTTAGAGCAAAAAAATCCATTTAATGGTGGAGATGAATAATCACACAATTGAAGGTTTGCACTACAAGAAATTTTGTCCATTTCAACCTTATGTTTACAACTATTGTGCACTAATGTTCAACTTGACTAATTTTGTGATTACAATTGTGTTAACCTGATGTGTCATTGTAGTTGTATGTGTTTGTAGTTACAAATGCAACTAAAATTAAGCAAAAAACAATTTAAGACAAAATTGCAATTACAATATGCAATTATTATTTACTTAAATGGAAAAAAATGGAAAATGAACATTTATAATTCATTATTGATTATGTGTCCATAATGGAAAAAAACCTAGTTTTTTTTTGCAAATACTTTAATACTTTCTACTAATTTTATGTCAAGTTTGCTAATTATACAACATGATGATTATACCACATATAGGTAGGTAAGTTGGTATCTAGTTCTAGGTGGTTTAGATAGGTAGGTTAAGTAGACTAGATAAATACCTAAACTAGTTTAAACTATGTAAGTAATTAGGCTAGGTAGCAAGCAAGACTAGGTAGTTAGACTAAACTATGTAGGTAGGTTAAGTAGGTATAAGTTAACTACCTTATTAGGCTACCTACCTAGCCAGCTAGGCTAGGTAGATAGGTAGCTACCTTATTACACTAATAAAATTACCTATCTTAAATAACTACCTAAACTGCATACCTTTTTAGGTTAGCTACCTTACAAGGTTAACTTTAAAGCTAGTTTCTTTATTGCTTACCTAGCTCACCACCTTACCTAACCTAAACTAGATACCTACCTACCTAGCTTAAACTACTTACTTACCTACTTACGTTTACCTAACATAAATTACATACTTACTTACTTAGCCGAAACTACATATTTTCCTACCTAACTTAAGTTACCTACCTACCTACTTATGCTTACTTAACCCAAATTATATAATTACTTACTTAACCTAAGCTACCTACTTATTTAAATTACTTACATACTTACCTAACATACCTACCACCTATATTACCTACTTAACTAACTAAATAATAGGTAGGTACCTAGGTAATAAGTAGGTAAGGTGGCTAGGTAAACTCCTTACCTACTTATACTTACCTATATATATATATTATTTTACTTAAGCTTAAGTTAAGTTAAATAGGTAACTAGGTTAAATAGTAAATAGTGGACAAGTGTTTGAATAAATAGACTACCTTTGTATGGGACAAAGGATGTGGGATATTGTCGTAGTGTTTTTGTTTCATGAAATTTATCCTATATCTTTTATCAACAAGTTCAACTTTGTAAACTATATAATTCAAAATAGTCCACATGTAATACAATGTACTAGAATGTCACTAGAATTATTTAAAGTGTAAATACCACTTGGGATGAACTAATCAAAAAAGCATGTGACCAACACATTAAGTAGGATCCTACTTATTTAAGCCTACTTACTAACCTAGCCTACACATGCCTACCTATTTACTTTGCAATTTATTTATATGCCTAGCCTAGGTTTAAGTTACTATCTAGGCTAACTAGGTGGCTTAGTTGAGTAGGCCTAGGTTACTAGCTCTACAACCTAAACTAGGTCTAGGCCTAGGTTACTACCTGGGTTATTATTTAGGTTACCTATTCTAGGCCTAGGTTGTTTATGCTACATGTTAAATTAAGGTAGTAGCCTAGACAACAATTCTAAATTTGCCACATGGCTAAATAAAAAACACCCATTGTTGGACATGTGATAGCATGTAATTATTCCCTTTAATTGCAAATGTAGTCATAATGTTCCATGTAGGTAGGATGTGACTACATTTTTTAGTTGTAAATGTATTCACAGAAGAAAGGTCCATGTTAGATATCATCATCCATGGTAAATTTGTATTTGATTCACATATATATTATACAAATTTGAAGTATAATATATAATTTATTCACAAATACTATTTATAAATAGATCATAAATATTGTACATTTAATAAAAATATAACTTATTTTTAAATATAATTTATATATAATAAATGATGTATAATATTAGTCCAGATATTAAATTTTATTTTACAACATATCAAATAATGTTATAATTTATGTTTCACAAATGCTAATTTTAATATTTAATATCTTATTGATATTTAAATCTAAATTATGAAAATTCATTCATTACTACAAAAGTGGGGTGTAGTTCATTAACCTAAATCACTATGGGACCTTAAAAGTGAAATAAGTTCATTGCATTTTAGTGATTTCACTTTGGTTAAAGTTATTTCACTATAATTTCATTATGTAATCATCATGTTTCACTACTATAATTTATTCTAGTAAATAAATTTATTTTTATGTTATTTTAAATACCCTATATATGTTACTTTATGATATACCTTATATTATTTAAAGTTATTTTAGTTATTTAAACTTATACCTTACATTATTAAAAGTTATTATACAATATTATAAATTATTATGCCATGAACTATTATGTGTTATTATATTTTAAGGTATCCTAGTTAACTTATTTTAAGTTTTAAACTTATTTTAAATTAAATTATTCAATTAACTTTAAGCTATACCTTAGATTATTTTATTTAAAATTAATATATGTTATTTCAAGTTATATTTTAACTTATTCAAGGTCATTATACTTTATGTTATTATACGTTATTTTATCCCAAGTATAATAACTTAAAATAATCTTAAATAAAATATAATGACCTAATGTGAAATAGCTTAAAATATCCAATAATAGCATATGAAAAATAATTTAAAATAATTTACAATAGAATAACTATTAATAGCCTATGATAATATAGCCTAAAATATCCAACAATAATTTATAATACAATAGCCACCAATAGTTGTAATATAACTAGAATAACCAACAATAATTTATAATATAATAACCACTAATAGTCGTAATATAACTAGAATAACCAACAATAATTTATAATTCAATAGCCATTAATAGTCGTAATATAACTAGAATAACCAACAATAATTTATAATTCAATAGCCATTAATAGTCGTAATATAACCTAGAATAACTAATAATAATTTATAATATAAAAGCCACCAATAGTCGTAATACGATTTAAAATAACCAACAATAATTTATAATACAATAGCCACCAATAGTCTCAATATAACCTAAAATAACCACTTATAGTCGCTAATAAAATAACCAATAATAGCCATGAATAAAATAGCCACTAATAGTCATTAATAGAATAACCAACAATAGCCATGAATAAAATAACCACTAACAATCATTAATAGAATAACCAACAATAGCCATGAATAAAATAGCCATTGATAGTCATTAATAGAAAAACCTACAATAGCCATGAATAAAATAACCACTAGTAACCATGAATAAAATAATCATTAATAACCACCAATAGAATAACCACCAGTAGCCATGACTAAAATAACCACTAATAGCCACCAATAGAATAACCACCAGTAATCATGAATAAAATAATCACTAATAGCCACCAATAGAATAACCACCAATAGTCATGAATAAAATAATCACTAATAGCCACCAATAGAATAACCACCAATAGTCATGAATAAAATAATCACTAATAGCCACCAATAGAATAACCACCGGTTCTCATGAATAAAATAACCACTAATATCCACCAATAAAATAATGACCAATACACACCAATAAAATAACCACTAATAACCATTAATATAATAACCATCAATGGCCATTAATAAAATAATCACAATAGCCATTAATAAAATAACCACTAATAGCCACTAATAAAATAATCATTAATAGTCACCAATAGCCCTAATAAAAACCAATGGCCACCTATAGAATAGCCACCAATAGCCATATATTAGAATTGCTTATAATTATTTATAATTGCCAAAAATAATCTAAAGTGAAATAATCTACGATAAATAAAAATAACTAAAGGTGAAATAACATACAATAACATATAATTGCCAATGTGAAATAACATAAAGTGAAATAACCTTCAATAGTTAAAAGTAGGCAACAATAACTTCACATAGTTGAAAATAACTTAAGATGAAATAACTTAAAATAATAAAAAGTAATTGAAAATAACCATAAATAGTTATAAATAATGCAAGGTGAAATAATTTAGATTATGAAAAGTAGCCTTATAATAACTGAAAGTAGCCTAACATAGGTAGTATCATTATATTACTAAAAATCTTATCCATTTATTAAACATTTTCTTTTTCAAAAGAATGGTCATTGAAATGTTATTAAATAGTGATATTCAATTTATTTTTTGTTCAAATGATTTTACATTTTCAAAAGGAAATAAATGTAATTATGTACATTATTGAAATTTTAAAAAAAAAACTCAAATAATTTCATTTGGAAAAAATCTCAACAAAATATGAATTTTCAAAATTTAAGTTTTTGTAATGTTTAAAATGAAATATTTGATAAATAAAATGCAATGTAACATTTTATGATAACAAGTGAGAGGACTTGATGGTAAGGGTGTTTGCCTTCATTATAAATGTCAAGGGATCAAACCTTACAAGTGGTGTGTGAATGGTTAATAATGGTAAGTTGACTAGATATTTTCCTATTTAGTTCCCTAGAAAAGGTGCTTAGGTTCATTATGTGATTTACCCACTTAGGTTAGGTTTTAAACCTAACTTAAGTAGTGACACATGTCAATAACTCATAGGTTGAAAATCATGAAATTATCAATAATATTATAAATTAAATAATTTAAATTAATCAATTTCCATGTTGCCTAGCTAATTAATTAGCAAGTGAATGGCTTGGTAAATTTGTATTTCATTTGAGAATAACTTTGTTTCATTAGGTACTGATGAATCAATTCATTATTCGTATCAACTGGTCCTTGTTCACTAGGGGGTTAATTAATTTCACCATGGTAAAAATGTTCAAATTTCATTCAAAATCTAATGAAACCCATAATGAACTAAAAGGCATTTTGATTCTTAAATTTTTTTCAATGATGAAAATTTAAAATAAAATAAAAATGGAAACTTATTTGAACCAAAAATATTTTTTTTTTATTTAACAAGATTTCAATGACCATTTTTTAAAAATAAAAACATATTTTATAAATGGAAAATATTTTATGTTTGACATAATAATAAATAAACAATATATCTTTCACATCTTTAAAATTGTATTTGATTATAATTATATATCATACAATTTTGATCTATAATATATCATCTTGATAGTGTATATTTAATATATTTTAATCAACCATATTAGTTATGATGTATAATGCTAGTTTAAATATTAAATATTAATTTATAACATATCAAGTAATGTTATATAATTAATAATTTTGATGATTTAAAAAAAAAGATTCACAATTGTCACAATATTTAACATGAACAACAATGCGACTTGTAGGATTTACTTCTAGAGTTACAAGTGGAAATCAAACCTAAAAAAATTAGTTAAATTTGGCTATAAACTAAATTTGAAGTTAAAAAAAATTAATCAACCTTTGATAGTCATGACTACACACTGAAAACCAACTACAAAAATTAGCTATTTTAAGTTTTTTCTTGTGTTCACACTTAAAAACCCTCCAAAATCACTTCAGGTTAGAATTTTTTATTTGTAAATTTTTTGGGCCATGGAAAATTTTGTTGCTAAATATTGGCCACATTTTGGAAACTAAAATTTATATATTTTGAAATTTTTAATTAAAAAATGAAATAATAAATTCATACGAAATTAAATATTGAATAAATATGATATTGTGTCATTGAAATGTAAAATTCAAACATGGTATTAAGTATTTTCAAAAGATGTATTATATGTGATAAAATTAGCAAGGCATTACATTTGCAATTATGTTTTTTCAAGGTTATAAAAGTTTCAAACAAAAAATGGAACAAACCTTCTCCTCTAAATTAATATTAAAAATGTGCATATTCAATAAATTGTTAATTCATAAAAAGTCACTAACATCATGTAATCATGTAATTGCAATATATTCACATTGTAGTCGCATCATTATCACAAATTAAACAATTAACATAATATGATTACATGACTAGAATTAAGACATTATTGTAAAATGTTTTAATCATGAAAGACATATTTTGGTAATGTCACAACTACTTGTCCAAGCAACTAGGATCAATTTTAGTTACATGTGCCCTTTTTGGCTAAATTGCAGTTGCAAATTAAATGGTTAAGTTTTAGATTTCTTTTAGTGTTGGTTGTTACAAGAGCTTCAATGTTTGTTACTATTGCCAATCTGGTGTGGGAGTTGGGAATCATGTAGATGGTTGTTAGATTAAAACCCCACAAAAAAAACTTTAATAGCAGTGACACAAACAATGGGAACAATTTTTATCTACATGTTTGAATAGGAGAAGTGGTGTGTAGGATGAATTTCATAGTTGCACACACTAATGGATATGATGTGTTGTTGGTATTAAACCAATGTACACCACAAGTACCTTTACTCGTACCATGATTGAGATATTTCAAGGTTGGATGCAAGACTTCTTCAAGGTGTTTGTGGATGTTCTAAACATCCACAAAATGCTCTTGGCAAGAGCATGTCAAGCACATGAACTTAAGCATATGCACATCACAAGGTGTAGGAGGGGGAGGGTTCTTATGCCTACTTTTCGAGAGTGGGAGGGATATTGTACACTTATAAGTAGGTATTCACGAATATAAGGCGCCCTTCCAATATATCACAAGGGAAATTTCTCCCAGTACTTTAGAGATGAAAAAGAACGATATGATTGTCTAGGGTGAAAACAAAATTCTGAACGATTACAACATTGGCACTTCTCCAATTCTTCCAAGTGCATCAGCCATGGAGTTTATTACAACATTGGCACTTCTCCAATTCTTCCAAGTGCATCACCCGTGGAGTTTATTACAACATTGGCACTTCTCCAATTCTTCCAAGTGCATCACCCGTGGAGTTTATTCGCACCTACAAACTAAAAGCATACATCTTGTAGTGTAATTGGGAGCAAGACCTGGCCAACTAGTTGTCACATAATTTAATTGTCACAGTCTGACTATAGCAGGAAATAGCACATGACTGGTACAGATGTTGGTTACTACTTGGTTGGGTTCATTTCAGTGTGCATGTCCCAGCAACACTCATCAAGACTAATGTTGTGTTTTGTGTAGCTAATGTTTGGAGTATCTCCTTATCAGTATTTTTCTCATTAATACATGTACTCTGGACTTCTCTTTCGTGTACTCACTCATTGAAGCCATGATAGTTTAACTTGGGGATATTTTTTTCATGTGCTATTTCTCAAATGACAAGTGCCATTAATGTCTGTAAGAAGTGAAAGAAAGTTAGGTTAGAAACTCTCAAAGATGTCGAGTTGCATGTATATATACTTTGCCCTAGGATCAGTTTCATCATTAAATAATTATCAAAATAGTGAAATAGAATTTTCATGAAAAATATGAAGCTAAGGTGTTGAAAACCCATCATAGTTATTGCAGTCTACAATGTGAATAATTTCTTTCCTCATGATGATATCATAATAAATCACGAAAAAATAATAATTTCGAATTTATAAAATAAAAAAAATTTGATGGGGGGAAAAAAAAAGAAGTTATTCACTTTGTCTATGTGGAAACTGACCCTAGGCTACAGTAGTAGCCTTCTTCTTCTTCTTCTTTTTTCTTTTGTGAATCACCAAACCCCCAACCCAATCTATTGCATCACAAACACTAGTTCTTTGGTAATGCACCTGGAAATGAGAAGATGGACTACTTATAGTTTGGACTTTGCACCTCCATGAAATCAGGTATTGTAACTGACAGTCAAATCTTTAGGCAAAAATAACAAGGGGGTATGTCACACTGTGGCCTTGCCCTTTATATTTTTAAGTACCTTAAGGCAAAAGAAGAATGATGGAAATTCAAATATTTCACCATGCAAAAAATATAATCTTCAAAAAAATCCTCTACGAGAAACCAAACTCTATTATAACTAATCTCAAGTTTCAACACAAGCCAAAATATCATCTTTCAAAAATCCTCATATAAAAATAGACCTACTACTACCTAGGGGCCAAAATCCCTTAGGCTACTACTATACTCTATAATGAATCTAAACACAATATCCTTGCCTTGGTGGGCAAGGCCGATAAAACATTGAAAGAACAGGGGTTTTTGGCAGTCCCAATTTTGACTATTTGAAATTTCATAATTTTTAGGACAAACTTTTAAAATTCACATAACTTGTAACCCAATTAGCCAACATGTTTGTGGTATAGAGGGGATTAAAAAAATTGGCCACAAAGTAGAGTTTATAAGTTTAATATGTGAAATTCACTTTGGGAAGGTGAGTTTGATTCTCTTCAATACACCTCTTTGGGGGCAACAAAGACCATGGTGGTAGGTAGTACCAGGGTTTTTTTTAATCCAATTTTTGATGTAGCTGAAGTGGCAATCATCCATAAGATGATTTAGCCAAATTTGGCTACATACTTGATATTAAAGTAAAAAAAAAAAACAGAATCCTTCAATATTCTTGGCTACCTACTGGAACTTATCATATAAATCTGGCAAATTTCGGCCATTTTTTCCAGGAAACATCCTTTGTATAGGTCAAAATAATATTTTACACGTCAAAATTTGGCAAAATTTCGCCCCCAAAAAAAAAAACACTTGTAGGTACATTGTGTTGGGAAAAAATATTTGTACCCAATCTTGTTGGTTTTGCCTTTGGTAAGAACCTACTTTTTTCACCACAACGATGACTAAAATAATATGTTGAAGCCTGTCACCAACATACGGTGTTTCTAATACATTCTTACTCTCTCAAATATAATGTGAATTTTAACGAGCTTACTCATCATATATATATATATATACAAACACATAATTTTAAAATTTTTAATTATATTATTTTTTGGGCATTAATGAAGAAGCACTCCATTGCAAGGAGAAAAGAGAGCTCATCATTCCTTTGATTTGGGATCTGTACACTAATTAGGGTGAGCTGGATGTGTTTGTGTCACTGGTGGAAGTCTTGGAGTGAAAGTCCTCTTGTGAAATCTCTCCTTCAAAGAACTTGAGTCTTCATAAATGCAGTTCAGAAAAGAAGTGTCTTAAGAATCTATCTTACTACAGAATGTGTGGAATAGAGAGTTGCCCTATATTTTAACCATAGGGTTTGATGGTCTCCATGATTTAACCATAGGGTTTGATGGTCTCCATGAGTGTTGGGCAAATGGCATATATCTCAGTGTTTCTTTTCCCAGGTATCCGCCGGAGGTCATCACATCCAATATCCGACCAGCTGAAAGAATGGGCACAGCAAGTTCATGAAAAGTACCAGTGGCATCAGGTATGGTGCCCCTGCCACCCCAGAACCCATGGTTTCGCATTAGGGTTAAGGTTAGGATTAGGGTTTTAATTAAGGTTAGGTTTCAAAGGAAATTTTCCATTAAATAATTTCTTTAATTTTACAAATTACTTTCATTGCTAATCAAAGAACCAATTTCACATATTCAACTATTATGATATAGGAGAAAAAAATCTGGAAACCTTGAAGGTTTTATTTATTTATTTATTTATTTATTTATATTTTTAAAAACCAGTCTGAAACAGGGTGGATATCTTTGGAAAAGGTGGTATCCGCCCAACACTAGTAGAGGCCAAACATGGGTCTCTACCAATGTTAGGTTGGTAAGTCTCTTGCCCTCATATACCAACAGGTATATACTAGGGTAAATATATACCCTATCTAGTTGGGGTTTTTTTCTTTTTGGATACTGATTTAATTAGGCTACACAACTAGTAAATATTTCGCACTTAACCATGTCTCTACCTTACCAAGGTAGTGTATGTTTGATGTTAACCCTTATCTAGGGTAAGCTAATTCCGTTCATGTTGGTGGCTAGGATGGATTCTTTTTGGATTATGATGACTAACTATTGAACATATTTTGGATTTTGATATTTGTTCATCACATTAATTAGCTCGACCAACATTCTTACCTTATGCTCTTGAACCTCTTAAAATTTAACTATCATTTGTCATTATAAAAGTGCTTTAAATGTATTGTATTCTAAGGGGTGTTGATTGTTTTGATCTTAACATTTTCAATTCTTTTTATTGTATGTTTTATATTTCTTCTTTTAAACACAATGCTAGATCTAATCGACAAACCATTGGCACCCCCAAAGTCAAGTTGAGTGATAGAGGGCCAACAAGGCTTTCACATGCACACCAATTGGTTTGAACTCAAAACTTGTTATGAGGTTCCATGCTCCTAAACAAGGGCTATATCACTAACCCATCACCCATGGGGTCATATGTTTCATGTTTGTAATGCCAACCACAAAGTTAATTGTCTTTCTCTATTTTGCAATGTGCCATGCTTGTGTATATATTTTGATTTGCCCTATGTTTCCCACTTATACCCACAAGTTAAATATAATGGGAATACCAAATAATTACCGTTACCCTTTATCTTATGAACCTTGACCCTTACGAGGATTGACAATTTTGCAAAGCCTTTATACCTTTAACTTCACCTAGTTTGAATTTTTTTGAACTCTACATATTTTCATTTTTTTTTCTTGTGAATTTTTATGTTTACACTTACATGGATGATGTATTAAAGTCAATATATTTACAAAACACTAATATGAAATGAGTGAAATTATGTAATAAGACAATAATGCATCATATTAAATATGTATATGTTTATATATTTTGCAATAATAAGTTTTGTCATCATTGGTCAAATGATAAAAGCTTTTGGTTGTGGTAAAAAAAGTGAGGGTTCAAACTTCATTTTGGACATGTCATCATTAGGACATTATCATAACAATATATTTGTTTAGCAAATTATCAGTGGTCAACCTAGGAAAAAAAACTTATTTTTGAATGTTGGAATCACAAGTTTAATGCAAGTATATTTTGGACTCATCCATGGTTCGATAATAATAATAATAATAATTACTAAATTTAAAAATTAAATAAATATTGTCATGTCAACTTGTAATTTTAATCATCTCAATCAAATTACCCCAATCATATTTTTGTCATAATAATTAGCATATTTTGATTATGGACATTTTATCTCCATTGTTTGTTTTGACTATAATTAGTCATAAAAATTCAACATAAAAACCATATTATGTAATAATGACATATTTAAACATTGGTGTGGAACATTTGACTAGTTTGATGTCAACTAGCAAAAAAATTGCACAACTCACATGAATTTGCAAATTGGTGATATAACATTTGTGACATGACATGTGTATGCTACAACTATTGTGCTTATGGAGGCAAATTGTGTAGGTATGTTTTTTACTCGAACCCCTATCCTACATATTTGTTCTTTTAATATGTTTCGTGTTTGGCATTTGAGTTTGATGTGTTATGTAATTGATCGTTGATGTGGGTGGGTGTTTGTGTGAATGGCAGGGATTTGCTGATTGCAAGGGAGATTCCTTGTTCATGAGATCATGGACAACTTGGGTGTAGTGTATCACAATACTAGCTACAACCAAATGCAAATGAAAGCAAAACAACCAATATTAAGCAAAAATGGGTATTGGTTCATGTTGTGGTACCCCAATTGTGAACTTGCCCAACATTGAACTATTGTAAAAAATAGTTATATGTTTGGAAATAGTTTTAGGTTATTTGAAAAGTTGCATCAAGATTGTGGAGATTTGCATTGATTAAGAGTTTGATGATCCATAATCTTAATAGGCTTCGAGGTAAATTGTGTATTTAATGAAAGCTAGTAAAAAAAAAATGAGTTGGGTTGACAAGGTTTAATTTTTTTTTGGGGTAAAAACATGCCACATAATGGGTTGTTCAAAAAGGTGCAAACATGATGCAATGAACCAATGACATTACATTAAATAACGGCCGCATGTCCTTTTGCCCAAAAATAGCATTTTCATATGAATGAATTTTTGAGTGATTTTTTAAAAAATTGTTATAAAAATGCATATAGTTGTCCCAATATTTGAATTTTTAAAAATAATTTTTGAATAGATATGAATTTTGAAAGTGTGCAATTCCTTGTAAATTCTATGTTGCAATTTTTTAAATGATAAAAATTTCAAATCATAACCAAAAATTCAAGTTTTACGTTTTTTTTGTATATAACAAACTATAACTTCTTTTAACACATCATGTACATTGTACCCCACTTGTATGTGGTAAAAGACTCTTTCAAACTTTTAAAATTTTATGTCAATTTTGAATTGTTTTTGAAAATTTCAAGTTTCAAAATCCAAAATTTTAAAGGTATGAGTGTTTTTTGAAGGTGGGTAATAAGTTTTTATCCTCTTAAGTTTTTTTCATCAAATTTTTTTTATTATATGAATTCTTTTGATAGTCCTTTGCAAAATTGACTCTTTTTGACACAATAGGTCTTCATGTTTAAATGTTCTAAATCAAAACTTAAACCTACAATTTCATCAAATGAATTTTTGGTTTGAATTTTTTAACATTCATATAAATTAACAAACAACAATTTGTCATGGTTTTTAATGGCAAAACATAAATGTTTGTTTATTGTTCGACACCTTTTTGGTTCGTTGGATTGTGATTGCACCCAAAATGTCTATTCATGTGTTTATTAGCAATAAACCAAATGAAGTTTTTTTTAGAGAATATAAACGAATATATATTAAAAACATCAAGAAATGATGTTATTAAGGTTAGGTAATGAATGAATTTTATGCTAAAAACGTTTACCAAAGTCTCATTCTTGATTTATATAACCTAAAATAGGGAGTTGTAGAAATAATGAGAGATTAAGAAAGGACTATCTCACTACATAAAAACTTTCAAGAGTGTTTTAAGGCACAAAATCATGAGGAATCAAGTCCAATTTTTGCAATAATTAATGTATTTGTGTTGAAGCATTTCACCATCAAAATTTCCAAAATTAAGGCAACAAGTGAAATATGAAACATTGAAAAAATAATTCAATGAAGCAATGACAATTGTTAAGAAGAAAAGGAAGACATGGAAGAAATTCCATGGCCAATGACTACATGTGTGTTAGAATTTATGGGCAAGATGATTTGATTTGTAATTAAATTTGAATTGAAAAAGCATCCTTGGAAATGAGATAAACCATATTTCTCACAAGTTTTAATGCACATGCAATCATCAATTGTGTAGTTTTTTCCATGCTTTCTTCCTTTTTATCAAGAATTGTTATAATTTCATAAAATATTTCTTTATGTTCATATTTTACTTCTTGCTTCAATTTAAACAATGATTTGATGGTGAAATGTTTTACCACTAATGCATTGATTTTATTAAACACTATAAATGTCTTTTGATGGCTTGGCCCTAAAACACCCTTGCATCATTTTTTACAATGCCATAGTCTTCTTTTTATTTAGTTTCAATGTATTTAAAACTCAATGTTATAATACATTAGTTCAAGAATGAAACTTTGGTAAAGTTAATAATAGAATTTTTTTTCATTAAAGCCTTAATCACATGTTTTCAAAGTCTTCACCTTTATTTCTCCTAAACATGGGAATAAACATCTTGTTATTATTGCTTCACCACTATTGTTTCACCAACAACTAATTTTTTTTCAATAGGTCTTTGAACAAATGAACTTGACTATGAACAATAAACAATGGTGAAGGCATTGGTAATTCATCTTTTAAAAACTAAGCAATCCAAAGAATCAAAGGCTTTGCCTTGTGTTAGAATTGCTCTCTTGCAAAGGTCAACCAAACCCAACATTTATCAACATCCTCATTCCTTCAAAATCTATGTAAATTCTACCCATAATTATCCTCTAATCTAAAGGTTTCATTAAATTCTTATAAATATAAAACTCAAGTCCTAATCATGGAATCAAAAATGAGGCCAAAATGGTTGAAGTTGATTGAATCTAAGTAGTTTATTACATAACCACAAAGATTTATGCTTTAAGAGATTACCATGGAAACCATCAAATTAAGACAAAATAATGCAAAACTTTAACATCCATTTCATTCATCATCACACATACATATCAAAACACCACCACATGTGGTTTAGAGATGGTGGTGAAGCTTTGTTGCAAACAATATTAACTAAAACCATTCATTCATACCTCCACAACCGTGATACTAACATTCAAATCAGAAGTGTTCAATTTATGAATGCCAAAACGACCTCAAGTCTCCTTCTTAAATCCAAGAAAAAAGAAAGGTCTCCAAGCACCTTCCTACTTCCTAGAGTAAGGAAGCTCCACCCATAACATCTTAATTTAGGTTATATTAAGGGTGGTCCTATTCCATAATTACACCCTATACATAAAAAATCAACAAAACCATGAAATATCGATCGTAATTTATGTTTTGTCAATCAATCCATCCCCAATGAATCATCCCACACATATTAAAAGCAGGTCAAATTAAGTCCATGCAGCTTTTAAGAAAGTCTTCTTACTTTTGGCTAACCATAATAACATAGTAAAAAGTCTTGGTGTCTTCTTTGACAAATATTGAGGTCTTCTTTGACAAATTATAAAACCATAATTTATGCATTATTATTCACCCCAATTTGAAAGCTATATGTTTTTTGGCCTTGCTTACCAAGGCAAGGATATTGTGTTTAGATTCCTTATAGAGTATAGTAGCGTAAAGGGATTTTGGCCCCTATGTAATAGGTCTATTTTTATATGAGGATTTTTGAAAGATGATATTTTGGCTTGTGTACTTGAAACTTGAAATAAGTTATATGAGTTATAATATCTTGAAGGATTTTGGTTTCTTTGAGAGGATTTCTTGAAGATTATATTTTGGCATGGTGAAATATTTGAGTTTTCAAAATTCATCTTTTGCCTTAAGATATTTTAAAATGTAAATGGCACACACCCCTTGTTTAGCATTGCATGCACTTGGTTGCATGTTTTACCAAGGTTCATGAGGAATTAAATAAATAATGATAATTCATCCAAGTCTGAACTGATCTCATTTGAACACACTATTTGGTTTTGAAATGTGTTTTCATCATCCTAGAACTCTGAAAATCACAAGCATACAAAGTAATCCTACTAAAAACGATACAAAATTCATACTTGTCGTGATCTAGTAACCACATGGTGAAGAAGATGCTCTTATTTATAGCTGGGCAGGCCATAATCTTCTCTCTTTAAAACTAAGATTTGTACCAGAAGGTGCTTGGCAAGGTATCGAGGAGATGAAGTACAACAGAGAAAAAAAAGAGAAAAAAAGAGCAAGCATCAAAAGACTGAAAGGAAAAACACTAGAATGCTCTGAATTCTTGGGTGATGGGAGCTGACAGATGGAGCAAAGAGTCAAGGGAGGCACAGAACTGATCCCCCCCTCCCCCCAAAAATCCAGGAACAATTGAGGCATGAACAAGAGAAAGCTGATAGAACTGATACCATGCCCACATCTTGATTTTCACTTTATGTATGCCCTGGGTTCCAATTACAAACAGCTTGTGTCGGGTAAGGTCTGAGGTCAAGGGCATTACCAGAGGAATGTCGCCTTGTGCCACCCTTTCTTCTGGTAATGCCCTGGACCTCAACCCTCACCCCACGTAAAGCCCTATCAAAATTTGTGAAAAAAATGGAATTTAGCTCTGGAAAATGGAAGTTTCTGTTGGAGAAATGGGAGATCCCGCTAGAAAACTGGAGATACCTCTGTAGTATATAATGCATGTGATTCTCAGAAGTCAAGTTTCGGTGCAGAACATGCCGTAGGAATACTCTAAAAAAGCTTTAGTGCTGAAAGAAAAGTGGTAGATATAGAAGAAAAGCCGAAGGCCTGATCTTCAAACTTCAAATCCCTGAGCTTCTAGTATTCCAATAATCTCAAAGTAGAGATTAGCTCACTGTCCAATAGACACAACACTCCGTGGCTCTCTCTCCTTCTTCCTCCTCCCTGACACCAATCAAGAAAACAAATCCTGACAGAAGTCTCTTGACAGGGAGTTGTAAACTTGCAAAGCATGACATGCAATTTAGTTGATTTTCAATCACACAACTCTTCCCAAGCGGATCAAATCAGACTGTCCAAATATGAAAACATTGACTTATTTTGCTTGTTAAAAGATCATAGAGTAGTTTGTGGGAATGTAATGGAAAACGTCCAGCAGCTCGTTGTGTAATGGCTCTGCCTTCTGTTTTTTGATAAGTTCAGATTACGGCTTCCATTGTCTCTTGTGAGACATCTGATTCTGAGACATCTGATCAAATTATTGCTTCCCTGCAGGATCTAGAATTTCTCTAGTTGTCATTTACACAGTGACTGAATGAAGTTTGTGTCAACATTTTACCCCAAAATTCTGCACGGATGCATAGCCTCTTGCCTACGGGAATTTTGTCTCCACTTGTTGTCACCCATAGTTGTCATTCCTACATTGGTTCAAGATGAGCCAGAATTCTATCCTCAAATCTCTGCCCTCTAGGCAGAGCCAACAAACAGGTGGGAAACACGTTTTTAGGCTTCTACTTGTACATGTAGAACAATACTTTTTTTAAGCGCTCAATTTTGGGATTTGGTGCCTTACTTCTTAAGACTAATTTTAGGCTCACCAACTTTAGGCTCACCGTCATGCTATCTTCACAAATACCAACAACAACAATGACAACAATAGGAGACTACTTTCTTTGCCTTCTCATTATGTCACAAGATTTGATTTCCAACTGCCAAAAAAACTCTGATCTCTGTTTGTTGATCCATAATGAATTCTTGGTTCTAATGAAAAGCCTCTACTACTTCTATTGGCTCTCAGTCCCCCCATACAATTCGGCGCCTGAACTAAGCATGGGTGGGTGTTTGTCTGAAGAGTTTCTTTCTATGTTCTAGAATGTAGATTAGTACATAGATTCTGTCTGGGCAGGCCACCCACCACCTCCGAGTTGTAAAAGATAACAAAAATGTTCCTCTTCCATTCCTTTTGTTTTCTTCCCATGAATAGAAATTTGTACCTACTTTAAAGATCACAAATTGCATGAGGGGGAGGGTTCTTAGTTCTTACACCTACTCCTTTGAAGGTCAGGACTGTGAGAATTGGCACTGAAAACCCAGCCCATATTGGGCCTGCCTAATGTTTAGGGTTTAAGAGCAGGAGGGACCTTATTACACCTCTAAATAAGCATATGATCCCTCCCACTCTTCAGGAGTAGGCATAATATTCAGTGTTGGTCTGGTACGGAGGACCTCTACCTAGTATCATCACTGATATAAAGAATAGGAGAAGGTTCTGTAACTAGGACCTTCCGGAATGGAGGTCTCATCCTGAGGCTCGTAGGCCGAGGGGAGGGGTTCGAAAATCGCAAAGGTCCTAGTCACAAAAACCTTCACCTACAGAAATTCTTGCTAGGATTTTCTTTTCATCACTTTCTAACTTTTCGCCTTCTTTTCACTTTATGTCCTTACCCTCAAAAGTAGTCACAAAACTACGGATCTCTCTCTCTCTCTCTCTCTCTCCATGAGGACAACAATGACACAAAGAATTAAGAATCCTAAAAGATGAAAATGAGAACTGTACCTTACGAAATCTGGAAGGCACAGTTGACAAGCTGTACTACTGTACATTCCACATTTCAGAAGGTACAGTGGGAAATTCGGGCAAGGGAGAGTCCCCAAAAAAACACTAAGGAAAAACTAAGGGGGACTTCACCACTGGTAACAAGGACCCTACCAATCTAGTATGAGCTGAGGCAATACCAGCCTTATGAAAAAACTAGGGGGACTTTATGACTGATAACAAGGACCCTACCAACCGAGTATGAGCCGAGGGAATACGAGCCTTATACTAGTGGTATCAGTCTGGCAGGTACTCAAGGTGATACCCGCCTTCTACCAGTTTTATTTCCGTCTCAATACCAGTTCCATACCAGTCATGTTACCAGCCAAAAAACAGTCTTGGACTTGCTACCAAGACAAGAAAGATTGGTATGAAAGTGTTTTTAAAGTACCCAATACAAGTACCAGCCTGGTATGAAAGAGGGAAAAAACCCCTGATACCAGGACCAGCTAGAGTGTTCAAAAGTTGATACCGGACCAACACTGGTGATATCCGTCCTGTTTTCTAGAGAGAGATTAGTCATGGCTATGAGTTGCCCTCCAACTACACTAAGAAATTTCTGTGAGTGATTTACATCTTTAGGAAAGTACTACCCAATCAATAATTTGTTTGTTGGCAGGTGTTTGCAATTTAGGAAAAAAATAAATTGAGTTAGAAACTTGGAAAGAAATAAAATCTCAGTGTAAAATGTGTTTTTCCAACAAAAAAATTGCCACTTTCACAAAATTCAAAAACTAAATAAAAGGAGAAAAGATTAATACTTCCTTAGCCACATTTACAACTGTCAACCTTTGTGATATGGAAATCCTGCAAACTGCAAATTTTACACACACACACACACACACACATATATATATATAATTTATGGACTTGGACTCTACACTATTGTGCACTACCAAAGACAATCAATTGATGAAAAATATGAATTCTTTGTTTAAAAATTAAGTTTCATTTGGATGAAAATATTGAATGGCATTGCATGCAACTTGAATTCAATTCAATTGAAGAAAAATGGAATGCAAATTAGTGAAGAAAGTATAGACAATTTGATTTGACCATAGTGTTGAAAATAAAACTTTAAAAAAACAAGATCCAAAAAAAACACTTTTCCAATCCTCTTTTCTTGAGAATCAATTAAATAGATTTTAGTTTGGAATTGTCATTCACAAGGACGATTTATGAAACCTAAAGCCATTCTACCTAAACTACTCCAATGAATCATTGTCACAGCATATGGACAAGGTAACTGCAAAAGGCCATTGGTTACTGCACATAAAAACCTTAGGAGTTTTTAATAGTGTAAATGAAAGGCGCCATACCTGAGGTAATTAGGCAGAGTATTTAGAGCTCTGCAATCAAGCAAAAAATGCAGATTTGTGAGGAAATCCCACAATCCCAATTATGTGGGCAAAATTTAGAGAAAGGGTGGCAGAGACAGAGAGGATTGGAAAACTCACTTGAACAAGTACATGGCTCAAACTGGTAGCAATCTTTCAAAAAAAGACAAATTTTGCTAGATTTATGAAAGCATTTTTTGATGTAAAGTTGTTTAATTTAATTTGGGTCAATTCTTTAATTATCATCACAAGAATAAGGCAACCATTTGGAAATTATTGGGCTAAATTGGTGATATGGTTGATGATTTTAGACACCCTCATAAACCAAATGGATGGCCCAATTGCGTTTCTCTTTGATGGAGATAGCAGAGTGCTTCTGCCTGAAGTGATGTCAGAGTCTTCTGCCATAGGCTTGGCCTTGATTTGATGTGAATCTCAAAGTGTGCACAATCTGTAATTTAAAATGCATTTTACTCTTATGATTTGCAAGTTGAAATGAAACAGTCTCATTTCTTCTCTCCAAAACATCTCTAGAATCCTTGCCTCCAAACCAAGCATAAAAATATTGCTTGCTGAATTTTTTTCCTTTGATATGTTTTGAGTGTGCTTATTCCCCTGAATGAAGAAGAAAAAATGTGAAAACAGAATGACATGCTGTGCTGATAGTCGAGGAGTGATGCAGAAACATCATTCAGGGAAAATCTCATGCAAATTGTACCTCAAAGGCTGTGGCAACATGCAACAGAGTGGCTTCCTCCCATGGGCATCCTATCAACTGCAAACCAATTGGCAATGCCTTTGAATCATTGCCCACCTGTACCTGCCACATACAAGCACATTCTTAGAATAATACTAGTCAATCAAACACACCATCCTGCCCTCACCCATGTATCTGGCCTCTCTTAGCTGCTTCATGGGCACAAAATGTGAACAATTTTTGTCCTTCCCATCAGTAGCTTGTTTGAGATTATGACCATTTGAAACAGGGCATGATACAAACAAGGGCTAAATGGACTGTTCCATGAACCTGCACAATTTGACATTCCTTCTGGTTGGACAAAATCCTATAAAGAATGAAGTGACCAACACAAAAGGGCAAGTCTTATGTACATGACCAGACTCACACATCTGGACATCAATATATAGTAGTTTGGTCTGAACTTTTGCTGGGTGCAACCATGCAACCCAAACTCCAAGAGAATCACTATTCTCTATGATATATGCCTCTAGGGTATAACAAGTGAATTTGAAAGCTGTTGAAGCATATGTGACAGCTGACAACTGGCCAATAACTATTTTCTTATTCTCTACCTGAACTGCTTTCAGTTAAAGTAAGGTTTCAGGACTCACCACTCTTCACTAGATCACTTTCCCCTGCACTCAAAGCTTCTGGTGGAATCACTGGAGCTGGGCAACTGCAGTGGTATGAAGGAAAACTGGAGATCTGTAGCTTACTAAAAACTGTATGCTACAGGTTGGAATGAATCTCCTTCAATGAAAGGAATGCTTATGCAGTTGTGGAACACACAAAATGACATCAATAGTCTTTGGCCTGCATATGAATATACATCACTCACCTCCTACATGTGTTGACAGAAGCATGTCAAGCCTGATCCTAAACTCATGGCATACTAGTATCAGAGAATCTGGTATATGCGTCTCACACTCACACACATCAGGGAAGAAAAAAAAGGTTATCACCGATTAAAGATGGAATTCTCAATTGCACACACTTCATGGCCTATGTTGAAAGAAAGGGGGCAGAAAAATGACTGAGAAATAAGCAAACCTCATCTTTTGATGAGCTAGAAAATCACCAGCAGTAAAACATTGAAAGAAAGACAAAGTTGCTTGAGTTTCATAGCAGAACTTTTTCAAGAAAAGATCAGAAAATCATTGTTGACAGTTTCTGCGAAATTCTCAGGGACATGCAGAGTATGCCACAGTGGCTCACAACCAAATTCTAACAATTCATGATAGGAATCATGTGGATACTTGACAAGAACTCACAGAGAATTATCATACATCATAGTCAGTCGGGAAAGCACAGAAGTGGTGGCTATATACAGCAGTTACAGGCTGAGAATATAAATTTGTCATTCGGACGCCTTCACAGCATTGCTGCATATCTGCAACCAACAGACACTTCATCGAATGAACACGACTAATGCACAGAGATATGTGCTGCTGCAATTCTGTGTCACCCCAGACAACAGTGGAGAATCCTTTGTGGTTTGCAGTGGACATGTGCTTTGTTCAAAGTAGATACTAGGAGTCCAGGTAACTCTAGATTGAAACAGATGCTCTAGAAATCGCAGACCACTAGTACTTAACATCCTCCAGAAAAAGACATTGCTACCTTATCATTGACAAGATTGTCAAGATTGCAGTGATGATGCCAGTGTTGATGATCAAAATTGCAGCAATTTTTGTGTCTGAGGTCCGTCTGTGAGGGAGCTCTAGTGTATGCAAGATTTCTTGATGCAGATTTAGGTTTAGGGTTAGGGTTTAACGCTCTGCTTTCTCCAAATCCCAATCTGGTGCCATTTCGGTTTTGGATTTGTCTTTCTTTCTGCTTACAATGCAACAAGTATGATGGGTCTGTGTTATGCCTATTATCGTCGTACTCTGATTTGGTTTGCAGGGATTGAGGTGAAAATCAAAAAGCTTCAATGAAGAGACATGGAGAAGCACACTGGACTTGAGGCAAGAAGGCAGACATGGAAAACTTGTTTGTTGCTTTTTTAGCTATGCTTTGGAGACATATATTGCAACAGAGAGCTGTTTTTTGTTGTCATCTTATGAGATGGTTTTCTGTGGTGTTCAGATCAGCTGCCATTTCGAGGTGGTTGAAAGATGGCAGGCAGCACAGATGATGAGAGCAAGCCAGGGGCACGGGAGGGCTCTGTGCTCTTCCAGACCTTCATTCATCTCATGTGTATGTGTCTCTCTACTGCTTCTCTCTCTCTCTCTCTCTCTCTCTCTCTCTCTCGCTCTCTCTCTCTCGTATCCATGCTGCTATGAAAGATTTACCTCCATAAAAGAGGCAGAATTGATGAGGCTCCTGGCAAAGAGAACAACCCAAACTCTATTGGGAAGGTATTCCAAAACTCTCAAGATACATGTAACTGCCAGATGCAGATACCAAGAAGAAAGTGCCCAACCACTATGTAACCACCTTGCCTAGAATCCCCAATTGCAATTCTTTGTTCTGGCCTGACCCAAAATGCATTCCCTTGACCTTCTTTGGAAGAACGTTTGTTCAATTCAAGAGTGGAATCTTAGGGGTGGCTTTCTTGACTCCTTGGAGAAACATAAGGCCGTGCAGGATTGCGGGGTGAACTGCTATTAGAAAGTGTCCACATCATATAAGAAGGCACTAGCCTGTAGGGTATAAGAACGTGACACTCATTGCACAGCAGTAATTTGTCTCTTTCTTCTGTCAATGTTAGGAGCAACAATGAATTTGCATGTAGTAACCCATGTCTAGAAGCAGCTCATCCAAACAATGTGGTATTATCCCTCATCTTGAAGTTGAACAGATTGTCTATTACAACTTGGACAAGGGGTGGCTGGGCTGTGTGTGGGGCAGTGTCACAGGTGAGTTCAAGGATTATCTCATTTGTCTTCAATGTGCTGGTAGCGCGCCGGCTCACTCAAGAACAATTTGGGGTATGTGGATGACTCCTGCAACCCAAAAAAGATCAAGCCTGTTAACCTAGCTATTGGGGCACATGGCCCCACTTGTAAGTGGTTTGGGGTTCAAAGTTTGAATCCCTAGGTCAATCATGCAGTCACTTTGAAAGCATAGGTGCTATTGCAGCCTGGAGGAAGATTAGATTTTCATTGGTTATTTTGATTAGGACCATTGAATGTGTTCAGCTCCATCAGGCAACAGTAAGATTCATGGGTGGTGAGATACTCTATCATGCCTTTGGTGGCGGACATGTCATTCAGACTCTTAGTGTCTGAATTCTACATTCTGGTGGAACTGCAGTTACAAGCCGTACAATTCCACCTTTTCACTACAACTATTTTGTTCATCAGCCGGGAAGGTTTTCGCAGAGGCTGCTTACGGGGTCATGTTGGGTATGCATGCTTGTTTCAAATCCTATTACAATCTTCAAAACATTTGTGTCAGGTTGAAAGTCATTGGTCACTTTTTTGGGATTTAAGGTTCAGATTTCTGATTGGTTCAGATTTTGAGGAAGGTGATGGGAAGTTTGATTAGACTTCAATAGGGGTTAGTGTCTTTGGTTGAAACCCAACAGGTTGGATATTAGATTTTGACAAATACATGTGATATTTTATGAAGTTGCTCTGGTTTGGGTGTCCATCTCTACAAAGAAGACCAGAGCCTGGGCCTGTTTTGATGGGACAATACATGGTATGTCCTTTCTCTGAAATCTGGTCATATGCAGTCATGATGTTGAGATAGCATTGTGTTGTCTTGACAATGTTGGGTACAGAACAGGATCCTCAGAGGCAGAGAACAGCTCCAGAGTATTGGCAGTGGCATGGCTAACATTGCCATGGGGAGTCATCTCTTCACTGATATTATACAACTTTGTGATGTGGTGGCAAGGCCTTGACTTCTCTCAAGATTATGCTCGCTCTATTTTTGTACTTGGTAAACTTCTGCACTACTTACATGCAGTTACATATTTTCTTAAGACTTAACACTCAGTGAGTTGTTGTCAAGTCAGTGTTAGTGCCAGTTTTGACGTGGAAACTAATCTGTCATATATTTTTCTTGGGGCATAGAACAGGAGTGGCAGCAGTGTTGGAGCTGGGGAGTGAGCCTTTGTATATTCTGGCACAGCATTTATTGTTGCTTCGCATACGTGTGGGCATTGAAGTAGTGGCCACCTTGGCACGATCCCTTGTCACTTTCATCCTCCTTATTCAAGGAATAGGACTGGTGACTACTAGCACCCATTTTTGCATTTCTAGAGTTTCATTCTGACCTGGTGTGATGCAATTTGTTATGAGGTTTTCATTTTCAGCATCAAGACAGCATGCTGGTTGTTAGGGCTCACCAGGTTTCACACCCACCTTGCAAGTGTCACACCATGTACCACAAATGCATTATTCTATATAATGACAGGGATTGGTTAGGTCACCCTGTCTTCAAAGTCCAAAAACCTAGGTACTTTCTTGTCTCAGTGGAAGGATTGTGAGAAAATGTGAGCCTTCTACAATACTGTAATATCTGGAAGAGTGAAAGTGGCACTTGTTAGACTGACATTGTCAGTCTGCCTTTTTTTCATCTCAAATGATAAGTCTTGCGGCAGCAAAGCCAAGGGCGGATAAACTGAATCCCATTTGAACTCTGATGCTAAGCACCTGCAATAGAAGTACTGGGATGGTTTAGCAACCAGGAAGCCAAGTGCTGCCAGTAGTAAATCACAGCTTCCAAGGAGAAAACACTGCCTACGAAAGAGTCTCTCATCATGCCTGGCATCAATTTTGATTTTGAAAAGGTTTAGCTGTTCGGCTTTCTGCTTTTACTTCCAGGGTGGAGGCCTACTATTTGCATATGGGCAATTAGCATATGGAGCATGCTTGCTTTTGGGCTACTGGTCCTACTTTCTCATGTTCCATGGCAGCACAAGAAAGTCTAATCTCAACCTCTTCCCTTTCAGGTATGGTTCCTTATAAAGCTAGGCTATCCATAAATTGCCATTAGCTGCTAAAATGTGGGCACATTCACATCAGGTTGCACTGATATGTAATGACCAAGGTTGGTAGCCTAGTAGTGGTTGGGAATGTTACTTGTGATAGTCAACCCAATTACAACAGGTTGGATTGGTAAAGCAGTGGTGCAAAGCATTGGAATTTCAGTTGTGGAGCGGCTTGGGCAGCCATGGTGACAGCCATTTTGAAAGTGTCTGCCTCCAATAGGATGTACTAATAGGAGTGAACAAGCACTTCATCAAGGTTGTCTGTCAGCAGTCCAGACTTCTTGTATCCCATCCACAAGGTCCCTCACAGTGCTTGCATGTTCACTTTTCAATTAATGTAGTGACCAATAAAACTGTGGTAATTTCAATGCATGCAGGAAGCGTAATGGAAAACCCACTTTTGATGTTGGGCTTGTCTTCTTGTGTGGCACCTTCACATTTCAATCAGTGCAGAAACTGGTGCTGCAAGAAGGCGAAAAAGTTGTGCTGGTTCTGTTTGACACAGCCTATAACCAGGGCATATATGGACTAGTCGACAAGCTAGGCATCTTTTCTTCCTTCTGCCCTTCCTATGTTCAAGGCCGTTTTTTAGCTGCTGTGGTGGGAGAGATACTATGCCATGCGCCTTTTTCATGAATGTTTAGATTGGCCTTAAGCTCTGTTTTTATGTGCTTTGCATATCCTTTGGTCAGTGTGTATCTGCCATTTCCCAAAACTATTTTTTGGTAGTAGCTCAGAGTGGAGTCAGGTCTGGAACTGCAGGTAGCTTGGTGGTGCGGTCAGTGTTCCAACCTTTTGAAGAGAGCACCTTCACTAGTTTTGCCAAGGCAGTATCTGGTGCAGGTGATGGTTTATCCTTCATCCTTTCAATGACTCCAATGTTTCATTCTGCATGTCTTCTAGCAGTAGCATTAGTTTCACTCCACATACCTAGGCAGGTGCCCCTTGGCCACCTTCACAGTAGAGGTCTCCATTCCTACTAGGTGTATGGCAGATGCTGTCCATTATAGTTCTCTTGGTTACAACGAAGTTGACCAGGGCAACCAGTTACAAAATTGAGGCAACCAAGGGATTTCTAAATCTTGAGGGAAATTTGCAACCAGTTGAAGACATTTCCAGATCTGAGCAGTAGACACTTAGTCACACTTGATGGCTGTAGTCATCTGTCCATGTAATCCTCTAGTTTGTTTCCCAGGTGTTAACCTACATTAACATGGCATATTTGTTTAAACTTCTTCTCACAGATAGAACTACCAGAGAGACACATGGCATGGAACGCACTCTTTTGCTGGCCATGAAGTTTGTCAACCTAATCGGTCAGCAATTTTTCTCCACATCTGCCTCAACAACAATTTCATGATCCTTGCAATGAGCTTGAAAACTGCCTACTTACATTTGCTTTGTTGTAAAAGACATGACTTGTATTAATCACCTTCTATAGTTCTTGTTATGCATTGGAACTCCTTGTACATGAAATTGCATGTGTTCCTTGCAAACAGGGCTGGTCTTTGTCACCTTTGGTCCAAGCTATTCATATGTGCTGCTGCGTATGATCTACTCCCAGACATGGAGTGATGGTGATGCTACTGCTGCCCTGGGTTGCTACTGCATCTATGTGTTTGCCCTTGCACTCAATGGTGAGTTGTTATATACAACCTCTGAAGAGTCTGTTAACTCTTGTTCAGGTCACTTAACTCATTGTCTTCTAACAACAGTCAACCAAGTCAGGCATATTTTGTTGCATGACTTTTGTGCAGCAAGCCAATCATCCCATGATGGAGCATAGAAGTCTACCCAGCTTTATGGCACATAGGCTCAGTAACAACTAGTGTGATCCAGAGCAATGTGTCTGCAGTTGGTCTTCAGGGGTTCTTTTGGGGTCTGGTTTGCTCATCCATACTTGATGCCTCTGTGGTGGCAGGCACATCTGAAGCATTTGTACATGCAGTGGTGACAAGATCCCAGCTGCTGCAATCAAGTGCATGGATGCTTGTCTTTTCGGTGCTGTACATGTGCCTCAGTGTGTTGTTGACCAGGGCAGCACCATCAACAGGCATCATTCTGGCAAATGCCATCAGTATCCTCCTATTGATGTTCTGCAAGGAAAAAATGTGACATAGAATTCAATAAGTAGCTTTCTTTGGACCTTTCAAGAATTGCACCTTGCAACTGTTTTGCAGATTAACTGGTCAATGCCTTCTTTAGACATTATGCATGATGGCAATCCCATGACCATTTTCAGACATGGCACTTCGCACCATTTATTCACTTACTTTTATACAAAGCTTCTTCAAGGTGAATACAACTTCTGCTGAACTGCTTTTGTTCTTTCAACATACTCATTTTTGTGACATGAACCATGGCATGGGTCCAAGACCAGTGCATGCAAACAAGTTGGAAATTCATTCTGTTCTTTCCCTCATCTGGCAGTCTCAGATTTATTTCAGTTGGCTGATAGAGATTCATCTATTTTTGACTCTTCTTTTTTTTGGCAGGATCTGCCAACATTCAGTTTATGGCAGGCAGTGCCAAACTGGAGAGTGCTGGGGGTGCTGGCCAGCTCTGCTTTGATAACTCACTATTCCAATGTTTGGGTAATGGATCGAGACCATTTCTTGCCGACAGCAGCTCTTCATGTTGCTGTTGGTTTTTCTTGCCTGGCCATCTTGGTTGCCACAGTGTATAAGTATGAGAGATCCTTTTTAAGAGGGCTCACTGAAGTTTTGGGAAGTAGATCATAGTTCTTATTTCATGGGCATCTGTGTTCCTCCCTCAATTGCATTGTCCTTTTAGTGAGTGTTACATGCAACGTCCCTGCAGATTGCACTGAGAACACTCAAAATATGGAAATTGGTAGGCTTTGTGAACATTCACCTCACATGCGGGGGTTATCAGCTGGATCTGATGCATCCTTTTGTGAGATTTGCATACCTAGTTGAAAAGCACAAGCAAGAAAGTGTAAGCTTTCTTACACCTTGTTATAAGCTGCAGACAAGTAATTGCTACCATCTTTTGCACATTACACCTACTGTAAGGCAGGTTCTTGATTTGGACTAACCAGTGGGAACAAGCTGCTCCGGCTAGCCTTCCAGCATGTTTGCCACCTCTACTAACTTGGAGCTCAAGTTGACAGAGACATATGATAGCTTCTCTCCTCTGGTCTTCCAGTCCTTGAAGCTGGGGGATCAGTAGCTATTGTCCAGATGTCAGCTCCCTGCTCCAACCTCTGGTCTTTCTTTGCTTTAATATGTGATTGAATTCTCGAAGCTCTACAAACTCTTGAAGTCCTGCACCAACTGGAAAGAGAGAGGATCCAAAAAAGTCAGAGACAGTGAAAGATAACTTCTTACACTTTGTCATGGTGGGTATTACTGTCACTGTGCACAAAAAAAGTGAAGGTGCCAATGATACAAAGGACCTTTTTGGGGGGGAAATGGGTCCAAGTCTGGCACATTCTGAGGAAAACAAATCTGAAGTCACCGTATCTAGATGATGTGTTTCAACATGCTGCCAAACTGTGGAAGGAATCCTAAATTTATCTATCTTCCTCTCTGATGTCAAATTTGGCTAAGTCCCCTTGTAGATGATTTACCAATCCACGTGCCTCAGAAATTTGAGAAAAAGAAACACTCCAAATAACCATTGATACAAAACTGATCACAGGGCCACAGAGCAGATCCTGACCTACCTCCCCTGGGACCAAACTTAAAACTGCAGATGTCGTTAACACAATAATTCTCTTCATCTACTTCACGCAAAGAAATTTGTTCACAACCAAAGTTCCTCAAAGCTCTTCAAGCTCTTGAAGAACCTGAGTACGGTTGTTCGCCATCGTGCAAATCCAGCAAAGAGGATCTCTCTCAATTGTACAACCCTACTGAAAGAGGGTCTCTCCCTGTCCATGGCCTCTGAGAACAAACCCTGGGGTCTACTGCGGTGGTCACAGTCATTGTTCCTTTTCGTCTTCAGAGGTGCGCAAAGGTAGGAAGGAGGAGAAGAGAGGAGTGATGCGGAGGGTAGGGGAGGAGGCAAAGTGGAAGAGTTTTGTGTTCTTGCGACACGACCTCTTACAGCTTTTGTTCTCACACCTGTGATGATCTCTGGTGTCGCATCGTGTATACACTTTCTTTCCTTTGTCTCTAGCAGACTCTTGAATGTGCGTGGTTTTTTTTCCTTTGGTCTTTCCTTCTCTTGCTCGGGTTTGCTTCGGCTGGACTCGAACTTTAGACCTCGATCCAGCAAGCTTTGAGAACTATGAGTAGTATAGGAAGGTAGACAACCCTAGCATTGGCATGGAAAATGAAGCAGCAGATGATAAGAAATTCTTCTCTCCAAAGAGTGGAACCCTAATGACCCCAAGTATAAGGGATGAGTTGAAGCTTCAGATATCTCATGCTGTGTGTCATTGTTTTGGTTTGAAATTCTTCATGGTCTCCTTGCTTTCATAAACTATTTTCATGGATTCTGCATGCTGGGTTTGGTTGAGTTTGAGTGGATTCTTCACTATGTACTCACATTTGAAGCAGTCTTTGCTTTGCTTTGGGACGGGTGCTGCAGGCAGATGTGGTAATTGCAATTGGAAGTCCAATACCTCAGACACTCTATCCCTTTTTGGCAGTGCCTCTGCTCATTGTTGGTCTTGTGGTGATTGCTTCATTCTTCATGTAAGGCTCTGTGTTGCTGGCTCTTACTATTGAGTTTGAGTTTCTCCAGAGTCAGATTCAAGGATCATTTCTGTACTAGCCTTATAGCTGATGCTTGTGTCTCTGACTGGTGCAAGGAAGCTTGTGGTGGCTGCATTTTTTGATATTGTAGAGGACATTGCTTCTGAGTGTGGACTTACATGATGAATTTTCTGTTTGTGTGCTTGAACAGCCATGAAGCAACCACCTCCAAGTTTAGCTGTAGTTTAAGTCAAGAATTTGCAACAGTGGGGACAGAATCTCTATTTCTGGTTTGTTTCATCTTTGTTGCTTGTACAATACAGGCATGCTTGTTTTAACTTCAATGTTTAGTTCAAATAGGAGAAGCTACAGCATCTTCTGTAGTTCAATGCACCACATAGGAGTATATTAGGAGGACCAACAATGTGATTAATGTGGTATTGCACCAGAGTACATTGCTAGCTGTGTTGGGCTACAGAGGTGTGCTTAAAGGTATTTGAGGGTGCAGGAGGCTCCAACCACTGCTCTCTATGCATTAGATGTGCATTTCTTATTTTGCCAGGACATATGAAAGAGTTATGGGTGAGGAAGTACCTATGTGCATTTGGGCTCTAAACAATACACAGAACTCTAATGCTGGATGAAATCATTCTCTGATATAATCTAGAGTGGCTGTTGGTGATTTGCAGGGTTTTGGGATGCTATTTCTGCCTCTTCTTTGGACAGGAGTTTATTTCTGCTTCAGTGCAGTTGCCAGTGGATGATTCTTAATTGCTCTTTTGAAGCAATCAAACCCTGTGGGTCTCAACATGGAGTATGTTTGTGCAATCAAAGAAACTCTCTAGGTGGTTGAAGCTCAGCACACAGGGTGCACTTAACTCGAAATCTGTGAGCTTGGAACAGATTCCTGATGGCACCGATTTTCATTACCAGATTGCCCTGATTCTGAAGAGACTGAAACTCAGTGATTCACTTCACTCACCGCTTTCACACCATTTGCAGGACTGGAAGTAAAACACATCCCAGATTTGTTTCTTATAAAACTCGGGCTCCACATGGTCATGCACTACCAATGACTAGCAACTGATCAATTGACGAAAGAAATGAATTGGTTTCATGGAAACCAAGTTCCATTTGAATGGAAATATTGAATGACATTAAAGTTATCCAGAAAGGAATACTGGGTTTTAGCCTCGCTTTCCTCCTGACTGTCCCTCTCATCTGCCCCTTTTGAGCTATCCATAAAGTCACTGAAAGACTGGACCAGCCCTGAAAACACAGGATTAACTTTGCAAAATCTAACCACCATGGACACTTCTCTAACCACTGGCCACTTTACTTTCATGGCCACAGACCAGGGACCAGGGGGTGAAGTAGGTAAGGCCCACCCACCTAGTTAGCTATGAGCTACCTACCTGCCTAAGAGTACTCATAGGCCACTTACCTATCTACCTGAAAGCTACCTATAGTCTACTTACCTATCGACCCATGTGTCATTTAGGGATTACCTACAGAGATATATAGGGACTACCTAGATGGCATATAAGGGTTACCTTGGGTCTCTTCCTAAATTAAGGGATACCTAGGGATTACTTGTAGGGTTATGTAGGGGGTTATTTAGGGGACTATTTTGAGGGTTGTGTTGGGCTATTTAGGGGCCATTTAAAGGGCTTTTTAAGGCCCATCATAGGGATTGCTTGAGTTAGGGGAGACCTAGAGAACACTTGTGGGGTTAGCTAGGATTATTTAGAGGTTATGTAAGAGTTCTTTTGGTGCTACCTACAGACTACCAAGGGACCTTTTTTGGGTTTACTTATGGGGTTATAAAAGGGTTACTTAGGGGGCTATATTGGAAGTTGTTTTGTGGTCATTTTGGGGGTTATTTTTGGGCTAATTAAAGACTATTAAAAAAACTAGCTATGGACTTCCTAAATTAGGGGATACCTAGGGATATCTAGGGGATACTTATAGGGTCACATCTATGTGCTACCTAGGGGGGCCTACTAAAGAGACTACCGAGGGACTTCCTAAATTAAAGCATATCCCTTTGTTGTACTTATAGGGTTACATAGGGGACTACTTAGGAGCTACTTAGGGGATACTTAAGAATTAATTAAAGATTTACTTTGGTTAGGGTTATCCATATAATACAATCTAAAAGGCTATTTAAGAGCTATCTAAGAGGGATGTTCTAAAATCACAAAAGTGCTTACTTAAATTAAGGGATATTTAATTATTATGTACAAGGTTATTTAGGTGAAGGGTTACTTAAGGTGTTATATAAAGCTTACCTACACATATATAAAAGTTACCAAAATCTTAGTCCAAAATCATAATCTAAAACCCTAATTGTATCCTTGCTCCTAATCCATAAAACCAAAAATAAAAATTAATGCAGATCTAAAATTTTAATTGTCAACCTAATGCAAAAGGTTAATCCATGACCTTTGTTTTAACCCATAAGCTTTGTCTTATAGGGTTGGATTATATAAATGGAAACACCTCACACATTTTACTTCTTTTCATTTCACTTGTGAAAGTTATTGCCATTTGGAGATCATGGCTTCATCTTCAAGTTATGGTTTTAAATCTATGAGAGATGGTTTTAGCTCCTCTTCCCCAAGTGATTATGAGATCTTGGAACAATTGTTTGTGGACATGGATAAGCAAAGGCGATGTGCTTTTGCATGTGCAATTGGTGTGACTAAGTCATTTCACATGTTCAATGCCAATGAATTGGAGGAGGGTGCAGGTCAATTAATGGACCCATGTGTGGGAGTTTGAAATGTGTTCACTACTATGTGAACAACACTAAGGTTGTTCAAGATGTTAACCAATTTCACATTGGTAGAATTTGATGAATTAGAGGCATTAATGTTGCCCACCGTTGTAAGCCATGAACAATCTATAGGTGGGTACCACAACTTAGCTTCAAATTAGAATTTTGATTTTAAATGTTTAGGTTTGGGGTTTTGGATTATGCGTTTCATTGTAAAGTTTGGATTAAATAATTAAATTAGGATTTTGAATTGTACGTTTAAACTAATGTTTCAATTTTAGGGTTATGGTTTTAAGGTTTGGATTTAATAGGTTTTGAGTTAAGAATTTATAGTTTTGGTATAGGGTTAAAGTTTTAATTTAGGGTTTGGATTATAGTTTTTGTTTTAAAATCGAGATGTGAATTTTAGTTTTAAAGTTTGGGTTAGGTTTTTTGTTTAGGGTCAAGATTAGGGTTTTAATTTTAAACTTTGAATGGAGTTTTAGTTTTAAGGTTTGGGTTTGTGTTTAGGTCTTTGTTTAGGGTTTGGATTCAAATTTTACTTTTAGACTTTGGATGTGGTTTTAGTCTTAGGGCTTGGGTTTGGGTTTTAGTTTAAGGTTTGGTTAAAGTTTTAATTTTAGACTTTGGATTAATGGTTAGGGGTTAGTGTTTTAGTTTTAAAGTTTGGGTTTAGGTTTTAGTTTTAAACTTTGAACTAAGGTTTGGGTTAGGTTTTTAGTTTTAAATTTTTTATTAAGGTTTAAGGTTTTGGAGTTTGGATTAGGGTTTAGGGGTTAATGGATGGTGGGTGTTTTGTTAATGATCACTACATTTGCATACGGCGTCCTTCAAAATTGAACCCTAAACAATGCCTTCTACAATTCATTTTGTACATGAAACATGATAATGTTTACATGTATAATGTTTCTTTTATGGAATTAGTCAAAGATTGTAGTTCGTGATGATGCCATTTTCATTACATCTTGCATCAATGATGCAATTGGAAATGTGATTCAATAGCCCATTTTTCGTAAGAAATTTGTGTTAAACACCACCATACCTAAGTTCCAGGGTTACATTAAGTTGATTAATGGAAAACTCATCAAAACCCACAAACTTTGGAATAATGTTACTCAAAACATAATTCAATGGACACAAGAATATAACCTCAATGAACAACATTGTGGTTATTGATCATTGAGGTTTATTCATCTACCTAGATTCTGGATATCCAAGATCTTACCATGATGTTGCCATATTGCACTAGTATAACATTAGTTTTTTGTGCATGATGATGAGTACTTTGAGTATTTGTTGGTGGACCTTGGCTATTTGGGCAAAAAGATGTTCATCATAAAGAGAATTGGGAGGTGCGAGGTGGCCCTCAATGCTAACCAAAATGCTAGCAAGGCCTACAACACAATGCATGTTAGGTATAGAGTGCAAATGGTATGGGGGATAAGTGGTTTGAAGAAAAATGGAAACAATCAATGAAGATATTTGATTCCACAAAACCAAAATACACATCCTTATTCAAAGCTACACATATATTGACAAACTTTCTACACAAATGCCAAATGGACTTCACATTTTAAGTAATAAACAAACATATACACAACTATGCTAACCATGGGTGGGATGGAGATCTCTAGTTCTACAAGTTGAAAATCTCATTAACCTTTTCTTTGAACTCCTACTCACATATAATCCAAAATCTTTAGTTACTTTCAAGTTATTGATTTAAATTTTGTTTGCCTTGTCAACAATAATCTGTATTTGTGCTTGGAATAAAACATGGCAATATTTTGAGTCCATTTCCATAGTGGATGCCATATGTTCGATGCTTTGTGATTGGTTTTGCAAATAATCCACCTTCATCTTAGCCTTTTTTAACAAAATGAATGTAAATGGTGAGTCTACTATTACACAAGGCTCGTGTGATGGAGTCTTCAAATCTACATACATAGAAGGAGGACTAGATGCAACTATAGATCCAAGACTAGATGGGGTTGATGAATTGGTACTATCAATTAGGATTGTCAACATTTCAAGACATTATGCATGGCATGGCCGTCCATTGATTTCAAGCGTGTTAACATTTATTCATTTTATGACACAACTTTCTCCAAACCTTATTCATTTGATGTCCCTATTTTCAATCCCCTTAATGTTTCCCACAACCTTTCTTTCAAGGTTTCCTCCTACAACTCAAAACTTGAATAGTCTTTTTTTGTATCATGCATACACAACCTTCCACATTATGAAAGGAATCAATTATGTTACCTTGGTCTTATCCTTGCCATAGATAGCAAAATGATGATTGTAAGTAGCACACATGGGTATCCAATTGAACAAATTCAACAATTTGTTAGGCTTTTTTCTCCCACTATAGTGCCTTTGCCACATGAATATGGAAGCAGTTTTCACTACATTGAAAACCTTCCACTCCAACATAATCAAACCCATCCATTCATGAATTTCACACATAAACATCCACACAATTCCATTCTCGGACCTACCACATTATTTATCTATGTGCATATATGTCCCAATTTCATCTCTACCATAGTTTCCTTGTTAGATAAATTCCTTTTACGTTTTTGGCATATTTCCTCTTTATGTCTACCTTTGCCATATTCCAAACTTTGTCCAAGCACCATAGGTGATCGATTTGATCATGAGGGTATTTGGGATCAACAAAAACACCATCAAATTTGAATAAAAGATCATCAACAAAATTTGCATCAAAAGGTTTTACACTTGTAGTTTACTTTTAAGATGTTGAAACATTAAAGTGGATAAAATGATCCAAAATTATTAGACTAACAAGAAGACAATCATTTAAACTAATGAAGAAAAACAACAACCTTGCCTCAAATCTAAACAACCAAATCCCCATATGTGATCTAGGCTAAGGTGTTGTAATACAAGGGTTTAAATGGGATGAACAAAAATTATTATGTCAACATGATGACAATGATCAAAATTAATCAAGAAAAAAAATAAAAGCCTTGGATCAAATATGATCAACAAAATCCACATTTGTGATTTCAATTATGTTCAAGTATAAGGGTTTAAATGGGACAAGGAGAAATTGCTAGATGGACATGAACTTTGAAGACAATGATCAAAATTAATCAAGAGAAACAATGTTAATAAGATTTGAACAATAGAATTTGCTTCCATGATTTGGGTTCAAGTGTTGAAATGTTGGGGTTTTACATGGATAGAATCTACAAGATCAACATCAATACAATCATCAAAATGAATAGAAACAACAAGAAGCTTGGATCAAATCTAATCAATGGAATTTACAAAGGTGATTTAGGTTAAAGTGTTGAGGTATTAAAAGTGAAGAAAGCAATCAAAATTGATCCAAAAAAAAAAAACCTTGGATCATATTTGATCAACATAATCCGCATCTTTGATTGGGGTTAACATGTTCAACTATAAAGGTTTAGATGGGATGACTAAGGATTATGAGACCAACACTTAAATATTGATGTAAAATGATCAAAAGAAGCAACATATGCCTTGGGCCAAAATTGATCAACCAAATCTTCAATCAACATTTCAATGAAACTGAAGTATTAGGGTTTGGATGGGGTGAATGGAAACCACCAGAGCAACATGAGACAATCATCAAAACTTGTTTACTTGTCATCAAGATAAAAAAATCATCACCAAAAGCATCAAGATGGGTGGTTATAGGATTGGATCAAAAAATAATCCACATGTAATCCAAATGAAATGGCCATTTTTATTAATGATAATGAAATCATGCACTTAAAATAGGTAGCAAGGTACACTGACATTTTTAGAAATCTAGAAGCAAAAATACATCCTTGTTCCAAACGTAGATGTTTGGAATTTTTCATGTCCCAAAATTATCAAAACCCTTAACCCCCTTAACCTTCTATTTTTCATTTTCCAAAACCTCATTTCCATCAACCAAGAAAAACTAGTCATCAAACATGGCAAAAAATCTATCTAAACACCACATTTCAAATTCTATGTAGTTTTTAAAAAAGGATGTATAAAGGTTTTTTTGAGATATCATTTCCCAATAATTGAAATTATTGGTTTTGATAATTTCAAAAGCATTCCATGATGTTGTTTTCCTTACAACAATAGACAATTCCTTGCTTACTCGGTGAAGGTGCCAAAACATGGAAGGATTGATTAATAGCAAGTCTGGCAAAATGTGTTCAATAGCCACAAAATTTGGGATATGTGACAAAAGAACACAAAATGCATATGAGATTTTAGTTTGGAGGCTATAATTTGAAAATGGAAAACAAAATTTACCAAAAGATTGGGATTTTAGGCTCGGCTTTAATTCAAATTGCTTTGAGGATTATGTTAAAAATTGACCAACCACCAATTGCACTAGCTCACACATTTTACAACAAAGAATGGAAAAAAACCACACTAAATTCTAATAGTAATAGAGCAACATACAAGGAATTTTTTGGGTGTTTAGGAACCGGCTTTTGTAATGTTCGGTGGTTTTTTTTTTTGAATTCTTGATCCCCTCTACTTTGGGGGGCCATAACTTTTTATTTTATTCCATTTTTGATGATTTTTAATGCACCAAATGTGCCAAACAGGAAGGGTTCAAGTTTTGTTTGGACACTAAAAACAATGGAGCCCTCCCCTTGGAAATGGCCTGCCATGAGCACTTAAACGTTTGGTCATCAACCGTTTTACCTTATATTCCATTATTTTGAACATGAAGGAAATTAGATTTCAAACTTTATATATGGGTAAAATATAGATTCCAAAAACATTGTTACACAATTATTTTTTTAAATGGTTGAAATTAAACAACCCCAATGAAAGACCCTTTGATGAAAGAGGACTTGAATTGGGTGATAAGTCAAGCGAAGCGTTGTTGGCATAAAGAGTGAAACGATGTTGGCATAAGGGGTGGAGCATTGCGGGCACAAAGAGCGGAGCACTATTGTAAGGAACTTGGAGCTACAAAGTAAGCTGCTTTCAAAACCTTTTTTTTTCATTACACGATCTTTTAGAACCATGACAACGACAAGATGAGCTCGTCATCATCATGTTTCATTTTTCCAAAACTGCAACCTAAAAAGCTAAAGGTCGTGATGACAAAGAGTTCGACTCCTTGTTGTATTTGTTTTTTTTCGTCACATGTGTTTCCAAAACCACAACGACAACAAGTTCAACTCATTGTTGTCTTGGTTTTTTTTTCTCCAGAGTTGCAAAGCCTAAGGGCATGATGACGAAGAATCCAACTCCTTGTTGTCTTTGTTTTTTCTCATCGCATTTGCTTTTAGAACCACGACATGATGACAAGCTTACTTCATCAGTGTCATGTTTTTTTTTTTCAAAGTTGTAGAAATGAAGGCCATGATGACAAGGAACTTGGTTTGTTTTCATCTTTTTTTTCATCATGTGTGCTTTTAAAACCATAATGACAATGAACTAAACTTGTCATCATTGTGGTTCTTTTTTTCCAAAGTTGCAAAGTTAAGGGCCATGATGACGAGGAGTTCGGCTCTTCGTCATCATTTTTGTTCTCATCACGTGTGCTTTCAAAGCCACGACAAGGAGGAGCTGAGCTTGTTATCATCATGGTTTTTTATTTCTAGACTTGCAAAGGCGAAGGCCATGATGATGAGGAAATCACCTCCTCATTGTCTTTATTTTTTGTCGTTGGATGTGCTTCCCAAGCCACAACGATGACGAACTTAACTTGTCATCGTCGTAATTTTTTTTTCTAAAGTGGTAGAGCCTAGGGCCATGAGGACAAGGAGCTTGGCTTTTTGTCTCCTTTTTTATCATCAGGTGTGCTTCTAAAGCCATGACGACAATGAACTGATTTCGTTGTCATGGTTTTTTTTTTCCAAAATTGCAGAATTGAAGGCCATGATGAGGAGGAACTTGGCTCCTTGTCATCTTTGTTTTTTCTCATCAGGTGTGTTCCCTAAGCCATGACAATAATGATTGAACTTGTCATTGTGGTGGTTTTTTTTTTCCAAAGTTGGAGACTCTAGGGCCACAATGATGACGAATCGAATTCATTGTCGTTATGTTTTTTGTTTCATTGCATGAGCTTCCAAAGCCATACACTATAGAGTCCAAGGCCATGGCAATGGGTTTTTTATATATTTGTTGTTGCTTGTAAAAACACCACCACCATCACTCATATTTATTTCTTCAACTGCTACTTCAAAAAAGTGGTGTTTGGCAGTAGGAGGAATTGGTGTGGGTGTTTTATATGTTTTCTAGTTTTGGTAAGAATTTTTGTTTTATTTTGTTTTGTGGTTTTTGCATCTTTGGTAGAAGCGAACTTGAAAAAAAAAAAGGATTGTTTGAAAAAAAGGAGTAGGCCTTAGCTAAATTGGTAGATGGCATGGGAGGTGTCATGAGTGAAGTAGGTTTGGAAGGAGGGAAGATGCAAGTGCACATATGAGTGAGTGTTGAAGATAGTGCATTGGCTTTGTGTAATGTGAATGAAGAGCAAGTGCAAACAAATGTTGAAGTTGATTTGCAAAAAACTATTGAGATGATAATGGAGCAAGAAAATGTAACTTTTACTTCAATGTTACAAGAATATGAACATGTTATAGGACATGTTGAGATTGATGTAGGTGAAATATTTATTTTAACTTACAATCTATTGCCCCACCCATCCTCTCTATTTAAAAAGATGGGTGGGTTTTTTTTTTAGCAAATTTGCAAATGCAATACCTTCATTAATTATAATTCTCAAACTTTTGCCCCACCTTCCTTTTCCATGTGAGGTGGGTGGGGCATTTTTTTTTGGTTTACACCTCTAGGCAATACCTTAAAACTTTATAAGTGATATTGTTTTTTTTTAGGGTTAGCTTCATTTTATGCAAATTTCAAGATTGGGTTTTAACAATACCCTCATCTTGAATTTCTGTTTGTTTATTGTTTTGTGCAATACCCTCATGGTGTGTTTAATCTTTTATTTTATTTATTTTTTTGAGAAAGATCATTCAAATTTTATTAAATAAAAAACTTTAAGTTTTTGTATTCTTGAAATGAGTGTACGTCTTTTAGAGGGAAAAAACATAAATATGTACATTGTTGAAGAAATGTAATGAATGAACTTTCATTTATTTTGATTTTCCACAAAACTTGAATTCTAACATTCAATAGTAAATCTTCCTTTTAATCTTTAATAATTTTGTTCAAGCTTTTCCATAACCTTCTACCATTAATGTGTCCAACTTTGCATTACCTTCATTTACTTGTATTAATATGTATGACATTTTGGGATACCTTGAGTGGGGTATTACACAACATAATTGAAGCTTTCTAGACATTAGCAATATCCCTTTGATGGCTTAGGTGAAAATGATTCAAGCCATGTGATTTTACCTGTAGGTTTTGGTAGGTTTATGCAATGCCTCACTTAATGTATAAAGATATGCGATTGGCCCCAAAACATTTATGGGATATTGAACAAGGGTTTTGCATTTTAATCCCATCTTTCTAACCATGAATGGTAAGAGTAATGCAATTTAATTCCATCAGTTTGAACATGAGCAATACCCTTTAGATAACTTATGCAGAAAATGATTTAGCCCATGGTGTTTTACAAAATATCCCAATTAAAGTATTGAGTTTCCTTTAGGTTTTGGTAAGGTTATGTAATACCCCATTTAGTGTAGAAAGATATTTGATTGACCCCAAAACATTTATGCGATACCGAGCATGGGTAACTTGCACTTTCATTCCATCCTTCTTACCATGAGCAATACCCTTCAAATAACTTAGGCGGAAAATGATTTAGCCCAAGGTGTTTTTCATAAGACCCCAATTAGGGTATTGATTTCCCTCTAGGTTTTGGTAATGTTATGCAATACCCCACTTAGTGTAGAAAGATATGCGATTGACCCCAAAGCATTTATGTGATACCAAATAAAGGTATTGCATTTGAATCTCCATCTTTCTAGCCATGAATGATAAGGGTAATGTAATTTAATTCCATCATTTTAGTAATGAACAATACCTCTAGGATAGTTTAGGCAAAAAATGATTTAGTCCATGGTGTTTTACATAATACTTCAATTAAGGTATTGATTTCCCTTTAGGTTTTTGTAAAGTTATGCAATACCCCATTAATGCTCAAAATATATGTGATTAAACCCAAAGCATTTTTAGGATACCTTGAGAAGGGTAATGCAATTTCACTCCATCCTTTTGGTCATGAACAATACCTTTCTAATAACGTAGGCCAAAATGAATCAACACATGGTGTTTTACATAATATTTCAATGCGGGTAATGTTATCCATTTAGGTTTTTGTTTAGTTATGTAATATCCTTCATAGTGTCAAACAATAATTGATTGACCCCAAAGCATTTTTCAATTACCTTAAAAGGGGTATTACATGTTTCTGGATTACATTGTGCGGGGTATTGTAATTGAATTGGATATTTGCAAGCAAGAAACTTTCATTGTTTTGTGCATTACTTGGAGTTTTAAATTTTTACATTAGTCACATATAGTTGTGATTAATAATTATTCATTGATGCATGCATTGTAGTTTATTTTCCAATGCAAATTGTGCATAATTTAATTTGATTTGGTGAAAGGTGTAAAAGGTTAAGTATAAATGAAAATCGAGTCACACATATATTAAGTTTGAATATGGGTACAAGTGTCAAACCTTTTTTTATTCCCTATTCCTCTTTTTGCGGGTATTTAAGTGCTCCATCATTGTTTCATGCCAATCCTTCATCTGGTTGACAAAGTTCCCAAAGCCATCATCCACCTAATGAAATACCATTCTTGGGTGCATGGATTTGTTGACTCGAGCCAAACAAAGGTGGTGAATGTTTGATGCAACTCCTTGAAAAAGTGATGTTTCATGGTCATACAATTCAATGCTTGCACCTACAATACATTCTGCAGTGATTTTGACCATTGTTTCATACAAGCAGGTTAGGGTTTGATCCATGGGGGCGGATGAACCTTCCAACACATCAACATTGTCCTTGTATATCTTCATCCATGTCCATAAGCCCTTCGATGTTGATAATGCCAACCTCATCAATTAGATCTTAATTGTAATATCATTGTTTGACGCACCATCATCCAATTGCAAGTATGTCGGGTCAACAAACATGCATTTCAAACCACCACCATGAGTTCTATAATACATGCCACAATACTCAATGATATTTTCCGTTGTAAGGTCAGTATAAGTCAATAAAATAACAATTTGATGCTTACAAAAATTGCTTTGTAATGGCCATTCTGAAATGCAACTTGCGTACTCGGTGAAAGGGGCATGGATATTGTAAGTAACACTAGGATGGTGTTGGCTTCACACCCATCAAACATTGTCACCATCATTCCCCTCAAAGGTAGGTGAAATCACATCAATTGTGGAATCTAACTAGCTTTGTCAACATTTGGCACCACAAGACGCACCATGACCTTGTTTTTGTTGAACCTTTGCCTCTTCATATCGGCTTGGTGCATATATTGTCATGCCATTATCATGGTTAACCTCCACATTAACTAGTCAATGTGGCGCCCCTTCAAACCTTTGGTCTCAAGAGAGAACCAATGTTTCAGAGCCTTGTGATAACACTCTATGTTATTTTATATTGCACACCTCACCTTTGAATCCTTGATTTTCTCCATGGAGCACAAGTGCCATGTTTTCAACACATGCCATGTGCAAAAAAAATTTGAAACAAGATCTCGACCCCACACAATCCTGTCATGGTACACCCAACATTAGTGTGCTTACCATGAACAATAAATATGTTATGAAATCCCCATGTTAACATAGTACCAAAACATAAGACAATGTAACAAAACCTAAAAAATCGATGTACAACCTATTGTAATGTTTAGAGTTTCTATGGGGCATCATTTATAATGAAACATGAGATAACCTAAGCAATTAGCACCTTTGTACAATGAAAATCAAACCCCATCAATGTGAATAGGTGGTACTTCACATCATTGGTGCCAAACGTGACATCCATAAAAATAGGCTCGTTGTGACCAAATTGGAGCATGGTTTGAAGCTGCATAGGTGTCTGGATCCCTATGTTGAAAAGGACTTGAATCCCATTCACTTCATATGCATCTTAAAAATAAAAGACATCATTAGAATGAACACAAACCCATGACTAAATGGAAAGTGCCGGGTTTTTGTGCAAGTGCCAAGTGCCCCTCTTGTGCTTCCAATCCAAGTAGGTGATATCTTGGAGTCATAGGAAGGAAATCATCTCACATCATCCATTCTCCCGCATTCACCTGTGCCCATCAAATTTCTTTGTGCTTGTCATAAATTTGCTTCATGGTGTACCCTAACCCTAATTGGGTCCATATAAACTCTTTCAACTTGTGAAACATGCGTGAAACATATGTTGACATCTATGATGTGGACCTTGGATCACATGCACCATGAGTAGGATCTTCATCGGCTCGAGTGTTAGTTTGATGGTAAAAAATGATTTCCACCACATTTGGCCATGTTTAAAGCCTTTTGATGGAGAAGTGGGCCAAACAACCGTGCTTGATAGACCTCATGTGGTTGGGGTCTTCATGGTGGTCCTCCAACCCATAACCACATTCATATTTGCAAAACATAATTTCCATTAAATCAAATCAAAAGACACAAGAACGACTAACCTTAGAACTTGCAAAAATGACCAATGGAAAGGGTTTATAGGTTTTGAAACCATACTTAGTATGTTCAAGGTGATTTTTTATTGTTGGTTTTTTTACATTTTCTTGAGGGGACAAATTCTTGGAGATGTTCCATTCGACTGTAATTTGCATATCCTTTCATTCACCTTGCAAAACCTCAAAGACACAAGCATGGGGGATGTATGTGGTTTCCATTACCACCTTGTTTTGGCTTCCATGCCTAAACCCATCTTTCCACACCAAGTTCACATTTGAGAGAGGTGACTTTGCTTGGTTTTAGATCTCAATGGATTGGGACAATGGAGTTCGCCCCATGCTTTGAATTACCGAAGAAATAACCTTGTAATAAGAGTTTTCAACTTGTGAAAACCCATGGAATACCCTCACAAGTTTACAAATTGTAATAACCTTAATAAACAAAGTCATTAAACCCTAATCAACAAAACCCCTAAACCTTACAAATGAACCTTACCACAACCCATAAATAAACAATAATTTACAAATGGAAAAAAAACCATGCAACTATCTTATGGATATCGAGACTTATGCAATGAAAAAAAATCCATGTCCTTTTGGATATAATCAATTGAATATATTTAGGGCTTTCAATCAAAATTTGCAATACCCACATGCAATTGATACTTCCATGACCATCCATATGCAAGGGGAAAACAAAATACCTTAAGTAAAAGCCCCCCAAAAAAATGAAAGGAGTTTATTAAGAAAGAATATTGTATTGTTGACGTTCAAAGGTGATACCACTAATGCTCAATAAGGTTTTGGCCCTATATGAAAACACATCCATGGATAAATCAACATGGATGTCAATAAAGAAATAAACACTAAACCCTAAATAATTCCAATGGTGGATGCCATGAAACATTATAATTTTAAACAACTAACTACACCTAACCTTAAATAAATAAATACACATAATAAAAAATTTAAATGAAACAAACAAATGAAACGAAGCCATGGTGTGTCTTTTAACTCTTAGTTTGGTTTTTGTTTATGAGTCTTTCTCCACTTTGAGAGAAAAAAAAATAAAAAAATGTATTGTGACATATATGTGCAAATGTTAAATTCCCCTCAAAGTCCAGATTAGGTTTGATTTTAATTAAGCTTAAAAGGTGCAAAAAGTCATAAATGTTTGTTGTTTCCATAATTCAAAATTCTAAAACCCTAGTGCTAAACAACATAAATAATTGTAGAAACATAATATTGATAAATCTAATCCACATTGCTTAAGTACACCATTAAAACAAGCAAATCAAATTATTTAATCTAGGCCTAATTGTTTGATAACATGAATACAAATGCATTAAGTGTGTTGGTTTTGCAATACCCCATCGTGGAAAATACTCCCAAAGCACAACTTGCAATACCCTTACTGAAGAGTTTCACATACTTTGGGTTTTCAAAAGTTTTTGCAATACCCTTAGAACACATATATGCCAATGTCTATCTGCAATACCCTTATACATTGGGGTGACACATATTTTAATCGTGTCCTTATTAATTTGCTTCAATGAACAAGACCAAGTTCCATGCAATACCTTTATTTTATTCTTTCCTTGTCATTTTCGACCATTGGGGGTCTATAGGAGTGGCAACCAAATAGGTAGGTGTAGGTGAGATCAGGGCTGAGAAAGGGCAAAGAAAAAAAAGTGAAGCTGGGATGGCACAGGGATAGAAAAGAGAATCCTATCAGTGCATCATCCATCCACGTTGGTGCACTGGTGGGTGCTAGCTGCTTCACTCTGGCCCTGAATAGGAGTAGTGAAAAAGGTCTAGAAATTGGGGATCGAACCCCTGCGCTGTCTGTGGATGGTAAGAGCTTTTACCACTCTTTTATTTGTTTTGTTTTCCCCTTCTCTTTCGACATCTGTGTCATTGGCAGTGGACAGGTGGAAAAAAAATCTTGCTCACCATCATCACTGCGCCACATTGTCAGCTTGAATCTTCCTGCTCCTCCTGATCATCATCATTGTCAGATGTCAAGTGGTTGTCGTCTTCGTCATCATCATCATCATCACCACCTTGCTGGGAAAAATAGAACTTGGTGCTAGGAAGAATGTGGTGCGCTGACCTTGAATCCTTGATACTCTTTTGATAGTCATCTATTTCTGTAAACCCTTGAGAGTAAACATGAATGGGAATTTGGGTTTTTGTACTCTGGTAACTGCATAACACATCAAGTTGTTCTTCAAAAAGAAAACCCAGCATCAAACTTTTGGTGGAAATTCCATAGCTTTTTATCTGTATGATTTGTTGCACCAGTTTATTGTAGACATTGCTTTGTCAGGTTAGAAAGAAGTTGCAAACTGGCGCAACACGTCATGCACAATTGCTTGCAAGTGTGTTCGGATTGTTTCCGAACCTTGATTTCTCAAGCATTACCTTTCTTTCTGTATTTTCACAACAATAGGTCATAAACATGGCTTTGTTGTAGGAGTGAGTGGCTAGCAGAATGAACATAGCTTAGAAAGAACTGTTGTTTGCCGTAGATATTTGTTGTTTTATCTTCCTTTACTGAAGATCTAGAAGTTCACCCATTTTATTTTTTCCCTCTAGAACACTCCAGTTTGTTATGAGAGAGCATCTTGGCTCACTGTTGTCCTTGGCAACTCCGATGAAGAATTCTAAGTTCTCAGAGCAAGATCGGTTATGGTGGAAAATCAACGATCCATGAACAGAGAAGCTGAAATACAAGGTTTTGTCACTTACCGGGTTGTCTCTGTGAAAGATTTGGACCACTTCTGCATTTTTGAGTTCTTTGACTGTCTAAGCTCCTCAAAGGGTTTGCAGTGGGCATATATGCGGTTAATGTGTCTTGTGGGTGTTCCATCAGGCAGGAATTCTCCAGATTTGGAGAGCTTCTTTCCCTTTACAAGGAGGGAAGGTGAGTGCTAGCCAACATCATGACTAAGTCCTGCCCCTTGATGCTTTTGGAAATGCCACAATACTCATGATGCAAATTCTAGTCTAATTATTGTGTGTCCATTTTTTTGAGCAGATTCTTGCCATATCTACTACAACTTACAATCAGCAATTTTTGCATAATTAATTTTTTGACAAGGTGAGGTCAGGCAGCCCCATTTTGAATATTTCAGAATTTCAACAGGACAGTTTATGTATGTCTCTTTATGTTTTCAAAGATAGTTGTGGTAGCTCAGTGGTTTTTTTCTGAGGCTGGGCTACCACAATTATCTACACCCACCATCATGAGCTGATGAAATCAGTGGGGAATAATGGTACCCAGTCATTGCCAGTCCTGATGAATTTCATGATGAAGTTGATGGTCTGGTACTTTATCAGTGACACTTGACACTCATTTGATTATGAGTAATGACCACACTGATTCTTGTGGTCCAGAACTGAGACAATGGTTACCTTCAAAGTGTTTATGGTTGGATTCCTCTCTGAAATCTGATAGATGTGAGTTCCTTTTCCTATGCAAGTTTGTCAAAAGAAGTGAACTTTCGACAAGCCCAATAGAAGTAGATTATGGAAAATTTTGTTCCTTTTTGTTAGAAAAATTTCTCTTACATCAAATCTTGGTCATGAAATTTGAACAAGAGTCTCCATGCATGCAACAGTTTGATATTTCGAACATGAGGGTTAACATGGTACCAAGCACGGGCCCTAATCCTCTTCCTGGATTCACAAATGGCAGAGCAAGGTTTGAAGTCCAAGGCAAGTTTTTTTGTCCTTGAAGTAGCAATTTGGACAAAGGATGGAGCATACTCAAGAGATTTTGGAAGATGAGGGGAAAATCAAGGAGAGTTCCAAAGAGATGAATGAAGAAGCTGCACTGGAACAAGATGAGGAGCATCGTTTTGTTTTGGATCATTCCATGCAGCTCAAGGTGGTCAAATACAGTAGCGTGGCATGCTACGCTGCATTGCTTGGAGGTCTTCTTTGGTGCATGGTCTTGACAATGCGACCAATTCTTCAATGGCGACCACCTGAAAGTACTGCAGTACAGATGCCATGGCAAGTGTCACAAGCATACCTTCTCCTTGGTGCATTACTCAGCTTATTCTTCACAGTTTTCTTGCTTGCCTTCATGGTTCCAAGAATGATTGTGACTTGGATCACTACAATTGTCATTGACTATTTGATTACCAAATCTTTTGGAAGGTCTGGGGATCGTCAGCTTGTAAGAACTGCAAGCGATTTTGCAAAGGAGATTTCATGGGATACCTTCAAGAGTGTTGCAAGAGAGGGTAACCTCATTGGGATTGGGATTGTGGTTCTGTGTTTGCTTCCATGGTTGTTTGGGACACCTACTGTTTTGAGATCTGCCTTTACAAATGATGGTCAATAACCATAGCCTGATTCACAGAGCTTTCCATTGATGGCAAAATGTGTCACCAAAAGCCACCTTGGTGCTCTACTCTTTGGTGCCGTTTTTCAACAGTGTGGTATATTTTTGGAATCTCTCCTACTTTCTGAGGTCAAGGATCACATGGGTTGCTGGAGAAATTGAAGATCAGGCAAATTAAGCACTTGAGGTTCCAATTGGGAGAATGATTGTGGAAGAAAATGAGATTTTGGAAAAACTCTTGTGGTTCTGGATAGCCATTGGTTTTAGATCACAACATCAGGTCACATTGGATTGCTACTCTCGAGGGGGAGGGAAAGGAAAATCTCAGCAAGCTCAAAAAAAAGGGGGCATCTCCTTGCAAAATGCGATGTATATGGCAGGAAGAATTTTGTAGAAAGTGACTACCGGATTGTTAGCAGATTTCCTAATGTTATAATTTTCACTAGCTATCAAAGATGTGCAGTAGGAAGTATATAGCTTGTTTGGTGACAGTAAGCTCCTTGTAAAAGCTTCATCAAGGCTGTTGGGTCACCTGAAATACTTGGGGAGTTTTGCCCTGTATATAAAAACCTGGCTGCTGGGCATTTTCTGTAATGCTTGCTGTACGATTTTAATGGAAGGGAAAACCCTGGCAGTGAGACATTACACCTGCTGACCTCAGGGCTCCACCGTCGGTTTGCAGGTGTAATGCCTAGCTGCCAGGGCATTCCCCTATACATATATAATGGCAGAATCAACAGAATTTGAGACAAACTGAGGTCTCAGTGGGAGTGAACCAGCACCCACCACCACACCATCTACTGGATGCCTGTTATGCCTCAGTTGTCCAGGAACCTCAACTGAGTTAATATCTGGTTTCATCTTGGTGCCAATTCTGTAAGAAGTAGGTCCTATATAAATACATAGGTAGGTAGGTAAGTAGAAAAATGCGGAACTACCAGGTAGGTACATGGTTATAGGTAAGGGCTGTTTTTGATCCCTATCTACTAGCACCTCTCTTGCAGGAGAATAATTATTTACTAATGTCATTCCTCCAGTCTTCAACTTGAAAGGAGCTTTAACAGTATGGAGCTTAGCAGCCATAATTGGTGTGATAATGAATCACAAAATATTTTACAAGATTGTGCAATGAAGACAGATCCAACTTCCATCACTCTTAAGATTTTGATTCACCCTAAATCATATGGTAGAGAGGCACACCTCCCATCCTTGGAAGCAAGAGGAGAGATGATCAGGTAGCTGAAGATGGCAAAAACTCTCTTGGTGATCTGTACTCTGATGACTGCAAGAATTTTTGTTTGAAGGAGCCATGTTACACAGTTAATGCTGTGGCGAGCTACCGTGATTTGTCTGGGATATAGGGATGAAAGTGGGTTGTTCCTGTTGTGCCTTCAGTGAGCTCTGTCAGTTTGCCATTTAGATTGTGTGTTGGAGTGCTAAGGAGTTCATAGGTAGGGGTTAGGGGGTACCAGTGTCACACCTTGGGAAACCCAAAAACATAATATTTGTGATTCCACACTCATTTGTGCCTTGACACCTCTGTTACAAGTGTATCCAACATCAAAGCTGAAAGTTGAAGAAGCCATTTGTCGTGAGTATCCACTTTGATGACCATGTTTACAACCAGAGGGTAGTTAGGAGGGTACCAATTGTTTGAACTATTGCTAACCATATTGTGAGTGGGGGTATGCCACTGTGTGGCCTGCGCACAATATTCTTTAGTAAAAGGTGAAAGAATAGTTCACTTTGTGCTGACCACACGGCCATATTGTGAGTGATAATCGCATATTGTGATAACTGTAATATTCAGAATTGTGAAAAGAAGGAAATGTTTAACTTGCAAGGTTATTGAAGCTTATTATCTGTACTTAACTAGCCCTGCCAGTTAGTCTTATCGAATGATTAGTAACCTGAACCAAGGGTTTTTTGTGGTTTGAGGTGATTAACCAGAACAGATTAGGGCCTCATCAAGTTGTAATCCTTATGTGAAAAGTCCCTTTGTTGTTGGCACATCAAATTTCGGAAGTCCATGCCATTGGGTTGAGCAACACTTATCAGTAATTGTCCCATTGTGTGCATTTAAAGAGATATCATGATGCAAGTTCACAAGTTCACATTTGGATCATGTTTCTCAGGGAGCAGATGGCATCAAACTATGGAGTGGAGCCACTGATTCAGCTGCACAATTGAATGACAGGCCCCCAGAAGCTCATGACACTGGTTGAAAACTTGTATTAGACCTGCACACTGGATACTGCAAATGTCCTGATACATGGTCGAAGACAGACTTTGGCACTGCTGATTCTGACAAGTACCCATGGGAGTAGTTCTGCCGAAGCAAACTCTCACTCATCATAGCACAAGCTGTCCTCCGGGGCACTTGCATTGCTACTTGAGGTATGGCACATGGCAGAGAGAGTTTTGCCTCCTCTGGATCAAGTATAAATGCACGGTACTTCAGCAATGATTGGAAATAAAAGAGTCAGCAGTTGGATAGAGTTGATTAGAGCAATTCTTGTCTTTGTTTAGTTTTGCAGGATTGCACACTGAAGCAGTCTGGCACTCTGAAAACTCTTGAATTGGTGGTCCTTTGAATTTTGCAGTTTTCCATATTTGCTTACCACACATATGGTAAATAGCAAGCAGGAAGATATGCCCAAGGCAGATAGTCTTACACACTCAAACAATAGGTAGTAGAGAAGAATGTGCCAGTAGCATTTCATTGGTACAAGATGTTTGGACACAGTTGGAATTGGATGTGGCAATATATGTCCATAATGTTGTAGCCTGCTCACAGACTAATTTTCTGACTTAGCAATTGGTTTTCAGTTTTGCATCCTACAAAATGGACCACATTTTGCATGCATCTGGGTGATCAAGGTGCTACCTCTGCCAGAAATGCTAAGTGAAGGTTAGAACTTAGTAGCATACATCGATAACTGTGGGTTGGCAATCAACTACACTAACAAAAGTATTAAAAAATTTCTGGTTAGTTGGTTACCACAAACAAAAACTAATGAAAGACAGTTACAACTACACAAAGAATATATGAGGGAGAAACACTCTCCCAGTCAGGATTTTGGAGGTTAATTTCATGAGACCCTAACCATGGATTTATAGACTGCATTCAGTAATAAATGACAATTTCCTCACTAACTTAATGCTAGCCAGACAAATGGTTGACCAGTTATAAGTAGACCAGCGCATAATCCATAACCAGATGAACACAAACCACCAAATAAACCAACTGGGAGTGGACTTAAACCCTAAACCCTAAACCCTAAACTCTTGCAACATAGCCTATGATTATGATCAAGCATGCCAAATGGACATACCGGCCTCACCACTGAGTTATCCATACACATTACTGCCTTGGCTTGCACCCATGGATTCTGATGACTGACATAAGGCTGCAGTTTCTGCAACATGGGCTCAGGAGAAATTGATGTTGTCATGCCTGTGAGAGTTCTCTCTGCTTCCTCACACACAAAATGGTCATCCTGGGATGCCTTCAACAGAAGCTGAAGCAACTGCAAAGACACTGACCATTTATCAGATCTACATACAATCAGGGCACAGCTATAATGGAGCATTTGAAACCTCAAATTAACAGGTCCTAGCTTTCAAACAGAAAGACTCCAAGAAGATATTTTGAGCTGAATCCAATCCTGTCATAGACATGAGATTACAAGAGGACCAGATATTAGGTGACAAATTAGATGGTAACACCTTACTGCTGGAGTGCAACAAAAGCAAACCCTGTACCAATGTTTGCTACAATGGTTTTTAGCTACTACAGGTGACATCATGGTGAAATCTTGGGCAATTGGTCCAGGCCATATATTCTCTCGCACAATGAGCTCGATGTTCATGATGGAAACAGAAGATTGTACCAGTGGATTCAACAAATCAAGGAGCTGATCTTGGGTAGTGCATGAACATGTCTGTTGATGTCATGGGTGCTGTCTTGCACAAAGCACTTCTCGGGATTTTCAGACTCGATAACCAAAGCCACCACTGTATCTTTGTTCCAATCATATATATCAGAGAGTATGTCAGGCACTGTTTTTTTCACAAGAATAAAGTTGAATACTAGTTGAGCTTCTGAATAATGCTTGCAACTGCACAATCTTACCATCTATTCTTATGAATTTAGCTTCAAACACACTCACAGTTCAGAGTACTGTGAGTTATTTGTGCATCTTCCATCCAAACAAGGACACTCTTTCCCCACTAGCAGTTGGATACAGAACTAGATTGACATGGTGTGCACATACAGGATAGCAACCAACAAATCCATATGAAAATTTGATAGGTTTTGAGAATGATTCAATGTTTCAAGGCTCACAGACTACAAGCCATTCCTTTGAATCCAGTCTTTCCAGCAACATCTGCCATTCAAGAGTCATTACATGGCTGATCTGACCATATTCCTTCAAAAGGCTGGTAGATAGAGCAACATCCAGTTAGGACATGGCCTAGTTTTCCAACAACTCTAAAACCCAATGGGTACTCCTGATTCTTATAAATCATGGTGTACAATGATGAAACCTTGGCAAACTCCATGAAACAATGCACCTAGCAAGGGGAGCAAAGAAGGAACAAAGAGAGAGGACCCAACTCCAAGCCCAAAGAACATAACCTAGAGTGGGTCACAAAGGGGCAATGTAACAAATCATGTTCCAAAGCCCCCACCAATTGCAAGAAGCATATCAAAAAGAAAAAGGGATGGAAATTTGAAAAAGCAATAAGCGTAGAAAAACCTTCACCTACAATGACAACGTGCTTCAAAATAGAGGCAACCTAAGCTCTATACAAAGCTATCGACATCCTCTATTAATAGAAAGCATGCAAAATAGCTAGAGGAGGGCCACCAAAGCCCTTTGCTAGTCTCACCATGTTAGCACATTGATAAAGAAAATTGTTTGCTTGTTGGTGTAAGCAACCGAAAACCTTTACAACAAGGGGGAAAAATGCATATGTCGAATGTCAATCATAGTAAAGTAATTTTGCATGAATCACCATTGTCGTGGCCACCCTGTGACACAAAACAACTCGCAAAATCAAATCTACTCAAGTGGGATCAACAATGATTAGATTGATCAAGGTGCCCCATCAAGTGAAACAACCCACAAAACCAAATGTGCTCAAGTGGGATCAACAATAACAACATCAATCAAGGTGCGAATGTAATCAATCAATAACATAATGTTAATTCGCCAATGAAAAGATTCAAAATAAGGCAATGGAAGGATGTGAATTTGCTCATGCAAAACATGAAACCCCACATCTTTCATGATGAAGGCAAAAGCATCCTGAAAAGCATTGTGGGATGAAGTTTGCACCTCACCATGGGAGCAATGAAAAAGGTGGGTCCCCACTAAATTAAAACCCTAATCACAAATGCATTGAATGAACCCAATATCTAAAGGATGGGGGAGGCCCAAACTAGTGCACAACACAAAGGAAAAAACATTTGAAACTAAACAAAAAGATGGAATGACCTAACAAGAAAAAAGTTAAGCACATGCCCCCAAGCCCACGTTAAACCTCAAGCACATGTGATATGAATTAGAAGCCATGTTATAGATGATGTTGGAGGATGAATGGTTGTGCAATTTGCTTAAAATGCTTTCTTGAAATTATTCCCCTTTTTACAAATTACACAAAAGGAGGAATGCAAAGCACCACATTTGGGGGAAAGAGCCCTTTTAACCTCAAATGTGTTCAGAGTGGAATAGACCAAAATTGTGGCACCTATTACTTCCAGTAAGAATGGATGACTATTCAATAGGAATCTAATGATGATAATAGGTGCAACAAGTGCCCAATTCTGCAAATAGGCCACTGGTGCAATGAACTTTATGGAAATGAAGTTGATCCTTCCATGATAAATGAAGAAAGAAACTTAACTATGCACCAAAGGGGCCTATGGGTAATCCAAAAAGTTTGGGCCAAATATGTGCCCAAGAATTGACATAAGGGTTGCATAAAAAAAAATGAACTAATGTCGAAAGGCTGGTAAAGGAAAGAACAAATGGAACTAGTAAGTAGGTATTTGAGTAAAACATCAAAAGAGAATCCCAAAAGCCATTTGGACATCCCCTGACTTTGAAAATGCATTTACATAATGAAAATTTCATCCAACGAGTCTTATAAAAAATAAAAAATGAAGGAAGAAAATCCAAATGGGATGCCCAAAACCTTGATATTGTCCAAATTAGCAAGAGGAAATAAATTAAGAAGTAAATCAAAAGGTGATCAAATTGAGCACTTGCAATGTTGGACCACAAATCCTATAGAAGTTAACTAAAAAAAATGTTCAAAAACACAAGGAACAACAAAGGCAAAACCAATGATATGAATGTTGTTAACCAAAAAAAGGGAAAATACAAAAGGGAAAAACCTTTCAAAACATCATAGTGCCCAAAACTAAGTTAGTGCAAAAAGAAACTTAATCAATGGATCACCTTAACACACACCCATCAAAAAATGGATGATGGATAACACTACCAAAGGGGAGTGTTGGTTTTTAAAAAAAGAACCTATTGGGCATAGAAAGACCGAACGAAAAGGAAAAGTTGATACAATTGGCCTCATGTCGCACAAAGTTCTTAGAAAATGGCTCTCCAAAAGATGATGTTGAAAATGTTTGTGAAGTTCACATGTAACACCACCCAATTAGGACATAAATCTAAAACAACTTGCACACCATGAAACATTGCCTCACGTCCACCCCTAACTTCCATTCTAAATTGATGAAACAACAAATGAGTAGAAAAAATGAGAAAGGAAAATGCAATACTTGCATGACAATTTAAACATGCACATTGTATGTGGGGGCAAAATGCAATACTTGCAATTGACTTTAAATCCAAACTATCTATGGGAAATGAAAATGCAATACATGCATGACAATTTAAACATGCACATTTTATGTGGCGCAAAATGTAATATTTGCATTATGACCTTAAATCCACACTATCTATGGGAAGCCAAAATGTAAAATCCATATGTCAAACATGGAACATTTATAATGGAATTTGACGACCATGTTAAATCCTTCCAAAGATATTGATTTGCCAAAATCAGGAACAAAACAACAAAAAAATAAGAAAATGATTAAGAAAAAAAATCATACCATTGATGTTAAAAAATGATGTCATGTTTAAAAAAGTTGTGGCTTGATTTGAACACACAACCTAAATAAATCAACGCACATTTCATTAAACTTTTAAACTTAAAATCCTAAATGATCTTAATGGTATATGCTTTCAATGTAATAATTATACAAACATATACAAATGAAAAAGAAATCTTTTTTATAACAACTATGTTTAAAATTTTAAAATTATTCAATTGAAAATTTTAATGAATGGAAACATTAACATTAGAGTTTAAAATTAATTACCCTGAAACATGTATATATAAACTTTAAAACATTTAGTAGTAAATGTCATAAAAATAATAACTACACAAACACATACAAATGCCATAGAAAATAGTCCACTAAGAATGGATTATGAATTAAAATTGAAACATAATGAAAGGAAAAAATTAAATGAATGAAATAAGAGTTTACTTTCTTACCTTTAGTGTGGTCTCTTCAATTTGAAAGCCCAACTTGAAACCTTTTCCACTCAGCTTCAAAAGAGATAAAATGAATATTGTTACAAATATTTGTATATGAAAATTTCCCCCCAAAACCAAACTTAGGATTGATTTTAATTAATATTAAAATATGTGTAAATATTCATAAATATTTGATGTTTTAAAACTTTAAACTTATTAAACCTATTGCTTAATTAAGTTAAGTACATCTTTCATTAAATGGTTTAAAGTGGAAGTAGAGGATCACTATCAAAAAAACTCCCGCAATTGCAATACTTGCATTTGGGGTGAATGGCTTTTTGTCATCACAAGTTCAAATAAGACCAAAATAGATGTCAATGGGTTATTTGCAATACCCACATTTTATGTTGTATTTTTTTCAATTGGAATCCACAATTTGCAAGTGCATGGATAGGTATGATAATGGGTGGGTAGGTAGGTTTTGCCAAGAAGTAGATGTTTTGCTAGGAATTAAAGTGGTATTACTAAAAAAAATATGTTTTTCCAAGAAGAAAAAGTTTAGCCAAGAACAAATAGAGGTTTTGATAAGAGGCAAAGGTTTTGCCAAGACATAGAGGCTTACCCATAAAGTATAAAAAAAATTCTGAGACAAAAATTTAATCGAGAAATATAGAGGTTTTACTAAATGTAAAAATTTAGTCAAGTAGTAGAAAAATTAGCCAAGAAAACATAGAAGTTTTGCCAAAAAGTAAATGTTTACCAATAAACAAAAAGATTTTGTCAAAAGGTAGAAGCTTAACTAAGAAGAAATATACGTTTTGCCAAAAATAAAGGTTTAGATAAGAAGATATGGAGGTTTTGTTAAGAAAAAAAAGATTTTGTTGAAAGGCAAAGATTTAGTTAAAAAAAGATAGAGGTTTTGTCAAGGGGTAAAAGTTTAATTAAAAAAAGGTGAAGGTTTTGCAAAGTAATAGATGTTTAACCAAGAAAAAATAAAGGTTTTTTAAAAGGTAGAGGTTTGGCCAAAAAGAAAAAGGTCTTGTTAGAAGGTAGAGTTTAAGCCAAAAAGAAAAAGGTTTTGTTTAAAGATAGAGGTTTAGTAAAAAATATATAAAAATTTTGCCATGAAATAAAGGTTTAACCAAGAAACAAAAAGGTTTTGTTGAGAGGCAAAGGTTTAACTAAAATGAAATATAGGTTTTGCTAATCATTAAAAGGTTTAGCCAAAAAGAAATAAAAGTTTTGTTAAAAGGTACATGTTTAACTAAGAACATATAAATCTTTTGCCAAATGATAGAAGTTTAGTTGAGAACAAAAAGGTTAAGTCAAGAATATATAAAGGTTTTGGAAAAAAAAAAGAAGTTTAGTCAAGAAGTAAAAAAGTTTTGTTGAGAGGTAAAGATTTAATCATAGGATATAAAGGTTTTGACAAGAAATAAAAGCTTAGTTAAGGAGTAGAAATTTTTTGTCAATAAATAAAGGTTTAGCTAGCGAGTTAAAAAGTTTTGACAGAATGTATAGGTTTAATCGAGAACAATCAAACGTTTTGCCATACATTTTGCCAAAAGATAGAAATTTAACCAAGAAAGGATAGAAAGTAAGTAGGTAAAGGGGTTGGTTGGTAGAGACAAAATGTAGGTGAATAAGGTAGCTAGGTCAGTATGATAGCTAGATTTGTAGGGTAGTTAGGTGGGAGGGTAGTATGGAGGTGAGGGCTGAGAAAAAAGGGCCAAGAAAAATAAATAAAAATAAAAATAAAAATAAAAATTGACTGTGGTACTATGTTGGTTAACTGAGGGTCAGGAGCGGGATGAAAAGAAGGCAGCCCATCCTATGGACAGAATGGCCAAATGGTGCAGTCATGGGGGCTGCTAGTTCATCACTTAAATGACTCGCTTTACATGAGAAGTCAGGGCTGAAAAAACTTGGGGCCAACTTTGAGCATTTTGGGCTTGTTGTTTAGCCCCAAGTTACTAATAAATGCTAGAACATTGGCCCTAAGGGTTGCAAATTAGTTTCCCAAATTAGATGGTATCCTTTTTTCAGCCTCGGGGCCAATACAAGGCCATAAAAAGTTCCACATTTATTATTAGCTTGGCGTAGATTGAAAATATTTTTTTCTATTTCAGCCTTGACTCATAGTGTAAAGCCCTTGGGCCAATTTCCAACTTTTGCACCAATAGGAATGCTTGATTTGGGTTCAACATTGGCCCTAACTCCTAGTGTGAAGCTGGCCTTCGACTCAAAGATGTGGGAGATATTCAAGTTTGAGTAAATCCGATTTGTCATTTGAAATTCAGGTGCATTTTCAACAAGGGGTGTGTCACATTGTGGTCTTGTCATGTACATTAAAAAGTAGTAATCTTAAGGCGAAAGAAGAATTATGGAAACTCAAATATTTCATCATGCAAAAATATAATCTTCAAAAAATCCTCTAATAAAAACAAGATATTATAACTCTGTGACTAATCTCAAGGTTCAACACAAGCCAAAATATAATATTTCAAAAATCCTCGTACTAAAATAGACCTATTACCATTATTACCTATGGGCCAAAATCCCTTAAGCTACTACATTTTATAATGACTCTAAACACAATATCCTTGCCTTGGTAGGGTTTAGAGTTTACCTAAACCCTAAACCTTGGGCCAACAAAATCAAACCTAATATTTTTAGAGTTCACACTTGGGCCAATTACAGAGGTCACATTAGTGCCATGAATCTGGTGGCAGATGATGAATGATGGTGGGAGATTAGGAATGGCCAGGCCAAACAAAACACCCATGTACCCACTAATACCTTCATCTTAAGAGTGAGGCCTCTTAAGTGGCCATAATATTAAGCCCCAAAAAGGTCGGATTTGGACTCAGAGGCCCTGATTTTTTCTAAGCATGGCATATTTTTGTAATATTTAGAAACAATTTAAATGAATTTTGTAGCAACCCATTCAAGCTTTCTTGCACTAGCTGGTGAGCAAATTGCCTATATTGTCAATTGGGGGAAAAATCAAGTGCTTAAAGAAAACATGCCATCATATGATGTGAGAACATATTTTAGGACTTGGAATGGGCTTTTTAGGAAGATGCCATGTTGGGGAGATTCAACCTCGAAGTTGAACTAAATATATTTTACTATCATGACTCACACACACAAATAGAGGCTTTCGCACACCTCCTCATCATCTTGACAAATCAAAATAATAATAATAATATTATTATTAGTTGTGACAAATGCCATATTATTGAAGCCTTTTGATTAGCCCTTGTTCAAGAACCAACAAGGATATCATGAATATTATTGATATTATTTGCACTCCGAGGGCCTTAAAGTCATTTATACTTGACCTCAACAACCCATCAGTTTTAAAGTTTGCTACAATTACTTTGAAATTGGTTGGATGTCATGGATTCCATTTTTAAATTGATTTTCAAGTATTTTATCTTTTTGGGAACCCTTGTGCTTGACATGACATGATGTCAAATAGAAGTTGTGCTTCTATGGTTTTAAAGATAAATCTTTGGAAGGGACGACATGAAGAAACATCTCGAGAACATAAGATCTTCTTGAAACTATAGAAACAAAATTCCCTTGTGGTATTGCAACAAACAATAATTTGTGTTCAAGTCTTGCAAGATGTCTTCAACGATCCAAGGTCAATTACTAGGTCGAATTCCTCGAGACTCAATATGCTACATGGTTGTTTGCATCGTCTTGATTTATCTCATGGTAGAGGCCATCGTTTCAAGTAAGTACATGCGGAAGTCTATAGAGGTAGATGAGTTTAGGCCTACACGCAAAACTAGGAGTTGGTCACAAGAAGCATTTACCATGTCATCCCAACAAAAAGAACCAAAGATTTGTGGATCAGTGGTCGGTCATCTTCCGGAGACATATGGGATTGACATCTCAAAGCTACCACGCGACGAGGGTCGACCATGGAATCAAATGAAGTGGATGGGAAAACCGGCAAGATGTTGGGTCAAGGGTCAACTAATTGAGAGCCTTGACGACATTTACAACTTCCGTCGAGGGTGGGCATTGAAGTATGTGAAAGATGTTGAAGACAAACACCATCTCCTTCCTTGGCTCCTTGGGAATAGGGTGGATCTCAATTTGTCCAAAAGACGAGTATACCTTGATCTTGGTGCAAATTCATTCAAGTCGAGTATTCAATGGTTTATGCAAATGTATCCTTGTGATTTCACAGAAGTTCACGCCTTTGAGAGCAATCCAAATGTTTTTGAATTTCCTAAGGATGAATTTGATGAAGATAGTAATTTCAAAGTTCGAAAAAACAAGAATGCAATTGCAGTGATCAAAACTCCAGAAATACCCAAATGGATGATCAAAAGAATGCACATTTACAATAGCCTTGTATCAGATTTCGATGACGAGTCAACAAATATGGTGAATATCACAAGGTTTATTAAGGAGACTTTAAAACTCAAGGCAACCGATACCGTGGTGGTGAAGATGGACATTGAAGGTAATGAATGGTCGATACTTGAGAAATGGCTCGAAGATTCAGATATGGTAGACATCATTGATGAACTTTTTGTTGAGGTCCATTACTATCACCCATCTGTGCGGTGGGATAACAAAGAGCATACAAGGGATCAAGCATCACATCTATTTGCCTCTTTGCGAGCCAACGGCTTCTATGTTCACCCATGGCCTTGATGATGAAGCTTCTTGATTGGCTCCATGTCCACCCATGGCCGTGATGATGAAGCTTGATTGGCTCTATGTCCACCCATGAGCTTGATGATGAAACTTGATTGGCTCTATGTCCACCCATGGCCTTGATGATGAAGCTTGATCACCTTTGGAGTATCCAAGCAAGGATATGTGCTTATTTCATGTGTTCAAATGCAATTAAGACATAAGTAGCTTTGACCTTGCAAAATAGTGTAACTAAGGGGCTTTGAGAAAAGCTTTTCAAAATTGGATCAGTCATTGAAACGCCAAGCCTACCCATCAAATTCCACCCTACTACTCGTGATCCCTCTCAACTCTATGTTAGTTCCCATGTTTCCTTGTGTGGTTTTTGTGATCATGGATTATTCATTAACACAAAGCTATGGGATGCATGTTGAAATATTTGATTTTTTTTCCTATCATCTCATTTGAAGTGCAAATGGAAAAAAGTGAAACTTTATTGGCCTTCCCATTAATGTTTCAACAAAAAAGTAGTCCATAATAAAAATATGCACCTCCAAAAGGTTTGCTAGTTTTAGTATATTGAAAGTAGATTATGAGAAGGGGCTTTTTCTTGAAGAATTCTGGAGTTGGAAGTTGAGTGGTGTAGACCTAGCATTCTTGCAAATTTATGAATGAGAGTTGCATAAATTTATGAGAATTGTACAATTCCTGGTACAAATGTAGCTAAGTTATTTTTACTTCCACCAACATAATTTGCAATTATCATAGTATGTAGCCTGATTAGACACTAAATAATTTTTTTTTGGAATTGCCAAAAATTCTGAAAAATATGTGGTGCTTAGTCATCTACTTACCTACCTACCATCTTCCTACTTACTTATTTAAAGACCTTAAGTCTTTACCGATATAGGGTGCCCTCCAAATACAATTATAAAGTTTCTCCGAATGCTTTAGGAGAAATTTGCAAGGTGGCCATTCAACCTCTTGGACTATAGGTTTCATGCTTCTCTTGCAAATGATAGAAACACTAGTTTTCAATTCAATTTTATTGAAAATGTAAAATTTACCCTTAACATGGGTATAGGTGTTGGATTGCCTCTCCTTAGTGAATATTCGTGGTCAACTAGCTTTCAATTGGTGGTGTGTTTGGCATGGCTTTCTTTTCTTTTCTTTTCTTTTTTTTCTTTTGTGAGGTGAGGATGGGAAGTGGGGTTTTGGTCATCCACCCATTCCTTGTGGAACCGTCTGAACAAACATTTGTTTCAAGAAGTTTGAATTTGAAACGTGAACATTTTGGAGTGAAAAGTATTGAAATCAAAGGGTTGGGAAATCTCCAAAGTGACCAATATTGGTAAAATGGGTTGTAAAGGAGGAGAGAAAACATGCATAGAAAGGGTGAAAGAGAAAGAGGACTACACAAAAGAAAATAGTTGAACTCTGAATGAAGCAACACATAAAAGCATGCCACAAGCTTGGCACTAAGCTTGGCACTTTTCACAAGTGGTAGAAGAACACTAATTTAGGGTTTAGAATTACCTCATTCCAAAATGTGGTAGCCTAATGCAACAAACCAAAATGTCATACAAAGTGGACATTTAATATCATGGATGAAAGAAGTATAAGCTGGGCGGGGAACCGAAGTAATTGCAAGAATTTGAGGAACAAGGAGGAAGGAATGCAGATGTGTACAATCAAGTCTCCAAATAATAAAGGTGTGAAATACATGAAGACCGGCCTTTTTTCTGTGTGCAAAATTTCACACAAATGTGAAAAATAAAAATATTTCTGTCCATTATTCTGTTTTTTTGGGGAAATTTTTGCCAAATTTTTGAAAAATAATTGTAAAAGTTTCACTACAGTTTGTTGTCTTGGTAAAATTTTATTTAGCATTTTATTACTGTTTAGAGACATGTTGCTATTTACTCCCAAATCCATCTTTATTAGTCATCGCACCATAAATTTAAAAAAACAAACAAACAAACAAACAAATTGAATAAAACAACACTGATGAGGGCCATGCCATGACAATTACATTATTCTTATTTAGCTTTTAATTGTAAGTAGATTTCACATTACATTATTTGTAATATACATGATGATCAATATTAAATAATAAACACAAAATTGCAACTAATAAACCAAATCTTGCACAAGAAGAAATATAATGAAATACTTAAGAAGTTAAGCAAAATATATCTTTGAAATAAAATTAAATATTGAATCATTTTCCTTCCCCTAAGTACTTCTAAAGCTTTAAGTTCAATCTAGATCTAAGTCATTAAAAGCTTTTAATGGATGTGTTTGAACATCACCCATTTCTAACCTTAACCCCTAAACATTAGACAAGCCCAATATGGGCTGCTTTTCATTGTAATTTTGCACTTTCCTGACCTTTAAAGGTTAAGGTTCAAGCTCCTTTTAGGATTCAGGTCTTGTAGACCCAAGTGAAGGCATAGTCCTTGGTCCTTACCTAATGGCATGGCCCAACAAAAGGACCAAAGAAAAGTTCATGGTTGAGGAAATAGCCCCATGCCCTACAAAAGGACCAAAGAAAAGCTCATGGTTAAAGAAATAGCCCCATGCCTTTCTGAAAGTAAAACCTTTGATGAAGTTTTGAGGTTCACAAAGAGAAAGCACTTGCATTGAAAATTTGAAAGTTGAAAGGTGTTACATGAGTAGTGAAGTGAATGTTGGAAAGAAACTGAAAAAAAATAGAAGTGATGAAAAGGAATAGTAGGTCACTAACAAACTCTTGGTCCATATGTATATGTTAAACATATATTGCCAATTTTCTAGTGTATTATCATTTCTTAAAATCAATATTAGGATATACAATTATTCTAAGTATTCACCAACTTAGGTTATTATATATATATGCCATTCTATAACTTGTATTTGTATGTAATAAGTAGTATATAGCCATTTATTTTTTAAAAATTGTCATCGCTAGTCCCCCAAGTGCATGCTAGGAAATTTTTTGTTTGCTTAGAGTTTAACATTGGGCAAAAACAAGATTTAGATTATCTACTTACAATCAAGCACTAGTGTATATAAGACAAAATGTATTGTTCAATGCTTCTGAATGAGAAAAAAACTTTGCATATGTAGTTGTTCTCATGTACAACATTATTGTGCCAAATGAACCCTTTTGTGGTTGTACCATCTCCTATACAATCATTTGATGTTTTTTTTGTTTTTGTCACTTTTTTTAATAGTACATTTGCCTTTCCAATTTCTTGATATAAGCTTCACTTGGCCCACTAGTCTATCCATATCTTCCAAGTCCCCATCCAGACGCAGCACATTATAAAGGTCATGTAATTTATATATTCTTTTCTTTTTCTTTTGGAGCCAAAGTATCCTATTTTAAAAAAATTAACTGGGAAACTAGAGCCTTCACTATGTAAACCTGAACCTAAGCACAACTTTGACGATATAATATAAATTCGGACTCACGAGTCATTATAGATTCGAAAAGTCTGAGTAGCTTTAATAGATGAAAAGTGGGTTATAAAGATAGATTTTTAATAAATTCTGGACTTAGAGCATCTCCAACAGTGCTAGCCTACATATGTGACCCTGCAAAATTATATCTCATATGGGACTGCTAAATTGCTAATAGGTGGGAGGCTGCTAATAGCAAACCACCTGCACCAATCATTATGATTGACCAATCAGAAATAGGGAGCAACAATCAGATCGTATTTATCACACTCTTCTCTAGCAGGTGTTAGGCTTTGCTGCGCCTTTTACCAAATTATCAGCAGCCTCAGCAAATTGTGCACAAATGCTGGGTCAAAAACCATTTTGCTGCCATTTTTTACTTTCTTCATCCAATTGTATGTCGCAGGGTCACTGACCACCGGTGGAGTTGCTCTAGTGTACTTATATTGTTGCAATCTTGTTGGTTTGATTTTAGATTCCAAAGTTTGAGGAGCCTTAGTAGATCAAAAGTGTGGTATCAAATGGTTGCTTTCACAGAAGTTCAAAGTTTTCGAGTAGGTTTAGTAGATTTTAAAACCATGGGTTATGAAGATCAGGTTTTTGAAAAGAAATTCTGGACTTAGTGTTGTAAGATTTTCCCCAATGGTGCTTAGTATCTGACCCTACAGAAATATTGCTCACATCCAAGTTTTGATTACTTTCTTTTTTTCAACCTCACCCATAAAACTGATACTGCAATTGCAAATAGGTGGGAGAATACTAATAGCAACCCACCTGGACCAATCAAACTATCTTGCCACTCTATTTGTACTTTGCAGGGATGGATTTGTTGTTGTATTATTGAAAGTGTTGGGTACAGGAGATTGTTCCTTGTGATTGGTGAGGTGCCTGTGAGGAATTAGGGCAAGCCAAATTTTCCAAACAGGCAGAAAAATGGGCACAAGTGGCTTGTTGTACTCGCCACATTCCATAATATAATGGTTTTCATTATTTTCTCGGTTTTCCTCAAATATTTGTGTTTGTTTTTGTTTTTCTTGGGTTCCTCTGAAACTTGCCCACCGTCAAGCTTTTTGGTCAACAACATAGAAGTTGCCCCATATATCAACCTCAAACTTTGGAATTTGAGGTGCCCGTAGGGAATTTGGCCAAGCCAAAATTTCCAAAATGGGCAGCAAAAATGGGCACAATGGCCTGTACCCAATACCGTCCATACCATAATGATTTTCATGCTTTTCATCCATTTTGTTATGGTTTTGGTTTTTCTTGGGCTTCTCTAGAACTTGCCCACCATCAAGTTTTCTTTGTCAACAACAGTACAGAAGGTTGCCCATTTGTCAACCTCAAATTTTGGAATGTGAAGTGCTTATGGGGATGTTGGGCAAGCCAAATTTTCGAAATGGACAACACAATGGCCCTGAACCTGCCACATTCCATGACATACCATAGTAAGGTGCCACCGGGAGGATTCAGCACAAAATTATTTTATTTTTAGAAATGCTGAACTTCTCAAATTTTTCATTTTTCTCAAAAAGAGCATAACAAAATTCGGTGATTGCAAAATGAAGAATCTTGTGGTGTATTCTGAAATATTCAAAATGGAATCTCCAAAATTAATTAATCACTCAGCAGAGCAAACATGTGCTGAAACTGCCCTGTTACTCCAGTAATGGTTTGCACGAATGGCCATGCATACTGAAGATTTTGAGCCATGCTTATCATATGACTGCTACACCTCATGCAAGGTCTCCAGTGAAGGGCCACGTACTGAGTACCAGTGGAGATGCTCTTATAGTGAGATAGACCCAAGAAGAAGACCTGTCCATTCTGCGTTGAAATGGAAGAAAAAAAAGACCCAGAAAAGCCGCATATGAAAATCCCCTATTATCATCATCATCAGCATCATGTAACAGGAATTGATGAGATAGAATCAATCATCCGAGAAATTCGGAATCACAATGCCAGATCCGATTCTGCAGGAAGTTGGAGGATTCTAGGGTTTTGGTTCCTATAATCTGCTTTGCAATCTGGAACACCAAGTTAAGGACTGGACTTCTAGGTGGGTCTCTTTTGGGAGAGAAAGAGATTCGGAAGCTTTTTTTCTGGTGGGTTGGTGGCAGCTGGATTGAACTCTACGGGACAATGCATTGGAGGATACTAGCCACACAGTAACAAACCAAGTGAGAACTCCTTTCTGCTTGTAGTTCCTGTTGTTCTCCTCCAGTCTGCAAAATTTTTTGTTGGCTCTGTCCTTCAGGGTAGAGACATTATTGTGATGCACTCAGAAATGGGCCAATGTTTGGTATCCCTACATTCTAGGATCATGTGGAGTCCACTATAGAAACATTTCAGGCATCACTGATGGATCCACTTGGGTTTCACCATGCTAACCAGCACCATGTGTTTCCAATTTAGTATGTTGAACATGTATCATCCTTATGAATGCCAGTTACAGGGCAGAGGACTGCCGGATGCCATCCTCGTACAGGGCAGTGAGGAGGCTGGCTGCAGAATGCAAGTCTTGGCAGATTCAGAAGCACCCATCACGCTAGATTCGCTTGCTTCTGCTAGAAGTTGGCGGATTGTTCAGACCTAGGGGGAGGAGATGGATGCATCTATCTCTCAGTGTAAGATGAGGCAAATCCTTTCCAAATGGTGGGAGGGGGATGGGGAGGAGGAGGTCTAAGTTCTCAGGCAGTAGAGGAAGAGCAGTAGAAGAGAAGGCATCATCTCAGTGTGGAAGGAATGAATGAATCTGGCCTCAAAGAGTTGAAGGAAAGATGCTTATCAAGCTTCTTCTTCTTCTTCATCATGCAGTTGGTGCATAGGAGGAACCAGTTTTCGTAGAAGATTTTCTCCCTGGCATCCCCTGGTACAACAATGTATAGGCCATTGAATTCTGAGTCGTCAGGTCTTGAATGTTCCTCAACAACAACAACAACAACAACAGCATCATCAGCATGGGGGATGGAGAGGAAAGAGATGAAGAAGAGTACCACCGCATCGAATCATGTGAGACGGAACATCAAGGTGAAAGTGGTGGATTTGTATAACTTCAATCTCGAAGTGTCCAGAGAAGATGCTGTGACAATCAACCAGGTGTTGGAGAGAGTGAAGGAGCAGGGACGAGTCTGGTGGGCCATGGAGGCCAAAAACGGTGCTGGCTGGTACCTACAACCTGAAATTTCTTCGCAGGCTGATGTGAATCGTATGTCATCTCTTTCACTATCCACCATCACAAGCTCAATGCAGCTGAAAAAGCTGATACGAAAGGGAATCCCACCATCACTTCGACCGCGGGTGTGGATGGCTGTTTCAGGTGCCACCAAGAAGCAGTCAACCGTTCCAGAGAGCTACTACCAAGACCTCACTCAAGCTGTGAAGGGGCGTGTCACACCAGCCACTCGCCAAATTGATCATGTAAAAAGCTCTTTCCCTCATCTGAGCACCTTTTACAGCATTCTTTGTGGTACGGAAGACAAAATGCAAGGGAATATCACAATTGATCAGTTTCTTAATCAAATTCAGAAATGGGTAGTGCTATTTCTGAGCCATGATCTTGTGATTAATGTTCTCCAGCGACAAAATTCATTGTGTTGTTCATGCTATGTTTTCCCCTATACCATCCAACAGATGATCCTCAAGTTGCCAAAAGAATTCAGCATTTGGTAAAATCAATGTGTAGGACTTGGGGCGCACCTTTCCTACACATGCATGGATTGATTCTGCTGATGGTCGAGCAGCATTACGGCGTCTTCTAGTCGCCTATTCTTTTCGGGACTCCCGAGTTGGTTACTGTCAAGTAAGGCTGCACTGTCGTCCTCGTCTATCATGCTACTGTTTATAGTTAGTTAGCGATGATCTGAATGAGAAGGACTAATTGGTGCAAACTTTACAGTTCCACACAGAAGTGTCAGCATGGAAGAAAAGGATGATACAGAGTGCATTTTGTGTCTCCTTGAGTCCATAGATTATCCCATGATGGGAATTTTCAAGCTATTTTAATGAAATGTGTGATTTCCAGGGGATGAATTTTGTAGCAGCAATGTTGCTGCTGGTAATGAAAACAGAAGAGGATGCGTTTTGGATGCTGGCAGTACTGCTAGAGAATGTGCTGTTCAATGACTGTTATGCAGAGAATCTGTATGGGTGTCATGTTGAGCAACGTGTTTACAAAGACATGTTCAAAAAGAAGTTCCCAAGGTGTGTCACCTCTTTTTCCTTTGTTTGAGTTCTGACATTTTTGTTTGGGATTTCTCTTTTGCTTCTTCCAAGCTGTAACTCAGATTTTTTAGGTCATTGCTCTTCATTTTTGAGTGGGAATTCTTCAGTTCAGTAATTGCTTTTAATTAGAGAGCTTGAAATATACCACAGTATGTAATGTGCCTTCCTTTGTGTTCATTTTGAAGGTTGGCAACTCATTTGGAGAACATTGAGTTTGATGTGTCTCTTGTGACAACAGAGTGGTTTCTTTGTTTGTTTGCCAAGAGCCTCCCATCAGAGGTACTCCTGAAAGCAAAATATTCCTGTTGATCAGATCATATGAGAGATGTGGCAGGACAATCCTCTACATGTGCACATGCTATCTCAAATTGAAAATTTAGCAGCCATTCATGAATTCATTTCTTCCATGATTTGTTTCTCATGCTGATATTGGGTTATTGATTGTTGTGTTGAGTTGTCACTCCATTGTTAAAAGACACCGCACCCAAATCACATGGTTGGTCTTTGATTGGCTTTTTTCAGATGCTAATGAACTTGCTCTACAGTCTTTCCAAAATGCTCATTTTGGAAAATGTTCCATCTCAGATGTGTAAACTGCATTTGATGATTCAGTTGTAGTACTTACATTTCCTGTTGGATCTGGTATTCTTAGACAACAATGCGAGTATGGGATGTGATGTTCAATGAAGGCGCAAATACTTTGTGTCTTGTGGCCTTGGCAATTTTCAAGGTGACACACAATTTCTGAACCATTGTAAGACAGGCTTCCATTTTTCTCAATGTTAATTGCCAAATGCACCATTGTGGCAGAAACTCAGGAGATTTCAATGGAGTAGTCTGTATTGCCAGATTGAAAATCAAGCAGTTTGACGCTGATCTACATGCTTGACTTGTTTTTGCTAAGCAGATGAAAGAGGAGGAGTTGATCAGAACCAAGCATGTAGGGGAGGTCATGAAGGTTCTCCATGACGCCACTGACCATGCATATGATCCTGATGAGCTTCTTAAGGTACTCATTTTGTTTTCTTTTGTTTTCTCTCCCAACTTTGTGTGCAGCATATGTCCAATTGTGACCCTGCAAGGCCAGGTGTGCAGTCCATGGGAACACATTGTAGAGATCTATTTCTTTCTCTCTATGTAGACTATTTTGGACTTTATGGGTATTTTTTGGACTGCCATCAGCTTGAGGAATTGTCAAATTTTTGGGATCCAGAACCTTGCATTGTTGTGTCTTGACGTAATACTATTTAAGCAAAATGGAATTTAATTTTTGGAGCAGGTTGCATTTGACAAAGTGGGAGTGATCTCATCACAAAGCATAAGCAAACAGCGTAAAAAGGAGGAGCTAGAGGTGATGGCAGAACTGGAGCTGCGAGTGCAACGCCTCAACTCTGGTGACCAGGACCCTGGCTCTTCTGTCTCCCAACAGGTGAATTTCAGTTCATGAAATACATCACTGAAATTTTCTCAAGTTTCTAGTTCAGATCTATTCTTGGTATTCTGGTTAGGGGAATTGGAATCAGATAGCTCATCTTTAGTGTCTCAAAGGAGGCATGTAATTTTAAGGTGAAGGTTGTTCGTGTCCAGCTCTTTTTGAAGCAGAAGAGAGCCCATGATTCAGCCAATTATTCTGTTTAGTTTTCAAACTCTCCAATCTTGCAGTTCACAATTAATTTTGATCATCACACAAATCCTTATTTAATGAATGACAAACCACAAGTGCAAAAATCTCCACTCAAAGCCACAGAGAAGATGGATCCTTTGCAACCACTCTTGGATACCAACTCCAGAACAAACCCACCTAAAATTTGAAATAAAGTCTGCACCACCCAACTGCAAGTCCCATTGCTTAATTATGTGTTGAACTCATGTTTGTATCATTCTCAAGGACATGGTTTAGACCATGATGGTGCCCAATGATGCCTTTGAGGAGTGAAGAAACAAAGGTAGGGAAACCATTAGGCCAGTAACTGAAAGCCCAATTGCTACCAGGAAGCAGCAAGTTCATCCAATTATGCTTCGTTGTATCCTGTAAACAGCTTGCAGCCTGACTTTTTGTCCATCCTTCGCTTGCTCATCAACATGGTGTCTTCACTGATGATCTAGTTCAACAAGAACTGACATATCACAGGTGATTCAAAAAATTGGTGAACTCTCAATCTAATGAAAAATTCTTGGACTGATCAACTCAATGTTCAGTTGGCTATGCCCAACAGGAAGAGAGGAACATGTAGGGTAAAGCTCCAGTGTGGGGACATTTCCAAAATAAGTGGCCTAGGCTAAGACAGTAGCTGAATCTGGCCCCATATTTTGGGAATGTATCCCACCCATGGGCTTTACCCATTGTAAAGCAAGAAAGCATAAGGTGAACATTATCCTGAACATAAACAAATGTAGATCATGAGCTGTTGGAGGGGAGGATTTTCACATCTACTCATTAAGAGATTTTTACAGACTACTATTGCGCATCATCAATGTTCTTTAGTCCAATTGATGCTTATTTCTTACAATTGACAACACATGTCCATAGCCCTATAGTGTGCACAAATCATTAGCCAATATGTGGCAGACAACAACTTTTTTGTCTTAGTTTTCTTTTTTTATCATCAATTGTCATTTTGTAGCCATGGGTCCTATTCGAATAGGGCTTTTACCTTTTCTTTGTTTGTTGTTTACTTTTGTCTTTTCTTTGGGTTGTGTCTACTTGTGCTTTCATTTGCTTTGTATTTTTGATGGATGGGTTCCCATCCTTGACTTTTATATACATGGTTTTTTTTTAAAGAGCAAGTGGACATTACACCTACATACACTTGTAATATCCCTCTTAGTCTTAAGGAGTAGGTGTAAGGTCCTTTTATTTTTCAAGAGAGAAATTCATGGGTATAAAATTCCTTCCAAACAAATTAGGAAAATCTTACCTCATTATTACAAAGCATGGTTTTTCAAATTGTTCAAGTTAATAAATTGGTCTTCTTTAATTAATGGACATGTCCATTTTGACTAAAGGCCCAAAACATGTATTTTTTGACTAATCAACTTGATTGAGGTGATTTATTTGATCAATACATCTAATCAAATTAGACAATTCTAATTAAAATGATCAATGAGTTTTAGTCAAATGAGACATCTAATCAAATTGAACATAAAAAATTGACATCATTAGTCAAAATGATCGATGTTTTCTAATCAAATGGAACATCTTATGCCTATTACATACCTACTTTCTACCTTTCATTTACAATTTTACAACCTACCTACTTACGTACCAACCCACCCACCTATTTAAATGCATTACCTACTTACTACCCACCCACCCACCTATTTAAATGTACTACCTACCTACTACCCACCCACCCACCTATTTGCTTACATATTACCTACCTACCTACCTACCTTCATACTTCATAATCTTGTAGTGAAATGTCAAAATAAATATGTGAAGTAAAAAAATTAACAAAAGTTGAACACCTTTTGATGGTGTGGTCCATTGGTTAAGGACTTGATTTGTCATTGGGGAGAACAAAGGTTCAATTCATAACCTTATAACCTATGTACATGTTTAAGGGGCTAAGGTAGGTAGGGTAGGATAAATACTAAATTAGGTTAAGGTAGGTCAAGTAGGATAAGCTAGGCTACCACCTACCTACCCGTCGTTTTACGACCTACCTACATGCCTTTTTATGACCTACCTACCTACCTGCCATAATTTTTTTTATCCGAGCAAAAATTTGACCAATCAAAATTACCAATCAAGTGGTCTAGTCAAAAAAATCACCCCAATCACTATGGACATGTTGAAATTGACTTGTCCAAAATGATGGAGTGGTCTTTTTTATGCCTATTCAAATTGGGTACTTTTTTACTAGATTTGCCAATCAAAAAATACCATGTTTTTTAATAATGCCCCATGCCCCTTTCACTTGTTTGCATCTCTTTGCCAAACATTGGAATATCCTAAATGTGTCAATTATTTTCCTTGTTTGTAGCGATTTTTCATGTTGTTTGAACTTTTGAGGTTCAACCATACGGATTTTGTTGTTCCTTGATGCACCTATTGAAAGGTTGATGCATGGAATGATAGACATTTAAGTATTTATGGCAAAGATATGTTTGGGCTAATTTTTGTCAAAAAACAAGTTTGCACACCTTGCTTCTATAGTAGGTTGGATCAATTATTGGGTGTGTATCCATAACGTTTATATGCTTTCATTCAAAGGAGTGTTGGAGGAGTTGTTGTGGATTTGGGGTGTGTGTTTCCATGATTTTGAATTTGAAAAAGCAACTCAAGGTGTAGATTTTCTAGCAACAACAATTAACAATACCTTTCATAGTGTATTGAAGCTTTAAGACCGGTGTACTTTGAAGTTTGTCATGTCAAATTGTTGTACTAGTTGGTTTTTTAATAATTGTGGATTATGAATATGATTTCATGTAATGAAAATGTCATCTACATTGTAAGAAGTTGATTCCTCACATGATTTTTTATTGTTGAAGCTATTGGTTAAATCCACAAACAAAGGACTACAAGGCATAATTAAGGCTTAAAACCTAAATGAAAATAACTAATCCTTATATGAAGAGGTTCATCCAAAATATGAAAATTATTGATGTATTGATGGCTAACCCTAATGAATGAAATGAAGGGATGCATATTGTTGTTTAAGGATGAATGAACATTCTAACACCCATTGTAGATCAAATCAACAAAATTAATGGACATTGTACACTAGAAATAATAGGTAGTGACAAAGCAAAACATGCTTTAGGTTGGGCAATGGAGTAGGTACACAATGGACACTTAAAGTGATTGTAGAACATGATCCAAGATAGTAAAACAAAATCCAAGGGGTTGGTCACTTAGTCAAGGTTGGATAGTGCAAAAGGTGTGTGCATTTGAAATAATTGTTTGAAAAGCTTGTTAGGTGAGTGGAGAGAGTTGTTAGAAGGATTTTCTCAAGGGAGCCATTGGAATGGGAAAAATATAGTTGAAGATTGAATTGTTACCACCACTATATGACAACCTTGTGAGGAGTAAAATTTTAATTCTTTTTCTAGAAGATGAAGGAGGATTTGGAGATCATAGTGGCAATGGAAAAGAGTTTTCAAAAACATAAAGATGGATCTTTATGGGAGTTGTTATGATGATGAACAATAGCTTTGCCTCAAAACCAAGCACAAATTGCATGACATGATTTTAAAATTGTGAACAACTCATGGGTCCAAGCATGGTAAATTAGATCGCAAATGTACCTTGCAGCATAAATGAAAAGTAGCCATCAAGTATGCTTTGATTTGTTGAACTTAAAAATATCATTTAGTTCAAAGATTAATATGAAAATTTTCTTCAACTTTGATAAAACTTTAACTAAAGACTACATGTTTAAAATATGTTTAAATAGATTCATGGAAATTCAAGCAAAGCTCACAATATATTTTATACCCTTTAAATAGGTTGTAAGTAGATGAAATATTACATTTTTAAAAAACTGAATTAATGGGGCCTTAAAGTGTACTTGTGGTTTTTCATCTTTTTCACATTCTAATAAAAATATATTTAGCTTATAGGGTAAAAGTAGGTTTGAAAAAAATATTTACTAGTCAATTTCAAACCTACTTGTTACCTATTTTTATTATACTAAAATTTGAAAAAAATTATAATATTAAAAATCTTCAAATTTTATACTCAACTTACCATAAACCCAATGGAGGCATAAATGTTTTTTATTTTGTTATGTTTTTGTAGAAAACTGTCATATTTTTAAAAGGGATTTTATGGGACTTTTTGTTCTAATTTTACCATGCTTGGACCTTCATTCTTATTCTTCTACATGACAACATTAGTAACAAGTGTGATAGCCATAATTGCCATCATTATGCTTACTATGCATAGCAAAAAATGTCATTCATTAACAAAAAAACAATACAAAAGAACCTTTATCACTACAAAATAAGAATTTACCATAACTGATGAAGAAGAACAATAATTTTTAAAGAGAAACAACAACAAAAACACCTTCATCACTATGAAGTAAGAATCTACCATAACTTGTGAAAGAAGAACAATAATTTTTGTAAAAGTGTGATTTTATAAAAATGTGGTAAAACAATGACCATGCAAGCTTCATTATTTTTTTCACATGTGTAGCATCTTTTATCCATGGTTTTATGTCATTATTTTTTGTGGTCTTTTACAAAGTCCCATTGTGGGAAGAGGAGTATTAAATGGGAAGGAAAGGTTTTGGGGGGTTTTGAATAGGAATGCAAAGAAGCTACATTGTGTTGCAAAAGATTACAACATGAGCAACAACCTTGTTGAAAGCAAATGTTGTTTTGCAACATGGGTCTCCTATGAAAGTTGTCAATAACAATTCATGATAGTGCAAATAGGTATTTGACAACAACCATGAACTTTTACACATGGCTATGATGGCTCTTCATGTAAGGATCATAAGCTTTTTATCACACCCTTCATAATGATATGAGTTGTGTTAGGCCCATTGCCATGAATAAAATGAAAGAAAGTGGTTTTGAATATGTGTGTTGAACCTTGTGAAACTCAAAAAGTTTACTTTTTGTATATTCAATGAAGCATGTGAAATAAAAGGGTGTTTTTTTGTATGCTATGAAATAATAGAATAATAATAAAATATTATGTTAACGATGAAAGTATTTTAAATATATATTCATAATCCAATTCTTGATGGCCTAGTTACCTTGAAATAGATTATTAAAAAAATAAATCTTTAAATTGCACCTTATATGTTTTTTGCATGTCATTTGGAAAAAAAAATGGAAAGCAACCTCCCCTTGAGATGGAAAGGAGTTCAAAGGACTAAACCTAAAGAGGTTGAATAGGTTGGTAGGTTTAAATGCTAATTAATAATGGTAGTTACCAAATTTTGAAAAATATAAATGTTTTGTAAAGATGTCAATAAGTTGTTCAATAAAGGATAAAAACGAAACAAATGTAACTTGTTTTCTTACAAGTTGTTTAGTGAATTCAAAGTGTATTGAAAAATGTTTGATTCTATTGTGATAGGTAGGATATTTATTAAGTCTAATGGCATTTTGATTATCATAGTAGATAATAATAGGAAATATGGTAGAAAAAATAATAATAATAAATGATATTTTGTAAATAGATGACTTTCTTGGCTACCTCCATTAAAGATTGGAATTATAACTATGTGAAGGAAAGAATTATAACATTATGTTTATTGTTAACCCATGTGATTAGGGTATGACTTAACATGTATACAATACCTTATTGTTAATTTTATTTTTTCTAGATCCCCAACTAAGTTTTCATCTATAATCTTTAATAGACTAAGCTTTGCTCCCTTTTGCTAAAAGGTGTTCAATTGGTAAGACCTTGTTCAATATTAAAATATAAATTTGATTGTTGCCAAGTGGGCCTTTTTTGGATTTTGCATGAATTTGTTGACAAGGTTTATTAGAAAGGAAATATTTGGTTCAATGTTGATAAGAAATATTAGTTTGCCAACTAGGGATCTATAGTTGTTGAATCCACGTGAAAAGTTTGTGTCTTTTTGAAGTTTCAAGTTTCTTAACAAGGGTATGGTTGATTGTTACAATCATAATGTTCTAGGATGGTGAGGGTATAAGTTAAATAATGCACATAGATATCATTCGTATGATGTTCCGCCTCAAGGTGTAGGTATTTAGATGCAAAGCCTAGATTGGTCATATCATATTTAATTTGTAATTATTTATTGATTTGAATTTTTTTTTGGATTTTATCTATACTAATAATAAGATCATCCACATACAAAGTTATAATGAGAATGTTGTCTGTAGTTTTGAGGCAATACATATTTCCATCTTGGTTGCTTTTGGTAAGGCCTTGTGATAACAAGTACAAATTTATGACTAACTTAGTACCAAACCATATAGTGCCTTATGTAGTTTGCATACACCATTTTCATAATTTGGTTTGACAAATCCTTGAGATTATTTTAGATAGGCTTATTCTTGAAAAGGGTAATCTTGATATCAATATGACTAATTTGTCAACTTTGGTTTCGAATGAAAGCAATGATGGTTTTTATGTTTATTCACTTAGTAATTGGAAAAAAGGTTTTTTCAAATTACATGGATCATAGTTTTTTTCAAAGCCTCTTGCTAGAAACTTACTTTAAATTGTGTTTGTTTGTCTAAGGTTTGTGTAACTTTGTAGACCCACTTGGTAGAAATGGTTATATATTGAGGGGGAAAAGGAACCAACTTGTTCAAGTTTTATTTTTGTGGATTATAGAATAAATATTTCATTCCATAGCTACTTTCCATTGTGGGTCTTTAGTGGCTTGTGAAAATGTTAGATTAGGTGTTTCCCATGTTTATCCATCCTACAAATAGTATTTTAATTTGTTTCACTTGAACTTGATCCTAATTGATTTATGCAATTAGTTGGTTAGTCTTTTTTTCTAATTATGAAAAAATTCTAAAGTTTGTAACCACGGTGTCTCTAGTGTTTGTATTTATAGGTTTCAAAATAAATGCCAAAATATTCAAGATATTGTCAATAATTCTAACCTAGATGTAGATTGATGTTAATCTCTAAACTTTTATCATTCACTTTATCATCTCCTTGTAATTATTTGGTGCACAAATACAAATCAATGCTTTCTCTAGTCTTGGTTGGTTTTTCCTTGATTGGAGGTTTTGTTTGTTCCTCAACAATGTCTTTGAAAATAATGACCTTTTTGAGATTTGAGATGCATGATGCACAAGATTTGTTCTTGTCATCTATGTCAATTAAGACTACTTCCAAGGACTTTTTTACAAGTTTATCCCTCTTTTCCTTTGGTATATGAACATGGACTATTGTCCTAAAGACATTACAATTGGAAAGATTAGGTTTTTGTCATGTGGAGGCTAATTTTAATGTTTTTAGACCTAGGGCTTTAGTAGGTCTTTTATTGAACAAGTAAAAAGCAATGTGAACTAATTAGTTTATAGTTGTTTCGAAAGGCTATTGTTAAAGGTTAAACATCTAGCTACTTTTAATAAAGATATATGAATTTTTTTCCTACAAATTCAAGTTGTTAAATTGTGTATCTTTATTAAGGATAAATGCAAATTAAAGTGGACCAATATATATATATATATATATGATTCCCTAAAAGTACTTTTGTAATGTATTTCTATAGTGCCAAAAACATAAAATTGTTAAATGTTCATTTACAAAGTAAACAATCATTATGGACCACCATTTAATGCATCCCAAGGTACAATGTTGTATTTTGGAAAAAATTATAAGAATTCCACAAAGATCATGTTGTAAATTTTTTTGTTTTTTTGCTATTAAAAGTCCCACAAACTTCTATGCCATCTTGAAATGGTTTGGAAACCTTTATTTTGAATTAGTGTTGACATTTTTTAATTTTGGAAAATGATAAATGGACTCATCATTACAAACTATTATTATGGCAAGTCCATTTACAAGTTGTTTATGTATTATTACAAAATAGCTATGCATTTTCAAAAGTCCCCCATTTGGTGTGAATAATTATTCCAAAATAATTATTCAAACCAAATGGGGGACTTTTGAAAAACCCTTTTCATGAAATTCAAAAACCATTTGATTGAAAACACGTTATAATCCACAAGGGTGTAGAAAACATTGATCCATTATTAATTTTATGGACATTTTAACTTGCAAATACCCTTCAAAAGTATACCCATGTACTTATAGTGAAGTTATTAATGAATGTTATGTCAAAGTAATGTGCCTCCAACAAATTTGACCTTGAGAGGTCCACAAATATTGTTGTGAATTATTTTTAATGTTTTTTAGTCTTCTTCATATTAAGCTTATGAATTATTTTTCTTGTTCTTTTTTTAGTGGAGGTAGGCTTGAGGGCTCAAAACACAATCTAAAATTTCAAAGCACCACTTGGCCACAAACACCTTCACAATAATTTATTTTTTCTTATTGCCTTCCTTTCAGAGCCCTTGAATTATTGTGACAATCATTAATTACATCAACAATAAAAGGAATTCAATAGTTATTTGTTTCTTGGTGTTGTCATAAGTACATTAGGCGGTTAGGGTGGGTTCGTTTTTTTCTTGTTACATAACTATAATAAAGGAAGGTTTGGGTTTGTTTTTTTCTTGTTGCCATAAGTACAATAGGTGATGAGATTTATTTGCATTTTCTCTCACCGTGCAATGATGAAGAAGAACAATAGTTCTTTGACAAAAGATGAAATTTTGACATTTTTGAACTTGCTTGCTTGTTGTACAAGCCTCTTGTAAGTCCAACGGCTTACAAGAGGACTGCAACAAATTCATTTGAACTTTTATTTGTTCATAATTGTTTCAAAGTTTAGATTTTTAAAAAATTAATATGAGATGTACCCACATCTAATTAATAAAATCAATTATAGGTAATCCAAATTCCAATGAGTGTTGATTGGATTTTGGTGTTTCAATTTCCAAAACCAACCATAATATTAAAACACGCATTACTTTTAGAATCATTACACACCTTATAAAATTTTGATTTTTTATAAAAATATGCATTGAAATGCCCTTCACCCACTTTGCATTATTTATTATATTTATTGAACATCAATTTAAAAGGGTTTTGAAACAAAATTTTGTTTTGTTCCTTCTTGACTATGACCATACATTGCACATCCAATTTACTTGGTAGAAAAAAGAAAAAAAATGACCCAACAATTGAAAGGGGAAAAATATGAACACCCTTCATAAAATTGGGCATTAGGCCTACCTCCATTCTAGGTCCTAGAAGGGACCAACTAGTTGTCATACATACTTTGCAAATGTGGTGTAAATTAGGAAGTTTAGGTATTCCCAAGGCATGTTATTTCTAAGTGAATGCATAAAGAATGTTGAAATTGAAATGTCCAAGTCTTATGTGCCATAACAATTCTTTTTGAACCATTTGCTCTTGGTAGGTGGTTAGGTTTTCAATGAAAAGGTTCACTTCTAATAATTCACAATTTTTTCCTTTGATTTGTAGTCCTTTGCCTTTGGCTCTTTTACCAATTTCTTTAGTTTTAATCTTCTTGATTAAGAAAACAATGGGAAAAACTTCTATCATGTATTTGGCATTTAGTATGGTTCTCATAAAATCAAATATTTTTCTTGAAGCTAGGGATGTTCAAAACGTTTTTTATGTTATTTCTTTGTTGTTGAATCTTGCTAAAATAATAACTTCATTTCTAATTTTATGGAGATTTTTTTTCCTACAATGGTGATTGAAATTTTTCTTTGTTTTGACTATAGAACATTAATAGATTTCTATCTCATGTCACATGTTTCATAGCACTCGAGTCAAAAAAATCAAGTTAGTTTTTTTTCTTTCAATTTCTATAAAAATTTGTCTTCAATCCTATTTTACTTGTAATTCTTCTTTAGAACTAGGTTTTTGTTGTTGCATCATCTTCATAATTGGGTTGTGATTTTATTAATTAACTTGAACTTTGTTTGACAAAATTTGAAATCTATTATCAATATCATGAATTTCACTTATGATTTTTCAAGCTTCACATTCTTGCTTTTAGTGGCCTCTTATTTCACAGTAAAGGCAATTTCCTACTAGTTTGTTTGACTTGATCAATAATTCCCAAGTTACATTTTTTTTCAATTCTTGATGTTGATAATGATTCCTCCTTGGCCTTTGGTTACCTCCAACAAGGTCTCCTTCCATCTTTAGTTCAATTTTTAAACTTATGTTTTGAGTATCCTTTGAATTCGATGAAGTTCAAATTGTTAACACTTTTCTTGTTGACATAGAAAATTTCTTCACTTGATATGAAACTCTTCATTGAAGAGCTTTGATTCCATCTTTTCAAAAGTAGGTAAAGTTTTTATGTCAATGAAAGTGTTGACAAGTGCATTGTATTGTTTAAGAAGAGAGTTGAAAACCAATAGAATGGTTAGTTCTTGAGAGACTTCAAAATCTATCCCTTGTAGTCGGTTTAAAACCTTTTTGACGTCTTTAGGATATCCATCAATTTTGTCCTTTCTCACATGGAGACAAATTTTCTTAGAATCATCATTTTTCTAAACTCACTATTTGCTTCACAATTTTCACTCATATATTGTTGGCCAACATTCACGTGGATCTATAAAATTCCTAATGAATGGAATGACAACATTTGCCACTAATTGACAGATTGTATTCAATGTTTTCAATCCAATGTTTTGTCTTTCATTGTTGGGAGTCTAATAGGACTTATGAAAATAAATTGCCAAGGACCTTTTTCCTAAAACATGTTCATCATTATGAATGACCATATTGAATATTCCATAGTTAACATTGTTTTCTAAACGACTAGTTCTTGGGATGTTAATGTGAATGTTTAAACTACAAGTATGTGTAGGAGGGTCATTTTGAACTCCCTTTATCTATCTAAATTAAAGTTAATCATGTGTTCAATCTTTCCTCTTATATCAATCGTGACTTTAATATCTTCCTTTTTTAGTTGTTGATTAATCTTGAACTCCTAATCTCCTTCTAAATTGTCTAATTTCAATATCATAAGTATTGATGCACAAGTTTTTTTAAGAGAACTTAAAAACCTCTTGTGATAAAATTAATGAAGGTAGAAAGAAAGGACTAGTTATAATACCATATAAAAACTTAATTCATTCAAGTGATTTTTTACTATGAGATGGAAAACAACTTGGGTTGGGGCCCAAGTGGTTAAATACACAAGCAAAAAACAACATGAAATAATTAAGGCTTAAAACCCATATGAATAAATTATTAATCTTCAAATGAAAATGTTCATTTAAAATATAGAAATGATTAATGTATTCATGATTAGCCCTGACAAATGAAATGAAAGGACGTTCATTGTTGTTGGAGTGTAAACATGCAAGTTCACAACTCATGCCCACCTCTTTTGTTGTGTGCTTAAAAACTACATATTTGACAAATTTAAAAAGCCTTCTCTTGTAGGTTGCCAAATAAGAGTAGGATTACAAAATTAACTACTCATTACACTGTAAATGGATCATCTATTCATGTTTGCACCCAAGGGAGGATAAATGAACATTTTAACACAAATAGGATAATGATTATGTTGTTATATATTGATAAATACAAATTATTATTTTGAATATTCTTAATCTCAAATTGCATCTTATTATTTCCAAAAGAAACCCATATTTTCATTTTACCAAGCCATTTTGTACAAGAAAAAGATCTATATGTAAACATTTTTGGGATTTGAAGTGCCTACCAAGAGGTTGGCATGTTGAATATAGGTTCTTAAAACCTACAACAAGATCTAAAAATAAACCATTCCCCTATTTTAAAAACCTTTAAGTTTTTTTTTTTTTTTTGTGGTGTTCATTCATTTTATAAAGATAAAGATAAGGTGGAAAAGATATAAAATTAAAGAAATAAGTACCTTCCAAATAATTGAAGGTATTATAATAGGTTGGCACATGATCATTTGTGAAATCAAAACCCTTTGACCAAATTTCACTCTAAAACAATCTTCAAAATAAACTAAAAAGCTTAACAATTCTTCATGTTAAGGATAGACAACAATCTTCAAAATAGACTAAGAAAAATTTAAAATTCTTCATGTTAAGGATAGTCTTTTATTATGCCATCTTCATCATAAAAAGGAGACCTAAGAAAAGTTTCAAAGAAAGGTTAGTGTGGGCCAAAAAGGTCAATTCAATGTGTTTTTGAGCAGTTGGTAGTAGTTAAAAGAAAAGAGTATTTCAAACATGCATGAAATTAAGTTTTAGCATTTTTACATATTTATGCCAATTACTCACCTTTCAATTACTTGGATTGATACACATTGTTTTAAATGTGTATCAATGTGTACACATGACAATTGTTTTGAATTCAAAGCACAACTTGTCATACCATTTTCAAGATCAAGCAATGATATTTCAATAGCAATTTGTAATATTATTAAAATGTTTATTGATGAACACCAAGAAATTCTAACACCTTTCTATACAAAAAATATATATTATGGGATGGGTTAGAAACAACTTTTTCTATGATAATAACAAATTATTATTGTGCCAAATTTCTGGAAATCCTTAAATTTTTTGTTTTGGAAAATGTGTATTAGAGATGATGAAAATTACTAATAATTAATGATTTTTTCTTTCTTTTTTTTTTGGATAAAAATTTGAGAAAAAAATTGGATTTTTTTTTACTCTAGTGTAAATTTGACTACATTTGCTAGTTTTTGGGAAAAACTTATCAAATTTTTTATATCACAAAATTGATGAATTAAAAAAATAAAATTCTTGATCATAAATTTTTTGAAGATTGACAAACCATATTTTATGTGACTTGGGCAAAGGGAGTCATAATCTAAAATTTTCACTATTTATTGACCTGAAATCATTATTGTCATCAAAGATTTTACTTTGCATTGTTGGAAGGGGTTAACAATGCAAATTATAAGTTTGAGACTACAATTTTCATTGAACCAGTTGTAGTCATGATTTCTTTTCTGAAAGGAGAGACATATGAATCAAGATAATCGAAAGAACATAGTTATTGTACAAACTAATAGGATATCTTGTTTTATCCCATGCAACCATTTTTTTATCACCTTCTAAAACTGAAAAGGTAGGCATTTTTCAACACAAAAAATATTGGTTTTAAATCCAATCAACCTCTATATGGTTGTGAAAATGCCATGTGAAATTCTTGTTGTGTAAGTGGGAAATTACTTTCAAAAGTGCCATCATGTCATACACTCAATATCACTATACAACATATATGCTTACATGAATTTGAAAAGTCCGTATTGGATTGTGCAAAAACAATAGAGGAAATGGAAATCAAGTTGAAGAGTTACTAGGTGCTTCTCAAAACATGCACTTATTTTACATGGCAAAAGATGCAATCAACAAACAAGGTGACTGTAACTTGTAACATTTGTGTTTAATGAAGGCAACTTGATGAGGAGATGAACCAAGAAATAAACCTAGATGCAAAAGTAGATGATGAATTTGACTAAGAAAAATCAAGTAAAAAAAACATTACAAAAAGACAAGGGTGAGGAAAATTTTGAATGAATCCACACACAACCATGAAATGGGGTCAAAATACTTTATGAACCAAAAGTGTGGAAAAAGGTCAAGTTTGACTTTACTACATACATCCAAATGAGATATAAATTGCTAGAATCTATCTATGAGGTGATACCTACCATTTTTTCAATATAATATGTTTCTCCAAAATTCTTGACCAACATACTATTGTTTGCCATCATTCATGGTAACCCAATTATGGAGCTATTGTTTGTGGTGTACTCTTCAAAACAACCTCCTTATTCACCCTACCATATGATAAATTCCCCATGTTGAAGTTATATCAAATATCATTCACTAATGTTGCCACATGTTTTTATTATGCTCATACATTTATGCCAGAATTTGTTGCTTTGTTCACAAAACTTGCATTCAATCATGCCATCCTCTTTCAAAGGCACCATTTGTTCATATTGTTATTATGCTTATAAAATCTGGGAATGATATTGAACTTCTTTGTTGCAAACCACACTTTGTGAAAAACCAATAATTGAAGATATTTTATTCTTGAAAATAATTTCAACCAAGTGTCAACCCTATTATTGTGCAAATGGCATTGAAAAAAGTTGTTGCCATCATCATCAACAACATGTACAACAATTTGTGAACTGACTGACAACTTCTCTTCGAATCATCAGCAAAGACAAGCTTTTACATCATCCTCTTCTGCCCTTCCACATATGAAGAGCTTGCTGCATTGAGTACCTTACTTGTTGTACCCCAAGCAGGGTTTCTTAAGGATTTTGTGATGTTGTCAAAGTGGCAATAATCCAGAAAATAATTTAGTCAAATTTGGCTACATATTACATATGGAAGTGGAAAAAAAATTTAAATCCTTTTCATATTCTTGGTTACCCTAGTATCAAAATCTGGCGATTTGAATTTATTTTTTCAAAAATTGGCAATTTTGGACTTTTTTTTCATCAATAATCCTTTGTATAGGGCGAAATCATATTTTTGAGGTCGAAATTTGGCGAAAATTTCACCAGTAAAAAGAGACGCTGAGGTCCCCAATTTCCAGTGATTTTCGTTGTGGCTAACTTTTTGCAGGTTTTTTGGAGAAAAACTTTGAAAAATGTGGGTTTTTGGCAAAAACTGGCACCCACACTTTTAAAACAAAAAAAATGGCAAAAAGGTAAAAACACTGACTTGAACACTTTGCCATACCCTTTTGTCACGCAATGTTTTTTTGGGGTGGCGAGTTATTTCAAGTTTTGCAAAAATGTTTTAATGGAAAAGTTGGAAAATTGTGTTTGTTATGGTATAAAATGTGCAAAAATTCACCACTTTTGCGAAATCAGAAAATGGAGGAAAAATCAAAACGCTGGTGACTGACCCAAAACAACTTGCCTTATTCCCGATACGTTTGGTGCAGCGCTTTATTTCCGTGGAATTTTCTCCTAAATTATTGAATAATTTTTTTTCCTGAAAGAAACTTGGATAAATGTGTGGTTTTCTTTTTGGTGTAGAATGCAGGATTTTCTGATTTTCACAATTTCGTGATATCAAAAAATTTACCTAAAATTTCCCCCAAAATTCAAAATAGTTGAATTTACACTTTTTAAAAAAAATCCATAAAATTTCCACTTATGTTTTTGGAAGAAAAATCAAAAAGAAAATAGTGGTAAAATGTGCTTTCTTAGTGAAAAACGTGTTTTTCCAGCGAGAATTGGAGTTCGTGTCCTATCCTTTTGTTCCCAGTGCTGTGTAAGCGTTGGGTTTTTCCACTGATCAGCAGCTGCGTGGATTGTTCCGCCTTGTCGTCGTCGTCGGCCTTCTTGGAATTTCCGCCTTCTTCTTCTTGTCGTTGTCGGTATATTCTTGGAATTTCCGCCTTCTTCTTGTTGTCATCGTCGGCCTTCTTGGGGTTTCCGCCTTGTGCCTCAGGCGAGAGTACCTACCTAGAGCTCTTCCAATGTCGTGTTTTGGGGAGAAATGTTTGCAAGAAAAGGAAATTTTCATTTTCCAGAAATCGTTGCAAGGGTATCTTCTTCTTCTTCTTCCTTCTTTTGAAAAGAAAAGATTTTTTTGTTTTTTGAAGCCAACTCTGGGGTGTTGATTTGAGAACTAAAGCACTGGAGAATCAGGAAGAACTACAAGGAAGGTATGGTGGTGGTGGTGGTGGTGGTGGTAATCATCCCTCCGTGCCTTTCCTGAGAAGACAAGACCGGTTGAAGAAGATGAGGGAGGAGAATGTGTGCGGACTTGCAGCAGTTTCCAAGAGTAAAAATTCTTCTTCTTCTCCAGTACCTGTGTACTTGAATGTCTATGACCTTACCCCACTGAATGGTTATTTCTACTGGATTGGCGTTGGAATCTACCACTCCGGGATTGAAGCTCATGGAGCGGAGTATGCATTTGGTGCCCATGATTACCCTACAAGTGGAGTGTTTGAAGTTGAACCAAGACACTGTCCTGGGTTCACATTCCGCTCCTCTCTTCTCCTGGGTACAACAGATTTGAGTCCCTTGGAGTTTCGAAGCTTCATTGAGAAATGTGCTGATGAGTACTGTGGTGACACCTACCATCTGATTGCCAGAAACTGCAACCATTTCACAGATGACCTTTGCCAGCGCTTGATGGGGAAACCCATTCCTGGGTGGGTCAATCGCCTTGCCAGGATAGGCTACATGTGCAACTGTTTGTTGCCAGAGGGTCTTCAGGTCAGTGGGACAGATGATCATACACATACACCTGATGAGTTTCAGCATGTGAGGGCGGAGACTGGACATGATTTCGAGGAGCCCGGAGGCAAAGAGATGGTGGAGTCTGGAAGTGATCAGGAGTGTGCGCTGATTACATTGCCAAATGCTCACACCCAGGCTCTATTGAGGGACAGCTTCAAAGAATTTGTTGCCAAACCTCATCAAAATGATGAACACTATTGAGAGTCTCTGTGTCAGTCTATTCAGTTCACTTGTTGGCTCCGTCCAGACTCGGGGGCCACTTCCTTATAGCCTCAAACTGAAGGTGAGAAATGCCTCATGAATTTAGGGTTTTCCTTCATTTTTTGGTAACCTTGTACTGTTGGTAATCAGGTGCACCATTTTATGTGTATATGAATATTCTTTACAACCATGACATGATCATATGTCAACTGTCGTTCCATGATTTTTTTTGTGCTCAAATTTGAGTAAAGGTGTTGTACTGCACATGATCATGAGCTTGTATACCTGGTTGGGTTGGGTGCCCAGTTTCTGAGTGAGAAACACCTCATGAGAGTAGGGTTTTCCTTCATTTTTTGGAAACCTTTGCATTGTTGGTAATGAGGTGTGCCATTTTTATGTATATATGAATATTCTTTACAGCTGTGACACGACCATATGCCAACTGTGTCATTCCATGATTGTTTTTTGTGCCCAAATATGAATAAAGGTGTTGTACTGCATGTGATCATGAGCTTGTATAGGTACCTGATTAGGTGCCCAGTTTCTGATTCTGTGCTTTCCACCTCTTGTTTGAAACATAGCTGTCTTGAGTACATAGAAAGGAATACTCTCAAGGCCTGTATGGAAGAAGAGGATGATTCTGTGGAGGAGCTGTGACTGTACTTAGTAACAAAATCCTTACTTGAATAGTCTAAGAGACAGCAGATAACAAAGGATAAGATTGAAAAGAGACAGTCTAGTATATGGATCTCTTTAGGTAAGTGGTTAGCCATAACAAATCAGTAACGCAGACTGCAGACTAAAGTAATGGAGGCAGTGGCAAATGTTGTGCTGGAGAATGTGCAAACAGCATCTGCTTGTGTGCTACCACCCCTGGGGGCTATTGCAGAAGGGAAGAACGTCCCTCAGGAAGAATGTGTCCCCATGAGTTCAATCTCCCACGTTTTGGCAAATCCCGTGGCTATTTCGACTGCATTGTAGTTAAAGTGAAAGAGCGCATATGGATTGAAAAGTCTTCATTTTGACACCAATTGGGTTACAAAGCTGGATGAAAAGGGACAGTCAGGTTAGTAGTTGAGACACGGCAGCTGATGGCTTTTCCATTTCAACTAGGTCAATTCCTTTCTTTCATGTGAGTTGGGGTTGGATCTGCTCACCATTTCAAAATGCTTTGAAACTTCCCAGTCCTAGTGGAGCCAAACCCAAATCTGATAGTTGGATAAATGTTTGCTTCGACTAGGGTATGTAAACTAGAAATGCTTTGCTCCTTGTGTTTCACAAGTATAAATGCGATAGAATGGGAGAGAAAGAGAGGAGTCAAGAATCAATATCAAAAGCTTCATTCTGTACCTTCTGCATTCACAGTGGATGGCAGCACCCATCACCCATTTTTGGTCAATTCTCTGATCACAGACTATTCAACCTTGTGAGTGAAATGTAGCACTGGTTAGGATTTTGATGAAAAGTAGTTTGTCTCCACTTTTGGCCAACCGACGAAGCAGGTAAGACACCAACTGGATATTGAGAGTAAGTGGCAGGCCAACATTGCAACAACCAACACACTGAGCAATTTGTGAAACCCTCTATTGAGATATTAATGGGGTCATGTCTAAATTAGTCCTTGAGGCCAAGTAGGCACTAATATATGACCCTTACTCATGTTCCCACTCTTAATCTTTTCTTCCTCTTCATCTTTGTTGCCCCTCTCACCTTAAAGCCTAAAAATACACATCATAGATGAGAATAAATATAAGAATTTCTTTTAGCTTGTGTCTCATGATGATAGTTGCATTTGGAGACAATATTCATAGTTATCTAAGCATGGAAAGAACTACAACCTTGGATCACTTACAATCTATAAAAGATATACCTCATATCTCTTACATTGACAGTCTTACATTGGCATGATTCCTTTAATGAAAACAGACAATTTGTTCACGATCTTTAAATGTTCACACTAAAGGAGTTTATAAAATCTGAAATTTCAATCCAAACTTGGAGAAAAAAATTCACAATCAATATCAAAAGACCCATGGATCCAAGGAATGAATGTATGTTTGAGAACTGCAGAGAATGTTAGAAAAGGGAAGAGATATATCATGGAATACAATCATTGTTTAAAGGAAATAAAGATCCGTTGAAGATTGATCAATGGCCTAATTCATTTCGCATTTATGAAAATCCTCTAGACAAGCGAATTCTTATCATTAGCAAACACACCTTACACATCAAAATTAATTCGAAAAAAAAGAAGTTCAAACATAATTGGTTGTTCAAGCATGGTGATTTAGGCAAATGGAAAGAAATGGTCTTTCAAAGAGTAGAGAAATACTAACAATGATAATAAATTTAATTTGGTTTTGAGTTTGGTGCTCATCAATGACCACCTGTACACATCATAAAAGTACTAACATTATTTTTTATTTTTAAAACCTAATTCCAAAATAAGTTATTACATCGGTGTGACAAAAGTGTTTGCCAATGAAAAATGCGTGTACTCATTTTTTTTTATGGAGGTCTTGTTTTATATAGTCAATGTTCAATGAATATGGTACTTGTTTAGGGTTTAGGGATTAAGGTCTCTTAAGAAATTGGCATAAATAATTTGTGAACTTTGGAGGGTTTTAGTTTCAAGAGGTGTTCATTAATGAACACTCTTCACACATCAAAGTAAAGATGAAAACACACTTGTTAAAACATTATGGTTTTTTGAACATGGTAATTTTGGCAAATGGAAAGAAATTGTTTTTTACAATGTTTTGGAATGTAAGGTGTCTCAACTTTTTGCATTAGATTTAATCACTCTTA
>Ga0116231_10000037_pt1 | contig 125514 bp, 88 predicted proteins | sample S1TSphgellanicum_2_FD_89695 | JGI IMG/M metagenome (GOLD analysis project Ga0116231, IMG submission 89695) | Host-associated microbial communities from peat moss isolated from Minnesota, USA - S1T2_Fd - Sphagnum magellanicum MG | ecosystem: Host-associated > Plants > Peat moss > Unclassified...
CCCACCCCCTCCCCCCCACTCCAAAACAAAACAAACGAAAAACAAAAAAAAGCACACACAAAAAAAAAGAAAACCCTCCCCCCCCCCCCCCCCCCCCCCCCAAACAAAAAATAAAATAAAAATTGCGCTTATACGCAACACAAGTTCTTGCAAGAACGGCGACTCCGTCGTAAAACGTTTAGCGTGGAAAACAAACAAAGCAAAAAATATACCCGAAACTCCCGATCTGACCAAGAAAGCAAAACTAGACGGTTCTGGAAGCCAGACACCCCCATATAGACATAAGAAACATACATGCAAAGAGAGCTTGGCCAGAATATGCAATTAAAATGGAGAAGCAAACTTGAAGCAAAAGATGTCTTCGTCAGAAAACCGACCGAGCAGAGGGGGGGGAGAAAGCGAAACAGCAACAAAAGAGCAACAAAAGTGGCGTTCCAATTCTGAAAAAAAGGAGTAGTAGAGTGATGATGGTACCGCAATAAGGCAGAGAAGTCGCTTGAAGTTGCGTAGGAGCACCTGTTCTTGGAGTGAAGAACGCAGAGCAGAAAATAGCCACACCGCAATGCACAAATGACGATCTGAGAGAAAGAGAGAGAGAGAGAGAAAGAGGAGGGAAGATACGAAGAATAGGGTTTACTGTTACGAATTGGGACAGAAAGCCACTCCGTTCTGAAACCGTGCCTCGATTTTCGTCGCTTGTCGCTGTCGGCTTAGTCGGCGTTCTGCTGCGCTGCAGAAGAGACAGACACGGGAGTTTGCTGCTCTCTTCACCTCCGCTGTCGTCTTCACTCGTGAGGTAAGTATCGTGGTCTGACAAGGGTCCCCGTCAGTTGATTGTTGCAAACGTTCTGCAATGAAATTCTTCTTTTTTGGTGTTCCTTTTCTCGAATCGGAGATGTTCCTTTTCTGTAGAAGTAGAAGTTTCAAATCATTTCAGATTATTAGAGACAAATTTGTGAAGGACTACTGTTCAAGTCCTCTTCTCAATGCATATGTAGGACAAACAAGAAAATTCTCTCTAGCTGAAAAGACATAACATTGGACAAGTATCGGATCACATATTTCTGGCAGGCCTGCTAATCTCATATTTCTTACTCTGTGGGTTCACAACCTGATCACTTTCCATATCCAGCAAATCTTGAATGGATGCCGTCACCTACAGATCTTAAAAGTGAAATGTATATAGGAGAGCATGCAACACAACTACCAAGGATGCAGGCAATGGCATCCTTGAACTTCTGCACTGTGGTTACTGCTTTTTCTTGGCTATGCTATTCTGATCATTCCTCTGTTATTTGCAGTTTTGTCATAGGACCCTGATTTGACAAATGCAAACCCCTGATGTCATTTCAGATTTTCGATGAGTGTCTTTGAGATGAGTTGGGATGGTAGTTCTCATGCTGGTCCATTGCTATATTAGACAAAGTAGTTATGGTCGTGTCAATGGTTCTTGAAATAATTTCTGACTAGCAATTATATAGATTTTGAGTTGAAGAATGCTAATCTGGTCCTTGGAGTCTCTAGTTGTGAATTGCAGATATGCACTGGGACATTTGTGATTTAGTGTATGACTGTCTACTCCTAGGCATCATACTGACCTACCAGACAAGGTTGACTGATATCAAGATTGAAGTCCTTGAAATAGCCTTGCATGTGGAGTAGGAACTGGGCATTGACAGAAAAAAATTGCAAAATACTGAACATGTTGAATTGAGTTGGGATTGCCTAATAGATTAGATGTGCCAGAGAAAACAGTTGGATAACTATGACCTTCTGGAGTTCTGCATAGACAATGACAGTTGAGTCTTGAGAGTGTGTCTATATGTGAAACAGAGATACAGTGAACTGATTAGAGCCATATAAGTTCTGGAAGCAGATCTACAAACAGAGTAACAAAAAGTCCTGCTGCTTGCTTGACATATTTGTGCTGATTTTTCAAGACTCTTGCTCTTTCTGGCTGGAATTTGATCAGTGATGCAGTTTGTCCAGTTTACTGAAATACAACCTAGTGTTTGCAGGAAAAAATAGACATAATGGGAGTGGCTCATACTCTTGACTGTGTTTACTGATGGATGAAAGACTGCAGTCTAGGTTATACTACCAATTGTTTCTTTTTTGTTACAGTTGCATGCAGAACCAAAGAGATGTGCAATGGTGATACTAATTGCGATTGAATTGAAGTGTGTTACCTGCACAGAGCTGCAGTTCTGCTCTAAGACAGGAGGAGAATTCATGGAATATGGAAGCAATCCATCAAGAGTGGCAAAAAGGTGTCATGGAACTGTTCCTAAAAGTCATGGAGGTGGCATGTTTCTGTATCACTCTGAAGCTAATTAATTCTGTTTCTAAATGCAAGATGATGAATGAATTCTCAGAGGGGTAACATGATGTCTATGTATAGAGAGAAGCAATTACAGAGGATGAGCTGCTGGCAGTGGTATACTGGCATCTAAAACCTGGAGGTGACACCAAGTGCATTATCCAGATGACAGCCATAAGGGTGGAAAGAATGTGGCAATGAGAACATGGAAAATGCAAATAATTGAAGATGTGTTGTTTTGATGAATGGAATTCTTGTACTTCCTGTTGTGATTTCTGAACTAAAGAATCTGCATTATGCCACACATGCATTTTAGGACACCAGCCAGAAAAGTCAGTGGACTGTCCACCCAAAGTGTGGGACTAGTGAATCCAGAGTCACTGCAGGAAGATATTGTGCAGAAGCCCTTATTCTGTTGTGGTTAGTTATTTTTGAGTTTGGATTCATCTTGTAGTCTAGATTCTAGAAGCTCCACATATAGAATCTGTTTGTCTAGTGGATGCCTACCTCCACTGACATTCCAGCATAAGTAATTTTCTTAATGTGAACAATGCAACACCATCATGACACATCTGATCAACAAATTCATGATTACACTGGTCTAATTGTGTGCTCTTAAGGTTCTTCACCAGTTGCACAACTGATGATGTGAGAAGATTAGCCCTGGCTGTAATTGCTCTTTTGTGACACTCTTTGCTTGAAGTTATGAATGCTTGGTTTTTTCTCCACTTCTGTTTCTTTTTAACTTTTGTGGGTGCTGTGCAAACAGGGACAACAATCCTCTTGGTTGATTTCACATATGGTCTTCACTGATCCAAGGCATAAGAGAAGCATTTTCTGCAGGATATTAGGTTGAGAATGGCTCCATGTATGCAATATAAAAGCTCTTGATGGGACACACTGTCCAGCTCCCTGCATTCACAATGAGGTGAGTGAGAGCTGACCTAGCTTGGTCGTGAAATGAAAGAGACCGGTGTCTGATTATAATCTCAATGTCTATTGGTAAAAGGTCAGACTTTTTTTTGGTGGAGTTCAAATTAGATCGTGATTCTGCAAGCATATTTGGGGCAGTCAAAGAGTTGACCATTATCAAGTTGTAGACAAAGAAATGTTGATGTGAATAGAATGCACCAGGTCAACAGCATAGATGATTTTGTGCGCCAAGGAAGCACAAAAGAATGATGGAAGATAGAAAAGATACGAAACCAACTGGATGTATGCATTATGAACAACTGAATGGTTTTGGTGAGGGGGGTTGTTGTCATGAGAGCCCCCAGGCATCCACTAACTCTCTTGGACAATTAATACTGGACAAAAAATCCAATGCCCAAATGGTTTCTTGTTGAGGAACTTAGCACTTTTAACCCATCAAGGGTAGAATTCTGAAGCTTGAAGGTGAGGAGACCACAACTGGCTAATCCTGGCTATTAATGAACTAATCTCCTACCATAAATACATAAGCTGGTACAGCCAACCTAATACTTTCTAATAAACCACCAAAATAATTCATCAAGGGGTTCTCAAATGTAACTGATTGGAATTTGGAACATGGCTTGATTTATCATAAGGATCTGGCAATTTGGATTTTTTTTTTCTTCAAAATCTGGTAAATTTGGGTCATTTTTTCCATGAAAAATCCTTTGATTAGGTCAAAATCGTATTTTTCAGGGCGAAAAGTTGACAGTTAAAGAATCGCTGCATGGAGCTTTCTTCCCATCCTTGAGGATCATTCTGAATTACTCCAAATAACTTCAATGTACTTTGACTTTTGATCATTCTTCCTTGCTCCCATGTATCAGCTTATGGTTCACAATGCCTACCACTACCACCAACTTCCAAGTATCAAGTGTTTAAACAGGGGACATGAGCATTACGTGCTATTGCTATTCAGTAGGTGCGCCCCTGCCATCTGTGCACCTGGTGAGTACGGTAGTTCAACTTATCCTGGGGCCCAACCAACCTCCTTCTTACATAAGGGAGAATCTTCTTGAATGTAATGCAAACTTCCCTAGAGTTGAGTGTGCTGTGTTTTTTTTTCCTCTTACACACTTGCTCGATAATGAAGATGACCTCTCTTTCTCTCTTGATGTATCCCCCTTGAGAAATTTCTTAGCGTATTTGGAGGCATCTTATATCCATGTATATCTCTATAAAAGAAGAAGGATATTACACCTATTCCTGAAATGCAAGAAAGATCTTTTACCTACCTACTTATGGGTGTAAGATCCCTAAGTAGACATAAGATCCATCCTACTCTTAAGTGTAAGGGTCCTAAACCCCTTATGTTGGGAATGCCCCTGCTCCCCCTTCTGGGGATTTTACCCCACACATGCAATGGATGGGCTCTATATCAATGACAGAGACCACCATATCCATGATTTAGGAAATGGTTGGCAGTTCCACTTCCATCACAAAGTGGATGCCGAAGGATGAACTTTGTTGAACTGCCCTCCATGGATGAGAGGAGCCACTATCTTCCATCCCCAAATTCCACAATGCTACCTCCTCTCATCTTTGTACATCCTGGGAAAGGAACATTTATGAAGCTGCTCCATCTTCATTTTCTAAAACAGCGTACACTTTTCCTCATCCAGTACAAAGTTGATAAAGTTTGTTATATGTAGCTATCAGGATATTAGTGGTAGCTTTTTTGTACTTATAAGAGTTGGAACTTGATGTAACTCCTTTGTTCTCTTGAGTAAAGGCCGCTAGAGATAAATAGGTAAGACGTGTTGAGTTTCTATGGGTGCTTCTCCATTGTTGGGAGAGTATATTCAATTTTAGTATTTTTGGCAGGTAATTTTAAATAAATTTTATAAAAGAAAAGCTGAGTAGATTAAATAAAAGTTGAAAACATCAGCGTGTAAGGGTATCTCATCAAGTCTTACTCTTAAATGTTAAAAATGTGCAGGTCAGGATTGCAAAGTTATAATGATCCTTTTAACATTCTTAGCATTAATCTAGATGAATTTATTTGTATTCTACAAAGTACTAAAATTTTGGTGATAATTGGATAAACAATTGACCACGAAAACATGCAATTGTTGAGTTGAAGTTGGCTGCAGAGTGGCATCATGTGAAAAAGGCAAAAAGTTCAAAAGGTTGTGAAAGGGAATGCAATGCAAGATGATGCAGACACCATATTTTTTCTGGATGTAAACACTATAGACCTGCTCTGAATTCTTTAGTTTAATTGGAGGGCATGTGACCCGAAACATTTTTCCCTCCACTGTTTGGGGGATGTTTCAAAATACAGAAAGCCCATCTGTAAGTACATCATTGGAAGAAAAAGAATTGGACAAAGCCCTTATTCCAGTAAACCCCATGGCCTCAAGGTTTACCATACACATGCATACTTTCATGATTTAGGAATGCTGCAAAATCTTCTTTAAAACAAATTGCATGTATTGACAATCCATCTTCCTCACTTATGACAGAGTTACTCCACTTTTGACAACTTGTTTTTTGAGAATGTGTATGTGTAGGGTAAAGGCCCAAGGTCAGGGGACGTTCTCAAAATAAGGGGCTTAGTTAGAATCTTGTGAGGGTTGAGTCTGGCTCCTCATTTTGGATGTCCACCACCCATGGGCTTTACCCATAGTAAAATTACAAGGTCAAGGTTATTGTGAACCTAAACGTACCTGATCTTGGGATTCTTACAGCAACAGCTTAAGCATGGGAGGTATCATACAAGTGTTTGAAGATCCCTACAACTCCTAGGAATTTTATGCAAGTGCTTTGTGAACAATTTCATCCTTCATTTGCTCCTTTTCCGAAATATTCAATATGTGTATGGCAACTTGGAAGTGAAATATCAACATTTTAGGTATCTACTAGTGTTTTTTAGTTATTTATTTCAAAAGGAACCTTTAGTTTCAATTCTAACTTGATTTTAAAAAAAAATTGAAATCTTTGGTTTAATCTTGAGAATTGTTTGTTGGATATCTAAAAGCTTCAGTTCTGATCATTTTCACAAATGTTTTTTTGGAATTAATCTGGTTTAAGACAAGGCTCCGATTTCATCTTCATTACACACAATCAAACTAAAAATAAAATAAAATAATATTTTCTACACACATTACAAAACATTTTTCTGTACATATGTACTACCAATTAAATGCAATACCTTTCTTAAAATGTAAGGTCAAGTTTATATATATTTTAATAAAATTATATTTATGTATTTAGACAACCTGAATCATTTAAAAAGGAGGCAGAACCCTCAGTTGAAGTTTGAAATCATTTTTCAAAATAAGTTGATCTTTTAATTAAATTCTAATAATTATTGAAAAAAACTTGAAACCTCTGTCAAAGACCCTAAAATCTAACCTTATAACTTGACATGACCTTACTCAAATCCAAGAACTTGCCAACATTGATACCCCTTTATGTGAATTAAAGGTATTTGTAGAGAGCAAAAGCTGCACATATCCAAACGGCCCCAAAAAGCCCCAAAATCATCATCATGCTTATATGAGAGCCCAATCATTGCCCAACCCAAGCCCTAACTGGGTCATCTTCAATGCTCTAGCATCAACTAGTAATAAACACAATGTCTATTGGAACCCTGATTGGCAGGCTAATCATATATAGCTAATCATATGTGAAAAATTATTTAGAAATTACTTGCACCATTCATTAATGGAACAATGTGTGCCCCAATATTAGAGTTAGTATACAGTATACACACAGACAAATAAAAGTTCAAGGAAAAAATACACTCAAACACCTGGATGAGGCTACAAAGATGTAAGTTGAATGTAACATTTATCTTGCAAGGAAGAGCTGACAAAATGATCAGGTAAAACTCTTCAATTGTGCAAAGATTATACAAAGCAGCCCTGAAAAAGTATCAATTGAATTTACTACCCCACTGCCAAAAAAAAGAAAAAAGAAAGAAAAAAAGCCAAAAGTATTCATACACTGTGTTATACAGTATTCATGCATGTTCAGATACCTATCTCATATTGCTCAAGGTTTTTTTTTTTTTTTTTTGGTGTGGTATTTTTTTGCCCTTCCACAAGAGGGTTTAGCCAAATTTGGCTAAATATGGCAAATTCAGGAAAAAAAGTCCTAAAAATCTGGTGACTTTGGTGTACATAAAGACCTCCCAGAATTTTTTTAGGTAGTGTCTTTGGAGGTAACATTACAGAGTGACTTTTTTTTGTCAAAGGAGAGGAGTCACATTTTGTTTTGTGAGTAGGCAATTTTAGTTTCGAAAAGTTCCTCTCCTTCATCAGGTATTACTTTAATGGACCTGCACTCGACAATTGCCTCACATGAGCCATAAATTTTGTACTGCCCTCGCCCTCTGGCTTTACCCTCCACAAAAATGGTTCATACGAGTCACACTGAATTTTTTTGTCGCCAAGTGGCAAGAATTCGCCCCAAACTAAAAAACCGCTGATCTTACCATGCCAATGTGTGGATGGCCCGGACAAGGCCATTCGTGCCCGGGCCGTGGCCTACGGGAGTTTTAAACCTGCGCCCGCCTCAACTTTCGCGTTCCCCTCTCACTGCCCCCGTGCAGGACGAGGAGGGGGTGCTACGATGGCCGTGCACAACTCCCGCGCGGCTCCGTGCCCTTCTCCTCCTCCCACTACCCCGAAGGGAAGATACGGTTTGTAGCTGCTTCATCAATCTGTTCTGCACATCTCAAATGATGCTCTGATGCTAGAAAAAGCCCTAGAAAAAAAATTGATTGTAAGTATTTCCATCAGAAAAAGGGTTATCTCCCTGGAAAAGAATTCTAGGATTCATCATCATGAGAGCATCAGTAGGTGCAGAAATCTTCAGTTGAAGTAAAACAATAAGCAGGTGAAAGCTTGTGCAGCACACATATAGTACGACATACATATATTCTTTTAGGGCTTATGCTTTGACATCTTCATTGTCTGCAACCGCGAGTTGTTTCCAGAACCCAGATTTGCATCAACATGATGAGCAGGGTTAGTGCGGGAAATATCATACCATGAGCAATTTGCTGTTGCAAAACAATATGGGTTGCCATGATATGCTGCGGAGATAGAGACAATCAAAGAGAAAACAAAAAAGACAGGTGTAAGCTGGTGACTCTCGACGACTTCAGGTGTTTGTTGGCGCGTGACAACACAGAAAATTTCCAGAAGTTTCCGGTGGATTTTCACATTTTGACGCGTTTTTTCTAGACAGATCTGGAGGTGATATTGAAGCTCTTGAGTTACAGAGACAAATTATTGTGTGAGTCAATACTTGTTCATGGAAATACCCAAGCCTGCATTCATCGGCAATAAGCACCACAAGAGTTTGATAGATTCGGTAGAATTATCTTGCTTTGTGCTTTGAAAGAGGTCGCAAAGTATATAATGTTCGAGTTTTGCGTACTTGTTTTTTTTGTTTTTGAAAGCACGGAGCAGTGATCCGCGATTTATGCGCTGCAGATTGCCGGACTCCAAACCGTGTCGACGCAGTGAGGCACCGGAACGCAGAGTGCAGTCAGAGAGCAGGCAAAGACGTTGTTGATCATCCTGTACTCTCTCCTCTCCCCGCGTCGACGGGTCTCCGTTTATCTTTACATTTGTGGCCGAGATATTTCCTGCACCTTTTGAAAGCTCATTCAACCGGTCATGCAGTGTTCTGCATTCAAGAGTACCGTTTATAGGCGTACATGAGTACTGATCTGAACTTCTTTTTTTTCTTTCAGTTTTGGCACGTCAGAGAGCGCCGGCCTGCAAGCGTATGATGGAACTCGTGAATAATTCTGCACTTGACGTGAGCTGCTGTCCGCAGGTCGGAAGAGCAGGATTTCCCCTAAGGTACGTACCGCGATATGCATCGCCCAAAGAAGTTGATGCAGGGTGTGCACACGGATTTCCTTACCTCTAGTCATCTTCGAAGTATCATAAGCCGGCGATCAAATAATTTGTAGATGTATGTTTATCACTAGTAATTTCCTGTTCGCGAGGAAAAGAAAGTTAGCGCAAGACTTTTGCCAGTGCTCGAATGAAGCTAGGGTTTGTTATGCAGCAAAGTAGTGCGGACTGATCACAAGTATAGCCATTGCGGAATTGCTTGCTCGTACTAACCATGCCTGTGTTTTCTGAGGAAGGCCGACAAGGCTCGAAATCGACGAAAGTAATATTCATACCGGGTGAGTACATATCTCTTCTATCTGCAAAGATGAACCCATTTGAAAGAGACCTTAAGAACTGCTTGTTGATCAACTGTGGCAGTGTAATCCCTGTCTACCTGTCGGAAAAGAAGATTGTAGATGTAAATGAAGCAGAATCTGAAGGTGCCACGATCAAGTATACTCTGTTTGCAACTGTTATGTTGCGTCGTGCTTGCTGTGGTCGTGGCTTTCGCATTGTTGTTAAGTTTTGGGCCCAGCTGTTCTTGATACAATGATGGATGACTTTATTTTTTGAATGATCGAAGCGGAAGCTCTTTGACCATGTGGATATTGCCTCAAAACGATTATCGACGTCTTAACTGTAGGTTGGAATTGCTGGCCAGGTTTGGCACTGTTGCCGAGCAAACAAAGTTGGAGTCCTTGGGTAATCATGTGACGACGTTCAACTATGTGCCTTCCAGCGATGAAGTACGGGTGCAGGCGCAATTACAGGCTTCGCAGAATTGGGGAAGTTCTAGGTTTTCTCAGCAAGAGCTTGTTGAAACCCTTGAGACGCATCCGCCGCATAGCTTTTACCATGGCGAAGGGATACCCAAGGTGCCGAATCATCCGAGTATGGAAATACAAAGCCACGACATAGTTGCAGCACAATCCATACAAATCGTGAATCGAGTCATGAGTGGGAAGCAGGATGCAGAGGACGCCGATGAGCGTCAGATGCGTATGGAAGCTCCAGCTGTCGACGATGGATACAATCAAGGCCTGCAGGTCCCGACCTGGCTGAGTAACGCTGGGACAATTATGGTGCAGGCGGGAGTATCGTGTGCAGTTCCAGGTACTGCTCTGGAGGGTCATGGTATTGAGTCTGGGGACGTTGAAGATGTATCATGCCATGCCGGCACAGACTCGAAGTGGTGTCCTGTTTGTGCAGCAAATGGATCATCACAATGTCTGTGTGGAATGTCTATGCATGCTGATGATGCAGCCATTAGCGCTCCAGCTGCTTACAGCAACCAAAACTACGCACATAATTGGTCGACCATACAAAGTATGATGAACAATATGCATCGGCCTGCTGATCCTCAGCATCGAGAAGATGAACATCTTGTTACATCAAGGGACTGTCTCTTGAGAAGTGCCTCCCATACTCCACCTGGAATGGTGCAAACGGAAACCCATCATTCAGCAGCTCATGATCAACAGGGTGCAGTATCCCAGCAGCAATTCGTGGATCCGAGGCATTATCCATATAACCTAAACCAGGATGACGCTTTTGGTGGTCAGGGCACAAATGGGGATCAGGTGAATATGGACCTGCACCTGAGGAGCAACTGGTTGATGACACCTGAATCTAGTTTGTCATGCCTGATGAATTGATCGTCAATGCTTGAGAGAAATTGTATTGCAAAATGTAATACATATGCATCACATTAGTTCAGTCTCAAGAGTATTGCTAAGATTGATCTACAAATGCAGATTAGAGTTCTGAAACTGGTTCATGATCAGTTGTTGAGGCAAATGAGAACTAAACACAAGCCGTGCAGGGTGCAGTACCGGTCGAGGCTGCCTGGGAGGTTGCAAGACAGAAAGAGGAGTGGGAGATTGCGAGGTACAAGGCCATGATAGTGGCCCATCCCCTGTATTTGCAATTACTGGAGCTTCATGCAGGCTGTCTTCGGATGGGAACGCCTGTGGATCAGCTCCGAAACATCGACATGCAAATGGAGCGTTACATGGACGTGACAAACAAGTACGCCGTGCTGCAACTTGATCTTGGACCAGAAGAGCAAGCAGAGCTCAATGAATTCATGGTAAAGAATCTTCTTCTTCATGCAGATCATATGTAGTCTTGCATTATGTGAGTAAACATTCAGTCCTGAGACCTGACTCATGAGCCGACCACATGGCGTCATTATTCCTCTTCTTGGGAGCCTGCAATTGCGAAAAATGATGTTACATGTAAGCTCAAGGTTTCTCACAGCAGTCCTGGATGCAACTAGGGTTTTCCATCGAGCTTTCAGTGTGTAGAGATTGAAGCTAAATTGCAGCATGTAGATCTCTGACCAATTCCCCTACAAATGAAAGCTTGGATCTCTAGTTGAAACGATATATGAGTCATGGGTGTGTTTGTGAGGATACGGATATGAGCTTCACTCTGGCTACAAGGTTGCTAGAATATGCATGTGTTACTGTTGCTGCACAATGTGCCCGCAGGCTCAGTACGTGGTGGTCATCACTGCTTTCAAGGAACACCTGCAGCAGCATGTATACACTGACATAACTGAGGCAATGATGTCATGCTGGGAGTTGGAGCAAGCACTTAGCAATTTTACAGGTAATCTTAAGACAATTGTGTTCTACAGAATTCAAGAGGCACAAGAGCATGTTTCTACGATGACCAATTGCTGGGGGCAAGCTGCCAAATTCACAGGGAGGGTTGATTTATCCCAAATTAGTCTTCAGAATGACACCTGCAAACCGGATTGCTAAGCAGACATGACAATTTTGGCTAGCTATGTTTTTCATACTTCTGACCGATTCACAATCTTGTCCTGCACTTGTAATCAGGTCAAGTTTCCCCACTTGAAAGCACAGGTGCGACTATGTCTGATTCCGAGTCCGACTGCGATATCGACGGCAGCGATGATGGTTACGAGCCACTTCGTATGGATCAGCAGCTGGAAACCAGTGCAGCAGGAATGTATGGTCCGCTGGTTCCTTCGGAAACAGATCGTTCGCTCATGGAACGTGTGCGTCAGGATCTAAAGCAGGAGCTCCAAGAGGTGATGGTTGATTTTCACTCGTAACCCTAGTAATTTGCAGTTGATCATATCTGCAGCTTATATTGATAATCGTTCTGTTTTGGTAGCAAATCTTTTAGATCTCTGTATTTTTGGTCTTCTCAATATTATCATGGAGTATGAAAAAGGGTACATGTTGTTGCAATTGCTGGAAGTTTGGAGATTGATTTTAGTATATGTAACCTCATTATCTATAAGCTTTAGGTTGCACTTTGGAGACACACATGCAGGGTGTGACATCGTGAGAGGTCATGAAGTGCTGCTGCAAGATCTGAAAAACATTCACATGTGTCTTCTACTAAGTAATCCCTTGCAACATCATTAACGATACATCCAAGACATGATCGTTGATGGGTAGAACTGCATGCTTCTTGTCGAGCATGCATACTATAATCTTTCAAAGTCCCCTCGAGGATAGTCGCTGAATCATGATCGACTTAAATACTGTATTCCTTCCAGGGATACAGAGCAAAGATTGAGGATGTACGAGAGGAGATTATGAGAAAACGACGTGCAGGGAAGCTGCCTGATGGCACTACAACTGTCCTCAAGGCTTGGTGGAATGCCCATTCCAAATGGCCCTATCCAACGGTATCAATATTGCTCCCTAAACCTTTTCCTGCGTGCAGAGATTTGTACAAGCTCAACTTCAAGAACCCATCAGCTTTCCAGTTCTCCCTCCAAGTTGTGACCGCATGCTTAGTTGAATCTAATCCTGCTTTGCAATTAGTAACTCCTCTGCAGGTACAAACGAGTTGGTAACTGATTCTTTTCAATCTGGTAAACGTTTTTTGCATGCGGGTCTTCCAAAGGAGGATGAGAAGGAGAAACTGATTCAGGATACAGGACTGGAGCTGAAGCAGGTGAATAACTGGTTCATCAATCAGCGCAAAAGAAATTGGCACAGTAATCCCTTGGCAGCTTCTTCCAGCTCTGGCGTTATCATGCAGAAGAGTACCAAGCGCAAAAGGTAGATTGTATTGAACAAATGTTAAGGTGCAATTGAGTTCGGTACACTGAAATCATTGGGCTTAAGAATTATCAATTATCGAGGAGGAATTTAACCCAAACAATAGCCTCAAATACTTGAATGAGTGGAAAACCCTTGGACATCTCAATATTTCCTCTCCCCCAAGGCCCATTGAGGGACAGCATTGAAGCTCTCCTAGGTAACTAGAACCCTTCTTGTGAATCATAAATTTCAAAATGATCTTGTCTGGCTGTTTCATGAGCGTCACCAATTCTAAGTACATCCTTGCAAGGATATACTAGGGTAAAGTCGAGCTCGTGAAGCTGCTAATTGCCAGTTATATGCTTGTATAATTGTTACGAAGATTATAACTCGGCAATTTTTGAATGAGCTAACTTCTATTCCTTGGTGTTTGTTAATTCAGCTGGTGATGTCAGCGAGCTGGTCAGTTCTACGCCTGCTGGAAGGTGACGACCACACAGCATGGTGATTTTGATCATGGGTACCACTCTCTACGAGGAAGGTCAGCTACTCGAAGCTTGTTCTATTCACAACAGCTAGTTCGCATAAATTGACAATACTGTAGCTGTCTGTTACCTAAACCTGCTGCATGATATTGATGAGGACGTGCTGCAGCTGATCAATAAGCATCCACAGAAACTCGTATCAACACTTCAATGTTGTCTGCTGTTTGCAATGATCATACTGATCCGACAGCAGTTATCTAGTACTTGCTTCTTAAAAATTTTCGCAGTTGATGCATATAGATCGATCTGCATGATTAGTAGTGTTTATAGTTAGCTGGATTGATATGGTTTCATGGTGTGGTACTAATGCTACAGAAAAAACTAAATTAGCGCCCAGTCCTACTGCATGCACTTTTGGTTAAGCAACTCAGTACACTATAAATGCTGCAGCTGGTCACGTGGTTGCTGCTCTCAGATTGTCAAGCTGATTATATTGTGGTAGATCATAGATGATCGTGATCAGCAATTTCCAGTTACAGTAACTACCAGAGATAGGCTTAATGAAGTAGAGATCCTTCATGATCATGATCAGCTGCAACTCCAGCCAGTAACTAGTGGTGGCTCTACGTTTTTGGTTCTCTTGGGAGGTCAGCTTCTTGTAGAAATGATCGACACGTGAACCACTCAGTTGATCAATAAACTGTTCAGATGAGGAGAGCTCATTGGGCAGCTCGAGGATCTCGGATGAGGAATGAAAAATTTCCCATATGTACAAGTATGTTGTCTGTCTGAATCTGATCTGATGAGTCTAATTCTGGTTTTCAAGAAAACTTTTGCATGAAATGAGCAATATTTCCACATGTAAGAACCAATTAGTCCCTGTGCAACGGACATATCTTTTAACATTCTTCACATTGGATTCTTAACCACAAGAACGCTTAAAATTTCCGTTCAGAAATGAGGCATATTGGGGCATGCATGCTACATGCATACAGGATTCCAAATGCATGCAAAGGATGCATATTGCAACATGTTTCAAGTAAAGGATTTCAAACATGCATCAAGGAAAGGAATGGCAAACGAGGTTGCATTCTTCGTGTCTTCATTATATTTCTCTCCGTTTTGAAACTCTGTGAAGTTCCAAGCATGGATCATTCAAGATCGGGGTTCCTTGCACGAGTAAGGAGTCCGAGGATTATTTTCCTCTAGTTTGGACATGTATTTTTGAAGTCTACGCAGGATAATTTAAGTAAATTTTTTTTTGAACGTGTGTGACCTGCATTTCGGAGTACAAATTCTAAGCCTACAGAATACAAGTTCAATCAATCAAATGGTAAACAAAAATCTTTTTGCATGCAACTTTTTGGAGTAAATTCTATAACTTTCAAAATTCTCACATGATTTGTAATCTGAGCAAATGCATCCATTGAAAATTGTTTTAAACATATACATGAGGTTTTTTTTTAATCTAAACATATTGAAGTCAATTGCATTCCTTGTTCACATTAACTTGAACCCATTTGCCTATTTGGGTGATTGCAAATAGGTTGTGATTAAATTGGTCATGTTTGTAACTAAAATGTTGAATTTACATATTTTGTCTGTCATTTTTTAAGTGTGGAATGTTTGTAAGCTTCACCTCATTGAAATTTTACAAAGACTTCAAGGATTTATAATAAAAACACATAATGTAAAATAAATTTTTTTTGTAAAATTCAAGGGATGGGTGTAAAATATTAGATAAGAAGTCATACATGTAGCATGAATCCTCCCCATTATTTCACATGAAAGTGTTAGAAATTGAATTAGTTACCACGGTCCAAATGACATATAACAAGCCAATGTGTTTATTTTGCATTTAGGACTATTGTTTTTTTTCCCAAAACACATGTTTTCTTAAAGAGGAATTTTCAAATGAAATGTTTTGAAACTTTTTATATATTGTATTTATAGTTGCCCCAATATGTCATACGTTTTTTTATATCAAATTTGGAAAAATATGAATTTTTGAAAGCGCACAAATTTTGCTAGATTTTGTGTTTTGTCTTGAAATTTTTTCATAATTTCAAATCATACCAAAACATGTTAACACAAGTTTTTTTTTAATATTATAAACTACAAACGTTTTTTAAACAATATATACATTGCATCACATTTACATGTCGAAAAAAGATTCATGAGTTTTTTTAAAACCTTAATTTTTGATTAACACAAAACCGAAAAAATATGAAAATTTGAGTGTTTTTTAAATGTGTATAATAGTGTCATATTATTATAAAAAATTTGAGGATGAAAGAAATTGTATTATAAAAATTAAGGGGCCCTTTATGAAAGTAATGTCATTGAGTGAAATTGTTAAACATCCTTTATTCAAACTAAATTTTGATATTGGATTTTGTTTGATTCATTTTAGATTTTTCAATATCCATATTATTCAATATGCACAAATGGCATCACATAAACAAATGTAATAAGAATTGCAAAAAAATTGACATTTTGACATCAATTTTGGCTTGTTTGAGCTCATCCGCATCCACCAAGATCATGAATTCCATTTTTAGTTATAATGTTGGATGAGAATTGATACCAACATTAAATTGCAACATACTCAACATCTACTTATTCCAAAGGCTTGGTATTTTTATATTCAAAACATAAAGTTTTATATGGCTTTTAGAAATTTTGTGCAATTAATTACTTGGTATGTCCATCCAATGATTTAATCCAATGAAACAAGCAAGTCCATTCCTTGTCAACCATTTTTACAATGGGATTTTTAATACCATATATAATTCCCATTGCATTTTAAATTTCTTGTGCATCATTTACCATGAAGGTGAAAGCACATTAAGGTGTAGTACTTTTCATCATATGTGAAGTCCATATTAGTGTTGAAATAAAAGTCCATATACACTATAATAAAATACATTATATTACACAAGTCATATGGCAAGGCTAAACAATTTTTTCTTACTTTTGGACTTTATCAATGATAGATAATTATATCAAAAATTTACATTTAAGAAATGAGAAGCTAAATTATTAACTCAAATGAATAAAGAACTTCATTAAAAAATTCATATTTCATTATATATCTCAATTTAGGGTTTTCAAAATCTTTCAAAATTGTCTTCCTTTGTATCAATGGCATCACATTAATTTTCATATATAAAAAAATCACTCAACTAAAAATTTTAAGAAATATAATGAGTCCATAATCATATGAAATGGATTGTGATGCAAGTTTTAACACTTTAAAAATCCAATATGTTATGGTAATTCAAAACTTATTTTTGACATTCATATGATGTGATCATTTCATAGAATATATTATTTTGTTAAGTCCTTTTCACATCTTATTCATTTAATTTTTGTTCCATGGTCAATAATAAAGTTGTGATAAAATTATGTATTACACCTTAATGTGTTTTCACCCAAACAATCGCCTACCCCTCAAAGATATGAGAGAATTATGGGAAGACAAGGAAATTGATACCCTTTTGGTAAGAAGGCCAAGAGCTGAGAGGGCAATGGATATTATTGAAATGGAAAAATAGACCAAAATTTCAAAACTCCCAAATTAAAAAAGGAACCACTTGAAGCAAAAATGGAAGGTTTTCAATGTTTACATATTATAATGTTGTAATGGGAGTTTGCATATGAGTTTGAATGTTTGATTTGTGTTTATTTCATCTTACAATGTCATTGATAATCATATTTTCATCTTTTATGTATTTACGAAAAACCAATCGCACAACATTAGTCACATTTGTTTGCTTATATTAAAATATTTTTGTAGCATTATAACTTGAATATGTTTTCCCAATGAGAGATCCTTCAATGTTTTTATCCCTTTAAAAAGTCTATCCCTTTCAAATTTGCAATTTGCATTCTAATTTGGTTTTCCCACGTGAATAAATTATTTTTATGAATGCACCCAAACATTATTATCAACTTTGTAAAAGATTGTCAACTTTTGAAGCATATTAAATCTGGCAAATTATTTCTTAATTCAAATTTCATCAAGTACAACTCAAGTTTTGAATCTTACTTGAGAGAAATCATACATTGGAAGATTTTAATTCAAAAGCAAATTTACATATGTGGAAGACAAAAGAGAAGGTAACATGAAGATTTAGAGAAGAGTGATGTGAAAATCACTAAAGTACCTCCTTTGTGTAGTCACATTAATTAAAAAAACATTATTAAACTTGCATTAGTGAACTTAAGCATGTTAAAACTAAGGAGTTTCATAATTTTTTGCATATTATGGTATAGCATAACCCGAGCAAGAGAATAAAAATAAAATAAAAATTCTTTATATTATGGTGGGTTGAAATATATGTGTACAAAATAAAACACATCACTATGTATTTTAAAATGAAAATATATTCCAAAAGTAAGTAAACTTATTTTAATATTTACGAAATTTCTAGTATGTAATTTCACATGTGATTTCACAAAATTTGAATCATGTTTGTGAAACATTTAAAGAATTTGATAATTTTCATGTTGTAAATAGATTTTTTTTGGGAGTTTTGACCATAAGAATGTGATAGGTAGACATTTTGACAACATTTACAAATGGAAGATGGCAAGCATTTTGAGAAAGGGTTATTTTTTAGAGTTTTTAAAAAATGTTTATTTGAATTAGTAATGAAATTACATTCTAATGCAATCTAAAATGAAAAATAAGGTTTATTATGTTATGTATATATATATTCATGATTCCTTTAATTTAAATTATTATGTTTATTTATTGTAAATAATATTAAATAAAATTAGCTTTGTTGAATGTATCACATTTGGAAAAATGTATACTATTGTAATGGCCATGCAAATGTTCAAAAGGGGTTCAACATAATCTACTTTCACCCAACAACACAATATTTCAAAATTGAAAATTTTTGTGTCTTTCAATTCTTGCCACTCATACAAATTCTTCATCAAGGTAGGGTTTATAGTTTGCAGTTGCAACAAGATTTGCATCCTATACTTGGAGGAAGAATTGTAATTATTGTTGTTGATTGTTTCACTATTCTTTTCTTGTCATTATTCAAAGAGTTTGCACTCCGATCATAGAGCAATCAATTTGCTATGGTATCACCACTAAAGTTGTCACATGAGGTAATGTAATACAATGCTTTGTGTTAAAGGAACAAGGGTTTTTAAACATTGCAAGATGAGAGCCTCACATATTTTGTAAAGGAGAAGGGTTTATACTCAGACCTTTCACATGTGTAAAGAAATGATCCAGTTTTCTTTTTCTTTCTGACATCTTTTGTCTCAACATTTGCCTAAAGCAGAGTGTATGAGATGTTTTAGCATTTTGCTATTATGCAAGCTTCTTGCACCTTTTTCTCCAATTTTCTCCTTCTTCTCCAATTCCCTCAGCCATTCTTCTCTTCTTCTCCTCTTCTGATTGGTTTCTTTCTTTGCTGCTCGTTTTTTTTTGGTTGCTCATGCAGGTTTTTGCACCGTATAAAATAAGAAGTAAAGATAAAGAGAAGATTAAGTAAAAGAAAAAAGGATTAAAAGATAAAAACGAAAAAAGTACCTTCCGGATTTAGGAAGCTACAGTGAAAAATTGGAGCTAGGGATGTGCCTAAAAATCCACTATGAAAAATGGCCCGGTTCTTTACGAACTGCAAAGAAGCAGTTAGAACTTCAGCGGATTGTAGCGCAAAAAATATAAGATTTTAGAGCGCAACTGACGTTCGATTCGTCATGATTGCAAAGCACGCAAGGATGCGAAATCCTTGCAAAAACCCGATGCTAAAAAAGAATCTGCATTCTCGTCCAATTGACGCAATCTTCGATGATCTTGAAGATTCAATAAGCCCGGAAACATGCCTGAAAAGGTATGTTTGTCGAGCAAGATTAGCAGGTCTTTCTTTCTTCGTGCAGCAACGCGTTAAATCTGCCACGTTCTTGGAGCTTCATAATCTCCTCCGCAAAGAAGTTGAGAGGACTTCCAAAAGGATATCGAAAGAGTCAAGGCACAGAAGAAGTTCTGCATGTCGACGGGTTCTCGCCGGGTGTCGATCGGAGCGAATTCTGCAACTATTGTTGCGGTACACTGTGTTCGTTTTCTTTGTACCTTCTTCTTCAACAAGAAGCGAAGTTCAAAAATCGTGGAGATCCAAAGTCATGGAGGTCCTCAAAACCATGTACGTCAATAATTTCTCAACATCTTCATCAGCATTTCTCTTCTCTAAATTCCGCTCTTCGATTTCCCACTTCTGGAGATCACCAGCAACTCGCCCCTTGTTACTACTGAAGAAGCTGAAAAGGGACACAATATGCTGCACTAGCGCAATGCTGTTGGAACCAACCGATACCGCTACCCCATACACTTTGCTGGAATTCGGGAAGCTTGATGACGATTTGAACTGCCCACGAACCTCAAGGGCCGCTAGATCCAGAAGTACAGGGACCAAGGGGAGCAATTTTACAGAGGTACAGACTGAAGCGGACTCGCTGTTCTCAGGCATGGTTAACGAAGCTTTGACGACATCGCATACAAAGCAGCAGAGATCGAAAAGCTTTGAGGAAACCGAGAGCAGACGAAGAGAGATGATTCCTCTTCACAAACTTCGGCAAGGAGGGTTCGTGGAAAATTGTTTGGTGTACAGACAGGTTATTGTAATTCGCTCATACGAAGTTGGACCGGACATGACTATTTCCATCGACACCATCTTCAGACTATTCCAAGTAAGTTCTTCCTGTGAACGTTTTAAAACTACTGAGAAGTGATCTCATTGAGCAAAATAGGTTACATTTCGCAAGACTTTTAAGTCACAGGGAAAGTCATTTGTTTGAGCCTACCTCAAGAAGAGCTCAGATTGGAGAAGCGAGCTCCTCATGAAACCCTAACCTCGAACTGTGAATAGACATTGTTGAGTCGATAGCTCCTTCTTAAGAAGTCTGTCTCACTGCTGTACATCTGTGAGCAGGAGATGGCTCTGTGCCATGTCCAACTGTTGGGTATAGCGGGAGATGGATTTGGAGCAACGCAGGGCATGAATAGAAATGGTTTGATCTGGGTGGTGAACAGAATGCATGTGGAAGTCGAGCGCTACCCTGCCTGGTCAGTGCCCATGTCCTGAAACATAGAATCTGAATGACCCTCTTGCATTGTTCTTGTTGCCTGCCAAGCACCCTCAGACTGAGGTGGTAGAAGTATCCGTCACAAAGTTCAGGTTTGCCTTAGAGATTCAGTGTCATTGGAGCTTGGTGAGTAATTACTTGCCATTTCAGAGTCGTTTGGTTTTTCTAATGTTACTGAACCATTGTGAAGCTTCTGCCAGAATCAGACTTTGTCCTCAGGTAGGTGAATGCATGCAACAGCAACCCTAAGCAGTGGTCACCATCATGTGTGTACCAGTTAAACCTCAAGTAGAGTCACTATTAGGCAAGTTCCAGGAACTTTAGTTGCCTGATGGGGTTGATAGAAAAATTCCTGGATGTAAATCAGCTCTGAAGATAACGAGTAGCCAGTTGTATGGTATCTTTCCTTAGCACCATTAGCTGGAATGAAATCCATTTGCAATAATGAAGAGTGTGTTCCCTGGAAGATAGAGTCACTGAAAAACATCTCTTGTAATGCAAGGAAATCCACAAGACTTACCTTAAGCTTGACAGTCGAATAGCATCACTTTGGTTGCTAGACTAATCAGGAACTTTGTTTTATCAATGTCTGCAATTTACTGGAGATTTTGCCTGCCCAGGCCAGAGGTGGTGGAGATAGACTCATGGGTTGGATCAAGTGGCAAAAATGGAATGAGGCGTGATTGGGTGATGAGCTCTTATAGGACTGGAGAAGTCCTTGCTCGTGCCACCAGGTATCAGCTCACAACTCCATTACTGTTCATGCTTCTGGAATGCAGATTATAATCTATAATTATTTACTGTGGTCCTGTCTCTTTCTATTTGCATATGGTTCGAGGTTTAGGGTCTACAATCTTGCAATCCACTACTTTCTACTGACCACAAACCATCCATTGAGAGTGTAGTGTTACTGTTCAGCCACCTTTAGGTACTGTTTTTGTGATTGCAGTAAATGGTGTATGATGGATGCAACAACTCGGCGGCTGGCAAGGATTCCAGAAGAAGTTCAATCAGAGATAGTACCTTGTTTCATTCAAGACCGTTTTGCCTTCCCCCAACCTAAGATCTGCCCCAAAATCCAGAGAATTGACAATGACTCTGCCCAGTATTTGAGCTCTCATCTCAAGGTATTAACACTCATAAGTCACAGCTCAGAACGCCCTGCAACAATGTGACCTTTCTCCAGTTTGACTGTTGGAAAATGGCATTCCAAGGTTATAGATTGTGCATACTGAGCAGTGGCAACATGTAGCTTCTCTATACCCATGCACATGGTAGGTTAAAGGTCCTTGGTTGTAATTGGATACCACACTTGCTCTTAAGTCCATTTCTGCACAACCATCCATTGACATGCAGTTGCCCTGTCAGGTTGTGACAGTGGATTTTTGCAACTGCTGTATGCTATTTTAAACTTTTAAACTTGCTTGGTTGCTTTGTCCCCAGTCATGTCGAGGTGATCTTGATGTGAATCAACATGTGAGCAATCTCAAGTACATCAGCTGGGTGTTCGAGGTAAGTAACTTTCTGTATCATTTGTGTCTGGGTGTTCTTTGCTTTCTCACCCTGTCAAATTGGTTGCAAAATGCTCTAGTATAAAGGTCTCTTCATTGACTAAACTTCACTTCACATTGATGAATTGTCAGAGTGTTCCATCACAGCAATTCGACAGTCATGATCTGAAAAGCATGACTTTGGAATACCGGCGGGAATGCAACAGTTCAGACATTGTTGAATCTCTCACGAGCTATGGAAAAACAGGCCAGATAATTCAACATGTCAATGTTGAAAACAGAGATGGCAATCACATGAATGACATTCATGTGAATGGAAGTGTGAATCATCATGTAATCACAAACAGATGTCCTGAATGCTCCAGGGACATTCAAAGGCCTTTCTTAGGAATTGAGGAGCCTTGCAAGCTTACCCATCTTCTACACACACAGAGTGGACACTGTGAAATTCTTCGAGGCCAAACAACTTGGCAACCAAGAAAGGCCCTGAAGGTCTAGAACTTTCACCTTGACTAAAAGACCCTGAAACTGGAAAAATAAACTCTAGTCCCAGTCTGAGAGCTCTACATTATCAGGTTTTCATATTTGGCATATTCATATCCTGCTTTACCAACAAAAAATGATGACCAATTAATTCAAGACTTTATTATCATTTTAGTGGGTTTGATTTTCATGCTTGTTTGATTAGTCCATAGAACCTTGGATGCTAGTAAGACGTATTACAAATCATATCCACTAGAGGATTATAACACCTAAAGGCTACAACATGGCTTCAAGTATATCAGTAAGAAAACCCAGAGTTTTTGGAGGTTTTACATTTGTATCTATCCTTGTACATTGGAATAGAATAATATAGAATATTGCTTATGATGTATGGTGAGAATTAGGGTTTTCCTACCTGAAAAGAAATGTGGTTAGGGTTAATGCATGTTGGTGCTGAGCCTGCTGTGCCAATCTGGATGTTTTATGCTCCATAGCGTTTGAGGCTACTCAAAACTTGGAGGGAAAGTTAGTAGATTGTGTTGGTGTTGTGCCAGGGATTGAAATTGTAACACATGAGGTTGTGACGTGTTGAAGTTTAATGGTAATCTTAATATGAATGTCAAAAAGTGTATTTGAGAGAATACCTTAATTTTTTAATTTTTTTTCCACCATGTTTGGAAATATCCACATTTGAAGTTGGTGATGTTAAATGATAGGAATGTTGTCCTAGTAAAAGATCAATGTACTGTGACTGCTCAAATATCAATGTCGTGGTCTAAATGAAGATCTTTACCAAGCTAACTCCCAAGAATGAGAAGGAATTATCTTTTTTAGGTCAAGAGCCCAATGTTTGACAAGGGTCTATTTATACATTGGCATAGCTATCAAGTATAATAGCTATTATTTGTGAAGTACAATCTATGCATTGGCATAACAATGTTGCACAAAATGGCTATCATGAGTTTGTGCAACATTGTTTACTCCAACATTGGGAGGATATGGTGACAATTCAAGCTAAAGTAGCACTGAATATCATTGAACAGCTAGGGTTCTCAATTCAAAAGCAAGATTCCACTATATTTCATGAGTCATTACCCTCACTTGACATGTCCAAAGGAAGGTTTATCAAAAAATATCAACTTGATGTTTGAAGGACTTTAGCTCCAAAATGCAAAATAGGTTGTGAGTTGCTTCATGAACATCTAAATCATTGTCTAGAAACATCATATGGAGGGGAGCAAAGGTTAATTAGTTGGACCTTTTGGCATATAAAAACAAATAATGTGGACCAAACAATAAAATGCACATGTTCAACCATAATGGGGACAAGGGATGTGTATTCTATTCAATATGTTGACTACATGGATGTGAACAAGCCTTAGAAAAAAACTTGGCTTGATTTTGTTGTATTTGTGCAAATTTAGATCCCTCAACTTGTGAGAATGTACCTTGGACCAAGTAGTGGGAAGATGAAATACTAATTTTTAATAGTGTGGGGTATGTACGTAGTGCCATGGAAGTTACCTTTTGAGTGTAGTCACAATCCAACAAGCCAAAAAAGGCATTGGACAACAAACAAATCTAATCAAAATTAAAGAGATATTTATGTTTTTCCATTTAAAATCATGACAATCACAACAAGTTGTTCTTTGTTCATTCATATGAATGCCAAAAACTTCAAACCAAAAATTTTAATAAAATTTTAGGTTTAGGTTTTAATTTAAGACATTTAAAAATGAACACCTATTGCATAAGAAAGAATTGATTTTGCAAAGGACTATAAAAAAGACTCATATAATAAAAACATTTTGATGAGAACAAAATTTTCATAAAATTTTAGGTTTAGGTTTTAATCTAAGACATTTAAAAATGAACACCTATTGCATAAGGAAGAATTGATTTTGCAAAGGACTATAAAAAAGACTCATAGAATAAAAACATTTGGATGGGAACAAAATTAAGAAAACAAAATCCTATTACCTAAAATTCATACCTTATAAAATGTGGAATTCTAAAACTTTAATTCAATTTTTTTTTTTAATTTCAAAATTGATCCAAAATATTAAAAGTTCAAAAGTCCTTTATCACATATAAATGGGGTATAATGTACATGATGTGTTAAGAAAATTTGTAACTCATTGTACAAGAAAAATAAAAAAATGTAAAAAATGATTTCTTGGTTATGATTGGAAATTGTTATCATTTTTAAAAACATACAATAAAATTTGCAAGCAATTTACACACTTTCAACAATTCATATTTATTCAAAAATGATAAATAAATAAAATCTCATGTATTGGGACAACTATAAGCATCTTTTATAACGATTTACCAAAAAAATTGTTCAAACATTCATTCATATGAAAAAGTTGTTTTTGGACAAAAAAACATGTAATCCATGTCTAAAGTAATGTCATTAGCTCATTGTATTTTGTTTACACTAACATGGATAGGTCAATGATGTCATAGAATATTAAAATATGTTAGAGAATACTAAACTCCACCTCAAAAAAATTGTTAAAAAATGTATTCTTTAACATGGATGCAATATATTAAAAGTATTATTTCTTGCTCATACTCACATGTTCACAAATTAACATATAATTCGATAGTTTAATAGATAGTTCAGCAAAATACTTTGATGACCCATAACTTTTTCAAACAAACTTTAAATCAAGCATTCTAAGTGTTTATCTTATAGCCCTTGGAAAAGAGCTTTCCATAGTTGGTGTATCAATTGTTTCAATTGGAGTTCATTTGCTTTCTCAAATCAGGTTTGGCAATCTATTTTAGTTAATGTTTTTGGTAAGTTATTTTGGTAGACTATTTTGATGAATCTTTTCTAAAAATTCATTTTTGTAACTATTTTTTAATCTACATAACTACTTTAAAATATTAATAAAAATTTGTCCTTTTAACTAAATGGACTTACAACTTCCATTGTTGCTTGGGGAATATGGGCCCGAAACATGGTTCCTCAAAATAAATGGGCCCAAGTTCTTCAAGGAAACAAGTTTGAAACAAAACATGCTGAATTGCTTCAAGCATGTTTTCGTAGGGACTTTGGACCCATTTGCTTCAAGGAACCATGTTTTGGTCCCGTATTCCTTGAACAACCACATTTCCAAGGGAAACTTGAAACCATTCACCTTAAGAAACTTTGTTTTTGGGCCCATATTCCTTTAACAACCACCATTCCTTGGGAAACTTGTGCCCATTTTCCCCAAGGAACAAAGGAAACATGTTTATTTGAAGAATTTAACGTTTTTCCCAAAGGTAAAATGCCTTGGTGAACGTGGGCCCATTTGGCCTAAAGAACCAAGTTTCCCAAGGAACTTTATCCCATTCCCTTCAAGGAACCATGTTTTGGGCCCATATTCCCCAAACATCACATTTCCTTTGAGTGCATTTATCTTTAGGAACCAAGTTTATGTAAGGAACCAATTTTCCTTGAGGAACTTGAGTCCATTTGCCCCAAGGAACTAGGTCACCACATTTCCCCATGGAACTTGGGCCCATTTACTTTTAAAAAGTTGCAAGTTATGTTTTCTTGGGGGAAGTTGGGGGAACTTAGTTCATTCCCCTTCTCCCAAAAGAAGTTGCAAGTCTTTGTCTTCCAAAGGAAACTTGCTTAAAGAAGTTGCCTTCAAATTACATATTTTTTTCATTCATTCATGGAAGTTCAAGAAAATGAGAAATTGAAAAAAAATTGAACCTTGAAGTTTTAGGGCAAAGGGGCATTTTTAATCATTGTTTCAAATTTTATTTCTTAAAATAATGGTGCAAGAAAGATAATTAAAGCACTCATCATAATTTGATAATTTGAATATAATAAGAAAAATTCGAAAATAGTTTTCTTGTTGGGCATTGGCAAGTTAAAGCATAGGTAATTAGACCACAAAAGTAGTCTTCTAGGGTGCAAAAACTAAAGGTCTTGTCAAAAAATGATGTAAATATGCATAAAATTTTATTTTCGTTTTATTTTATTTTATATATATGTATGAAAGACTTGTATGGCTAGAAATTGATATTTTCAAGTGAGAGAGAAAAAAAATGAACCTACTTTCAACTCAACATGCAAACTTATTAGAATGTCTTATTATTAATCAAGTAGGTATAAAGTAAAGATTTTTTACACTAAAGTACATGGATTTTGATGGGTTTCATTACATATATTCATGTGGTGCATATTGTGCAATGAATGAATGGGTGAATATACAAATCATGTAACTTTGGCCCAATTAAGACATTTTTCATTATGTTGATGATTCCTTGTGTTTATCATTCATATATTTGTATCAATGTCATTCAACGATCTAGATGTAAGATGATGGATGATCAATGAATGGTTTGGATTGACCATTAATATCACAACAACCTAAGTTACAGAATGCCATAAAGTTGTTTGTGTTTGCATGTTGTCTCCTTGGTCTTGTAGCAAAAAAAGTAGAATTTGAATGAAAGTGTTGTTGCTAATTTTTCGAAGTATGTACAAATAGCTTTATTTGTAGTTAATGTGTGCATGTTTTGTTAAGATAGCTTATTGCAAGTTTTTTTGAACAACTATTTGAGTTATGAACATGGACACTATAAGAAACCAAAAATTCACACCTACAAAGAAGGAAACACTTACAACTGAAAGGAAATGTGCCAAACAATGTGCCTTAAAAACAAAGGAAACAACAAAGAAGGCTAAATCACAAGCAATGGAAGCCAGGTTAAATCATATTTTTTCATACTATCATAGGGTTTACACAAGTTTTGGGGTAGAAGTTTAATGTGCTAGAAGATTTAACAATGTGTAACTTTGATGGATACTCTAGTTTATGGTTTGTGTGTACTCCTTGATTGTTATAATTTGACCCTGCAACTTGTTTCCTTTTCCATTTGTGATATAAGCTTGCTGGATGTTTTACATGTGTGCCATTTTGTAGAAAAGAAAACTGGTGTATAACTAAACAAGAGTTTCAAGAGAGATTATAACAACAAAGCCAGGAACTAATGTGCATTAATCTAACTTTTGCATTTGATCCAACTTATGCATTAATCACGTGTTCATGGATGAAAAATATGTATGGATGACAATGTGAATGAAAACAAAATGGATGAATTTTTTAATGAAAGTTGGCAACAAACATTATTTTTGTGAAAAAATGAACAAAAAAAACAAGGTGGAAGTTTTTTTATGTTGGTTTATTTTGAATAATTTGACATTCGAAATGCTCAAATGATACTTCATATGTCTTTAATATGAAATATACTAAGCTCTGCAACATCTAAACCAATAAGTACCCTAGGAAGATATGGAGGCTATTACCCTAGGCCAAAAGTGGCGATGAACAATTTTGGAAATAGAAATTTCATGCAACTAATGGGAAGGCTTCATGCAACTAATGGGAAGGCTTAGCACGCACTCAAGATGGGCCCTATTTTTTCCTTTTGGCGGTGGGGTGGGGGGAGTTATTTTTTATTTTTCATCCTTCTTCCTTTTTCACTCTTGGGATTTGATTTAGGTCAACAACCTATAATTGATTTTGATTGAAAATCTTGGCCATTGAAATGGTGACTTAAATCAAAATTCAAATCCACATTTTTTAATGGTAAAAAAAAATTCAATTTTTTTTCCCACTCTTGGGACTTGATTTAAATTGTCAAACTATGATTAATTGTGATAAAAATCTTGACCACGAGGATGGCAACTGAAATCAAGTCAACATTTTTTGATAGTCTATTTTATTTTATTTTTAGTTTTTTCTTCCTTTTGCTTTTAGGATTTGATTTAGGTTGCCAAATTGTGACTAGTTGCAATCAAAAATCTTAGTCGTTGAGATGGTGACCAAAATCAAATCCACATTTTTCAATTGTTAAATTTTTTTTCAAACTATTTTTGATTCTCAAGACTTGATTTAGGTCAATGGATTGTAATTGGTTTTGATTGAAAATCTTAGCCATTGAGATGGAGATTGAAATCAACTTCATATTTTTCAATGATTAAGATTTTTTTCAAATTTTTTTTCCCTATTCTCAAAACCTAATTTAAATCATCAGATTGTGACCAATTGTGACTAAAAATCTTTATCATTGGGATGGCAACTAAAATCAAGTCCACATTTTTTTACAATTTAATTTTTTTTTCAACTTGTTTTCCTTCTACTCTCTAGACCTAATTTAGGTCACTGAATTATGACTATTTGCAATTAGAACTTTTGGTTGTTGGGATGGTAATTGAAATTAGGCCCACGTTTTTTTATGGTTAAGGTTTTTTTCTTTAACTATAACAATTGAATTTAGGTCATTGAACTATGACTAGGGTGTGAATTAGTTACACTATTAGGAAATGCGTCTTAGTTCACTCTATGTTTCACTAGATTTTTGAGTGAATTTGGACATTTTTACCTAGTGAAATTCTTTAACCCCTTAGTGAATGGGGACCAGTTGTTACAGACAATGACTTGTTTCATTAGTACCTAGTGAAACAAAGTTACTCTCAAGTGAAATACAAATTTACAAAACCATTCACTTGCTAGTTAATTAACTAACTAGTATGAAAATTAATTAAATTTTAATTATTTAATATACAATATTATTGATAATTTCATGATTTTAAAAGCCTACTATTTATTGACACGTGTCACTACCTACGCTAGGTTAACAACTTGGCCTAAATAGGTAGGTAGGCCATGTAATCAACCTAGGCACCTAGCCTAGGAATTCGATAGGAGAATATTCAATCAACATACCATTGTTGACATCACACAACACCACCCATGAGGTTTGAAACCCTTAACCTTTGGAATGGGGGCAAACACCCTTACCATCAAGCCACCCCACTTGTTGTGATAATATGTTACATTACATTCTATTTATTAAATACTTCATTTTAAACATTACAAAAACATACACTTTGAAAATTCATATTTTATTGAGATTTTGTTCAAATGAAATGATTCGAATTTTATTTTTTTTAAATTCAATAATGTACATAAGTACATTTATTTCCTTTTGGAAGTTTAAAATCATTTGAACAAAGAAAAAATTGAATATCATTATTCAATAACATTTCAATGACCATTCTTTCGAATTTTTTTTTTAATAAATGGATTTTTTTATTAATATAATAATAATACCTATGTTAAGCTACTTTTAATTATTATATGATTATTTTTCATTAATTTAAAGTATTTCACCCTACATTATTTATGGCTATTTATGGCTATTTTTAATTACTTTTGGTTATTTTTGGCTACTTCACCCTATACTACTTTTGGTTATTCTAAGTTATTTTTTTTTATTTTAACTTATTTCACCTTAGGCTATTTTCAGCTATTGTAAGTTTTTTTGGTTATTCTATGTTATTTTTGGCTATTGTAGATTATTTCAATTTAGACTACTTGTAGTTATTATAAATTACTTTTGGCTATTTTAACTTATTTCACTTTAAGCTATTTTTAGCTATTGTAAGTTTTTTTGTCTATTCTACGTTATTTTTGGCTATTGTAGATTATTTCAATTTAGATTATTTGTAACTATTATAAGATACGTTTGATTATTAAAATTTATTTCACCTTAAGTTATTTTTGTTTATTATAAATTATTTCACCTTAGATTATTTTTGGCAATCCTACAAAATTATAATATATGGCTATTGGTTGTTTTTTTATTAGTGCTATTAGTGGTTAAAATGGCTATTAGTACCTATTCTATTTGTGGTTTTTAATGTTTTTTAGTGGTTATTCTATTAATAGTTATTGGTGGTTATTTTATTAATGGCCATTAGTAATTATTGTATTGGTGGCTATTCATGGTTATTCTATTAGTGGTTATTGGTGGCTATTTTATTAATGGCTACTGGTGGCTATTATATTAATGGGTACTAGTGGTTATTCTATTAATGGCTATTTGTGATTAATTTATTAATGGCTATTGATGGCTATTCTATTAATGGCTATTCGTGATTAATCTATTAATGGCTATTGGTGGCTATTCTATTATGGTTATTCTTGATTAATCTATTAATGGTTATTCGTGATTAATCTATTAATGGCTATTGGTGGCTATTCTATTAATGGTTATTCGTGATTAATCTATTAATGGTTATTGGTGGTTATTCTATCTATGGCAATTAGTGTTATTTCACTGTAAGCCATTGGTGGTTATTGATGGCTATTTTATTAATATATTAATGGTTATTATTGGTTATTATATATTATATTACAACTATTGGTGATTATTGTATTATAAATTATTGTTTGATATTTTATGTTATAATATCATAAACTATTGGTAGTTATTATATTATAAGGTATTTAAAATTACTTTTCATAGGTTATTATTTTACATTCTAAGTTATTTTTATCTTAGGTCATTATATTTTGTTTTAGATTATTTTTAAGTTATTATGCTTAGGATAAAATAATTTATAATAACATAAAGTAGAATGACCTTGAATAATTTAAAGTATAACTTGAAATAACATATATTAATTTAAAATAAATTAACCTAAAGTATAGCATGAAGTTAGTTGAACAATTTAATTTGAAATAATTTTAAAACTTATAATAAACTAGTTAAGATACTTTAAAATAAAATAACATATAATAATTTAGGGTACAATAATTTATAATAGCCTATAATAACATAAAATATAAGTTATAATAACTAAAGTAACTTAAAATAATATAAGATATATATCATAAACTAACATAGATAAAATATTTTTAAAAACATAGAAATAAACCTATTTGTTATAGAAAATTGTAATAATGAATTATGTTAACTAGTAATGAAATATGATGTCCATAGTGATATTATAGTGAAATAACTTTCACTAGGTGAAATCAATAAAATGCAATGAAGTTATTTCACTTTTAAGGTCCCATAGTGATTTAAGCTAGTAAATTACACCCCACTTTGGTAATAGTGTTACAACTAAAAATCTTAGTGGCTGAAATGGTAACCAAAATCCAATCAACATTTTTTGATACTTAAGATTTGTTTTTAGTTTACGTTTCCTTAGTTTTTGAACTGAATTCAAGTCACTAAATTGTGATTAAAGTGTGGACTAATTACAACTAAAAATTTAGTTGTTGAAATGGCAACCAAAATTTGATTGCCATTTTTCAACAATCAAGATTTTTATTTTTTAAGATAATTTTCAACTCTTAGGACCAGTTTTAGGTCATTACATTTAATGGTTTGGATTTTAATTTTTTAATGACCATATTTGTCGATCGCCATTCGGTAAATTTTTTACCCCTACATGAAAAGTTTTATTACTTTGACCTAGGTTGACCTTACGTTGACTTTAAACCGATGTGATGTTGGCTACATTTACATCAAAATTGACATGATGTGATGTTGATAACCTTGGTGAGATCACAATTATTAACTTTGGAAAAGTCGACTGACAACATTCAACCCATTGTGATTGGGTAGTACGTCTATAGATGGATATTCGTAATGCCTTCAATTCCATATCATGAACAACCATTTTTCAAAAGTTGCGATCTTTTACCAATACCTTGGGTCAAATTTTCCCATTTATTTAATGATTTTATGCGTGCTTATCCCCATTATATTTTCTTGTAAGTTTTTTGACATGTTGTTCTCATGATCATTTTGTCCAAATCTAGTACACAATAGGGGGGTCCTTTAAGCAAAATGTTATTCATTTTAACACATCGTTACATTTTCCTTCTTATTGCAATAACCCACCTTATTTGTGTTTTTCCTTCATTTGCTAATGACACACATAATAGGTCATGATTCAAATGTAGTACCTACCTTCTTACAATTATAAGCGAAGTTTGCAACATGAAGAGTTTCCACTTAACTAACAAAGTGTGTAATGTGGTTTCCACAAGGATTAAACTGATCCATATCACTTCTTATAAACTTTCTAACATTCGACAAAGGTTTTCATATTCCATGTGCATCAATGGGTTTTGTGCCATTTGTGGAATCTTTTGTCGCAAAGGTGTTTCAAAAGGATCTCAACACCATAACAAATTTTTCTATGTTTGTAAATCCACAATTTGTCATGGATGCTAATGCCATGGAATTCATTCATATGAATGTTCATCCATGACTTGTAATGAACTTATACCTTAATTCTTAATTTAGTTTTAGTTCAATTTTAATTAGTTTTTAGTTAAGTTTTAATTCATTTTTAGTTCACTTTCAGTTAACTTTCAATTCACTTTTGGTTAAATCCTGATTCACTTTTAATTAATTTTTAATTAAATCTCAATTCCTTTTTAATTCATTTTTAGTGAAGTCTTAGTTCATTCATAATTCACACATGGGTGGACATGGGCCACACATGGGCACACACGGGTGAACATGGGCGCACATGGGTGAACATGGGCCACATGTAGATTGAAAATTTCCTTGAGTTATATGCCCAATGGGTATAAATAAAGATAGAATTCCCCATTATTTTCAATTTATTCAACATTAGTTTTAGATATGTTTTCATGCCAGAACTTTAGTTTGTTATTGTTTTGTTCTTTCAATAAAATCATGTTGAATTTTTATTTTGCACATGTCATGTTCTTATTTTTGTTTTTCTTGTTTTGCAATTTGAATCTGGATTTAAACTTGCCCTTGTTATCGTCTTGGTTTAGAAATCCTATAAATTTGGTTGTTTTCATGCTTGTGACATAATCAACTTTTGTGATACTTTTGTTTTTTTACTGCCAATGCCCAAACTATTTATTATGTGCCATATTTTTTTCTCTAAATATCTTACAACATTACACCGAGTTTAAATCATGTACCATGGCTACACTAAAAAAGTTATTGGGCATGGGATCTTTTGGCATTATGATCAGTCATTTGGCTTCTCATCATGTTAGTTTACCTACTTCATCAAGGGCTTAACCTTCCCTTAATGGTTCAATTTGGTGCCCCCACCTTTTTGGGATGTTGGGTTATGATTGATCCTACATTTATCATTTGTTTCCAATGAGATCATCACCTTATTCTTCTCAATGTGATGGCACATGTTGAGATTGAGATTTTTCCTCTTTAATTGGCATTGTAAGATGCTCGAACTTTATTACTCAAGGTTTTTTATTCTGAAGTCCCCCTTTTGAAAATCTTTTGGTATAATTGTGTCTCATTTATAAACTTCTTTGACAAACTACTTACATGAATAGGAGTTTGCCACACTTTTAGTAGGTGCTCCCTTGGATGTCATGCAAACACATCTTTGATCTTGTGCAAGTCCGGCCATGAATGTTTAGTTATTAACACATTTTATCACACCTACATTCTATTTATCCTCATTTCATTTCCTTATAACTTTATGTACATGCCTTGGCTTGTTAGATTCTATAATTGCACATCTTTCATGTTGTCAAAGTGGACATACCGATTTGGGTATTAACTTGCTTTGATGTTTGTGCAAGAGTGAACATATTACAATCCACAATATTTTTCAAGATATTGTCATAACTATTGTTTTGGAGAATGGAACACACATACAAAAAAAGGTTTCCCACCTTTTCCCCCACCACATTTAACGACAAATTGATATTCTTCACTAAAAACAACTTACAAACCTTAATAGACATTGTCATAATTGATTCAACCTATTTAAATATGGTACAATGTGCAGTGTCCACAACAACGCATGCAATGATAGTTGCAACTCAAAAGAAGACACGATCATATGTAGAGCACACATCAAAAGACACCTTCATTCCCCTTGTTGTAAAGACTTATGGTTGTCTTCATTCTCGTTTCAACTCCTTTTTTACTACTTGTGTTCAAGCCACTATAGCCCATGATTTGCAATCTATTTTAGTTCTCACAATGCTTATTTCTTATTGTTGGCATTGTGTGTCCATAGTCCTTCAACATGTGCAAGCCATTGCGATTTTTCAAAGTTCTCTCACAATTGGAAAACATTCCTCTTCTTTTCCACACATCACAACTAGTGCACCTCTCTTGCTAGCCAATTTGTGACGAACGTCTTTTTAGTTTATGATCTTCTATTTTGTTAATGTATTAGTGATGTTGTGGTTGTTATGTTCTTTTGTGGCATGTGTGTCACACTTTTATTTGCCTTGTACTTCTTGTGGAAGGGTTCCTCCCATCGCTGCCTTTTTTGTCTACAGGGTTTATCATCATCATTATTATTGGTTTTGGCAGATTTCTCTTTGCTTGGAGAAAAAGATACACACGATCCTTCCTAAGGACTTTCATATTGGGCGGTGTTACCTTTTTCACGCCCTTCCAAGCAAAAGATACATACGATCCTTCCAAGGGACTTTCATATTGGGTGGTGTTACCTTTTTCACGCCCTTCACTATGTATATACAGTACTTAACTGGGACAACCAGATGGGTTTGTAGGTTGCGCAGGTAGCCTGGATTTAACTGCAGCTTTTTATTCCTCCTCCTCAGCAATGTAATGTTTGGCCAATTTTGCAATGTAACTTAGCGTATCAGTCCCTATCATCCATAACAACTCAGAAATCCTTCTATGTACTTTGAAGTTTGGAGTATCATCAAGAGATCTGGCAATTTTTAGAAAGAATGAATTCAAAATCTGACATTAAGAAACCACAGCCAAAAAAAGTCTTGTGGCAAAATTTTGCCGTTTCTCTATTTTTTGAGAAAACTTGGAAAATGTGTTTTTTCACCCAAAGAATTGCCACTTTTGTATAGATTATTGACTGAGGAGCTGAGGTCTAGGGCTTGCGTTACTGTTACTCGGCAGAGAGCACATCAGCAGATTTTTTTCATTTTCATTTTTTCCCTTATACCCAATGAAGAGATACCAGTGTGGCCTGTGCCGTTGGCCCACGTGTTACCACATCCTCAACTGATTTTTCCTTCCAAAACCTGGTTTTTGGGAATTTATTTGAATTTTCAGCGGCAGAAATCACTTAAAAATCAATATCTCCCACATTCTGAATACAAATCTTACCAAATAAATTCCATTAAATCCTGCTCATCAAGATCTTTTCAACAACACCAAAGGCATTTTCCAATTCCTCCGAAATTTCCAGCTCCGATTTAATTTAATCTTCAGTGAAGAAATCATTCAATATTCAAGAACTTTTGCTCCACCAGTCCAAACGTCATGGAACAAAGCCCATGCACCCTCCTGCTCGAGAGCTTTCCAAAGACACCAAGAACACGATCTGAAGCATCCCGGTTCAGTGGATCTCATAATTACAAAACAAAACAAACTATCTTCCTTCATAGATAGATACTCAGCAGATACCAATTGGCCATAATAGGAAAAGAACTGAAAAAAGAAGAAGAGGGGTGTTTTGAAAAGTGAAATGCCAGCTGGAGCAATCATGTCATTTTTCAAGATTCCCTGCCATTTCCTGAGGACAAATGCACTAAAATAATTCTGCAGGCGCTTTTTGTGAAGGCAAAAAGAGAAATTTGCCCCACCTAACTAGTAGTAGTACTAGGCCCTGGCAATATACAACCAGAAAGTTATGTTAAAGATTAAAAGTGCTAAAATCAATTTTTTTTTGGAGATTTTCAATAGCCAGGTTTGGACCAAAAGTTACAAAAAATCACCAGATTTTTATAAACGATTCAAGTAGGTAGCCAAAAAGAATTGAAAAATGTTTAACAAATTACATTTTCATATTTAGCTTGTACTCAAATTTGGCTAAACCTTTATGTAAATCATCTTCATTTTGACTACATCACAAATTGACCAAAACTACCTACTTACCTACTACCTACGTACCTACTACGCAATTTTGATGCGAATTTGTGCTGCAGTTTCTTGGACTGGATAAAATCTACCCACTGTCCTCAAATCCTGCACTTCTGTTCTGTACTTCACAACACTCGTTAGAGAGCCGGGGTACTTACGCCCGCGGATCCTCACACGCAGAGAGCAGCGGGACCTCGCTGGTGAGATGAGAAATTAGAGCTTGAAAAAAAACGGGTATAAAATACACTCTAGAAATTTGTGATTGTGTGAGAGCAGCGATCCATCATCGACGATCACACGCCCACACACAGACGCTGCACAAATTCCTACCACACAGAGAGTTCTTTTTCTATCAGCGAGCGATGGCGTTGTTGCAGCCAGTGCCACGAACGAAGTTGGGTTCGCAGGGTCTGGAGGTTTCCAGCCTAGGGTTGGGTTGTATGGGGATGTCGGCTTTCTATGGAGCCGCTAGGCCGGAAGACGAGATGGTGGAGCTCATCCGTTATGCCGTGGAGAAATTGGGTGTTACTTTCCTCGATACCTCTGATGCTTATGGACCCTTCACCAACGAAGTCCTGGTTGGCAAGGTAAACAACACATTCAAACCAGCAGCTCTGCAAACAATTATAGTTCTAAGAGTATCCCCAGCGGTGCTCAATACGTGACCTTGCAAAAATATTTCTCACATCCAAGTTTAGTTATTTACTGTTTTGCAAGCCCACCCATAGAACTAAAACTGGGACTGCACATAGGTGGGAGACTACTACTAATAGCAAACCCACCTGGACCAATCATTATGATTCGCCAATCAGAAATAGGGAGCAGCAGTCAGATCATAGATTTATTACACTCGTCTCTGGCAGGTGCACACTGCACGGCCCCTGCAGTGCCTTTTACCAGCCTCAACAAACAGTGCCAAAATGCTGGTCCAAAACCATTTTAGAGCTTATTATAGCTACTTGCTGTTGCTGCTGCTTCTTTCAGTTCTTTCAGCTCTTTTGATTTCGAACAGCAGCATTAGAGAGTAGCAAGTGTTTTGGGTCTTTCCCCAAAATCTTTGATTCTTCTAGATTTTAGGGTTGATCATCACTCGTGCATTTTGCTATGTAGGGGTGGGGGATTTTCTTCTGGATCTTTAGTAAGTCTTTCTTTCATGGGTGGTGGAAACAAAATTACTGACAATATCTTGGAGATTGTGGGATCATCATTACTCATGCATTTTGCTGTGTGGAGGTGGGATTTTCTTTTGGATCTTTAGTAAGTCCCTCATGAGTGGAGACCAAATTACTGAAAATTTCTTGGAGATGTGATTGGGTGGCGGACTGGTGGGTGGTGGGGGGAAAACTCTCCTCTCAGGCTATTAAAGGCATTCGGGACAAGGTGCAAATTGCTACCAAATTTGCACTTGCTATTGATAAGGATGGGAACCGAATTGTTCGGGGAGATCCGGAGTATGTTCGAGCAGCTTGTGAGGCGAGCTTGAAAAGGCTTGATGTTGAGCAAATTGATCTGTATTACCAGCACCGTGTGGATACCAAAGTTCCAATTGAAATCACTGTAAGAGATGCATGCAGCTCACTTGAATGTCCTTTGTGGGTAGGTACTAGTGTTGTTGCTGCTCATGAGGTGTCCTGGATTGAGTTGTTTTTCTCCAAATGCAACCAGGATCCTCTTGTGGCCATGTCAAGCATAACCAATGTGCTACAATAATCATGATTCCTGGAGAACGACTTCTTACAATCTCATGCAAATTTTTTTGTTCCTGGCCATGGAAGCATTGTATTGATTTTTACAGGAAATAAATTGGTCAGAAGATGATCATCACAATCAAAGACCTTCTGAGCAGGAGATTGGAATAATGGTGAAAGAGGAAACCATACAATGATGAAATCTATTGCAACTTGCCCTTCTAGAGAATATTATTCTGCTTCTGAGTTTTGAGCTTGTCTTTCAGATAGGAGAGATGAAGAAGTTGGTGGAGGAAGGGAAGGTGAAGTACCTTGGCCTCTCAGAGGCATCACCATCCGAAATTCGACGGGCTCATGCTGTGCACCCCATCACCGCTGTCCAGTTAGAATGGTCCTTGTGGGTTCGTGACTCTGAAGAGAGTGTCATTCCAACTTGCAGGTAAATTCCCAATTTCCTTTCTTCCTTGTCTTAAAGCTAGATCTGTAGATCCCCAGTTAAGTGTCTACTAACCCATTTGTGAGCAGAAATTGTTTTTTGTCTGTCTCACAGAGGTTTGTTCTATGATGATGTTCACAGAGAGCTAGGCATTGGGGTTGTGCCATACAGTCCTCTGGGTCGTGGCTTTCTGGCTGGCCTGAAACCTGAGAACCTTGCAGAGAATGATTTCCGGAAGGTAATAGAATTTCCTACTTGGGATCTTCATTGTTCTCCTTGCCCCTGGCCCCCTCTTTAGGACTTAGTATGTGGATTTTCCATTTGTAGTTGATTTGAGAAATCAGCTGATTCTGCAGTGAATCAATGTAGGTTTAATCAATGAAAACAAGGCTAGATCTCTCACTCTCAAGATTATAATTTATCAAAACACAATGTATTACTATGTTGCGAGGACTGTCTTATCAGTTTTGTTTTTTTGTTTTGTGGTGTGTCTTATTCCTACATGGAAATGTGTTTTCTGCCATGAGGAATGGCTTGTTAAAGATTGGTCAAGGAGCTCCACAATGCATTCAGCAGGGTTGGTGACCATGCAGGACTCATGAGTGAAGTGCATTGTTGGTTTTCTGTCAGATGATACCATTGCTACAACAGGAGAATTTTGAGAAGAACAAGATCTTACTGGAGCAAGTCAGCAAAATTGCAGAGAAGAAGAAATGCTCATTAAGTCAGTTGGCATTGGCATGGGTTCTTCACAAAGGTGGGAATGGTACAGTCCCCATCCCAGGGACAACAAAGAGGGCAAATTTGGAGGCAAATGTTGGAGCTCTGAGTGTGAAGCTTTCTGAGGAAGAGGTGCAGGAACTCGAGAGTGCAATTCCTCCTGAGGCTGTTTCTGGAGAAAGATACCATCCTACATTCATGGCTTTCTCCTGGCTCTATGCACGTACCCCTCCCCTTTCATCTTGGAAGGGTGCTGCTGCTCACACTTAATACAATGGCTACAACATTGATCTTTGTTACCAAGGAAGAAGGTAGAGAGAGAATCCAACCTATTTATGTGTTTATCATTGGCTGTGCATGTGTGCCATAAAGTTTGTAGCTCTGTGTATGAAGCTTGCTCACAAAGAGATGCTCATTGTTGGAAGTGATTGTGCAACCTTAGCTTAACTTTCTTCCTCATTATAAACTCAATACCTGTCTACACTCACTCAGGCTGCTCCCACTACAATGACCATAGAAGGTTTGCTGCCTGGCCCACATGTGAATATTGCATCTACTCTGTCAGAAAGGTTTTTGAGTGCAAATGTATGGGCGCAACAGAGTTCAATTCTGATTAGTGTAAAGGTCTCACAATGAGGCTCAACTACACTGTTTGTTGATTCAAATGCACTATGGGTTTTTGTTTGTTTGAAATAACTCTTCATACACACTGATCCAAATTTGCAGTGGGTGTGTGTATACACCCTCATCTATGTCTTTTGCTGGCCCATAGCCTGGTTCAACACATCTGCAAACACACACCCGGATGTTGTGTCCTCTGCCCCCTTGCCTTGTTAACATCTGCAAACATGCCAGCAATGGCCTGCCAGGTTATATAGTCCAGGATACTTCCCAGCAACAGGTTCATTAGTTCTCAATCATACACTAAGCTCAAACCTAGCTATGATGGCAACATGCTGCACATATGATTCCTTTAGTTGCAAACACCACAATTTGGAGAGGCAAACACTTCCACCTCTACATGGAAGGTTTCCTTCCCATTTAGTGCTCACCATTTTGATTCTTCCATGTTGCTTGGGAAAGTTGTTGGGTGTATAGATCTCATTCATGAGGGGGATTTTGTTTCTGGTTTGTTCTGCCACTCCAACAAATTTAGAGTGCAATTTGAGGATGTGCTTGGAGGTGGGAAGGAAATCTGGGGTTTGTAGAGAAGTCTCAGTGAAAATTGGTTGGAATTTTTCATTTAAGGTAAGAAAATAGTACCCACATGTGAACATTTCTTGTTTTGTAAGTTTGCATGACATTCAAGGTTTTTTGTGTTTGATCCCCAATTCTCTAGTAAGCTTTGAGTGTGTTTGTGATTGTGGTTTGTTTTCCTTTGTGTCATGGTGTTTCTCCTCACTTCCATTTCATGGATTAGCACTTGAGCTCATTTTGTTCACTAAAGGGCTCCATTGTGTTTTGGCTTTGCATTGTGATGTGTGATTTGATGCTTCACTCGATGTTTTTGTTGAGCATTTTCCTTTGTGCACGTTTTGTGCATGAAATAGTCCTCTCAATTTTACCTCAATTGCTGCTAATAGGTAGTCCTCTTGATTCCCCTCCTACGCACAACATGGTGGGAGAAAAGGAAATTTGTTTCCCCATGGTTTTGAGTCTTTTAGTCTTCGGACCAACATTGTGTCAACCTCTAACAATGTAAGAGCTTGCAAATGCAATAGCTTGTAAACCTCTTGGAAAGAAATAGAAAAGGAAATTTGCAACATCTTCTAGGACTCTTGGATAGCCAATTAGTTCCCTTGGGTTGAGCCTCTCATTGGGGAGTTGGCAAAATGTGCATGATGAAGTGCAAGGCCTACTCATATGTACAAGGTAAAGACAAACTTTTTTTTTAACTAGATGGGCTATAAAAACACAATGGTAAACGAAAGGCCACCATACCAAGTTATGGTGAACCAATTGGCAATTTCTACGAATGCCCACGTAGTCAACATGAAAAAATGAAAAGATCTTTGGCAAAACAAAGAAACATTTTGTGATTGAAATGTGTCCCAATTGGGGGAAGGTTGAAAAGAAACATAAGTGGGTGTAAACAAGATAAAAGAAACCAGACTTGCCATTTAAGGTGAAAAAACAATGAATTTGCTTACCAAGATGATGTGGCACATTGGGATTGATTACAGAAGGAGATTGTTAATTAAAAACCAATGATTTTTGCAATGACCAAAAGTATTCATGGAAAAAAAAATGTCAAACTATATTATTATGTAAAGGTGTGGACAATTTCTTCTTCATGATTATGTTAAGTTCTTATTCATTTCTAGTGATTTGAAATTTTTAAGAAATGGGAAAAAAAATAGGTACAATGCTTTTTTTTTGGGAATGTTCTACAACTACTAAATTCATTCCAAAATATTCCACATGTTTCTACAATACATTAAAAGTATTTTCAAAATACATTAAATACTTACAACATTACTACAATTTTGATATTAAAACAAGAAAAACCAAACATTGGTTACATTTGTCATGACTCTTATTAGTGTGACTAACCCTAGTATATTCAATTTGTCTCCATTTATTGGTCAATTATTGCATTGACACATTTGATTAATATTTTGACTTGAAGGACTTTGATGAAAATCAAAATGTGCAAAAAATGGAACCTTAATCAATGGAAGAAAGGAATCTCTACCAAAAAAAATTACAATTTAGATTCATACAAGCAATAGAACGAAAAACTTATGTGAAAACAAGTGAAAAGCAAAAAACATATAAGTTACTCACAAATTAAAAACTATTCACAATCTTTTCTTCATTAGAGAGTCTAAATCAAGACTATGATATGGGCAAAGGATGTTTCAAGTGGGGTCACGAGGACAATTATCAAAGGTTTTAAAACCTCCTTGAAAATATCCACATTAGGCTCAAGTGCCAAAATGTGCCTTCCTAGACATTGATAGGCACAAATATTATTCCTTACATTATTCAAGAATTTAGCAAATAAGAAAGTGAAAATCTAGAAGCGATTTTTTTTTAAAAACATTTGAAGTGACAAAGAAGGAAAAATTGTTTTGACATGTTCCACAATTGAGGTCAACAACAAGAACACTTGAAGCAAAGCATGCATGAATGAATGCTTGAAGGGTCAAAGTGTGCATTTCCTTCACCGCTCTAAGGGGATGTCCAACCTTGGACATAGTCATCAAAGTGAGGTTAGTGTAGTTGTAGAAAATATCCTCAATGTGAACTTTAAACCCATTATTTAGCATCTCTATAGGAGATACAAATTGGAATATTATATTTGTGTCCAACTCTAGGTTTGAGACCTTAACAAAAAAGGTAACTTTGCTAACAAGAGTTTTGAGGCAAAAGACAACAAGTAGGTGATTGAAGTTTTAATGCAACCTATGATGAAAGCAAATAGAAAACATAATCAATGGAAAGGAGATTCAACAAACAATTACAAATTTCAATTGAAAAATGGTTTACCTTTGAAGAGTTGTCCTCATTATTGGTTTGAGGAAGACTATTAACAACTAGCCATTTTATATGAATCTATTGAAAGTTGTAGTTGTTCAAGAAATATTGGATCTCCTTCAAAACTCGCAAATCATTGGCATGGGAAAAGATATTACACCATTGTTCACAAAAAATTTCATGAAATTGATGAATTGTCAACTCACCTATTGAAAGCGGAATCAACAAAGGAATTAGCAAGTTGAAAGAACATTTGTAATCAAAAGATCAACCTTGCATTGTGGGTAGACCTACATAAAAGAGCAAAATGAATCCAATTTGTCAAAGAAAATATTTTCAAATTGTGAAAGGGTTTAGGCATGGTATTAGGACCCAATTGCAGTTACTTGTCTTTCATTTAAAAAACAATCACATGGAAATATTAATGATGTGGCAAAACTAGGATAAAGTTAATTAGTTATTACAATGCCTAGGCGGAAATTTTGAATTTAGGTCAAGACCCACATCAAGTCTTCCAGAATCTGGTGCATAATGGATGGAATTCAACAAACATGTGGATGACACGAAAACTTTGAATCACATGTTTTGAAACAGGTTCATCACAAGTTTGAAGTGGTTACTTCTGAACTTCAAACCCTAGCACGAAAACTTTTCATCTTGTCCATTGAAATCATTTAGGTTTAGCATAGTTGCAAGTTTTTTCTAGAAGTGTGATAGTGTAGTTGAAGGTTTTAGATTTCAAGAAACTTGTCGATTTGTTTAGAGAGAGCATACAAGACAAATTACAATGGGGAAGGTGGACAGAAAAATGAAAAGGGAGGTGAACTCTAAATTTCTTCCATGGGATTATATTCCCTACAAAGATCAAATTAAAGACTATTTCAAGACTGTTAGGAAGCTGAGTGGTGAAAGAGTCAACCCCAAGGCCAACTTTCCTCCAAATATTGTGTCTAATGCAGACATAGTAGAAGTATTTGGGTTGTCTTCTGAAGGCTTCAAAACTACCAACTTGAATCTTCACCCAAAAACAAAGAAGGATTTACTTAGGCTCTATTGGAAAGTGTATGGTATAGACCAAATGACAAATAACAAGTTCATGATTTGGTTTCTGAAAGGTTACATTACACAAAAGAAGGGTGAGAAAGTTAATTGGGCTAGGGTTGCTACTTCAACAACTCAAGAAAAAGCCCATAGAGAGGAAGCAAAACTAATAAAGAACGGATCTATAGATTTTTTTGGGAAAGGTGGAAAGGAGGGATCCAACAAATTTGATCATAAATTCTACAAGTCTGAATAGCCCAATGTAATTAATAGTTTTGACAAAGAAGCATCCATTTGTTTATATGGTGTTTTGCCCACAAAACTTGCAAGAGTGACAGAGGTACATGTCCTCATGCAAGACCTCTTGAAATAGTGCAGAATCAAGCTTGTAGTTCAAGAAGCAAAAAAGAAAAAGTTTTCTAAGAAACTCGTAGGGCTGAAATTAGTGTGGAGGATTGAAAGGCAACTACATTAGATGTGCAAAATGCCATTTCCCAAAGTGAATCTTAGCAAAAAGAGATTGATGCGTGAGATCCAGGTGCTTGAACAAAAGGTATGCAAATGTTTTAATTTTATTTGTTTTGATTTGGTCTTCTTTGCTTTGATGCCATATGAACATGTAGGAGTTTTGAACTTCCTCATTTGAAACTTACCATTTACATTTATTTTGTAGGTGGAAATATTGAAGGCAAAAGCTACATTTGCAACAATTATTGAATGTAAACTTGAAGCTGAAGGTCTTGTTAATAAGACCTTTAGTGAGTTGGGGTCTTTGCGGATTGAACAAAATGCCTTACAAAGGCAACTTGAAATCAAAAGGAACATGCTGGAAAAGAAAATGGAACAAGCTATGCTTGGGGATGCTTTATTGGTAGACACTGAGCTGGATTCCTTGAGGCTAAATGATGCCATAGCTAAGGTAAAATAGAAAATTTTGGTGTTAGAAGATGAAGAAAAAGTAATTCAAAGGCAATTTGAAAGCATGAAAAAAATGAATGGAAATTCTTTTTGGCCAAAACCCATAATTCATCTCAATGCCCATGTCAATTTTGATAGCCCCACCTTTTGGTTATCAAGTGTTATGGGTTTTGTTTGCAAGGATTCCATTGTAATGACATTATCATGACTTCTTGCAAACACATGTATCATGCATTTTGTTTGGGGGAGCTTTTGAGGGTTAGCAATAAGTGTTCCATGTGTGAGTAATTTTTTCACCGAGATTGGATGTAGAGTTGGGGTTTTTATGAAGAAGATGATGTCATGAAAAAGTTGGCAGCTGACATGGGCCTTGACAATTTTCATGAGGAAATGAAAGTGTTTCTTATGGAAGCTGCCTCAACATCAACTCCTACAAGTACAACATTTGTTATATACCCCTTTGTTTTACCTTTGAAATTGCAATAGGTAGGGTCATTAGTAGAAAACACCCTTTTTTGCAACTACGTTTTCAACTATTGTTCAACTATAAACCAAGTTGAAAATTACACATATAGTTGCAATTTATTTTTTGCAATTGCTAATCAATAATGTTGAAAAATACAAGTCGAAAGTGAAATTACAATCAAAAGTGTATGCCACGTGTCAACACCACAACAATAGTCACTATGTGCCACTACTTACCAATTTAGTTGAAAATTGTGTTCTACCAATATAGTCGAGGGATATTATCAATTGCATTCGACTAATGGATGAACTTCATCTACTAACTAAGCATGACATCAACCAAAAATATAATTACAATTTCAACTAGGTTGCAACTATGTAAATTGAACATTTTGACTATGTTGCAACTATGTAAATTAAACATTTGGCCAATGGTTTGGTGACACAAACCAAATGGAAATAGACATAAACAAGATGGGAATCTTTTAACAAGACATAAGAAAACTCACTGTTTCCCCATTTTTGGTAATGGAGTCCTGTTATTACATCATCAACTTTGTTAAAAGTTGTCCCCACCTATTTGTAAAAGATTTTTTACCTTATGTAACGGCCTGGTGCACATAATTAACTAAAAGGATGCACCTTCTGAATTTCCATCCTTTGCATTGACTGCAAGGTTGTCACCAATCTTTAGAACACTAGCCAATTCATCACTTATGTCACAAGACACCATTTACACAAAATTATATGCCTAAACCTACCTATAAAAGTATAAGAACAACCATCAACAAATTAGAAACATTACACCAAAATGTATCCTAGTTCATTCTAGGTTTCACTAGATTTTGAGTGAATTTGGACATTTTTACCATAGTAAAATTGGTGAACCCCCCACTAAATGGGGACCGATTGCTACAGACAATGAATTGGTCCACTATTACTTAATGAAACAAAGTTATTTTCAAATGAAATAAAAATTTACCAAGCCATTTCACTTGCTAGTTAATTAACTAGATAACATGGAAATCAATTAAATTTAAATTATTCAATATATAATAATATTGATAATTTCACGATTTTTAGCCTATGAATTATTGACATGTGTCATTATTTAAGCTAGGTTAAAAACCTAACTAGGCACGTAGAGCACATAATCAACCTAGGCACCTACTTTAGGGGATTAAATAGAAAAATATTCAGTCAACTTACCACTATTGACCATGCACACACCGCTTGTGAGGTTTGAATCCTTGACCTTTAGAATGGAAGCAAACACCCCTACCATTAAGCCACCTCACTTGTGATAATATATTACATTACATTCTATTTATCAAATATTTCATTTTAAACATTACAAAAACATAAACTTTGAAAATTCATATTTTATTAAAATTTTGTCCAAATGAAATGATTTGAATTTACTTTTTAAAAATTCAATAATGTACATAATTACATTTATTTCCTTTTGAAAGTGTAAAATCATTTGAACAAAAACAAATTTGAATATCACTATTCAATAACATTTCAATGACCATTCTTTTGAAAAAGAAAATGTTTAATAAATGCATAATATTTTTGCTAATATAATAATACTACCTATGTTAGGCTACTTTTAGTTATTATAGGGCTACTTTTCATTAATCTAAATTATTTCACCCTACATTATTTATGGTTATTCTCAATTATTTTTGGTTATTTTAACATATTTCACCTTAGGTTATTTTCGGTTATTATAAGTTATTTTTGGTTATTTTATGTTATATTTGGCTATTGTAAATTATTTCACTTTAGGCTACTTATAGCTATTATAAGTTATTTTTGGTTATTTTAAGTTATTTCATCTTAGGTTATTTTCAACTATGTGAAGCTATTGTTGGATACTTTTGGTTATTTAAAACTATTTCACCTTATGTTATTATTGGCAATTCTAAGTTATTATAGGCTATTTCACCTTAAGTTATTTTTGTATATTGTAGATTATTTGACCCTAAATATTTTTGGTAATTCTAAACAATTATAATATATGGTTATTAATGGCTATTGGTGGCTATTCATAGTTATTCTATTAGTGGCTATTAATAATTATTTTATTAGTGATTATTAGTGGCTATTAGTGACTATTTTATTAATGGCTATTGGTAGTTATTTTATTAGTGTTTATTAATGGTTATTTTATTGGTGGTTATTCTATTGATGGCTATTCTATTGGTGGTTGGTGATTATTACAGATTATATTACAACTATTAGTGACTATTTTAGGTTATTTTACCTTAAGTCCTTATATTATATTTTAGATTATTTTAAGTTATTATACTTAAAATATAATAATTTATAATAGCATAAAGTAAAATGACCTTGAATAACTTAAAATATAACTTGAAATAACATATATTAACTTAAAATAAAATAACCTAAGGTATAACTTAAAGTTAATTGAATAATTTAATTTAAACCAATTTAAAAGTCTATAATAAGTTAGCTAGGATACCTTAAGGTAGAATAACGTATAATAATGTAAAGTATAATAATTTATAATAGCTTATAATAACTTATAATAACATAGGGTATAAGTAAAAATAACTAAAATAACCTAAAATAATATAGGGTATATCATAGAGTAACATATATAGGATATTTAAAACAACATAAAAATAAACCTATTTACTACAATAAATTATAATAGTGAATTATGTTAACTAATAGTGAAACACGATGTTTACATAACGTTATTATAGTGAAATAACTTTAACCAAGGTGAAATCACTAAAATGCAATGAATTTATTTCACTTTTAAAGTCTCATAGTGATTTAGGCTAGTGAACTACACCCCACTTTTGTAATAGTGCGACAAAAAGGATTGTAGTCCTTAAGTCCTTAGTCATCGTTGGTTCATTTGATTATGATCGCACCCCACGACACTTTGTTTGTCCATCACTATTTTGAATTACAATGGGTATATTTGTAAGCCCTAAGTGTTTATCCAACAAAACATTAGGTTCAGGGTGATAGTTGTAGTGGGTAGTTTAAATCTACCCGATGTTAGTACCATGTAGTCTGTTACCCCAAAAAAATAGTAGGTCCACATATTCTCTAGGGTTGCAAAATGTTATGGAATTTTTTTGGATCAGGTCATGGGAAAGGGGAACATGATGGGGTAGGGGCAATTGCCAAAAGAAAACTTCAAAAGGAGTAATTGAGATTGAATGTAGCTCCTCTTCAAAATGCCCAAGATGTGGTGAAGTTCTTGAGAAAAGATTTCACAAAAGAATATGATGGACTTACCAATTCTTGTGTTGATGTCATGTGGGTTTTTGGGAGGTAAAGATCATAGATGTGGATAGAAACCAACCATATGGATGTGTGACAAGGGTTCTTACAAAATGCATTCCATTTCATCATTGGACCATGCAAATTCGAAGTTATTCCTAACGCAAGAATTGTCATGTTTTTACCCAACATGCATTAATGAAGGTAAGAAGAGGATTATGACAATATTAAACATGCCTTGCCTTGGAAGACCATCAAATTGGTACCTACAAAATGAGTAACATCAAGGGAAATGATGGATGATTGTAACTTTGAAATTGCTTGGGGATGATGATCAACATCTAGCTAATTCTATTTGCCACGATGATAATTTTGTAATTGTTGCTAATGATCCATTTGGTGGTGAGCAATAATTTTTTATTATGTGTGACAAGCCTTTATTTACATGCAAAGAGAATTTCCAAGATGGGTGGGGCAATGATTGGGAGGCTAGAGATTGGTTGCTTCGAAGCTATTGGTACCATAGGAAGGGGAAGAACTTTCAAACTTTTGTGTTGTTGGATACCTCCCCATTTGCATTCTGTTACTCTCATTTGGTGCTTTGTACTAAGTTTGCCATGCCCTTATCAGCCTGGAAATGCAAAAGTTCCCTTCCAACTTATACTTTGGAATGCAAGGTAGAGGAAACAATTTTGCAAGGATTGGCTGATAGGTAGTTTCTAGAATCAAGAGACAAGTAGAAAACTTAAGAGTTATATACCACTGTTTGCTTACACATTCCAATGCTTTTCATGTAACCTTATTCCTTCAATAAGAATTTTGGCATTTGAGTTTTGCTTACAATAATTGGTTTTCTTTCACTAGACTAGGCCATAGATCAACCCTAATGTTGATTAAAAGGCAAGCTTTGTCTTCCTTTTGTTATCTATGTACTCATTTTTGTTGTGGAGTCTAGAGGTTCTTTTGCTTCCTTGAATTCTATTTATAGATTCATAGGGTGGGATTTACTAATAATTTATATATTTTTCTAGTAGGATAGTGCAATGTTGTATTGTAGACTTAGTGTTTTGCTCTACAAAGCACATTTCCGGGATGTTGTTATCACTGGATTCCTTATCTATCTTTTCTATTCTTTCTGTAATTGAAACAACATGATTTGGTTCTAGTTAGGTCTATGTATAGGTTGAAAATTAACCATACATTATTGTGATGAATGTGCAAATTATGAAAAAGATGGAAAGCACATGTGAAGTTTATTTGGTGAATATTTAAAAAGTGTTTTTGTCTTTGAAATCAAAGTGTCATACTTTCTATTTCTTACATGTATATGTTTTCCCCATGTTTGCCCACTTTGACTAAAATTTTGAAAATTAGACTTACTTTTAAATTTGAATTCCACTACTATTGAAGATTCTTTAGATACCAAATTGTGCAAATTCATTGCCCATTTTTTATTCATGTCATTATGTTTTAATTGACAAAATAATTAGTACTGGTTAAAACATAAGTTCATAAATTACTATAGATCTAATTGACATTATTAAAAGGGGTTACTGGATGGATTTCACCTATGTGGTTGATTTATTTTTGGCATGGTTCTAAAATGGCTAGAGTTAACTACTAAAGCATGGAAATATGAATAATTTGAAAAGCCGACCATCAATCACGTGTTTTTGTGATTCAAGCCTATTATGGCTAGCATGTGTATTTTAATAACTTTTTTTTGTGTCACTTGCAATAGATTTTCTACACTCAAGATAGAAGGGGAAAAAATTGGAATATTTTGTAGTCAATTTTATAGGTTCTAAAGTTTATTTAGATTTCCAAGAATGAGTTTTAAAAGACAAGACCTAAAGGACATCAACTATTAGTTTAGGACTTGATTGCATAATCAAGGTGTAAACAAGGAGTAAGGATTATGAATTTTGACATAAGGATTATATTCAAGTTTAGTAATTACCCTTAAAGTGTGCTAAATTCATGAATAAGGAATCTAAAAGGACACTAAGTACTAAAGGACAAGGATTGTCAATTAAGAACCAAATTGCATTAGACAATGGGTGACCAAGGATTAAGGATTAAAATTTTTCATAAGGGTCCAACCACTTTATTAGGAGCCACACATGCCCCTTTAGACCACTACTTTATTTTTAAATTCTTCCTGGAATATTTTTAATACGTATTTCAAAAAAATATTAATTTAAAAAAAATCTTAATTCTATTATGTTAAGGTGTATATTAAAAAATATTTAAAAATATGTCATTAAAAAATATTGTGTTTTTAGTGTCAAAATTGCTTTAAACTACTTTTATACAACTTTTAAGTATGGTTACAAGAGGTTAAAAGTCTTTATACAAATTTTTCACTCATTAGATTGATTCCAAATCTTTATGACATGTACATAGTGTATTCACAATAAAATTTTATAAAAAATTATTCCATTTATTACTTTTTTTTTTATAATCCAAAATTCAAAAAATTAAACAATTTTTATGATTGCTTTTAGTACATGTTAGTATGATTACATCCATGAGGATTTAATTTAGGATTAATTGTAACCCTTAAGCATGTCAAACTCCTGAATAAAGAGAACCTAAAAAGATCAAAACTATTAATTTAGGACTTTATGAACCACATCGACACAACCATGTGTGGTAATTTCATTTTTTAAGCATTGCATCAGGGATATTGGGGTGCGGTAAGGCTATTAAGGGTTTTTAGCAACTTCATGTTAAAATAAGGAATGATGAGTGTGCATGGTTGCATGGGGGTTGTTTTTTTTGAAATTTAATATTGGATGAGTAAGGTGTAGGGTTAATTCTTTTTTTCAACAAAAGCTGATAATCTTGTTTTTAAAACCTTAGTTGCATGATTAGGGGTGAGAAATTTCTAGAGAATTAGGGTTAAAAGCTAACACCAAAATTCGTAATGTTCGACAAAACATTGGTCTTGTTTTGGTATTTAGTGGGTAGTCATGTAAACAAGGATGTTGAAATTCGTGAAGCAATTGAGGGGGTGTCAATGAAAGGTCCAATGGAGATAGAATAATCTTCAAACATTGTAAATGTAAGATTAATTCGAAATAACATAATGATTAAAATAAATAGTGTGATAGGGTGGCAATGGCAACATGGATTTCAATGAATGAAACTTTTATTTAGGTTATGGATAAGCTCAATGAGGATTACATGTTGAGTCCTAGGCTATGCCACAGCGATAATTCATAACTACAAGAAATCTAAGATGCATCGAATGCTGCGAACTAAGTAATCCGCCTTGTTATTAAGAAGTAATTGATGAATCAAACAACGATAATGTTTAACATTGGAAATTGAAGACCATGCAAAGATGGAGGTGTCTTTGGTTTTGTAAAACTTTCGTAAACAGTTTCAAGTTTATCATTAGAAGTAGGGTCAACTTGCAACAAAATTACTGAGGTACGAAAGTTTGGAGAAATGCAATAATACCAAGTTCGAAAGGGTTCAACTTCAAGACAAAGATGCATTTCTCGCGGTTCGGGATCTTCATCACGAAGATGTTGCGTCAATGTCAAATCTAGGGATGACTCTCGAGGCGGTTCTTCATTTAATTGTGTAGCTTAAGGCCTGTAAGACATGGTCATGTACGATGCCATGAATTCAATGAAAGGAAAAAAAAAATCTTTGGTCAAAATCAACTTGACGATGAATGTGTGGAAAATTTGGTAGATCGAAATGTGTGGTTGTAATTTATAGGTTAAAGAAAAGGAATGAAAGGCATGAAGTAATGGTTTAAAACCATGGTAAAGTGAAACTTTAATATCAATGGAAAAAAAAAGGTTTAAATAAAATTTGTTGGGGGGAAAGTGAGAAGAGATGAAAAGGATGTTTTTTCTTTTCCTTCCAAAGGCCACCAAGCATTGGAACCTTTCAAGGGTCACTAAAAATTGGAACCTTTCATTAGTCACCAAACATTGGAACCTTTCAAGGCCACCAAGTTGGGGTCTTCCTTCACCTCCTTCATTTTCCTTCTTTTTAAAGGGGTGAATTTGGATCATTTTGGGCTATCTTTTCCAGACATAATTTTCGATTTGAGTATTTGAAAGTTTGTTCCTACAATTTTCCTTGGGAGAAAAAGGATGATTAGTTTTAATAAATGGTGGAAACAAGGAAAATAAATTGGATGATAGTAGTACCTTTGAAGGAATGGAATTGAATAGGGGTAGTTTTGGAAGTTTGGAATCTTAGAGAAATTTCATAAGACCTCTTAGGTTTTGTAGCATAATTTCTTTTTTATGAAGGTGCAAAGCTTGAAATTTAATAAGTAGGTACGTCTTGTAGTTAATTTTCCAATGAACTGAGGCAAATTAAATTTGAATCAATTATGTCATGGTAAAATTATTTTAAGTGACTAGAGGTCTCTTATCAAGTTAAGTTTTTTGCTTTCGGGTTTCAAGCACAACTAATAGGTTAAGTTCTATGGCACAACTTCTTACTAATTTGGGTGTAGAACTTGAAATTTGATAGGTAAGTGTATCTTGTAGTTAACTTTCCAATGAACTAATGCAAGCTAGATTTAAATAACATATGTGATAGGAATAATGTTTTGAATGACTAAAGGTTTGTTGTCAAGTTGAGCACATCGTCAAATCTTTAGAAGTTGGTTTAGGTGGGTGATAGTTTAACTTAAAATTTTAAGATTTAGAGTGTTCAAATTTAGAAAACATATCTAAGAATTCCAAATCATAAATGATGCATAGTGACGCACCCCCAGGCTCCTTAATGGACTCAAATGTGAGTCCAGACTAAAGATAACGAAAAAGTAAGGAGTCGGGGCACGCTCCTTGGCTTGTAACTCTTTGAGGGGTAGAGGGGCGTGCTGGAGCTTCGAGATGGGACTAGGAAGAATGACAAACACTTAATCACTCACTCAGATTTGCACAAACCAAACAACAAGTTGGTTAGTGCATAGTTGAAACACTTTTGGTGCTAGGACGAGCCACGGGCAAATTTGGACTCACAAGACTCACCACGGCCCGGACTTGGGGGAAGCCACCACCTTCCCCTTTATAGTATACTCTGTGCCTCTCCACGAGGCCCACATCCAAATGAGTTTTTGTCCCCGGGACTCCCAAATGGGAGTCCTGAAATTACTAAAATCAGGACTTTTGCAACTTTGGAGTCCCATAACTTTGTGTGTAGACCTCTGATCATGATGAGGTCTAAAGCAAAGTTGTAGCCCTCGTCAAAAGCTTTCCAATGGTATGTTGCATGCCACCTGAACGCAAGGAAATCAGGTTGATTCTTGACTTTTAGTGGTCGGAAGTCAAACTGCCAATTTGATTCCCGGTCTTTCTTTTGGCCATAAGTTGTGTTTTAGATGTTTAAATGGGTGATGCGAGCCCATTTTAGACATTTACGTTTCAATATCTTTTCAATGATATAAAGAACTCTTCAAACCGATGGGTTTTGGCCCTTGAAATCATTCCTTGAAAATTCAGGAGTCCTTCGGGATTCCAACTCCCCAAATGGGAGTTGCCTTGGGAGTGTGAGGGTTCATTCTCTCACACTCTCCTGCACTCCCAAGAGTATAAGATGTGCCTCCTGGGTCTCCCTCTTGTCTCACCCTCTTGCAAGCCCTTGCCTTGGTCGTGAGCCCAAGTTTAGGGTTGCAACACATAGGAAGCAAATAATTTGTTTTCAACTACAAACGTAATTTAATATCTAGATATACACTTTGCATTTTTCCTTCACCAATAGCATATGTACCTTTGAATATAGTCATCTCATTAAATTGGGAGTAGAGGGGCAAAAAGTCATTTCATAGACTTAGTTACATTTTATGGAGGCTAAACAAGGATTAAGGACTATGAAGTTTGATAGAAGGATTTAGTTAAGGATTAATGGCCTTTAAAGCATGCCAAATTCAGGAACAATGAGTCTAAAAGGACATGAAGTGATTTAAACAAGCATTATCAGCTCAAAACTTGACTGCATTATACAAGGGTAAGCAAGTTTTCAACACTATGCATTTTAACATAAGGACTCAATTCAGGATTAATGATGGTAATGGTTTCAAAAATGTCAATGACTTGTTATTTTGGAGTTTTGAGAAAATTTGATGTTAGATTTTGATTGCCATATTGGTTTGAATTAAGATCCATGGCAATTGAAATTTGTCTTAGGCATGGTCTAATGTTTTTTTGCTTTCAAATAATCAGTGGCTCATTGTCTTACAATGTGGGATTCCAATTTGCAGCCATTTAGAGGTCTCAACAGGGGCATGACTACATATATAACGAAGTGTTTGGCAAACATGGGGGCTCAAATTGCCTCAAATTGGTAAAAAGTGGCAAGGATAGATATGAATGTAACTCTTTTGCAAGTAATGCCAACTAGACATAAAATAATGGTTAAAGTAGTGCCCATGAAAGTGGGAACACGAGTCTAGGTACATGTGAAATATATTCATTCTTTGTTATTGCTTAATGGAGATGGCATTTTGTTTTACCCTAAATAAACACTTTCATGTCTTTGGTCTATGAACTTGTTTTTTCTGTTCAAATAGTCATTCTTTTTAGAGGTAACCAACTAAAAGTTTAACCTAATTTAAACATGATGAAACCTTTGATTGTTGATATAGGCCACGCATTTGTTTAGTTTTTGAGATGTTAATTTGATGTACCAAATGTAGAAATATTTATTTGTTCATAGTTCAAATTAGAACACCTTGTATTAGCACACTTTGCTAATCTAGAATTTAAAAACCTATGTGCCCATGAGAGATGAAGAAGGTAAATGTTTCATGTGTCTAGAATAATTTTGTTTGGCCTAAGGTTATTTTTAAAAAATTCAGAGTTGTCAATGCATTTTTTTCTTGAATTTTATGGATTATCTCAATGTGGAGGGTAATTGGCAAGAGAGGATTGTTCATTTGTTCATTTTGGACCAAGTTATGCAAAATTGACTCATAATTTCATTTGTTTTGTTTTTTTTGACCTATTTATTCCAAGCTTTATTTTTTAGGTGTTTTTCAAGTGATTTCTGACATTATATTATAATTAGGAAGTAATTTGGATGCATATCAAATTGATTTGTTGGCCAATTGTCTTTGTAGATAAATTATGTGGTGATTACAATGCTGGGTAAAAGTGTAATGACATTTTGCCAATTTTGAAACAAAGAATTAGAAGGGGCCTTTTTGAATCCTATAAAAGAATTAATATTTATGTGGTCTATGAATTGGCAGTAATGAAATTATATTTTCCCTATTTAAAATTATACCTAACTTTTTTTTTTTACTAATTTGATATGTAAACATACATATTGCTTACTTTGGATTTTTTTATTTGAAGACATATGTGTAAAAAAAATTTAGTTGTGGATGGGTGTTGCAAATTGGGAATTCAGGTAAACAAAAGTTTTACTATTCTAATCATTTTATTTGTGTTGACAAAAGGACTCAGTTCAGGACTAATAGTTATTATAACATGCCAAATTCATGGGCAAGGAGTCTAAAAGGACATGAAGTGACTTGGAAAAGGATTATCAGCTTAGGACCCAACTACATTATATCAGGGGTAAGCAAGGTTTTAGGACTATGGATTTTAACATAAAGATTCAACTCAAGATTAGTAATCCTTAAAACACACGCCAAATTTAAGAGTTGTAATATTTTTTCAAATTTAACAATGCTCTTTAAAGATTTAATATAATTGGAATTCCTATGAGCTAGATTATAATTGAATGAATATTGTTGTGTGCAGTAATTAGTTACAATAAACTATATAATAAGTCCTATATATCCTACTAGTTGGTCATAATCTAGGTTTTAATCAACTAGTAAAATTGTGATCCTTGGATTTATGGATTTGGCTATTATTTAATTACATTTGGGATTTGAAAGATGGTTCCAATCATTTACTTCCAATGTAAGTTGCTAATGATTTTATATAAAAGAAATTTGGGCTCAAACACAAAGGGAAAAAGTTAAATTAGAACTTACTACATTTTTTGGAGAAATTTCTAAAAGTTTTGAAAGGGATTTTAATGTGGAGGGTAATTGGCAAGAAAGGATTGTTGACTTGGTGATTTTGGACCAAGTTATGTGAAATTGATTCACAACTTAACCTCATTTGTTCCATTTTTTTGAGCAATTTATTGGGCTTTATTTTTATGATGATTTATGTCTAACTAATCTCTAGGTCAATATCTGAATCCAAGAAGACACCTTCAAATAACCATTATATTTTGATGTCATATGTGTAAATTATCCATATGGTATGTGTTATATTGTACATATACATTGACCCATGTAAATTGTGATACATGTATCCAAATGATATGTTTACATATTATCCATATATGATCTAGCTTTTAGGGTTGGTTTTAACCATGTGGTGACTACTCTATTCACACGTCCAAATATATTTGCATTCATATACACCTATAGTACAAGTATTGTTCTTTGGTGGCAAGGCCCACGTGTTGTTACACTAGAAGAAATTTGGAAATAAACTACTACAATTTTAGTTGTAAAGGACAAAATTTTAGTCACCTTGGACAAGTGGTAAAAGATAACCAATCGCAAAAAATTCCATGTGGCATGTATAATCACATTAATAGTCACATATCACTTGCAATTGCAAGGATTATTCATCCATTGATTAGTTGTAGGACTATGTGACTAAATCAACATTTATTAAGTATATTATATATATATAATGAAATATAATAATTCATATTATTGGTAATTTCATAAAATTTCAGCCTATGAATTTTTGACACATGTCATTACGTAGTCTAGGGACCTAGGTGGGCCTAGGGAGACACCTAGGTTAAGTAGCCTAACTATGTAGGGTACATACAGTCAACATACCATTGTTGACCACAATTTTGTCATTTGTGAAGTTTGATCTTTAGACCCCAAGGTTAGATATCAACTCCTTTGTCATCAAACCACCCCATTTGATGTGAAAATATAGTGGAATGCATTCTATTTACCTTATACTTGATTTTAAATATTGCACAAACACCAATTTCAATATTTCATATTTTATTGATATTTGTCCAAATGGAAAAAAATAAAGTTGATTCTTAAAGTAATTTAAATCACATACACAATTAAATATATATTTTCCCAAAAATGTAGATTAATTTGAAACAATGTTTTATGAATTTTGTTAAATTGAATTACATTTTGATGATGATTCATTGGAAAAAAAAATTCAAGCATGTGATTTATAAATGAAAAATATTTTACAACCAATATGTAATATAAATGAATAAATAATTTATCTCCCACATATTAATCCTTCATTTCATTAAAAAAATAAATATACAATGTGATAATAATATATCATAATTTTAACTAATTCACATTCTTTTAAATAAAAGAATAATATATCTATCACATTTCAAAAAATAAGAACTAAACAAATATCACTTATAATATTTATGATGTATAATATTATTATATTTTTACAATTCTAGTCAAATAACATTTAGTAATGATAAATAATTAAGGAATTTGATGGACTTTAAAATTTTAAAATTTTAAAAACATAATATATAAATTTTATGTAAAATTATGGTAAAAGTCTTATGATCAAATAAATGATATTTTTCTTAAACATTTTAAACATCTATTTGATTTTTAAAATATCATATTTGATTATGATTGTAATAAGTTGTAAGTTTACCAATAAAATTTAATTTACGTGTCTAATATGCAACTAAATAATCATCATATATAATATTTATAAATAGATCATAATTCAAACATATTTATTAAAAATATAATGAATTGTACTATCCATGTCAATAAATAATACATAAAAACCAATAAACAATTAGACACAAGCTAATTATCTAACAAATATTATAATTCCAAAGATGTCACATATAACACATATTTAATTAATTTAGGGCTTTACCCAACTTGGTGGATGGTACGAACTCTGCTTGATGGCCACCATATTTAAGAAATGTAACTTTACATTCAAGTAAAAACAACAATATTACATCCATGTATACATTTGTTTCAAAAGAATTCACACCATTTCTTTTCTACAACATTTTCAATCATTGTTTTTAATACATCAATAAAATGCACGAAGCAAATCCGACAACACCAACATTGTCAACATTTGGATCCATCCATCTTGCTCATATTGGCCCCCTAGAGGAAATAGTGCAAAGCATGCTACTCTTGGATCACATGCGGTAAGCATGTTAAATTTTTTTTCAAACCTTCCCATAATTCCATTTCCTAGAATTTTCAATCTATTATAGTCATTGGGTAGCAACATAAATTTCATTATGGAGAAGAACAAGACAAGGATTTGTTCTATATTGATATAGATATAGATTTACCATTCTATAATTCAACATGTTCATATTGCTTACATCTTTAAACAAGTTAGCAAAAATTTCCTAACCTCACAAGCATATGCTCTTACTTAAGATGCTACTTGATGCATACATTTTTATTTTGAAAGTGCTCCACTCCTTGACTTTCACCTCATTTTGAAAATGCATCATAATGTTTTCTTTGCAAATGAATATAGGTTCTAACCTTTTATGCAATGACTACATTCTTTTGTATTTACAGTTTCATATGCAACAAGTTGTTGTCCTATTGAATTTGAAGAATGCATGGCAAAAAGTTATAGTGGGGACAATTAGTAACCTCTGCGATTGAGACAAGTTTCATTGTATGCCAATAGAGGAGTTATGGTTTCGAGTAGACGTACAAGTTTACATATCTAATCATCCTTTTATGCACCCCAATGAAATTGTTGACCAATTGTTGCTAGGAGATGTTGTTGGAACCTCTGCATTATGGCATCAAAAGTATTTGAAAGCACAATAGTTAGGGTGTAATAATATGTGTGGTGGATAGAAGTGGCTTATGTACATATAACTTTATTCCAAATTTTCAAAATGTCAATTTTTGGCAATGAAGTGTTGGATTCAAGCTTGGTTATGTAATGGTGCACACAATTGCATTAGTTGGTTTTATCTGATTCTTGTTTTGATTGTATTGAACTTAAAATGTGTAATTTAGTGCATGTATTGGTGTGTAGCTGTATTTGATCCACGAAATACCTATAGCTAGTATTAAAAATAGATACAACCAATTGTATATTTCCAAATGTAGTCCATTGTAACACACATCGAAGTTGCATAAACAACTAAATGAACATTGCAATTACATTTGTAACTAGACCAGAACCTTGGTGTCCACGAATGTAGTCATATATACAACTAGAAAACACATATTTCTCTAGTTGTATCAACCGCTATGTCAATATGCCACATCACTAATTTAGTTGTATGAACAATTGTCACATCATTAGACTACTCATATGAATAACTATGATAACAACTAAATAATTACTGACATTGACGCACTCCCAATTCCTTGAAGGATTCAAATGTGAATCCAAGTAAAAGACACCAGAAAAGGGAGGAGTCGGGGCACGTTCCTTAGCTCACAACACTTTGAGGGGTAGAAGGGCGTGTTGGAGCTCTAGGATGGGACTAGGAAGAGTTGATAAGCTTCACTCACTCACACGGGCCTACACACAACCCACACAAAGTGGTTAATGTATAGTTAGAGCACCTTTGGTGCTAGGACGAGCCACGGGCAACACGGACACACTAGACTCACCACGGCTAGGACTTGGGGGAAGCCACACCTTCCCCCTTATAGTATACTCTATGGCTAGCCACGAAGCTCACATCCAAATGGCTTTTCTCTCCCGGGACTCCCGAGTGGGAGTCCCAAAATCACGCCAGTTGGGACTCTTGTGACTTTGGAACCCCATAACTTTTCGAGCAGACCTCAAATCGAGATGTGGTTTGAAGCAAAGTTGTAGCTCTCGTCAAGAGCTCTCCAACAGTATGTTGCATGCCTTTTGCAGCCAAGTAAATCGGGTCAATTCTTGACTTTTTCTAGTTGGGAGTCAAACTGGCAATATGACTCCCGGCCCTTCTTTTGGCCATAACTTGTGTTTTAGATGTCCGAATGAGCAATGTGAGCCCATTTTAGACATATACATTCCAAGAGCTTTCCAATGATATAAAAAAATGTCACAAGCCATTGAGTTTTGATCCCTAAAGTTGCTCTTTGAAATTTCGGGAGTCCACCGGGACTCCATCTCCCAAAGTGGGAGTTGCCTTGGGAGTGTGAGGGTTCACTCCCTCATACTCCCTCACACTTTCTTACACTCCTAGGAGTATGTGATGTGACTCCCAAACTTCTTCTTAGCTTGCACCCTTGCAACCTCTTTGTTTTGACTCTCGGGCTTTTTTTTAGCCTGCAACCTTGTAACCCCTTTGCTTTAGTTGCGAGCCCAAAGCTAGGGTTGCGACAGACATGGCAATTATATGGTCATAAATATAACTCTACAAACTATTTTAACTTAACCACGTCAAATGCCAATTCATAATCATACTTGCCACATCATTAACACACCCATCCACCTAAATAATATAGTCACCTTTTGATTTTCCAATTGGATTTCATGTGGACGTAACTTGGCCTAAACAATTTAGTCATTTTGGATTCCACATCATGTCCACAACGACTAGCTGTCCATTACAATTCATCCAACATGACTTTGTTGGTCTTAATCATTTTATCCTAAGCAACTAAATATTGAGTTGTAAACATAGTTGTTTTTTTCCAAAATTCTATTAGTGTTAGCATTTACCATATGGCATGGCAACGCCCATGCCAATTGGCATTTACCACATTTGATGTGTTTGTATGGGGAAGGATTATCCACATCATTACATTTGGGTGCTTGAGTTGCATAATAAAACAATTTAAACAAAAAATCAATGCACATTGACCAAAATTGTGTAGTTAACCAACATATGTTCAAAATATTGGACATACCTTTGGAACTCCCTTAGAACTCATGTGCAACTAATCATTTCCAATGTTGCAACCTAGTTGTAATGGAGTTGATATGAACTTGTAATTGTAAATTAGTGCATGCAGTTTTCACACATACAATTTTCTCATAGTGTGTGGAGGTGAAAGGTCAACTCCCACTTTATATTATGACATCTTATCTTTGCAACTTATTACATGCATAAGGACCAAGGCCTAGGTAAGTAGTTAAATAGAAAGGTTTAAATAAGAACGAAATTTAATCAATATTTAGTGTGCTACCACTTATATTCCTCCAATGATATGCTTGGTGTTGGTACTTTGAAATGCATTGTAGGTTGGTAGGTAGGTACATGCATATAGGTACCTAAATAAATATGTAATTAAAAAAAAAAAAACATGTATCCAATATATATTCAATGTGCTATCACATTTCCTCCAATGATTCATTGGCAATAGTCCACATAGTGGATTGTATGTGGTAGTCGGTATAATCACATCATAGTTGTAAGGAACACACCATGGTGACCATTTGCTTCACAAATGGTCAACATATGAAATTGTATTGATCATGTAGTCCATTCAATGATTGGCATGAGGTTATTAATGATGGCATGATAGTTGTTGTATGCAACTTGTTATATGTAACTAATGGGTTTTTAGTTGTACAAATGTTGCTTACATGACCATAAAATAATGAAAAAATGAAAATTTTCTTTTAATATCATGAAAATTATTTTCAATCCACCTTTTCATATTAATAATGTGTCGTTTATTCTTATTATGGGTATGTTCTGTGGTTGCAAAAATGGTGGATATACATCACCCTCAATAAGAATCTTGATCATTAATGTCAATTGATTATTAATCCCACTACTTTTAACAAGTCACCTAAGTGGGTGACATGTGGCTCCTAATATTGTATTTGCATCCTCATGTGCATTACGTAAATTCAAAGGCACACATAACTATTGTTGAGGATGAAACTTGGTCAACAAACCAAAGTTTTAGAAATTTAAGTTTGCTAACTATCCAAAATTTCAAAAGTGGTCCTAAAAGTCCAAGAGTAATGTTTCAAAATCATTCAATATTGTGATTGCAAAAAAAATCCCAAAAAACATGCTTCACAAAAGAGGGGTAAATGCACACTACACTAGACCAATTTTTGGACTTTTTGAAAAATTATGCAAAGTGTTTGTCATTCTAATGACCATATTAGATAGGTAAATTTAATTTTTTCAATAATAGGGACTTAGTTTAAGGATATCAACTTGAATATTTATTTATTAAATTTATTAAATTTTCATAATCAAGAAAAAAATGAGAGATATGAACTTTCAAAATCAAACATTATGGACTGTAACCTTAACAACAATATATATTTTCATATGGACTTTGAAATGGTCCAATCACTTATGATGTGTTGATTAAAGACTTGATTTTGGTTAGATAACATATTTAAAAAACTAAGTTTGAAAAGTTTTGTATAATGACATTTGTAAGATTTTATCTATAGACTTTTGAACAAGCTCCAAAATTGGGTTTTTTCAAAAGTCCATAAAATATTTTTTTGTAAAATGTTTTTGAATTATTCTTATGCACATGTGTTGAGATAAGGGACCTTTGAATGGACTTTAGATTAAATGGAAAAAATGTACAAGGAACCAATTGAAAACCTTTGTAATTCACTCGAACCCACAAAAACCTACCTTTGTTTTGAACTAAAAAAGTGATAATTTGAAGTGTAACATTGGTTCACTGTACCTTGCACCCACCCAGAGGAGCCATGAGTTTATTCCAAATTGGTCATAAAGTATTGATGAGGATGAAGTCACATGGTTGAGCACACTTGATTCACAAAATCTCAAAATTTTGAACATGTGCAATTGAATTTGTTTGGGAAACTAACTTATGGTTTTGTAATGTTCAATTGTGTTGAGAAATTATAACCTAGCAACAGTAAGAAATGATTTCTTTAAGATTTGCAATCCAATACTAGTAGCCAAAGCCAAAAATGAACTTGTTTATTTTGTTTGCAAAGAATGGGTTTGGTTCATTGTAGTTGTTGCCTTGGAGGAGTCCAAAGTTAAGTTTTTATTGTCACTTGGTTGTTTAACTATGAGGTTCATTGGTCCAGTAACCTACATAGTTTTGTTACTCTATTTGCTATATTAACTTGTATTCGTCTTTAGAACTCCAAGTTAACCAAGTTGCATTCCAAAATCTTGCCCAATGAAAAATAAAGCAACTTCTCTGCAAAATGAAGTCCATGCCCTTGACGGGGAGGTTGATTATGTAGGTGGTCATAAGCAATTAAAATTTGAAGTGCTTTTGACAGATCGTGTCATTTGCTGTTTGGTGGCTACTGGGCTGAGCCATGCACTGGGGTAGCACATTGCCACTGGGCTGCACAATTTGATGATCATACTAGGTACCCTTGACTTATCATTTCAACCTGACGAATGAATAAATGGATGATGCAACAGCATAGAAAATGGTAGTCAAAGACTCAAAGAAAAGGATGGGAAGGGGGCGAGTAGCATGTAGGGCTTGCATAACGTAAGGGCCAAAGACGACGACTCCCATCTTTATAACTCATTAACATAGCGAAGCAAGAGCAGTTACAAAATTACAAAGCATAAAAGGCTCCACTCAAAGGTCGGGCAGGCCAATATCTTTCTCCCATAATTATCCCGCCCAGCTCAGCTTGTACAGTGTTTGTAGTACCGTCTTGGCCTGTTTGCCCTCCTTAATGAATCATGACTATTATGTGTAACCTAGGATTCACTTACCAGTATTTGATCCCATAACCACTGAACTACCCTATGCTATTGCAAGCAATAATAATCACACTCAGAGCATGGGGGGTTTGAGCAGAAAACTAACCCCAAGGAATTCAACCTACGATCCGATTGTCAAAGCTTTTTACTTTCGCTATAATGAGCAGCTGACACAGTTCTCCCTACTTTGATGTCTTACATGCGCCTATATAATCAGTTACAAATTACGTTACCTTCGTGAGGAACAGATGAAAAATTCCACGTTACCTTTGTGGGGAACAGATGAAAAATTCCACGTTACCTTTGTGGGGGAACAGATGCCAGTTTCCAATTGAGGACGTCATAGGTGTGTTGATTGAAAGACCGGTTTGCCTTGGTGACTAAGAACACCTTTGTAGAATCGACTTACTAACCCCAAGCGTCAGGAATCACAAGACAGTCAGACCAGTGTTGGGCAGATACCCGCCAAACCAATTTTGATTCTGGTCAGTAAGAACAAAAATCGGAACTGATTTTTGGAACCAGACCCCAATTTGTTTTTAAGAACTGGATCCAGAATTGAGTTCCTGGTTCTGAACATGTATCTGACCATGTTCTAACCGTTTGTAATCGCTGTTTTGAGATACATTTTTATGAAAAAAGTGACTACAAATGGTGAACTTAACTGCCAGTTCTGGTCAAAGTTAGTAAGAACCAGATTGGAACCAGGGCTGATTTTCAAAACCCGAACCAATTTTTTTAAAAAAGTACCAGATTTCCTACTTTCACTCATGTGGGGATCCAAAGCCAGGCAGTTCTAATTTAATTTTTACACAGAAAATGAAGGTTTTTCATAAAAATAAAGAACCGCCCAACACTCCTTGAGACATCCAAAGGATACATGTACCGTGTAACCTTCCAAGTTAAGGGTCAGGCCACAGAATGCCAAATCTGGCGGGTTAATTTATCCTTTCTTGCTGCCTGACAGGAAGTAATGCCTCAAAAATCAGATGCTTTGGCTCTCCAGTACTTTTAGTCCTGTAACTGATCAGCGGCCATTTCACCACGGTAGGTGACTGGCAGCGTGAAATAATACTTTTGAGCGGTGCTTCTCAGCAGGTCTCACCTCTCTCCATGTGTCAATTGCCAAATGCGGATTGACAACCTTGTCGATGCTGTGAATGCGAACGGCACACCCTTTTTGGTCTGGTAATCACAGTAACCAGTTTTGGTCAGAGACTATTTAGGCTTGCTGCATTGGCTGAAGTTGTTATATTCAATGAAGCCGCTTTATGAAGTTAGAACTGCTCCAACAAATTCCATTAGAATTCATTTGAATTGGAGATCTGCTGAATATCACAAACCTGGGATCTGGCTGATTGCCAACTTGGGCCAGGGTGAACCTGCACCTGTCACCTACATATCTTCAGTGTTCACCTTCATTGAGCGAGGCCTCGTCGTGGCTATATTTAATCTGAGATATGTTGGATTTGAACTGGAGAGACTTGTAGTCCTTGGATGGGATAGTCAATATGATTTTCAGAAGACAACCAAATTGTTTTGAGATATTTACCACTGTATGAGTGTGTGTGCAGGCAGTACATATTTGGTTTTCTAACTTCTCACTTTGATTTTGTTTTAAGCTCAGGTTTAGAAAATTTCAAAGAACTGATGGGTTTCTTCAAAGAACCTGTTTCAAAAGACTGGTTCTTTGTTGATATTTTGATATCTAACCGATAGGGTTCCAAATATTCAACCTTGCCCACCAGTTTTCATTGTAAAAGTTTGTAAAAGAGAAAACCATACAACACAGGTAAAAATCAACGTTGAGCATGCACCTGGGATGGAGGATAAGAACCACTGGTTCTGGCTAGTAAGAACTGAAATGGAACCAGGTCTCACTTTTGAAATCAGAAATTGAATTTATTTTCTTCAGGAACTGGACCTGGAACCAATTTCTTGGTTCTGTTTTGATGTTGAATGAAACCAAAATATTTTGAAATATTTTGAAAAAGATGGTGACTAGAACTGGGAGTCAACCTACACTTAACCATTGGTTCTAGTCTGGTAAGTAAAAACTGGACCATAACTGGTCTGATTTTCAGAACTAGAACACAAACTCATACCCAATTTTATTTTTTTTGAAGAATTCGACCCAGAACTGGATTTCATTTATGTGTGGAACCAGAATCAAAACCAAGATAGTTCTAAAAACTGGAACTGGAGGCTCTTCATACAAGTAAAGAACCACCCAACACTGGTTTAAAACCTCTGAAACCTTACTTCACTGGGGTAAGGTGCCTCCAGTTTTTGAGGAGGTATTGTTCATCCGTATAAGGTGCCCTACAATTATACGTTACACTAAGAGGAGATGTCTAAAACAGATGGCCACCCGCTAGAAAATGCTATCAGAGTTTTCAATAAGGATATCTTCATTGCGTCAAATGAATGCTGTAGGCCTACAATTTCGTTAGTGCATATATGTAGTCCGTCCGAGCTTGAATTTTCTGTAGCACAATGCAGATCCACATGTGAGTCTAACTGATCTCTTGATTACCCAGTAACTGTAAGACATAACTGCAAAACTAATGAACAGCATGATTATGTGATTTACGCACAAGTCAAACTTGTGTGTGCTGGTCAGATAGCCGTGTGGGTCAGGATTCAGGAATCAGTACTGAGTTTCTACCAAAACTACGTTGTACATTGACAAGTACTTGGGACCAAGGCTGTTTCATTTCTTATAGCAACAACATGTTTGTAATATATATGCTTTGGGGAAGCTTTGGGCAAGGCAACACAAAATCTCAAAATATTACACACAAAAGTAGACCCAATAAAATTATAATTATATCTGGATTCTGAAGACATGGTATATATACAAAACATCGCAACAAGAACTTCATGTAGTTTATCTTATGAACCTCCATAAACACTTATCAGCAAACTATACTACATCACCTAGGGATTGTTTTCTTTTTGTCACCTAATCAAGGTTAATAATTCATCAAGATTTCAATCAAATGTATTTGGAACCTCCATGATCCATCAACTTTCTTGCAAAGTCTATTTGTTGGGCCAACTATTAAGCAAGTCCTCTAAATAAAATTTGAGGAATGGCAAGGTTCTGGTATTCTTAAGTGCTTGAAGGTTCCCATTGATGTTCCTAACCAATCGTATAAATATGTCATCATGAATGACTTGGTCATTAAGTGACATATTCTTGGTGCCCTTGTACATATTTTTACCTATTTCATATTACATTCACCTCACCACATTCACCAGGCTATGATCTTACAATCTTGACTCCCATCACACTGTGAATCATGTTATTACAATTGAATTGAAGTTCAAGAAATAAAAATTGAAGACATTACCGTGATGACTTTATGTATAATCTAACAAAAGAACCTATGGTTGTCCATGTCTATCATCTTAATGTCTTGCACAATTAGAATGTTCTTTCCCAATAATATGGTTGCTAGACTTGATTGTATACTTCATTCAAAATAACAACTTGTTGGAGTCCAAATCTACAAGGTGTGCACTTGTGTTGTCTAGTATTTGATTTTGAAAGGAACCTTTGGTTCTAGAGACTTCTCAAAAAAATTAGAGCTTGGTTCAATTTAAAAATTGGTTTGAATCCATCTACATTGCACTCAACTAAAACTCATAACTTGCATAAGGAAATACACATGCTCAGAAATGTAAGAGAAAATTGGGGAGGAACAAAATCATGAAGCAAAAACCTTGAAAGCCCTTGTAAGCCAATGAGACAAGTTGGGGGTAATTTTTTGGGTTTGCTTTTTCAGAGAGGGGAACCAATGATTTGGCAGCTTGTTCACTTGGCCAACGACCACTTACATGCTAGTTCAATGAGTAAAAACTACAAAACGTGGTGAACTCTACATTTAGACATAGTGAAAACATGCTGACAATTTTTTCTTTCTTTCTATTTGGTAATGCAACATGCTCCCAACACCTCTACAATTTATCCCACAAGGTTTGTCCAAAATTGAATTGTCACCATCTCAATAGAAGGGCTTGGTTATGGCAATAATAGTGTATTGTGCATTGGGCACTCCAAAGTGATGGGTAATCCAAAGACTCCGTGCAGATATAACCAAACTGAGACTCTGAAGGTGCCCCTCAAATCTAAGCCACCTTGGTACTTCAGATTTTGTGTCTGGAAATAATTCTTTTGGACTAATTCTGGAAATTTCAAGCATTCAATCCAATATTTCCCACTTGGAGAGATAAGGCCCAGTGTCTTACTGTCATGTCCAACTTACTCATGCTCATCAGCAGTAGAAGAGAATTGCCATGTTTACAAGGTGTAGAGTTAGTGCTAGGTACTTCAGCTTCCTGTAACGCAGCCATGCAGGTCAAACACGACCTTAAATTTCTAGACTTTGTCTCAGGGCTGCCCATATGCCAGAACCTACAAAACAGTGCTGGGATTAAGTGCTAATGAGGGAATTGGCAACTCTTGTGCTTGTACATTTCCCCTGGGCAGAAGGGAGGTATAGGAAGCATGCTTTATGCAAGTTCATTGAGTTGCTTCCTGTCCTCCAATTTCCTTCGTTGGTGGAAAAGTGAATGACACCCAACTGAATTCTGCCGCCAACCAAAACAAAGAGTCCCCTTCCCAGGATGCCAGGATGGCAGCCACCACTCAATCAACAAAACACCAAGCATTTCAGGTAAGTATTCAACTATGAATACCAAATTTATGAACCAACGAATTTGTACAGACTTTAGTATTGACAAGGCGATTTTAGGGTTTGATGGGTCCCCCAAAAAGGATTGCTCTTTCATTTGTGCCTACTTCCCAGTCCCAACAAGCATTGAATGTGCGAAGATTTTCTTCTCAAGCATCAATCTGGCTTTTGAAACTCGTTTCCCAAGTTTAATGCGATTCATTCTTGTGCATTTAAGAGATAGGACTACAATACTTGATAAAATAAAAGTTCGTAATGTGCCTAGCAATTCCCCCATGATTCACCAATCATCAACGAAGGGTGGAAGTATGCTTCGTTTTGCTGCTGCTGGTGGCAATAAAGCCATGACATGAACACACCGCTCTTTTTCAATTAGTGGGCCGTCATAAGCAAATCGAATCCATAAATTCTCAGATGTTCTTGTTCTCAAGTATGAAATACCTTGAGTTTTGAGCTACGGTCGTTGCCAACTCATTGGTCACCTAGATTGGAGCCTGGCCTTGGAAGTTGGAGAAGAATCCGCCCCTCCCTTCTTCCTCCTCCCTCCCCCCAAAAGACTACGCACTCTGGAGTACTGTTTCTTTGGCTAATTTGCCAAGTTCACTTGCATGTGTCCACCAACTGCACTTTGCCTGTTTGGCAACTCCACTTCACAAGGTTGCCAAGTCTCCAAGCCACATTATCAAGTCCACAAAGCTGAGTTGCCGACTCCACATTGCCAATGTCATGAAGGTCCTCTTCATCCAATGTCTTCAAATTGCCAAGAATGAGATAATTTACAGGCTGCCCAATGGCTGAAATATATTCCTTTGCTGCCGAAACTTCCGCCTGAAAGAAGAAGACTGCTGCCCAACATTCCTTGGCTGCCTGATTCCAAAAAGGGCTCAAACCTTTGTCTTTTGTTGCTTCTCTTATGGGGTGGATTTTGATGGCTCTTTAAGCTTTAGATATAGGCTGATATCTGAAGGGCTAGTTAGATATAAGGATCTCTATATTCAAGTTGAATATCAGATCCAAGCCCAAATTAGGATATCAAGTTAGTAATTAAGTTAGGTTAGTAAGTGGTTAGGTTAGGCAAAAAAGAAAGGTTGCAAACTACCAGAACTTAACATCTTTGTTGGGAGAGAATAAAAAGGTCATAATTGATTTTTCTAAGCCTCTTTCACTCTCACTCTTTTTTTTTGCATTTCTCATCCTTTCTCCCTTCTTTTTTCTTTCTGTTTTTTTTTCTTGCTCTCCTCTCACACTCTACTTATCCCTTCCCTGCCCTCTTGCAAGTTGTTGCAGAATTTGAAATAAGTTTTTTTTTCCTCCTTTGTTTCCTTCTTCCTTTTCCTTTTTTCTTTTTCTATTTCTTGAAGTAAACTGTTTCTTTTGTTTATTTATTTATTTATTTTGTTTGGATGTAGGTTTAAAGTTTGAAAAAAGAAGACAAACCACATTCTTTTTCAGGTATGTTTTTATTTCATTACTATAAGTTTTTTTCTCTTTTGTTTGTTTTTAAAAAAAAATCTTCTTTTTCAAATCTGGTTTTTTCTATAAAAAAATGTTTTACTACATTTCCCCTTTTTTTTCATTTGTTTCCATTTTTTTATACTTTTTTTAATTAAAATTTTCTTTTCCCCTTTTTTATTCTATTTCTATTTTATCGATTTTCATTTTATTTTTTTTAAGTGTTTCCTTTCTTTAAAAAATTTCTGGTTTTTTTTCAAAAAAAATTTAGTTTTGGTTGTTTCCATGTTTTTAATTTTTTAAAAAATTTTTTAAGTAAAGTTTCTTCTTTTTTTTAATTAAAAAAAATTTTGGTTTTTTTCCCCCCTTGTTATTCAAGTTGTTTTCAATTTTTATTTTATTTTTTATTTTTTTTTTGCAAATTATAAGAATACATGAGCTTTGTGAGTTTTTCACCCTTCACATTATAGAAAATTGTTTATATTTTTTGCTTTTGGTTTATCATAATCATTTTTCAATATGAGACGAGTGAAAAATGAATGCTCATGTTTTTTGTAAAAGTTTTATAAATGTTTGCATGCATGCATTTTAGATTTTAGGATTTTTTAAAAACCCTTTTGTAAACTTTATTTTTGTTTAGTATTCTCTCTTTATTGCTATAAAACATTTTGAAAAAGAGAAATGGAATGGAAAATGTACAATGCATGAAATATTAATGAATGAAGCAAAAAGTGAAACAAACCAAATGGAAGAAGAAAATCCTAGCCTACAAACCTAAGAAGGTGTTTCCTAAAAGATAAAATAGAAATAACAAAATGGCAATTGGAAAAAAAAATGAAACAAAGGAAAAAACGGAAAGGCCACAATAAAAATGCATTATATTGGTCTTTTATTTGTGTGAATGATAATAAAGAAATAGATAACAAATGTTATCAACTGACGAAATGTTTTCTTTGTTATCCTAAACCTATTGAAGCATGTAATAAAAGAACAAATCAAGGAAAGGTTTAATATCTTATTACAAAACAAATGGAATAACTTATTTGAAAAACCATGTGGAGTAGATTAATATGTTGTTTTATACAAAAAATTTGAAGAAAAGATCAACAATTCTTTGAAAATAAGTGTGAAAAGACAACTAACTAAGAAACATCCAAGCATATTTAGATCATCAATCTCTGATTTCTTTACAACCAAAAACCCTTATAAACAAGGCAATGTTGAAGAATAGTTTTTGAAGGATTTTGGTCTGTTGGTTCTCAAAAATAACTTACTAATACAATTTGTTGAAAATGTATGGTTGAAAACACTTTATATGCAATTATATCCTTGAGTGTAATTTACATCTTGAAAAGAAAATTCAAATGATGTTTTGTAGAGAAAATTGAGCAAAAGTATGCTTTACCTTTATTAGATGACTATACAACCGTAATAACAAGCTTTAATCTTAGATGTCACACGACTTTTTGCTCTGATTATTAGTTTCTTAGGAACTAATTAGCAACCCAAACATGTCACTATTGAACTCTTTGAAACCAATGAAACAATTATGTAGACTCTTGTTAAGAATTTGATTGAATTCCTTAATACATATGGTTTGAAAAAAAAAGACTCTAGCTTATGTTAAGGATGAAGGATCTAATCTAAATAGTATGCTTTGAAATCAATTGTGAACTATGAGGCATTAGGACTTAAGGAAATTACCAGGATTTGCTTTGGACATGCATTTTTTAAAGCATGCCAATATGCAACTATTGATGGAAAAGTTTGAAAAAGTTTCAAACTTGTTTCCATTAAATTTGCCCAAGTAGATTTGCAAAAATGCACAACATGGCCCAAGAAGTTTGGGAAAGGAAGGCAAAAATAAGGTTTGCATAAATTCTAGAATTTGACCTAGAGAGTTGAATACTACAGTGAAGACAAGGTAGTTTTTTCATTTTTCTGAAATATTCAATTTTTTGTGTTTTTTTTTTTGCAACTGGATTTAGGGTAAGTTTAGGGTTTAGGGCAACTCAAGAAAAACCTTGCATACAATGTATGAAATCAACTCATGACTTGAATTCAACATTTTTGCTTGTACTTTGTATATAGCTTAAGCTAGTTATCAATAATAATTGAGGCACTATTCTTGGTACAAGTAGCAAATTCAAGCTAGGTTACTAGACATAACCAATACACTATACTAGGGTCTTGATGCATCCACATGATACCTAGGTTTCTAAAATCAAAATTATAAGTAGGAGATTTAATCAAAACATCATCACAAATTTAGCATGTGATGAATTAGTAATGAAAATCGTGCAAAGTTCGTTCATTTATAGATTCGTACATTTTACACATGAATATCATGCATTGAAAACACATTTGACACACAAATAAATGTGTTGATGGATGAAGTATGAACCTATGAATGAACAAATGTCACACAAACTTTGCATCTTTCAATAAATCCATGTGTAAATGTGTTTTCAACACACAATATCAATGTGGGAAACGTACAAATTATGAATGAACTAATATTACACGATTTCCATTTCTAAATCATGAGATGCTAAGTTTGTGGTGATGGATGTCCAATGAGGAAGGAATATACTAGGGTGGAAACGAGATACAATATACAAACATGTTTTTTTGTTTATCATTTTAAAATAAATGTGAATTTTTTAAAGTGTTTTGATTCCTTGTAAATTTAGTGTTTTGTTTATAAAAATGATAACAATTTCAAATCATAATCAAAAATTCATTTTTTACATTTTAATGTTTTCTTTCATAATAAACTACAACTTTTCTTAACACATCATGTAAATTATAGTTCATTTATATGTAGTAGAAGACTTTCAAAGTTTCAAAATTATAGATCAATTTTGGAAAATTCTTTGAATTTTTAAAGTTTTAGAATTCCACATAATTTAGGGTATGAATGTTTTTTCAATGTGGCTAATAGGCCTTTATCCTTTTAATTTTTTTGCCCCATGAATTGTGTTTTATTATATGAGTCTTTTTAATATTCCTTTGAAAAATTGACACCTATTTAACGCCATAGGTGTTCACTTTCAGAGGTCTTAAATCAAAATTTAAACTTAAAATTTCATCAAATGGATTTTTGGTTTGAATTTGTTGACATATATATGAATGAAAAGCAACAACTTGCCATGATTGCCATGGCTTTAAATGGCAAAACATAAATATTTATCCAATTTTGACTATTTTTCTTTATGATCAAACACCTTTTTTGGTTTGTGATTGCACCCATCAACAAGACATCACCTAAAGTTCATTATGTGAGTGTTTAATCTGATGACCAACGAAAACTAAGTTACTGGGCACATGCTAGCCTACCATTTACAATGAGGTGACCAAAGTTAAAGAATGGCATAAACTAGTTATTAATGCCTAAGGAATGAACAAGATTGCCAAAGTTGAAGAATGTCATAAATTTCCAATAGAATTGTTATAGTGAAACTTGTTGTGGCTTGTGACAACATGGGCTAACAATCATAAAAAATGTGTGGCTGATAAGTATCTGCCATTCGTTATGTAAGCATTCCCAGAAGGAGAACATACAACAAATAGTGACTAGCACACTCAAGGTATACCATTATAATCCCCTAATTTACACAAAAATGTTGTTAAAAGCAAGTTTGTCAAAAAAACTCTACATGCGATTTGGTTGCCATCCGCATTTTATCAACAACTAAACCCTATTAGACAACCAGTTAATTCTAACTTAAAATAAGTTACATGTATCTAGTTACACAAAATGCATACATTTCAAAAGCCAATGCAAAAAAAGGAAAAGTTTTATCATCATTTACACTACCCATCATGATTCATTTGAACCTTATCAAGGCTTTCATCCATGTTCTAATGGGCTTTTAGAGCTTGCCTAGTAGTTTTTGCTATAGAAACCCGCTTGGTTGTGTAGGTTTAATATGCCTCTTTCCATGTCTTGAAACCTTTGGATTTTATTACCAAAACTTGGGACATTTTGTAAGGGATGTTTTTCCACATAGTGGGTGAATACCTCTTTTGTACATGCATATGGAACTTGATATATTATAACAACTCCTAGTGGGCTACCTTATTTGTTGCATTATTTTCATCAAACTCCAAAAAGTTACTAGGTCCTTCAAATGATAATGCCTTCTTATTTGCAATTTTTGAAACTAATTCAACATTTGTTTCTACAGCCAAAATTGGTTGCAAAGGATATGCAACAGATTGTTGTGAGCCATGGCTTGGTTTTCCAATACACACATTTAGGTGATGAGACCTCTCCACACTACTAAAATTTTTGGTTTTTCAAACCAAAAAATTTGGTAAAAAAACTCAAATTTGTACAGGGGTCAAAAAGACTCCCTTGTCATTTTGGACAAATTACCATGTTTAAGGTGATTAGGGTGGTCTTTTGACTAGCAAAATAAGGACCATTTGATTGGTCAAATTATTTAAATAATTTATTTTTAAAATTATTATAAAAAATAATTTATAGGCAAGTAGGTAAGCAGGTAGGTTGTGAAAATGCATGTAGGTAGGTGGTAGCCTACTTTAACCTAGCCTACCTACCTTAACCTAACCTAGTATAACCTACTTAACTTACATAGCCTAGCTTAAACCCTAAACTTACCTTAAATCCAACTATGTTGGGCAAAAGCATCCTTGGGTGGATTAGTAGGAACGTCACACCTTGATTTTCTTAAACCCATCAAACTTTGAAAAATCATAGGAAACACTTAAATAAATATTTTCTTAATTTTTTTTAATGAGTACATTTATTAGGTTCCATAGATTTTGAAATTTCAATAATATCAAGAATATTGTGTATTTTGATGTTCCTAATCATTGCATTTAGAAAACGTTTCAGGAATGTAACATTGGAACCCTTTCCTTGAACTTTTTTGGGTTAATAACACAATTTTGGAACATGATTTGAAAATTTTCTTGGGAATTCTTTTTTTAAATTAATTTGGAAGTCATTTTATTTTTAAAAAAATTTTAAGCAACTAATTAAGTTAATATAATTTAATTATGAATTTCCAAAATCAAGGCTATCAATTTTTGAAAGGGCCATTCTAAAATTAGGAATAGAAATTTTGAACAATTTTCAATTTTTTAAATTCCAAAATCAACTTCAAGCCATTTATTAATGCAAGCAATTGATAAACATGAAAAAAAATAAAATTATAGTTGTGAAAACATTTCAAGTAATTTGGGCCCAAGAAAATGATTTGTGTGTTTTTAGTTCCTTAACCAATCCTTGAGGTGGTTCCTAATGGTCCACCCAAGGATGTTTTCACCCCCTTAAACCCTAAACTTAACTAGGTTGTAAGCCTAAGGTGGTAAGTAGGTAGTACTTAAAGGAGGTTATTCAAGTTGACATGTGAATAGGTATAGAGTATTTAGAAGCGGCTACCTAGGTCAATATGTAGGTACATAGTACCTAGAAGAGGCTACTTAGGTCAATGTGTAGGTAGGTAGGTAGGTAAGGAAGAAGGTTAAGTAATTATAAGTTGGTAAGTAGACTTAGGTAGGTTGTGGGATGGTAAGTAAGAGGTACCTAAAGGAGGTTACCTAGGTTAGTAGGTAGGTAGGTATGTTGTAGAACATGGTAGATGGGTAGATAGGATGCCCCATTTGACTATAATAACATTGGCTGTATTGACTAAGTGTTCTACTTGATTAAAAGCCCATTGGCCATTTTGATTAGAATTGATTGTCATTTGTTTCTATCTAACTTGACTAAATGTTCCATTTGATTAAACGTCATTGACCATTTTGAACAAGGTGATCAACTTTTTGTCCAATTTTATTAGATGTCCAAATTGACAAATAGTCAAATAGGTCATTTCAACCAAGTTGATTGGTTAGAAAATAAATATGCCATTTAAGCCCCTAACCTTTAGTCAAAATGTGCATGTTCATTAATCAAGAAAACCAATTAGTAAAACTTGGATTGTTTGAAAAACCAATAATTCAAGTAATGCCATTGGGCAAAATCATAGTCAAAGGAACCACCCAAGTGAGTGGACATTCCTTAAAATTGCATTTTTGTATGTTTAAAATATCACAAAGGAAGCATAATAGTTTAAATTGTCATAATTTTTTTGGGAATATTTTCTATTAATTGTAAAGTTTACATTATGAAAGCTTGACACAAATCAAAAATGTTTTTGCATGTTCAAAACACTTAAACCCTGAAAATGGATAATCCTTATTATTTTCAAACGTCCTTTTTTTCTACCAAATGTGCAACATTCCTTTTGAAAATTGGAAAGGATTTTAACATTGATGATCAAAAGGGCAAAAGGACTTGAATTGATGAAATTTTTTTTTATAACCCATTTGAGCACATTTGGCTCAAATGTGTTTTTGAACTTGAAAATTGTGGATTTTGAAAATGTGACTTTAACAAAAGTTGTTCATATATATGTGATACAAGGCATGAATGCATAATATACATGATATAAAATTAATTTTTAGTCAGATTTTATTATATCTAAAATGCAGTGTTAAATAGGGTATCTAAAATAATAAATTATAAATTATAAAATAACACAAAAATGACAATGTCATGTGAAGTCCTTCGAAAAGGACTTTTACATAGGCAATCTTAATTCCTTTGACCATGGTTTCACCCCATTACATTATTGTTTGATAGTTGCAAGTTTTGATTTTGGTGCAAAACAATGAACACTTCTGACACTAAGACTTAGGATTTTGTCATAATTGTGTCCAATTGAAAAACTTATCTTTATTTCCAGAAGGTTTTTGAAAATTCTACAATTGCCAATCCATCAACATCACCTTCAATTAACATCAATATCTAGCTAATTTGTGTTTATTTGAGTGCAAACTATAAGGAAAAAACATATTTCACATCATCCACATTCTAGCATAGGACCATGGCTTAAAACTAGGATTCTACAATCCACAAAAGTTTGTAACAAGAAATCACACTACACATTCCAGCTATTGTCCAACTTGCACATGAACATGATCAAATTATTCCACATTAATGAACTCCATAAGATGTAATCCACAAAACCCATGAAGTTTATTAAGACATTAGAATAAGACTACACACATGGTACCTAAAGTACACAATTGCAATTTGTGCAAAAATGCAATGGTGAAATGATGGATTAAACTCCATTAAAATAATCATGTATACAAAATTGGACTTACACTTGGGACTCTAGGTCCACAAATCTTTCATGTCTACCAAAGCAAACCCATCCTTGGGTGGTACCATTAAGAACCACCTCAAGGAATGGTTAAGGAACCAAAAACACCCAAATTATTTCCTTGGGCCCTTTACTTTAAATGTTTCATGATTATAATGTATGACTTGAAGTTTATTTTGGAAACAAAAAAATTAGAATTTGTTAAAAATTTGTATTCCTAATTAAAATTTCAAAAATTGATAGCCTTCACTTTGGAAATTCATAACTAAATTATACTTACTCAATTATTCACCTAATAAAAATTGAAAAATAAAATGACTTCCAAATTACCTTTGGAATAACATTCTCAAGAAAATTGTCAATTGTGTTTCAAATTTGTGTTCATGACCAAAAAGTTCAAGGAAAGAAACTAATGTTACGTTCTTGAAACTTTTTTAAAATGCAATGACTAGGAACATCAAAATACATAATATTTCTGATATTTGAAATTTCAAAATTTATGGAACCTAGTAAATTTATTCATTAGAAAAAAATATGAAAATATTTATTTAAATCTTCCTTATGATTTTTCAAAGTTTGATGGGTCTAGGAAAATTAAGGTGTGACGTTTCTAATGGTACCACCCAAGGATGGGCTTGTTAGACTACACTAAGTCCAAACAATCCATTATAGAAAAGCAAGTTATGGATTTGAGATACACACAATCCACAAGAATACCATGCTAGCTTGTAGGATGCACTTGGAATACAATATGGTGTAGAATTTACATTAGACTTTAATATCCTATTCCATTGCTATGAACAAATGGATTCCAAGTTTAAGGCATTGCTAACCCTAGTCCATATGATTATTAATTTAACATATGATTGTTCCCAAATGAATCTTAAAATTCCTTCCAACTTTCAAGACAACTAATAGAAGGAAGTTACACAAAATTTCAAGATCAATTCTTCAACAAACCCAAAAAATAATGAAATGTAAAATAAAATTAGAAGAAAACTTGCATTTGGTGTTAATATTGGTGTGCTTCAAATCATCACAATGTTGATTATTGGATGAAAATCCTTTAAGATGTACCACATAGGACAAAAAGGGCCTAGTCTTTACTATAGTCCTTTTTTACCTTATATTTTGATCCCCATAAAAAATAATGAATCAAAAATTATCAAAATTTTCAAAAGAATTATATTTTAAACCATTACAATTCTAGATTTCATCATAATCATCTATAAATGTGTCTTTACATGGTAAAAATGACTAGGTAAAAAAGATAGAAAAGGGTGATGTTGTGACAAGATTTTGGTGCACCTTAGAGAATTTGAGCCCTATTGTTTTTTTTTCCCTGTGTTGCATGAACTTCCACCTTTTCCTTAGGTTCTGTAATCCTAGAACCTTCCCACCACTTTGAATACATCTCCTGATTGCAATCCTTCACCAAACACTTGGTGGAAACAAAAAAAAGCCTCGCAATGCACCATGAATGATAAATATGCTAAGCAAGAAGTTAATTGGTAGGCCCATGCAAGTAAAAACTTCCTACTAGGTGTGAATGAACTCAAATGAACCAAATTGATGTTAAAATGTCAATTTTTTTGTAATTCTTGTTATAATTATCTATGTGGTGCCACTTTGATGGCATGTGAATCATGGAAAGTTGTGCTCATTGAATAATATGAATATTGAAAAATCTAAAGTGAATCAAAAAAATCTTCCAATATCAAAGTTTGGTTTGAATAAAGGATATTTAACAATTTCATTCAATAAAACTATTTTCACAAAAGGCCTTTTAGTTTTTCATAATACAATTTCTTTGGTCCTCAATAGGGTATTATTAAACACATCTAAAAAACATTCATATTTTCATATTTTTTTGATTTTGTGTTTATAAAATTGAAAATGTTAACATGTTTTGGTAAGATTTGAAATTGTGACAATTTTTCAAGATGAAACACAAAATCTAGCAAGATCTAGACACTTTAGAAAATTAGTATTTATTCAAAATTGATTGTAAAAAAAATTGACATATTGGTGCAACTATAAATACAACAAATAAAATTTTTCAAAATATTTCATTTGAAAATTCCTTTTGATGAAAACATGTTTATTTGACAAAAGGACCCAAAAAAAAACAATAGTCCTAAATCCAAAATAAACACATTAGCTTGTTAAATGTCATTTAAACCCTACCACAAAATCCACTTGGTCTAATAATCACAAAAGAAATGTTCCACTCATCATCTAGTTGGTCGTTTGAATCCAAGCCATTTTGGAAAAAAAAAAAGTTTAAAGTGGACAAGAAAACATTTTTTTCCATGCTCAATTGACTTGTTGTGTGTTTTTAAAGCACATCATTGCCACTCCAAACAATCAAACTTATCTCTTGCCTATTCAACTTCCTTGGCTAGTGTTAAGATTTTTCATGAGTAGTTGTGTATTTAGCTTGGCCTTCAAATATAGCCCACTCTTCAGACACATCACATACATTCTTTTATGCATCTACTTTCCTTGGACTCCTTGAAACTTATAAGGTTATAATTAACTCAGAGTTTTTACTCTTTGAAGATTTAATTGCATCCCCTATGGACACACCCTTTGAAGGTGTAATTGCACTTTCATTGTAATCTTGTAGAGAATCCCATTTAACTTCCTGCTTTGCAATATTTGCCTTCAATTTTTGAAGATGCAATACAAGTTTTGACAATGCATCCTTTGCCACCCTCATGTTTTTTTGCTTATCTTCCATATGCACCTTATGAGTCATAAGGTCCTTGTTAATTTGAAGCTACTATTGCAGCAACTCATCTAACATCTCTACATCTGGTAACCAATTTCAAATTGAAGTGTAATACTCCATCATTTGAATTGTGTCCAACATTAAATTCATGTCCACTAAAGGTTATGGTGGAACAACTAGAACCTCATTTTCCATCAACTCTCCTTCTGCATCTAAATTTCTAACTTCCTCCTAGTTTAAATTTAAGACTTGTTTCGAACCTAAAAAACCTCTCTTTGACACTAGCAACCTGTGAACTTGTTCTTTTCTCATCCAAAAGTTGCAAAGAAGGCCCAATTCATCACACTATCTTTCCTCTCGCAAATTAATCCTCTAGCCATTGCAATTTGGGAATCAAGTAAGATGTTGGCAACCATGTCTTCTAATGTATAATCATCCACAGGTTCAATGTGAACTATCAGCTCAAGTTTGTCGCACTACATGTATTTGTATCCATTCTTGTTGACAACTGAACCAAAGAATGCTTCAACTTCACATTCTTCAAGATCTTTATGAACTTTTAGACACTTTGGGCACCAACCTTGATGATTCAAGTCGTAGACCTCAATAAAATGATCCAAACTAATAAACTTAGCATTGTGAAGTAATATGAAAAACCTTTCCATACAATGGATCAACACCTAGATGACCTTTAGACCTTTTGCCTTAGATTGTTTTGTCCCTAGATTTTTTGCCATAGATTGGCCTATGAGCATCCTAACCCTACAATTGTCCACTCAATCTACTTCCATTAGCTTGAAACATTTTGATAATAAATTTAGACAATAATCATGTAAACTCCAGACTAGCTTTACACAATTCAACACGAATGATGTACACTGTATAAAAGAGTTCAATCATGATGCTGAAACCAAGAAGGAAGAAATATGATTTAAAAAAACAAGACATGTAATGCCAATCCTACATGCATAAGCCCAAATTTGAAATTAAACATCTAGGTTTATTTAAGATGTTAGTTTAATAAAGTGGTTAGATTTACACATTAATTGTAGCCCCATAAAGCAAATTTTTTAATAAAAACTTAGCCTAGTCCATCAAAAAGTGAATTCTCAAATGCCACATTTGAGACACATAAACATGTTTTTACCTTGGAAATAAACAATTACAATTTTAGTTACGAAAGACAAAATCTTAGTTGTAATGGACACATGTGAGTAGAACCCTTCCAATTGCTTTGAATAAGTGGCAAAAGACAACTAATCACCAAAAACTCCACATGGCATGCACAGTCACATCAATAGTCACATATTGCTTATGATTATAAGGATTTTTCATCCATTGACTAATCATAAAACTATGCAACTACATATACAACTACATAAAATATAGCATCATTAAAAGAATCAATTAAATTTAAATGATTTACTAAATTATTTTTAATCACATATATTAAATAAATTATTTATATTTATAGAAAATAATGTAATATAATAATTTATATTATTGATAACTTCATAGTTTTTCATCCTATGAATTGTTGACACATGTCACTACTTAGGCTACACTAAAAATTCAATTTAGGTAGCTAAATAGGACATTTAGTCTGGGTACTTAGGTGGGCCTAGGTAGGGACCCAAGTTTTAGCTATGTAAATAAAGTATATATGGTCAATGTACCATTGTTGACCACAATTATGTCACATGTGAAGTTTGTTCCTTAAACCCCATGGATAGATATCAACTCCTTTGCCATCAAACATCCCACTTAATGTGAAAATATAGTGGGACACATTCTATAATTTTTATTTCGACATATATTTGATTTTAAACATTACACAAACATTAGTTTTGATATTTCATATCTTAATAATATTTGTCCAAATGGAAAAATTAAAAGTTTATTCTTAAAATAATTTCAATGATGTACATTATTCAATATATTTTTCTTCCAAAAATATACATTAATTTGATTAATGTTTCTTTTGAATTTTGTTGAATTAAATTACATTTCAATCATGATTCATTTGAAAGTTTTTTTTGAAACACATGATTTATAAATGGAAAATAATTTATGGTTAAATTTTGATAATAAATAAATAAATAATTTGTCTCCCACATTTTAATCCTTCATTTCATTAAAATGGATTATAAAATCTGATTATAATATATAAGAATTATAATTAATTTAGATTTAATTTTTATGAATGGATAATATATTAATCACATTGCAAAGAGTTAAAATATTTTATTTATTATTAACTATATGATTTATGATTCATATATTCATCTATATTTTAAATTTTAATCTAAAACATATTTAATAATTAATGGACTTTATGGAATTATATATTTTATATTTTACATATATTATTTAAATTTTATCTAAAATTATGATTAAACAAATGATATGGGTCAATGCATGGTTGGGTGGACCAATTTGGATATCATGCCAACCAATTTTGCCTTGTGGTTGCCATTGCATAGGTTTAAAAATTTATTGAAATGGACTCGGTGTAAAGATCTTAACTTGAATATCTACATAGGCACAAAATCATTTTATAATTTTTTTAAACTCATAAAAGCCATGGACTTTTGAACTCAAAACTTATAGACTACACATTTGATTGCCATTTCTATGTGGATTATGCTACGATCCATTAATTGATGGGGTGTGTGTTAGGGACTTGGAATTAACAAAATATCATAGCAAAGAAGTGCAATAACAAAATAAATAATGAATTGAATATTAAAATTATGTTTATGGACTTTTGCATGGGCTAATTAGGAGCATTTTTTCATAAGTCCATATCATATTGGAAGAAGAAATGTTTTATGATTTTTTTGTTTAGATGCTTAAAAAAATAGAAACTCTAGATGTGCCATTAATGACATGGAAAAAATATGGAGGAAATCAATGTAAAACTAGTGTAAACTAATTGTAATTTCCAAATATGTGATCATTTTTTGAGTAAATAGGGACTTTGGTTTTGTGACAAATTGGTCCACCCAACCATGCATCAACCCGTATAGTTCTTAAACATTTAAACTTCTATTTGATTTTTAAAAATCATATTTGATTATGATTATAATATGTTATAATTTTACTAGTAAATTTTAATTTATATGTATAATATATGATTAAAGAATCATCATATATAATATTTATAAATAAATCATAACTCAGATATATTTAATAAAAATATAATAATTTGTATCGTTAATATCAATAAACATACAATATACCAATAATCAATTAAACACAAGTTGATTATCAAACAAATATTGTAATTCCAAAGATGGCACATATGTTTTGATCATCAAGGTATTGTAAATGAAAACATTATTGGGCTTCAATTGCCAAAACAACTATGATTAGTTGCAAAAATAATTAGGTTTTCCTCCATCCAAGGATCTATTCAATATTGGATGAAAAATTTACATGTTCATTTTACTTTTCGATCTAAACATGTAATAGGCACAAACTCTAATCACATTTGCAACTTCATTTGGTTATATCAATACTGTAGTTGTATATGTGACTACAATAATCACATGTATAACCGCACACATTTATGAATTAAATGACATGTAGGACTAACCTAACTATAGTCATAAAATTAATTGATTTGGACACTAGTTGCATCTATGATTATAACCATATGGTTGGAATGGACAAGATTTTTTCAAGTGAAACAAACATTTTTTTAGATTATTGAATGGAAAAAAATGCTATAATTGCTATTGAGTTGGATTTGTTAACTTCCAACATCAAAAGAAATATTTGTAATGTTTTGGATGCTTTTTTTTCTTTTCTTAGTAAGTTTGATGAAAGAAAAGCTCATGATATGTTTACACTAATGTTAGATCTGAAATATAAGAACTTAAAATATTTTCTACTTAAATTTGTTGGTAAGGAATTAGGAGTTGGTGTTGTTGAGGAATATGACAAGATCAAAACATTTTTTCGTATGCTTTTGAAGACCCATCAAATTTTGCATCCTTTGGTTACTTTTGAATATATGGTAGAAAGAGCACGTGATGAAAACCTTAACCTTGATATTTTTGAAATGACTTCAAAGACAAATGAACGTTCTAAAAAGTTTGTGAGATGAAAGGTGGATCTATTTAAGAGATATTTTGATATAAAGGACATCACGTGCCCTTTGGATGGATGGGCTAAACATGAGTCAATGTTTCTTGTAGTTGCCTTTCTAGCTAACCAAATCTTAGGCATAGTTGGATCTTAGATATAAATAGAAAGGATCTTTTCTTTGGCTGGTATTGTTACAAACCACTAAGAGATGTCATTTGTAAATAGATAATCTAGATAGACTCATCTTTGTGAGGAAACATTGGCCAAACAACCTTGGGGTAGGTTCCTTTCCCACCAATGTGGTGGAGCTTGTAGAGGTTAATGTAAAGTTTGAAGAAGAATTAGAAGAGTTTGACGGATCTTTTGATATAGATGAAATGGTGGACATGTATTTTTTTTCATTTTTTATAGTTCATCTTTTTTTCCTTTGGTATTCACTTCTTTTTTGTTTTTTTAGTCTTAATCACATTTCCTTACAAAATATGTGAAATTCAAGTTGTTAATATCTAGTAGATTGATATCTTGGTGGAATAAACAAACTTGAAAATGTGATATTTGACTTGGATATTTTAATTGTATTTTAAAATATCTAATTTGGACAAATAATTTTGGTTAGATATCCTTATCTGGTGGATATCACAAAAGGATGATATCTACCCAACAATGTTGGGAACCAAATGTTAGTTTAATTTCCATAATTACCTATGGGATTTATGGGTTTATTTTCACAAGTGTCTACAACTACTTTTCCTAACAATTAAACTTCCCATGGGTTTTTTTTTAATAATTAAGTTTCAAAATATAATAAGACTTTCTGATGAAAGTATGATTGGGTGGACTTGTTACAAACCACTTCAAAGAATAATTAAGAAACTAAAGTTGGCTAATATTATTGGGTACTCCTTTCCTCAAAATGATTTCACAACTATAATTTGTTTTTACCATGTTTTTTACATGCCAAAATATATGGCTTAAAGTTTTTATTAAAGTAAAAAATGGTGGGAATTGCTACAAATTTATATTCCTAATTGTCATGGCTTGTTCAACAGTCAAATGCTAAAATTTGAGAAATTCATAACTAAATAACAGAAGCATTCAATGAATTATTTAATTAAAAAAGCATATAGAATACCATTTCAAATACATTTGAAAATTATATCAAAGAAAAAAACCTTGTTTCAAAAGTGGTCATGAGAAAAACGTTCAAGGGAAGTAATTATCATGACATTCTTAATTTTTTTATAAATGTAATGAATAGGAATGTTAAAATTCAAAAAATATATATATATATTATTAAAGTTTCAAAGTCTATACAACCTAGTTAATGTATTGAACAAAAACATCTACTAAAAATTATTTTAAAAATGTATCCTATGTTATTTTTACAAAGTTTGATGGGTCCAAAATAATGAAGGTGTGATGTTTTTAATACCACCGAATCATATTTTCACCCTTTCAAGAGGTTTTCAATAATCTAGTTTCTAGTGGCAAAGGTCTCAAGTGGGAATGGCCTTGTGAAATTGGGTGGGTAGGGGTCAAAACACAATTAGGTGGGCTAGTTGGATTAACACAATTAAAGTTTCTTTACATTATTAATGAACTTAAAATGTAAAGTTAGATTCAACATTAAAACATTGTCAATTTTTTAATTACCCATGTTGCAATTTATACTTTAGGGCAAAAACATAGTAAAGTAAACATAATTAGTAGACTTTTGATTAAAATCCAATTACATTTGAGACAATTTTTGATATATAGATAAGAAAGTAAATAAAAAATCTTTATAAGTAGAAATATAAAACTATTTAGACCTCCATTGAGTTTGTGATAAGTTAAATGAAAAAATTAAAGCTTTAGTATAATAAAAGTAAGTAACAAGTAGTTTTGAAACTAATTGATTAGTATTGTGTTTCAAGTTACTCTTACATAGAAATTTTGGTACATTATGATTATAATATGCACAATTTGAGAGTACATAAGTATCTTCTAAGCCTCCATTAATTTGAGAATAGAAAAAATCAATTTTTACTCTCTTTTCATCTACTTGCAACCAATTGGGTAAAAATGTGAAACAAAGAGTAAAAAACTATGTTAAATCATGTTCAAAATTGCACTTTTTAAAATATATGCGTATGTGGTACCCCTTTAATGTCATGTTAATCATGGCAAGTTGTATTTTATGATTAATATGGATGTTGAGAAATCTAAATTGAACCATTGGATCTTCTGATTTTGAGTTTTGATTTGAGTAAAAGACCTTTAAAGTTGAGTAGGTGTTTGTTCAATCAAACATTACTAGTTTCACATAGAGGCCTTTGATTTTCATAATATAAAAACTCTTTGATGTTGAATTTTTTTATAATAATGGGGGACTATTAAGCAAGTAAAAAACACTCAAAACATAAGGAATTTATAATTTGATTTGTTTTCAATTTTGGGTCTATTTAATGGTGATGAGTCCTTTATGACATGTAAATGTAATGCAATGTAAATGGTGTCTAAAACAAATTTGTAGCATATAATACCAAAAAAAAACCTCAAAGTAGTTGACATGTTTTGGCATGATTTGAAATCATGATCATTTTCCAAGACAAAACACATAAATTTAGTCCATAATCTTACATTTTTAGAAAATCATATTTATTTGAAAATGATTAACAAAGAACATGTGATATATTGGGGACACTATAGTAAGTAAAACTAGTAATTTATAAATATTTTGTTAAAAATTTCCTTCTTATGAAAAACTTTTTTTTGGCAAAAAGACTATAGTCCTTTGAAACAAAGTAAACAAATTGGCTCATTGATTCATGATTACAGCCATTTTTTGTAAACCTATACATCTATGCAAGTATATTCATTTTTTTGAAATATACTTAAATGCATATTAGATATGTTTTTTCTTCATTTTTATTTTAATAAAGTAAAAGATTATCTTTATACTAATCACTAAATAAAATATGTTTTTTACTTTCAATGCATCAAAGTTTATTTATGGTTACTTGTCATTTTTGTGACAAGGAGTAACAATTGTTTGCTTTACCATGTTTTTGCCATTTAATGGGAATCATAGATTCATAGTGGACTTTTGAAATTATGACATTGTTTCTATCACACATACAAAATTTACACATGGACTCAAAAAAATTACATAGTTATATCAAAATAAAAATCAGAAAATAAGCCACCATCAAATGAAAAGATTAAGAATAAAATGCATTGAAGCTTTCACAATGCAAGAAATTATGATTCTTAAAACTTAATATGAAAATAATTGCTTGATTTTCATGATTGAAAATCCATTTCACATTGAAAACTCCAAGATTTCACATATTTGGTTACATCTAGAGGTTGGTTTACCATTAGTTTTGTACAAAAGCATGAGGAATTGCACATTTGATTTCTAGTTTAATAATTATCATTATCATAAAAAAATTAACAAGTGTAAGATTTAGACTTTTCAAAATATCATGTTTTTACTCGTATGCTAAGTGTCAATGAAAAGAATGATAATGATAGGAAAGAGAAAAGTAAGCATTATGGTCTCAATAAATTTGATTAAGAAAATGAAACTTTTATTATCAAGGTGGAGGAAAGAATTTGGAAAATATCATGTTAGAATTGGACCCGAAATCAAAATTTGGCTTCTTGCCAACCTAGAATTGAAATCAAAATCTAGACTAACCTCGAGATTGGTCATTTGAGATGGGTGGTCATTTGAGATGGCACCAAATAATTGAATGTTCTCAATGAAGTTCTTTCAAATATATGACTATGGTTTTAAAAAAGCAATGAGACTAATTTAAATATAAATTTCCAATTTTCAAAAAATCAAAGAACCTTCTATCAAATTAGGAGGCCTTTTTAGTTTCATGTATGAAAACCACCAGTCAAGTGAGGAAAATGTTCAAAAATCAAAATGACAAATTGATTAATTTTCAAATTTTCAAAAAAATTGGAAATGTATGTTGTGAAAAAAATCAAATAACTATTGAATACTAGTATGAAATATGAACAAATGATGGGTGGTTCTTAGAAATAGGACAAAGACCTATTGGTTGTATATCTAATTTTATATACATATACATTGTTAACAACTTGCTTATATGGTTTGAAAACATGCTTGAGATTCACTAAAAGAAATCATGGGTCAAAACACACTCAAAGGAGCTACAAGTGTTACTTTACATTAGGAGTGCATGTATTTTTTCCTCAAAATAACTTTTTTAATGAATGAATTTTTGAATGATTGTTTTTGCAACTTGTTATGAAAAATGATTAAAATTTCCCTTGCCCCAATAAGTCAAAATAAATTCTTAATCATTTTTTAATAAGTAGGTTTTATGTTGTACATTTAGTCAATAGGGATAGATTTTTAAAATGGTTTGTCAAGATGCCCATGGCTTAATCAAATTGGCCATATTAATTATTGCATCATCATTTGGGTGCTTACTTATGTTTGGTAAGGTTTTGCCATGTTTCTCCCCTAGCCTTGTCAACTCTTTTGCTTCAAACTTGGTCCAAGTCAGGTACAACTTTAGCAACTCCTTTAGGCATTGCATCATCATTTTATGGTAGCTTAAGGTGTTATTGTCTTTCTAACAATTCTTGCAGAACTTGCATTGTTAGCTAACCTATTTGTTATGCCTACTAGGCTACCTATTTATTACCTATTATCTACCTACTTACATACCTACTTATATTTTACATAAGTAGATATGTACATATAGAAAATAGGTAAATAGGCATGTGCACCTACCTATCTACTTAGTTAGGTACCTATTTATTTATTTATGATTTTATTTGAAATTCAAATGTTAATATATACATTGACAAAAAAATCTATTGAAGTTCAAGGAAACATGTTAAATCCATTTCATATCATATTGTTTTGAAAAGTGGTGTGGTGGTTTGATGGCCAAGACATTGGTGTGGAGTTAAAGAGACTAAGGTTCAATCCCCTTTACCAACACACACTATGTGGATGATTATATTTGTATACATACCTTATACATGTGTGAAAATGTATAGTATTTAGGTGGGTTGTGAATAGGTGGGTGGGTGGGTAGGTATTTATTATGTATTTATTTATTACATTTTTATATTTTAAAATTGAGTTATTTTTTAAATTAAATTTGTTGGGTTGCCTAATTTTTTGTCTAATTTGACTAGTATAAAAAACCATTTTATGGTCAGTTAAAAAAACCACAGGAGTTAAGTTGGACATGTTCGAATCGACTTGTCCAGTACATGACTAAGTGGTCAAATTGACCAAATATGAAAATGATTGGTTTTTGGTCTAATTTTCCAATCAAATAAACCATGATTTCTTATAGTGACTATAAAGAGAGAAAGTGGCAATGTGTGTATCAAGGTCATAATTTTGCCACAAACAAATGGCAAAAATTGTGAGTATAAGTTTTTTATAATTGTGTGTAGAGGTAAGAATTATGACTTAATTTGTAGTGTGCATGGAGCACCATTGTTGTCATTGCATGGAAGTGGAACCTACACAACAAAATTTTTGAGAGTTTTACATACCCAAGCTAAATCTAGGAGCCACATTTCTATTGCATGGGCTTTTAAAGTATAAATGCTAGTAGGCCTATTGATTTGATTATGTTCAAGTAATGCATTGCATTGCTTGCAAAAATGAACAAGCCAATTTTGTAATCCTTGCTCAACAAACAAGGTCTCAAAATGGGCTTATCAACTATTCCAAAATTAATGGCATCACAACCATGAAAAAACATGTAGAAGTTAAACACCTTAATCTTGTTCAAAAGTTTGTTGAAGAAATGAACAACATAGAGACATGCCCATTACACATTTGATAACTTGTTAAAAAGAGGTCTATAATTGGATGAAGCTCATTATTTAATTTTTTTTGTTCCATAGATTTGTTTAATTTAAGGATCACAAGCATTACCAAGTCTTCAAATACAAGATTTGGTTATTTTTATCACAGAATCTTGTTTACAATTTTAAAACATTGAAAATATTTGGCTATTAAATTTAACATTACAATTGTGTCCACAAGTGGTTTTCCTTTGAAAAAAGACCTTCACAAAAAATGTCCTACAAGTTGGTTGAAAGATAAATGAACTTGTATGTTTTACTTGCCTTGGGATAATGCTTGTTGGCAATGAAAACATTTGATTATTGTTTTCAATTTCATTTTTGCAAATTGGTAGCCCAAACACGTTACAATAGGGTTGTTTGAAGAAACTAATTAAGACAAATTATCCATCCATAGCATTAAAGCTTCATTTACATTGCTTGAAAAATTTGGAAATTGAAAAAAAATGCTTGCTTACATCAAAGATTAAGGTGTAAACTTGAGAGCAATGATAATAGCTTTGAAAGTTGTTGTCAAAACTCATGTGAAAGCTTTAGATTGGAGGAGTCTTTTCAAGGCACATGCTTTGGGCATGCCATGTCAAAGGCATGCCAATATGGTACAATAGATGATAAAGTTTTTGCATAGGCTTGCATGACATTTCTATCAAATATGCCAAAACAAAATTTCAAAAATGTATAACATGGCCAAAACAATTTAAGGAAGGATGGCAAAAGTGGAGAAAGGCATGTATTGATGTGGGTTTGTCACCTCAAAAATTCAGTTCACTCTTGTGAAAACAAGGTGAAATTTTACCAATTTCCATGAATTAAAAAAAAAATTCTAGTATTTTCTTATGCTTTGAGCGTTGTAAATTTTAGGTTCTAGTGGAAAATATTTGTGATTTTGCAATTTGCATTAAATTTTGATCCTTATGCTTTTTGAGATTGTAGGTTTTGATCTATATTATTATTTGAATAATATAGATCTAATTTTGATTTCAATTTATTGCTCCAATCCCAATTTGATTACAAATGGATGCCCATTCAATATCTTGTGTAGTTGTGCCCCAAGTGGAGCTAGGTGTGTGGATAGTTTCATTTAATTTATTTGGGGGTAGGTGATTGGTTTACCAAATCAAACAATTCAAATGATTTGTTACTAATGTGTATGCACTTTGATACACATGTTTTGGAATTTGAATTTTTGGACTATGACAATGTGAAGCCCCTCAAAAGTAATTTTTTCATAAACTTAGATTTGGCATCCAAAATATTTTTTTTGATATGATACTAAAATGCATTGCATGTGCTTGATTCATTAAATCATGCCCTAAACCTTTTCAAAATGCAACATATGAATGAAATTTCTAATTTTATTTTATTTTGACCTACTTTCAATCTATTTTCTCACAACGTGACCAACTAGCAAATTTTGCAAAGTAGATTGAAAGTAGATTTAAAAAAAAATTGATACAACTTTTGAAACTTTCAAAAACTTCAACATACCACATTTGATGCCTTCATGTAGTTCAAATGAACAATCTCATAAGGCATCACCTACTTGTCACAAATTCTTGGTTTTTTACATGTGAGGACTAGTTTTTTGGTACACTTTAACATGGTTTCACCCATGCATATGTTCATAAATTAAACTAATGATGTGATGAAAGAAAAAGTGAACATTAAGATTTTTTTGTTAACAAAAATCATGTTTGTTTTTCAAAAGGTAGATTTGAGGGGGTCAAAGCATGGTTGGGGTACCAAAAAGGACAATTTTTTAAAATATCAAATGGAATCCTTCATTTAAACATGTAGTTGCAACTTAATGGCACATTCATACTGAAAGTTTCATTTTTCATGGATAGATACATTACTAAAGTACTATTCTATACATATAGCATGTCAAATTTGAACAAGTTTTAGGATTTCTACCAAGTCTTGGAAAAACATCTAGGACTTTGTCTTTTGGGGAAAAAAAAATTCAAGGACTCATAAGGAATGTCTAAACAATCTTTTTTGGCCCAAGATTCTTACCACACACACCTTAGGTACTAAAGTACATAAAATGTATGAGGAGTGTGACAAAAACCAAACACCCTATTATAATGTAAAAAGTTTCAAAAAGTGAAATTTTGGGGAATTTTGGACCATTGATAGAATATGGCCCACATTGAATAAATTTTAATATTCTTACTTTCATGAGTGAAAATAATAGATATTTTAGATGTTTATATATAAAATTTGGAGCAAAATTATTTCATTTGACATGAGAAAAAAAGGGGAAATTCAAAACAAGTCATAAGAAAAGTGAATCTAAAAATGTGAATTTGAGAATCCTAAAAGTGAGTCCTTATGCTTTTAAAGGCAACACCCCAATCATGCTTGGACCCAAGGGGTGAAAGAATAATCAAATATACATTTTGTGATCATTCTCAAGAAAAATGTAAAGTAGCCATAAATTAAACTTTAACATATTAAATTTAAAAATATTATTTATTTCAATGATCAATATGAAGGTGTAAGCAAGATAAAGTGAACAACTTGATTACCTTGTTAAAATTGGAATAAGTAGATTGCAAATGACAATAAAACACATTATAGAATTGTGGAGCATTGAATGTTTTCATTTCAATGATTCAAAAAAAAAATGTTTACATTAATATTGCAATGATTTCATATTTCAAATTGTAAAAATAGGTTTCAAAGAGGTTTTTCAAAATACAAGTAGCTTTTGACATCTACTTTTCAATGTGGGCTTTCAGTTTCATGTGGCTATCAAGTAGGTTTTTACAAAAAAGAAATAGATTTTTTTTTTGATGTTCCAAAACATATGTTGATATTCATTTCTTCACTTATTATATATCAATTTCATTATTTTTTTAAACTAAAAATTAGGTTTGAACACATAATTTTTAAATTAGTTTCAAATGTATTTTTTATCTACTTAAAAAATTTGTTTGCTTTTAATTTTCTTAGAATTAGATTCTTATAAACTTAATAAAGTGAGGTATTGTTATTTGACACATACTTTCACCTAATTTGATGTTATTTCATGGTAGTTATATGAGTGGCATAGGGTTCAAGTGGAGACATTACTTTATTTTGTTTTTACCCATGAAGATATTCTTTGAATTTATGTCAATGATATTGAAGAATCACATGTTTAAATTAGAAAATTCTAGTAGATTTCTAAAAAATGCCATTAGAATTTATTTTATTTTATGCATGTTATCTAAGGCAACAAAATAAGCTTCAAGTAAATAAAATATTGGACTTTTTTTACTTTTTTGGTTAATGTCCATCTAAAATTTAGTCATGCACTTTCAACTTCCAAGGTAAAAATAATAATATATCAATCTTTTAACATAAAAATGTTTTTGAACAAAATTCCATTAGTCAATTTCAAAAATACTTTTGACCTACTTTTAATACACTAAAGTTTTTCAAACTTTGTATATAGAATATATTATATTATAAACTCAATATTTAGCACCATGATGGTTTGACAATGATTGAAAAGGTTTTGACACTATTTTCTTGGTTTTATATGTAAAAATATGACTATAACTTTTAGCAAACTTTTTTGTGTATATTTGATTGTGCTCTCACATGAAGGATAAATTTGATTGATAGATTTTATTTTATTTTATTTTGGAAGTTGTAATTGCAAATAATTACATGAAATTATTATAATGCTTTTGAGTACCACTGACATTTGAAAGGTGTATTGTTTTATTTTTTGTTAAAATTTTTTTAAGCCTTAAATCATATTTCATACATTTAAAAATTAGCAAGATTATGTATTCATTAAACATGGAGTTTAAGTATATGGGGATTTTTTTTTAATGTATGTAATTTGAAAATATTTTATTTCCATAATTTGTCAAAATTGTCAATTGAGGTTTGCTAGACAATTAGAGATAAACTTCTAGTATTGATGTTTCTAATGATGTTAAAATAAGGGTTACGTTGGGAGGTATTTAAGGGAGCAACCAACAACTTTTATGCTTTTGTGTTTCGTACTTTGTATCATTGTTTTACTCTTTTGATTTGAAAGTTGAAGCTATTTGAATTAAAGTCATTTAGAAATCATTGGTTCTTCCAAAACAACCCACAATGGTGTGTTTTTTTCTTAAATCTTGATCATGAAGGAAATCCTAACTATTTTTCAATTCCAATTTTATAAGTAAAATTGTTATGTTTCAAGATGCACTCTTGTATTATGCTATAGTTGGCAAACACAACCTTGTGTTCAGGTGAAAACAACTAAAAGCGTCCATCTTTTGGTATCACACTACAATTTCCACATGTGATCTATAAAGATTTAAGTTTATTTAAGAACTTATAAGGATATTTACAAATTTTCATCAATGGAAATTGTAGATTGATATTTTTGAGAGACTAAAAAATTAGTCTAATGATTAAAGGTTTGGTTGCAATACTTTGAAAAACATGGAAAAGATGTTTAAACTTGAAGCAAACTTAGGAAAAAAAAAATTCAAAGAGGAATTTCAAAGTGTTTTTGAACATGAAGAGGTTTTAGGTTTAAATGAGCGATAAGGGACATGCTTTTGTTATCAATCCCATTAGTTTGTAGATCAATGTTTTTTTGACAAATGTGGTTGGTGGAAAAATTCAAGATTTGATTCAAGGCAGTTTCGTGGGGCTTTCTATATTTAATATATCAAAGTCATTATGTTGAGAGATGTGTTCTTTTTGTGTGATCTATTATAATAATATTAAAAATGTTAATGTAGGGATCGAGGATCTTTATCTTTGAGCAAGGTAGTATTTGGTGTTCGGGACCACTTATTTCTAGTGTGCCTTTCTTGTTATTACTTTTGGAGCAAGTGTATCAACAACAATGCAAGGTTGCAAAGTTTTATGTTATAATAATGCACATGAGTAGTAGTAGTAACATAATGTGGTTCCATTCAAATGTGGTTGTTTTTATTTTTCGAACCTTTTAAAACTTGATGGATGTAGATTGTAGGTTTCATTTGGTTTGAAATTTTGAGGAATGTTCACTAGGTGTTGTTGTGGTAGCACCTTGCCCACTTCAACATCAATTATTTATATTGTTTTGGAATGTTCACCAAGTGTTGCTACCAAAACTAAAAGTTCATTTTCTTCTGAGAATGTGATGAAACATTCCCTTATTTTAACTATTCCTGGTTTTCAAACCTGGCTTAAAGATCTAGTAGAATTTTCTTTATTCAACAAAGAATATGGGCAAAATGTTGCAATGAAGATTGATGTGACAAATGTAGATGAGACATGCAGAAGATATTTGTTCCCCATCTTGACATTGAAGATGAGTTCAAGGCGAGCTGAATCACCTGACAAAATCAATCAATTACACTAAGGATCTGATGAAATGCCAACACTGAATACCAAAACTTGCAAATTAGGGATTGAAAGATCCTGTTCCTAACTGAACAAAAACCTGTCAATATCTGTCATATGGTTAAGTTCTTTAGACTAAAAAACTGTTACATATAAGCCTGGTCTTTGGCCTTGAGATGACCGACCTGGTTAGGATCTGGGCAGGTCTGAAATTTATAAAAAAAACAGAAACCAACAAGTTCTTTGCTAACACAATTTTTAAAAAGCTGGAACCAGAGGTTTTTTATTTTCAACGTTAAAGAAAACCAGAACTGGTGGTTCTTTAAAAATTCAAAGAACCGCCCAACTCTGGTACGAACACATGTGCTGATTAAGAACTGAGTTGTACAGATTAAACTTCAGATGATTTTAATAAGCCCTATGAATACAATCTGAGATCTACGCCTAATAGTTACGCTGTGTGCGGTAAATGTCTACAGGTCCCTAGTAAATTACTGGTGACGTCTTTGTTGACGACTTTGAGAAAGGACTGGATGTCTCCCGATTTGAGGCTTTTGTTTTCCGTTTGTTTTTGGTGTTCCAGGGAGGCTGAGAGGGAAGGGCTGTGCTGCGTATGATTGTTTGTGTGCTTGGTGGCCTTGTCCCTTTGTACCCTTTCTTGATTAAGACCTCCTTTTGCATGCGTCATAGTATTCATTACATAGTCCCTGATGATCTCTCCACCCCCAATCGTCCCCTCTCCCCCAAGTTTAGCTACAGTACACCTATATGTGTACTTGTGAAAATTTCTAGTTCCAGTCTCTAGGGCATGCTCAGGTGGACACCTACACCTTCTTAGTGTAGTATTTCATTGGGTCTCTAAAACCCTGGGGGATTCACATGAGCCCCCTTTATAACATTATTGATTTTCTTACTGGGGGAAGCGAAACCCTTAAACTTTACAACTTGGGGAATACCAACTAGGATCTTTGAAGTCTTCATTTCTTTTCTATTTGTCCCTTCTGAACTCATTGCAATTTGTGAGCCAACTCCAAGGGGATTCTTTTCACTTGCGCAATCAATCCTGGGGTGTGGGGTTTCAGCTAGTTTAGGTAGCAAAAGATTTTAGTGAAACTACTCATTGGCCAGAATTACCAAACCAGTTTGAAAAAGAACCCTGTGATCAGATATGTAAATACCAACTGGGTGAAAAAAGAGAAAGAGAACATCCCAGAGGCAAAAGGAGACAATTGCTGAAAAATGAATTCATAATTACCTACAAAAATATGCATGCAAACTCACTATGGAAGGCAATAAGCATCCACATGAGAGGAGATATTTTGGTGGTTATTGCAGCTGTTATTCCATGGCTGTTACTTCAAAAATCCCCCCCCTCCCCCGCCCCCCCCCCTCTCTCCCTCCCTCCCTCCCTCCCCAACCGCTTCTACATTAGCAAGAGCAAAGCACATCCTCAAATGTACAATGCTAGACCTAATTGTAACAGCTGAGAAGGAGAAAAAGAAAGCTAACAAAGACATGTGCTTATCCAGCGCTGTGCAATGTGAAGTTGCTTAGCATGTCTTTCTAAAGTTTCTCCCAAATACATTACACATATCTCCTTGTCATAGGAGAGTGTATCTTCTTGTTGGGTGCAAATAATTGGCATTAAATGCAATGGACTCTTAAAGTATGATCGAATATAGGGTCTAGGCATTGTACCATGAGTACAGTACTCTCCAACTTTCAACTGTTTGGGGGAAATTGAATTTGTGATCATTCCACAACACACCCCAGGATGGGGGAAAATCCCTCTAATCTTCAGATTAATTCTGTTTTAGGAAGACAGTTGATTAGCAGCGGTTGTGTTTTCTTGTGATGATACTTGTACTTTGCTCTCCTCCCCTCTTCAGCGGCCAACGAGATACAAATCCAGGGCTAGGTCATGATGAATTTGGTTCAGGAACCTAAGGTCTTGACTCATTACCTAGGTCACTCCTCTTTGGAAGTCTGATGTGGCATTTCCAGTTCCTTATCGAGTAATTATATTTCATTTTGAGTTTAAAACTAGAATTCAATTATGTAGGAAGACTAACAAAATACCTAGTTATTAAACTAGAACTTTATTCCAAACAATACCTTCTTTGGTAGATCTATTTCTTTTCAATCTTGGATATAAACAAGACATGGTCACAATGGGTAAGTAAGTTTACAATGCAGGGTAAAGCCTGCGCAGCCTTGGGCTTTAATAAAGCATAAAAATCTCTTCTGATTTTTTTCCTTGTTTTTCCCTTTGATACCCAGCAAGTATCATGGGAAAATTTTGAAAAAGTGTGGGGGACATTTCAAAAAATGTTATAGCCACCAAAGTGGGCATTTCTTTTTTCAATACACCCACCAAACTGTGGAGGGAAAAATACAGTGGGTGACATGCCCTCTAATCGCACTACAAAATCAAAGCAGGTCTTTGCATATAAGGTAAAGGCCCAAGGTGAGGGCATTCCTAAAATAAGGAGCCTAGGATGAGGCGAGAGCCAAGTCCAGCATCGACCACTCATGGGCTTTACCCATAGTAACTCACAAGGTGAAGGTTATCAATAGCCTAAACCTGTGCAGATCCCTCTGACTCTTATGGAGTAGGCATAAGGAGGGATATTCCTGAATAAAACGTACTCTCCAAATTCAGTAGGAAACTTCTCCAAGTGCTTTGGGTATGTTCTTATATTTTTATCACAATCTGTATTTCCGTGAAGGGTGGATTCACATCCAAGGTTGTGGATCTCACATGAGATTAGGGTTCACTCTGGCATGTTAGAGGCAGGCACATGTGTAAGTCGCTTTCTTTGAATCAAGTCCCTTCTCACCATCTTTCTAAGTTTTCTCTAAAGGATTTTGATTTTCTTGTCTAACCATGTTGTGAAGGTGCAAGGATGCTTGACACATGTTGGGACACATGTTGCTTTGATGATTATTATCCCTATACTTAAAGTGCTTGGACCTGAGCTAACAAGTTTGGCTGGATAGTTTAAATCTTGTTGTAACATAATGTAACCTAGACCAGTTTTCACATTGATAAAACGAATAATTCAAAAAATGAATTCATTTTTGAGTTTCAAAATTATATATTTTCCATCATCTACTATAATATTGTGATATGAGTAGTGAAATTATTCAGAGTGTAGCCTATGATAATTATGATGATTTTCAACATGTCAACTTCATATCTTCACAAATTGCATTTCACTATTTTGAGGATTATTTAATGACGAAACTGACCTTAAGGTAAGGTATGTTTCAAATTTGATTTTTGAGGACTGCCACAATGCCATCCCCTGTTATTCGAAAAAACACACACAAGAACAGAGATTACCAAAATCCTTTTTTCCTGGAAAATAAGGTGTGTTTTCTTTAAAGGTACATTCATACATGGATGAATTCAAGGGATAAAACCAGGTTTAAAAGTATGAAAAGAAAATGGGGATAAACTTTAACCTCTGTTGTATGGGGGATATTCAATTAAGGAAGGGTGGATCGCAAGGTGCTAGTCAAATGCTTAAACCCATTTGTTGATGCCTCATCCAAGGGGGAGGCACCTTCTAAGATTGAAAGGACCCCAATTGCAGAATCTATCAGGCTTTTCCCCACTATCTTATGAGGTGTGTAAAGCCCTGGGCCATGAGATTTACCAAGTGCTCATCTGAGGTAGAGCCAAGCACTGGCCCAAACTTTAGTAAAGCCTACGGCTGAGGGCTTTACTGAGCATAAAGCACCAGGCAAATTTCTTTATATTAAAAATCCCCATGATACCCTCTGATACAGGTACTAGGGGGAAAAACCAACCTGAGTGTTTCAAAAAACAAAATGCCTGCAGGATTGGACATTACATTTTTCAAAATGTCTGCCCTTTGCAAAGGAAAATTCCATGCAGTAAGGCACCCTCCAACTATACTACCAGATCCCGCCCAACACTTTATGCAGGAGAGAGTGAGCCAAATATGGCATGCTCAGGGAACACATGAGAGGCCTATTAGGGGAATGTGGCAGGATCCCTGGCCAAACAATTGGCATGGGGGGCCGATTTTATAAAAATTACAGAGTCTGAAAAGCTGTCGTAATGGACAGAGATTTCCCAGTCTATTGGGAGGGGGCATTAAATCCGTAAGATTCCCTCCTGACATTAGAGATCATCTTCCGCTTCTGGGTGGGCATGCAGCTCTTACACATTAAGTGTGAAAGGTCATTTTGCACAGTAAGGCCCTCAGATGGGGTCATTTCGAAAGTTCGATGCTACCCTCAGCTGCTGCCTTGGGAGAGCACCTAACAGGCCAATCCATGGGCCTTACGTACCACTATTAATCCAGGCCTGCCATGACCATGTAACTTAGGGTGCCCACATGTATTTTTCCTCCATGAGCAAGGTACCTATTCTAGCCCACAAGGTGCCATGAGCATATACAAAAAGATTTGGACATTTCCAGTAGAAACCAGAAACATGCACAGGAAACTAACAATTTTTTTGTAAGACTAAAATCCTGCAATGACCCGTAACGGTAATTGACGAACCCCGGAACACGCTGTAATAGGCAAGCATATTTGCTTCTCTCATTTTCTGCAGGATAATACTAATAAACAAGCATAGTCCAACGGTCTCAACTAGCAGCGGCAATCTGTGTGTCCGTGCCCTAGAGACAGTTTGTTCTGGTTGGAGAAAAAGAAAAACAATGCGCAGATTTTAAGTACAGCAAGTCACGCATTATATTCCGGAATGTTCACCAGCTGACACCGAACCGATGTGTAATGGAGTTTTAGGAACCGTTATGGAATTAGTTGTCGCATTGGTGGATGCTAAAATTTCCAATGGACAAACAAGTTGTACAATGAATTATAGGTGTTGTATCCGAGAGTCCGCTGCAGCCGAAAGGAAGATGGGGATTCCCTTCGCTGTCTGTCTTTGTGGCGGCTGCGCTTCGATTTCGCTGGAACGTGCTCGTCGTCGTCCTCTGCTGTTCTGTTAAACCTGACTACCTCTACTTTGCGATCGTCTATTTGATGATAGGGATTTTTGTTTGGGATCCTCTCCCGAGCGTCTTTTGAGCTTTCAAGAGTCTCAATCGGTCGAAAGTCGCTTAGGGATCGGTGGAACCCTGGTGTCAAAGCTGGGCAGCTTGTGAAGTCCAAGCAACGAGTCGCTGATCTTGCGATCTGCCATTTTATCTCCATATTCTTTCTTTTTACTGAAGTTACAGTGGTACTGTTCATTCGCTCTCATCTTCCAAAGTTCTTCCCTGACGTCCCAGTAGTGCCATCATCTGCATTTCATTTACAGTCTGTTTCTTTAAACAGTGTCTTGACAAGCTGCAGTCTGGTTTAGGAAAGAAGCGCTTTGCTGTAGCTTCTGGTAATTGAACGCCGGGAAGCTTCAAGACGTTGATCTCTTACGGTCCTTTCTGTTCCTGTCTTAAGATAGGGTTCTGCTGAGTGCCAGTCATTTCATCCTCAATCCCCAGATCAGTCATTTGCAAAGTCGAGCATCCTCTGCTGTCGTGACTCACAAGTTCTTGTGGTTCATGAGTGTGAGATCTCGATCTGCACTTCTTTTGCTACGCCTCTTATAACTAGAAGTCTCACATTCATGACCCAAGTCTTGAAAAATGTGGAGAAATTCAGTCTTGACCGAAGTTCACCATCTGGATTGCAATTGATAGATCTTTCTCCCTGAGTGTCTCCTGGTTTGCATTCTTCATCAGTTCTGTGACATCTTCGGTTTGCTTGTTCTGAAGTAGCTGCGTTGACGATATTTTCCTACTGTCATCGGACGCTGCAAGTGTCTATCGTCGGTCCAGAGGGTTATCTGCAATCGCCGTCAGTTTCAGAGTTGAAGGGCTGATCAGGATGGAACATCAACACCAGAACTCAGTACACGGAATGTTACTTGGCGCGCCGTTGTTTGAAGATAACGCTCTCATTGCACTCGGCACACACTATCAGCAGATAATGAACCCAGCTGGCCCGGCTCCCATGTCATGGTCTACAACGGACCCCACTGTCCTTTTGAGTGACCATTCATGGAGATATCGCGCAGCACCTAGAGCCCCAGTTTTCAGCAGCGACATGACCAATAATTTGTTACATCAAGGCACACAGGTTGTTGATGGTTACAACCCCCTGCAAAGTTCCAGTGACCTTGCAGATCCATTTTCCGATCCAATATGTGAGCTCTCCCACTGGCTGCAATTCTACTCTCTCGCTAATCAAGACCAACACAATGCTCATCCCTGCACTCCGCCGTTCTTGCCACAGGCGATGTCAGCACAGCCGACGACATGCTTGCAAGAAGCCAAATCGTCTGGTAGTGGTAACATGGCCAGAGAGAACTGGAGAGTCGAGCCTGATATGCCTCCGCTGGCAGATTGCGCTCCGGAGGTATACAAGGCCAATCCTGACTTTTCTCCAGAGGAGTCGTCGTCGGTTGTCTCGGACGGAGGCGTTTTACGCGACTACAATGTACATTCGCACAGGCTTGACGGTATGCAGCACGAGAATTTGATTCCGTTACCGGATTCTTGGATTGTGCACAATCAAGCAGAAGGGGACGACGCAACATTGCAGTTTGGAGGGCATACAGTGTTGAAGCAGTTGAATCCCTTCGATATGCTTCCATGGTCGAAAACTAGCGCCGTCCCTCCCTTCAGAAGTAACAGGAGCTTCTCCTCCTTGAATGATCGAGAGAGGGCCTTCTGGCCTGCTCTAGATGATCCATTGCAATTTCTCCTCACTACGGATATGACCCGACGCGTAGAGTTTCCGCTCAATCATGTGTCATCAGCAGAGCTGGCGTACAAGGAGGTTCCAGGCCGTCCTCTGGCTTGGCAAGGCATGAGCGGGGCCTACGATCCGGTTGAACCTGCTAAGAGGCCTGGAAAACTTGCTGCAGATCAGGGAAAATCAAACTCTAAGATGACAGTGACTTCAGTTGAACCTCAAAGTGTGGCTGCTCGACACAGGAGGAAGAAAATCAGCGAACGCATCAGGGTTTTAGAGAAGCTCATTCCCGGAGGTAACAAGATGGACACTGCTACAATGTTGGATGAGGCAATTGAGTACGTCAAGTTCCTTCAATTGCAGGTTCAACTCCTTGAGGCCCTAGGGGATATGGCGGAATCTACTCGGCCCGTATCATTGACACCGTCCCCCGCGTTGGCCAAGGGCATCAAGAGAAAAGCGCCCAACGCAGGAGGCGATGTCGATCAATCCTGCAGTGCAGCGTTGCCGGTGATATCAGTTGCAACAAGTCCTCTTATTCTGTCGGAAGTAATTCAGCAGCAGCTCTTTAGGAAGAAACTCTGTCTTGTCTCTGTTCGCCAGTGTCCTCCTCGCTCTGTTCCATCTTCTCGAGACGTGTTCGCAGAGTTTTGTCACGGCTTGAGTATCTAAATTTGAATCGTTCTCATAAGATTGTTCGATCGGTATAGGCGCCAGCGCTTCGTATCGAAGAGGCATATTTTTGCAAGCATGATATAGCTCTCTTAGAAGTTAGGATCCAATCAACTGTCCGTTACTCGTTCACAGTTGAGAAACGTGAGTTTTCTGCACATTTTTCCGATTTCGTCGTGCATTGCAGGAAGAGACTTATGGTTTTAGGTAGCGTTTTTTGGCATGATCCGTCACTTCAATTCTTGTAGCTCAAAGTTTAGCGATAGGACACGCAAGTATTTTGGACCGACCTTGAATTAAGAATATTCTATGTTAACGGAAAGCTTGCCTTCTTTCTCCACATCTGTCTGTTCAAACACAATTAGCGTCCTTGAGAGAAAACCTTAGCCTGAGATCTATTGATGTGGAAAGGATCCATCATACTCGACGATTACGATATTTTGCAGGCAGGCGATATCCACAGGCTCAAGCTCAACAATAGCGAACCTAGTGCACCATGCAACACTTGCGACAATATTCTTATGAGCTCTCAATTACTTACCTGCAATTGATTTCCAATTTGTCCTGTTTCCCAAATGCTCATGCGGTGTTATTAATGAACTCTAAGCTGTCGCAGGAAGTCTGTGTTAAGGATGCAAAAGGATTATGAACGCATGATGTATTTCGCCAGGCATGAAGATCCAACCGCAAGACACCAGTTGTCTAATGATAATCCATATTTTCAATGGAAATGGATGCGCTGGTGCACTGGAGTCCTGTCTGCTCTGATCATTTACCATACCCGATCAAGTATTGTTCCGGAAACCCTCTCTTCTAAGCCTTGGTATGTGATCAAATTAACTGGTGCTTGTTTGTGACATGAGAAGACAGAGAGAAGATGTCCACCGAGAGTGTCAGGTTAGCTTGACCCTGGAGGCAGTGATTAGGTGAAGGTACATCCTCGCAGCTATGATTTTTCTTTTGACAATTGCTCTTTTTTAGGATCATACGGAGTCACACTCTCTGCTGTAATGAGTTCAGAATAAGTTTAGGAGAAATACCATTGTTGTTTCAAGCGCAGAGTGTTCACAAGGGGGTTTACAGGCATGCAGCAGCATGCAGAATATTCGTGGTGAAGACTTTAAAACATTTGTGCGCTTTGTTTATTGGACGTCAAATTACTTTTATAAGTACTGTCCGGAAGATGAAACGGCCAATTTTGAAGTTCTAGGGTTCTGCCCCGGTGGCAGTTTCAGTTGTCTTCCTTAATCGGACAGGTGCCGATGTGAAAATATGTCCCTAACTCCAAGTATATTAACATTCTGGTTGCAAGCAACTCTTCATTCTTTCGACATTTGCAAATCTCCGTGGTGAATATAGAGTTTCCATAGCAGTGTTACTTTCTGGGCGAAGACAAAAAAAAAAATTGCCGTTTGCAGCCCAATGCGTGATGAGTTCCCAAACATTTCAGAAAAAAGCTACTGAATTATAACTGGGCTCTACATATGCCGAAGTTTAGATTTCTGGCACGGTTGCAAAATTTTGTAGCTCAGGATATAAGCTGCTGCATCTTCGTGATTTTCGAGTTTTCATGGATTTCTTAACCCCTTCAGACCCTAGAAGACGTAAATCTTTCCATCCCGCTCATATTTTCCATATCATCATCGGGCTGCTGCACTTGGGATGTTGAGCTTTTCTTGTTCATTTTATGTCCCCTGCAGTACGAGTACACCTGATGTATACATCATATTGTCATCTGATGATGACACCAAACACGCTGCATCCCAGCAGACAAAATTTCCATTTTACTCTGTATATCGGGATTCTGAAGTGTAAGTGCCTGGGAAATTGTTACTTAGAAGAAGATGAATGAATCATGATCCAACAAACTTTACTGTTACTGGTGATCACAGTACCCCTCATAATTTATCCAAGTGTGTACCTTGGTTGTTTGTTACGAGGCCCCATGTTATCCAGTCTTTTGATAGCACCTGCAGCAAACATAGTGGGAGCTATATATATATATATGCTTCATTAGCTCAGATGAGAGATGTTACTTGAAAGGTGTGTCCTTTGACTCTCGGCAACAGTGAAACTATGCTTTCTTACCTCAGATGTTACCTGAAAAATAGTTACCTCAATCACTTTTATCATTCTTGGTAACTTCCGCCACCCTCTAAGGCCTTCAAGGAGATGCGGTGTGGCTCATGAAAGTCTGTTCACCTATACAGTGTACACATATTAAATAAATTTACCTATACTCCACCACCTTTGAACCTCTAAGTAGTAACCAGTAACGACCCTCACTTGTAGGAGGTCAAAGCTGTTTTAATAATGTATACAAATGTGCACAGGGCCTGCTGTTGCAATCCACAAATAGCAAATCATTATGTATTTACATCACATAATTATTGCATTTCTTTTGTGTAGGGTAATGACCAAATGTGGCCTGGGCATTACCAAAATAAGGGGCCTAGGACAAGCATCTGACCCCACATTTCCACAATTTGAGAGTGTCCCCCACCCCTGGTAAACATATAGTTGAGCAGGAGGTGAACATCATCATGAACAGAAACATATGTAGATCACAAGGCATGGGGGTGTAGGTTCTTATGCCTACTTATAGGAATAAGATCTCTCCTTCTATAGGAGGGATATTCATGGATAATGAGCCCTTCAAATACGAGAGGAAATTTCGTGGAGTACTTTAGCAATAGTTCAAACTTATATGGTGCAGCCCCAAACTGTCATCCAAAGTCATCTTCAAAGTTTGATATTGTACCAATGACCAAACATAGGTTCATTGTTGAATCATGGATGTGGTTAATCACTAAAGTTTGAATTAGTATGTACATTGCACTTTATTGGCTTGATTTTAAAATATGTGGAGTTGCCCTAACATTACATATATGCCCATAGTAGTTAATACAGTCAGTAAAAGAGCACTGTTGTAAATTTTTCCCTTGGTCTGCCCTTTGCCTTGTTTCTTTTCCACCTTGTCATGTTTTACACCCATAACCTCCCATGTTATGAGTACAAAGGGGCCCATAACAAGTCAGGTAGCATGTGTCAAAGGTCTTGTAGCATGTTACACACCCATAGCACCTAGCACCCCAAACATGTCCAAAACAAGCCAAGAAATGCCAAGATGAAAAACAAGGGGGCAAAGGGCAGACTGGGGGAAAAAGAATTGCAGGAGTACTCTTGTACTGACTGCATTAACAACTATGGGCATATGTAATTTTAGGGGTGGGTTTGCACTTTATGACCAGAGTTTAAAATATGTGAACTCAAAATTTGGGGATTAAATGAAATAGGTTTTGTGAACTATATGACTCTCACAAAATCTCACGTTAAAGTATTATGCAGTGTGTGTGGTATTCTGCTCCATTATACTGTACCTGTACATGAACACAATTGATTGTTAGCTTCAAGTGTTTATGCAAACTGCATTTGTTTACGCCCATTGGCAAATTTCAATGTATGTGCTTAGCCACTGTTGGCAGGTCCTTAGTTTTTTGATATGTGGTGGAGCAGTTTCTTCAATTTCAGTTTTTTTAATTACCACATTTTAAATACCCAGCTTTTGATAAATTAGAAATGAACCTGCCTGGTATCAATTTGGGTCTCTAAACAATACCAGTTTCTCCAGGTAGTATTTGCAATATCCACCTACTATGCATAAGGGGTAATTTTTAATATAACCACCTGAGATTCACCAGCAAGCATTAAACAAGCGCAACAAGTTAAATGTGGCACCAGGTTCAATGCATTTGTATGTACAATGCCCAACAATACAAAAAAAATTTGAATTTGTTTTACTATACTCGCATAATGAACAATGTTATAAGTATCTTTCTTACAAATAGTTTCAAAGAAAAAAACATATGATGTATTGGTTAGAATCCTCCTTTCAATTGAAAGGTCTAAGGTTCAATCCTTTTCTCGATTATTTTTTTTGACAAACAAAATGGATGAAAAAATTTATATAACATTTAACATTTTTTTTAATTAATTGCCCTTAAAAAGTAACTTCCTTGAGCAAAAGAAGATTAAGTGCCAATCCGAAACAAGTTCCCATGGAGTAAGAAAAGTTCCCTAGTGAAAAGCACAACTTCCTCGAGGAGCAATGAATTTTCCTTGGGGAAGGGTTCAAGTTCCTCAGGGTAAAAGGCACCTTCCTTGGAGGAACAATGTACTTTCCCTAGGAAAATGTCTAAATTCCTTGGGGAAATATATGTTTTAAATATTTTTGCAATTGCAGTCATCTCATTTTTGTTTTTACATAATCTTGCAACCTATCATTGGAAAGGTCTATAAAAGAATTACAACTTTGTAGTTGAAAACATTTTAATCAAAACTCATAAGCAAAAGTTAAGATTAAACAAGATTTCAAACACATTAGTTCCCTAGGGCAACTAAAGTTCCTCCTCAAGGGACATGATTATTCCCAAGGGAAAAAAAAGGTTTAAGTTGCTCCCCGAAGTAACTTAAATTCCTTCTCTCTGGGGACATGATTGTTCCCTAGGGAAAAACTAACTTCCCCAAAGGAAAGGCCCAAGTTCCTCAAAGCAACATATGTTCCAAAATTTTTAACAATCATAATCATTTCATATTTGTTTTTATATAGATTTGTGACCTATCATTGGAAAGGTTTTAAAGAGATATACAACTTTGTAATTGAAAGCATTTTAATCAACACTCAAATGCAAAATTTATGATCATACAAAATTTCAAACATATTTGCTCCCAAAAGGAACATGGTTGCTCCCCAAGGGAACATGATTTAGCTTTCCTCAAAACCTTTCCAATGACAAGTCACAGGCTTATATAAAAATAAATATGAGATGATTGGAATTGCTAAAAATTTCAAAACATATGTTTCCCTAGGGAACTTGGGACTTTCCCTAGGGGAAATTCATTGCTCCCCAAAGCAACTTAAACTCCTTCTCCCTAAGAACATGATTGTTCCCCAAGGAAAAACCAACTTCCCTTGAGGAACATATGTTTTGAAATTTCTAGCAATCCTAGTCATCTCATATTTGTTTTTGTATAAGGTTGTGACCTATCATGACGCACCCCCAAGTTCCTTGATAGACTCAATTGCAAATCCAAGATAAAAACAACAAAAGGATAAGGAATTGGGGTACACTCCTTGGCTCATAGTACTTCGAGGGTAGAGGGGTGTGCTGGAGCTCCCAGATGGGGACTAAGACAAGTGACAAGTGGGTCAACTATTCACACGGACCTACACAAACCAAACAACAAGTTGGTTAATGCATAATTAGGGCACTTTTGGTGCATGGGCAAATATAGACTCACAAGATTCACCACGACCCGAACTTGGAGGAAGCCACCACCTTCCCCCTTATAGTATTATTTGTGCCTAACCACGGGGCCTACACCCAAATGTCATTTTGTCCCAAGACTCCCAAGTTGGGAGTCCCAAAATTTCCCAAAATTGGGACTCCCGCAACTTTGAAAACCCATAATTTCTTGTGCAAACCTCCGATTTAGGTGCAATCTAAAGCAAAGTTGTAGCCCTTGTCGAGAGCTTTTCAATGGTATGTGGTAAGCCACCTACACATAAGTATATTAAGGTGATTCTTGATTTTTAATGTTCGGGATTCAAATTGGCAATTTGACTACTAGCCCTTCTTTTGACCATAACTTATGTTTTAAGTAGGAAAATGGGTCATGCAAACACATTATAAAAATCTACATTCCAAGAGTTTTTCAATGGTATAAGGAATTCTTCAATCCAATGAATTTTGACTCTTGCAATTGCCCTCTAAAAATTCGGGAGTCCATCGGGACTCCAACTCCCAAAGTGGGAGCTCACTTGGGAGTGTGGGGGTTCATTCCCTCACACTTTCCTACACTCTTAAGAGCATGAAATGTGACTCCCGAGCTTCACTCTTGGCCCACACCTTTCCAAGCCCTTGCTTTGGTCGTGAGCCCAAAGTTAAGGTTGCAACATATCATTGGAAAGGTCCTGAAGAGAGCTACAACTTTATAATTGAAAGCATTTTAATCAGAACTTAAATGCAAAAGTTATGATCACACAAAGTTTTGGACACATTTGCTCCCCGCAGGAACATGGTTCAAGTTGCTCCCTAAGCATAACCATGTGTTTGGGGAAGCAATTCCCCTAAGGAAGAACCTAAACCATGTTCCCATGTAGCAACCTAAATTGTGTTTCTAGGGAGCAAAAATGTTCAAAACTTTGTATGATCATAACTTTTACATCTAAGTTTTGATTAAAATGCTTTCAACTACAAAATTGTAGCTCTCCTTAAAACTTTTCCAATGATAGGTCACAAGCCTATATAAAAACAAATATGAGATGACTATGATTGTTAAAAATTTAAGAATATATGTTCCCCCAAGGAACTTGGGCCTTTCCCTAGGGGAAGTTAGCTTTTGCCCATGGGACAATCATGTCCCTAAGCAGGAGTTTGAATTACCCTGAGGAGCAATTTAAACCATTTTTCCCCAAAGAACATGGTTGCTCCTTGAGGTAACTTAAACCTTGCTTCCTTTGGGAACATGGTTGTTCCCCCAGAGCAATTTAAACCCCTTTTTATTTCGGGAATATTTTTTCATCCATTTCATTCGTGAATGAAAAAATAATTCAAGAAAAGGTTCGAACCCAAGACCTTTGGGTTGTAAAGGGGATTCTAACCACTACATTTGTATTTTTTTTTGAAAATAATATTAAAAAATATATTTAAACCATTTTTCATTGTGCGGGTATAGTAAAAAGAATTTTTTTCCTACTAAGTAGGATACTATATTATATTATAATTTTGTCAAACCTGGTGCCACATTTAATTCATTGTGCATGTTTAATGCTAACACCACTTATTATGTAAAAAGGTTGATCTTTCCACAACCTCTAAAAACTACTTAGTATGATGTAAAGTTTAGCTTTAGGGTTTAGGGATTTTCTTTTGGGGTGGGCTCTAATTTAGGGTGACAAAAGAAGTTTCAAGTTTGGAAATAACCTACCTACCTCACTTGCAAGTCTTCACACCCAAGTATAAATCTAAGTATTAGTTTTTTCCAAAGTCATACTAAGCCAACAAAGTCTTGATGAGTATTTGCAAAGTTAATACTATGAAGGTAGGTTATCAACAAGAGGTTATCAAAATTCATTTTAAGCAAGTTGGTTTTGAATACCCAACAAATTAAATGGGTCAAAAATCAATATCCCATCAATATTGGTGCCTACCATTGTGTATAACACAATATATATGTATATGCAAATGTTGAGTCATGTTATTGGAAACATGGTATGCTGACTCATGTGCTATATACAGTGATTTTTATTGTTATTTAATAAATAAATTTGATAATAGCTCAGGAAAAGGTGTATTTGCATGGTATAAAATGTGTTCTTTCAACAAAAGAAATTGCAACTTGTTCAGAAGCAAAATTTTGAAATAAAAACACTAGGGACAAATATTGAAAATCTATCCTTTGAGTTTGTAGTACTGTTGTGCAAGTATATCTTTTACCCAGATATATCTGCTGAGTACGGATAGGTATATTATCTATCCTAATTTATCTTTTCAAATCAATATATTATAACAGAGCACATATACAAAGGTATATTAGATTTTTAAATAATATTTTATTCTTAACCATGGATAAAATATATCCATACTCACATAATTAGATATGTTTTGGAGTTTGTGCAAAAACAATTAGGGTAAATATGTCTTAAACAATAAATTTTGTTAGTTCCATTAATTAAATAGGGTGCCTCCCAAGTTTTTTTTTTCTTTTTTTTGGCAATTAACCAATTAGATTGGCTCATCACAAGAAAAAACCAAAAACAATTGAAGCTTTGGCCCAACTATACATATAGGTAAAAAGGTAAAAACTCTAGGCAAACCATATGGGATCAAATTGAAGTTTGTAAACCTGTGGTAAAAATGCACATGCTAAGAATGTTAAGTATGTGGTAATGATATATTTCAAATGGAAGACCCCTTCTATTTTGGGGGGTCATAACTTCCACATTGCGTTGTGAAATTAAATGATTTGAAATCCTATTAAAACATCAATATGAGTTATAAATTATCTTTAGTCACCAACTAGGCATCATTCATGACATTGTTGTCTTTTGATAATTTAATATTCACCCGCAAGCATGTTTATCCTAATCAAAGATGAATCAAACACTTTGATTCTTGCATTTGACATTGTATTTGACCTTTGAAAAAAAAAAATTAATTTCAAATTGTGAACATTTCCCTCCATCTTTTTAATTAATTAATTAATTAAAATACACACCCATTTTTACTCCAAAAAAGGGTGTATAATATGGGGGTACCCAGATCCTACCCATCTACCAAAAATATTAATTTTTATATAACTAGACCCTAACTTGATGGAATTTTTTAATGTTAATATAGCTTTACCTAAGGATAAATAATTTGAATATATATACCCACCCAACATTGGTTTGTAGTTTATACCCACAACTAGTTACTCATTGGCAAACTACAATTGTTTGGCCATCAAGAAAATCCAAACATACCCCAAATATCTATAAATATGACCAGATGTTTTAATATGTATCATAGCATTCCAAGAATACAACATGTTTGTTATGTGGTAGAGGGTTTATAAGGCTTTTACATATTGGTGGTTGAAATAATGCACGAGTCCACATATGTAGTTCATATACCCCTTGCATAAGTTATAATCCTAAATAACATATAGGCTCTTTTGCAAGATTTCATCATTGTAGTTAGTTTCAACAAAAAATAGATCTTTTACCATCCATCTTTGAACAAGTCCATTGATGTACATTTTTTCACATTCTATCTTGTCACTTATGGATATGAAATGATAATCAACTATGATTTGATCCATTATAATGAGGGTTAACAAACAAACTAGTATTGGAAGCCATTTTTTAACATTTGTTACTTGTGACAAATAAATATTTAAAGTATAATCCTTCAAAGTTCACATTGTTGGATTGCCAAACTTTTTCAAAATGATTTTTTGAATGCTTAAAGGAAATGTTTTAAATTGATCAACAAAACAATTTCAAGTATTGTGATCTTGTTTATTTCTTGGAGTCATAAGAAAGTTCTCAAATACCCAACCAAACCTAAAATGTTCCCTTAAGAATTATTTTTCATTTCAAATGAAATGGTCACAAATTCCCAAGGGGCTATATGACACAGCCTCAACAATTCCCCAATTTTAACCATTTCAATATTTTTTTAAATTATATTTGTCTAAATTGTTTTGCAATAAATTATTCCAATGCAAAAACAATTGAGTAAAAACACACACTAATTCTACACCTATGTCTATTAAATCTTTCATTATATTAGTTCCTAATTTTTTCAACTCAAATGGCTTTGAGATAATTGAATTTTTTATTCTAAAATCTCATATATTATAAATCACTACATAACAAAAACCCAACCATGACACATCAATTTCAACTTGGGTGCAAATGCATTCAAAGGAACCAATGAGATTACTTTATAAAAGGATTGTGAGTTCATTTTTTAATTTTTCACTTTTCCATATGAAGGAATTTTTCAATGAAATATTTTGCAACTAGTTATTAAAAATCCATATATTTGCCCCAATATATTGTGCATGTATTTATTGTTAAATAAATGTGAATTTCTTGAAATGTGCAAATTTTGCTAGATTTTTTGTTTGGTTTTGGAATTTATCATAATTTCGAATCATATCAAAATATGTTAAATATTTTAAATTTTAGTTTCTTATATCATAGGTTACAACTTGTTTTATATCTCATGTACACTGCATCCATAATTCACATGTGGTAGAAAACTCTTGAGATTTTGAAATTTTGAAATATTTTGAATTTTAAAAATTTTCAAATTCCATAACTTTTAAATTGTGAATGATTTTTTAATGTAAGTAGTAGGTTATTATCATCTTTTTTTTTAATCATCAAATTTTTTAATTAAAATAATCCTTTGCAAACTTAATTACTTCTAACACAACAATTGTTCAAGTTCAAGAGTCATGTACTAAAACCAAAACCCAAAATTAAATTCAATGAATTTTTAATTTGAATTGTTCAACACAAGCTTGTTAATCATTTTACACAACTTGCAATAATTAACATAACTTTTAAATTTCAGAAAATATATATAATTTGCATCATTATCCAACATGGTTTTTGGCTTTTTAAAGTGTATTTGGGTGCAATAACAGTCAAATGAGCCAAAAACCATGTCGGACAACCAAAAAACTATCAATTTTGTCACACACATTTATGTAATGCCACTTTAATGTCATGTTCATCAAGGAATTTTGTGCTAAATGATTTATATGAGTGTTCAAAAAACAATTAATCATTTCATTTAAAATTTTGAATTTTGGTTTTTGTAAAATAACTTTTGAACTTTAAGATCAAGAAGTCAATTCTATAAAGCACTAGGTTAAGGACTCTTTTAATTAAATTTTTTTTGATGAGAAACAAATTGAAATGATGATAACCGACCATTCACATTCGATATAGTAATGTTCGATGATCAACATAGAAGATAAAACTATTTCCAAGTAATTAATGTGAAATTTTTTTGATTACATAGATCATAGTTAAAGCCTCCTTCTCAATTCTAGTGTAATTATTTTCCACACTAGTCATTAATCAACTAGCATAATATATTAGGTGGCCAATAATGTTGTTTAGACGTTGTCCCAACATGACTCCAGGGTGGAATTTCCAAACTAAAACAGGTAAACATGCCATGGATGATTTCATCCATTCCAAGGCCTTAATGCATGCTTCCAAGTTCCATCCAATTAAATATTTCATCCTTCTTGAGTAGTTTACACATTGGCAGGTTGCTTTGGTGGCAAAATCTTTGAAATATCTTTGTAAAATCCAGTGGCTCTTAAAAACCACTTAAAATCTATTACAAATTTACTTGGTGTGGGCATGTTGGTAATGGCAATGATCTTTCTTGGATCTACAAGTAGTGCTTTGTGGCATACTACGTGTTCCAATAGCACCTCATAATTAACACAAAATGCACACTTTTCTAGATTGAGCATTATGCCATTGATACAACATTCATGTAAACATTTTTGTAATTGTGTCAAATGATCTTCTTTTTCACCAAATAATTGTCAAAGAAAACTTGCATGAATTCATTTAGGTACTTGCTGAAGATCTTGGTGACTACCTTTTGAAAAGTTGCTAAAGCATTACATAAGCCCAAAGGCATTACATTAAACATATGTTCCCCATTTTGATATAAAATCAATCTTTTCCTTATTTTCTTCTATCATTTTTACTTGGTTATAACCATTACACCCATCCATGAATGAATACATATCATGGCTAGCCATAATATCCAATATTGAATCAAGAAATAGCAACGAAAATGGATCTTTTTTGGTTTAAACATTCAACTTCCAATATCCACACATATTTTCTGCTTGCCATTTTTTTTTCGGCACAATGACCAATGGTGAAATCCATTGTGTACTTTCTATTGGATAGATGAATCTTATGTCCAATAATTTATCCAAATCTTCCCTTGCTTTGAGAGCATAGTTAAGATGCATTTTGTATTGTTTTTGTTTAATTGGTCTAACAATAGCCATCAATTCAATCATATGTTCACAAATTTGCCTTGGAATTTTTTTTAACTCCTTGTAGTTCCAAGCAAAAACATCCATATAATTTTGTAACAATATCTCAATTGCCTTAACAAATTTGGATGGTAAAGTGACATTAATGAGTACAATCTTCGAATTTTCCTTATTGCCCAAATTGAGTTTAGTTAATTGTTCCTCTTCCATCAAAGCACATTTAACTATTAGTTTGTTTTTAATGGTAATATCCACTACCTCATCAAAAATCAATGCTTCTGGACTAGTTCATGTTGGTAAAAATGCTCCGAAAAGTTCATATTTTCATCAAGTTGTAACATATTAAAAAAGACATCTAGTAAAATTGAAAGTTTGTGTAGGATTACTTCCTTTATTGACCATAATTTTACGAGTACTTCATATAATTTTTTTTATCTCCATCAAAAAATCCCTCCTCCCAATCATATTTTTTATCTAGATGTTTGGGTTGTTGTGATGGATCTAGATTAATCCATTTAATGGTATTGAGTGTTACAACCATACCTTATCCTCCAATTTAATAATAAAGGTACTATTTTCCCAATCATGGTGAGCTTTGGCTTGTTTAAATCATGGTCTTCCTAATAACATGGAATACACTTTTGTCCACCCTCCATGTTTAGTATAGTCACAAAAATCTTGTACGAACATCTTGCTAAATCCACCTTCAAGTTTTGAATTGGTCTAGTAGGCTACAGCTCACATTGGTCAACCATATGGACCACATGTTAAAGGAGCTACAACTCAAGCCCGGTTTCTTTTGTAATCTTTCTAAAATGATGTAGATCAATTCCAAATTCCCTATCTAATAGTACATCTTTCACTCCTAATTTTCCAATTTTTACTTGAACAACTAACATTATTTCATCAAAATCTTTACTTTGGCTTTAGTGGCAGTACATGCATCGACAATTCCTCCTTCCTTAATTTTGGCCAAAATATCCCCTAAGATCTTCCTCAATGGTGGACAAATAACAATTTTCCCAATTTCACCTTAATCTTCAAATCCATAATAACCTCGATTAATTCTAGCTCCAAGTTTTTGATATGTTTAATGATCTACATGTTGTCATTAATAGGCTTGTCTTGTGAATATTCGGCTTGTTCGTCTTTTCCAACCAACTTGATTGTTCTTGTACAGATTTCCCTGTTAGTTAGTTTGGAATGGTTTTCAATATAGTTTTATAATCCAATAATTTGGGTCCAATTTTACTTCCTTTTTTTGTTGTGCTCCTTTATTGATTAATGCTACTAGTTGTTGTTGCACCATCACTTAGCAATTTTACTAGGATGTGTTCAAGTTCCTAAATTTTTTGTAGATCTTCTAATACATCTCAATGTACAGCTTTCTCTCTATCCCACTTAAGTCTTTGTCCTCAAGTTGGGTTAACATCCTTTTCTTTTGGAATTTCTTGAAGCCACCAAGCTCTTCTACTTCTAATTGTTACATAAAGATACACTAATGGCTATTGCTAGTCAACCATCACAACATTTACCCCCACCCTAGGCTTCACCCTCACAATTTCCTTTTTGCATATATGTTTCCAAATAGGACAATCCTAATTCCTTAGGTGTCCTTCCTTCCAATAGCAAAAACATTTTCGGTTGTTATTTATTTGGAATTTTACATTTCAATTATGGCCTTGTTGATTATAACCATTGCCACATCCATTATTATTCTACCACCTTTGACCCCCATGGTTTCTCCAACCATGTCCTCCATCATTCTGCCACCTATGGCCTCTTGATCTCTAATGGTATTGCCGAAACTAACACACCATTCTTGGTTGTTGGGTCTTTAATAACCTCATTGTCGAAGTTGCACTTTTTCTTTCATTTCAACCTACATTGCATTCACATGCACTTCCTATCGTGGGCAACATCCTTCTCAATTCTTTTAGTGCATTGATCTGTGTCATGATCAACACTTTTGCAAATTCAATAAAACTTTTGTAATAACTTGCACTGTTTAATATAGTGCCCTTCATTGTAGCAATTCTAACAATATATCCTTCATTGATAAGTATTTGTAGGGATCCTTTCTTCCTTTCATCTTAACCTTCTATGGTCATTGTCATTTAATTCTTTTATAGACTCTTTACTATTTGACTCTTTTTTATTCTTATTTAAAAATCTTCTAGCTGAAGGAAGTTCCTACTCCATTATCTTCACTAAATTAACTACTTCAATAATGGTTGCTCTCAACATACCCAAGATTGCCATTTTCAATTTTAAATGCAAACCTTTTCTAAATGTCTCTCATAAATATACATCATCTAGTGGTTGAGGCAACACCACACACAACCATAAAAACCTATCATAATAGTCTTCTAATAATTCATGTTTCTTTTACTTGATGTTTCATAAGGATATGATCACTTGGCCTTCATTCCTTACCATGCTAAATCATTCTACAAAAGCTTGTTGTGTAGTACCCCATCTTGCCACAAGATTTGTTGTCTCATATCTTATAAATCAATTTACATCTCATCTCCTCAAGGTATTAGGAAAATGCTACAACTTATGAACATGTGTATTCTCACCATTAGTTATACATATTTGTGTTAGTCGTCATATGTGTGTCACAAGATCATCTTCATCATGATATTTAAGTAAAGGTACCCCTAAAACATTATGGGCTAATGTGGTCATTATTGGTGGAGCTTGGAATACCCCCTAAGTTGTTGTAAATCCAAATTGTTGTGGTATTAGTTGTGCAGATGGTAAAAATGTTGCAAAAGTTACTATTTTCAATGCCAATGTTCATAATGGGTTATTAATTTCAAGAGATCCCACTAATGCAACACCTTTTTCCTAATTGTTTTCAATAGATGCTTCCAATTCAAGCAAACCCAATCTTATGGTGTTTAATTTATTGCTATTTAACCAAGTATCCCAATTAAATGACCATCCATAATTAGGTGAAGGACTCATTTTAATGATCTCTGAAGGGTGAAAAAGGATTTGTTGCTTCACCTCCTACTAAACTCGTTTTTTCATCATTAGGTGATCTATCTTGTCTTTCAATGGTATTTATAGTGGCATGTGCAACTGTTACATTTAATCCCTCTACCACTAATATTTATCATTCATATCCAGCTATTAAGCCAAAAAAGTTCACCTTTTTCCAACATTCCCAAAGGTTTGGATTCTTTGTCTTATATAAAAGTTTTCTAATTGTTTTTCTTTAAGCTCTTCTCACATCTTGTAATTTAATTTTTTTTGCCTTTCCTTTGTTCTTGTCTAACATGAACATTGAGTCAAGTAGTCCTCCACCCCACATTCTTTTTTGTTTTGATATTTTACTGGTAGAAAGATAAAAGATAAGGGCTCTTTAACAAGATCCTAAAAAGGTTGATATTCTTGGTTGCCTCAACGCTTCATCACATAATTGCCATAAAGATATAGTTGCATCCATAACATCTCACAAGGTATTCATTTTTAATCAAAGCATTGATATTTGGTTGTATGAATTCCTCACCATCTTACACAATGATTACTCAATTATGAATGGTAATCACATGTCCAAGTGGTATCAAAATCAACAAACACACAAACATAGGTAACCAATGTCAATACTTGGTTAGTTTTGTTGAACTAATAATCAATGTTTTGTGTTTAACATTGCACACCTTGGTGTCACCATGTAATTTGTTCAAAGTTAACTTTTGAATGTTCTCACTACTTAAGTTGTGCTTTGAACCTATTAACAAACTCATACCAATTTGGTTTTTTTGGTATAATTTTTAGGGTATATAGATAATTGATGAACATCCACTTGTAATGATCATTTACTCTCAATAATCCTTTTGCTTTCTTTCTTGTGATAATTCCCTTTAGCCATTTATCTTTTCTAGAAATTCAAGTCATTATTCATTTCTCCTCAAGTCTACACTCAATGCAAATGGTCATCATATTGAATATTCAACATGATGGCTTTTGCAGTCTCTTGTTCTTGCTAAATAAATAAGTTGGGATGGGTGAAAACACATTACAATGGCTAAAAAATGTCGTCACAAATATTGTTTTTAGAAACTATGCAACTTTCAACTTCCACCAAGCCAATATTAAAAGAGTTTTTCATAAATTATATTAAAAATAAGGTAGTTCAATTGGGTGAAAACACAATTAAAAGGGTCAGGTAAAAGTCCTTTTCCAAGGACTACACATGACATGCATCGTTTTTGTGTTGATTTATAATTTATAATTTTATATTTTGAGTACCCCTTTTAACACTACATTTTATATATAAATGAATTTTAACTACAAATTGATTTTATATCACGTATATTATGCATTCATGCCTTTTATCACATAAACATGAACAACTGTTGTTAAAGGCACATTTTTAAAATCCATAATTTTCAAAGTCAAAAGGGCTTTTGAACCAAATGTGCTCAAATTGGTTATAAAGATATTTTTCATCAATTCAAGTCCTTTTGTCTTTCTAATCATCAATGTTAAAATCCTCTCCAATTTTCAAAAGAAATGGTGCACATTTGGTAGAAAAGAAGACATTTGAAAAAAACAAAGATTGTCCACTTTTGAGGTTTGAATGCTTTGAACATGCAAAAACCTTTTTTATTTGTGTCAAACTTTGAACATGTAAAATTTTTAATCAATGGGAAATAATCCCAATAAAATTATGACAATTCAAACTATTATGCTTCACTTATGATTTTTTAAACACACAAAAATGTAGTTTTAAAAAGTGCCCAATCACTTGGGTGGCTCTTTTGATTGTGTTTTTACTCAATTTTCAAATAATGCAATTGTCAAAGGAAACTAAATTTTTTATTAATATTAAATGATTAAAAAAAATGTTATAAAAAAAAAAAAAAGTTGCCACAATACATTACAAAGTGCAAATATACTTTTAGATTCAAATAACTATAAAAATTGATGAAATATTTAGTTATATATTGAATATGAATTAATTGTATCATTCTAATTATAATTGAAAATTTTGACTCATGTGATTTCACAAAAAACATTTGAACAAGTTTTTCATTCAAACAAGCATAAATGTGTTGGAAAAAAAAAAAATTTGAAAAATTACTTTCATTTAAAAGAATTATGTTGGAGGCCTTTGTATCAAAAATTCATTTTATATGTTTATCAAAATGCTAGATAAAATCAAAGAAAAAATGCCCCCAAATAATACAAAATGTACCCCCAAAAAAGTACATTTTCTTACCTACAGTGGCACCCCCATAGTGTGTTTTCACATGGATGTGCAATTACATTTTTAACACATAATACATTCATATCTTTCAATACAACTCCAATTTATTTTTCTTTGTATTCACCCAATTGTTGTGTAAAACCACAAACACTCACTTCTACACGTATACATAATAAACAAAAGCCTAGATCAATCTCATCCAATTCCACCCTTTTTTGTTCTATCTGATGTTCAGTCATAGCTCATATTAAAGTTAGTGAACTTAATCCCTCTTCTTCTGTCATTAGTTCAAGCTAATGCATTTCTCTTGGGGAATCACATCAAACCGGTGCATCCCATTTTCCATCCCATAATGTAAGTATGTCATATGGCATCCATTTCTTGAGAGAGCAATAATGGAAATTTGGGATTCTAGTTCTTCCTCAAGGTTAATTAGTAGACAAAAAGTTATTGACATTTTTTTTATTGTGGTAAGAGTCAATAGACACGCTAACATTGGCTACAACCATCTTCTGTATTTGGTTAACTCAAAAGTGCATATGCTTACTACTCCCTATTCTAATGCCCAAACTTTTGTTCCATTACAAACATGCTTTAATATTTTCTCTTCGAATGGGACAAGTAATTTTTTAATACGATTTTGCAAGAAAAACCAACACTCCAGTCCGACATATTCTTTAGGACTACAATAATAATGTTGCCAAGCCCAACCAAAATTTCTTATCAGCACTTCAGCCTATTCTACTGGAATCACTTCCACCAAAGTAGGATAAAATTGATCCTCCTGATCATCTTTAATAATTGCAACCTTAGTCTTAATCGAACCTAGAAGTTCATTTGACACAATTTCAATCTCCACACTGGTGATTACAGGTTCCAATTCATTCCTCAATGCATTATTAGCTATCAACAATTTTCTTTTGTTACAAGGTGTTTAGCAGCATTTCTTTCCACCTAAGTGAAAAGGTTAGGATATTTAATGACCTTCATCATTCCTTCCATTGTCATTGGATTTTCTTTTTCAATCCAATAAGGTCCCATGATATACTTACTATTATAATCGTTTTCCTTATGACTAGTTTGCACCAAAGTGTGGATGATACAGAATCCTAAATCGTATTCATAGACTTCCACCCAACCCACATGAACAATGTCCGAAGTAGTGCAAGCAACATTCCCCAACATGGTTGCCAAATGTAAGTTATTTATTTTTCTGGTCCATTTAATATTTTATTTAATAGCTGTTGGGTCCTTGCCCCTTATAGTTTATCACATGGATAACTTATTGGCACTCTTTTGAGTACCCTTTGAACCAATTGCCAAACACTCTCATATGAAGGTTATGATGAGGAGGAACTGCAAAAGGTATATAAATTTTAAGAATTTTATCTACCAAAACCCATAAGAGGTGTAGTTAGTCATCAACAAAGTCTTTCAACAATGTTTTGAAAAACTGAGTGTACATAGCCTACATCCTCTATAGAATAAGTGTTCAAAGATTTTTGGGGTTTGTGGGGCAGGTGGGTAGGGTGAGGGTTCAGATTGAGAATTGGAACTTGGGGGTCAATGCTTGTGTGCAGGTTGGTGGAAAAATACACGTTAAAAGTCTTGGCACAAGACCATGACCTACTGCTGTTCTGTTGCATGGATGAGGAGGTAAATTGCAAAGGTTAGCAGGTGTGAGCTTTGGCTGAATGTGCCTTCCTTGAGAAGTTGAAATTCCATGAAGTACAAATGAATATGTCTGCAACCTGTGTGGTGCTGAAAGTGTTGCCTCTCTAATATTGTGGAAATTTGGATATTTGAGCATGCCCCTTACCTTCGAATCTTTATTCATGCAATGGTTTCAGCCAACACTGCACTACACCCTACTCCACTTTATTCAGCCCTGTTATGTTCAGAAATTGAGTTGCAGTATTGGACAGAGGGAGGTGAGTTGGAGGGCACTGGCATATGGATCATTCAGGGCTCAGAAATAATTTGGAGGATCTGAACCTCTGCAAAGAATAGCTGGTTCAAGGTGAAGAATTTTCATCCCTTGCCAGAGTCTCTCTGGCAACAGTTGTATATGTCACATCATATCTGCTGCAACTATTGCACCTTGCCCATTTCATCTTTCATACAAAAATATGATTAGTTGCAAGCATACTGGATCTGCAAGGAACCTGTTTATGTAGACTGTGCAAACCTTTTGTGTCTTCCCATATCTTAGTTTCATTCCTTATTGTGTTGTCCCTCTAGTTAGTTCAAAAATGGCTGAGAATGCTAGTGACGCTGTGTGGAATATGTATACTGGGTTCAGGTCTAGCAGACATAACCAAACAGGCTGATGGCTGATTTACTTTTTGATGTCTAGCAGACATAACCAAGCCCAATGGCCAATTTGCTATTTCAGAAGGTCAACTAGCGCACATGGAAAGCAGCATGGTCACCTCCTTGGGCCCATCAAGCTTTATCATCCCCCAAATCTTGAACTCAATAGCATGGGTGTGCTGCGCACAAGTAAATATATTTCCAATTTGACATCAGTCACAGATTAACACTACCATGTCTTATTTGATGGATCAGAAAGTTAAAAGTTGCACAAATAAGCTGGGCATTCTTATTGAAATCCCACTTGCAGGAACTGAAAAATCTGCTATGATAAAAATGTGTGCACAGCCAGTAAAATGAGCTGTGGCTGAAGCAGTCTTCTTGTTTTTCTTTTCCCTCTTCTTCAAAGTATCCACATGTGCCTTCAACACTGTTGCATATGATGTGTGAAATCATCGGTGATCCTTAGCAGACAGCTGCACACAGCTTACACAAATCCATCAAAACCTTCACAACAAATAAAGGTGAGGCTGTAACGCCCATTGCTACACCAGACATTGGACAAGAAGTGCAGCTCTAAAGACATCAGGAGTAAATTTTGTAATTTGTTGGAGAAATGTCACCGTCAATGCTGGTAGAACAGTCCAATTCCCAGATCAGAGGCGTTGAAACAATCATGGCATACCATCACTGGCATGCCACTAGCTAAGCATCCAGTTCCCTACCTGCATCTCTGACCACATCAGAAAGAAGTGGCCTATATATGACTCAAAATCTATGGAGATATAGCGTGGACAGGCTCAGCAAAAAAAGATGCAATTGCCTAGAAAGAGGCTTCAGAGCAGGAAGAGCATACTGAGCACCTAATTGTCTTCTTGCCGTCACTGGCCCGGACCAAGCACCGATATTCAGGCTCCATGGCTGGGGTTTCTGCAATAGTTTTGCGCTTTTCTAGTTTTTCAGTGTTGCTGTGGCAGCCCGACATACCAAATAAACCCTTACAATCCGTGCATCTCCTCGTTTGACAGTCTCCATTTCAAGCTATGCCGCAGAGCCCAGATGAAGGACTCCGAGTTTCGTTTGAACGGGACGTATTGATTGATAGAATAGACTACATATGCACAAATTTAATCTGGTAGATAACTTATATAACTTAGAACGTTTCACGGTGACCCAAACCGACCCAACAGTCTTGTTACGTTCATACAACTTCGTCAGCTTGTTCAAAAACGGATCTGCTTCTAATAACACATGAAATTGCAACGAAACACGTCTAAAATGACCAGTCAACGTCAGCAACACTAATAACAAGACCATGGGGCCCGTCCAGTCAAAACACCGACAAAAGATGCAAGCAGAAAGAACACAATACGCCTGCCTAGTTACACTGAAATCCTACCTGGAGGACTAAGAGCTGGAACAGAATCGGGTTTTAGAGCAAAAGAGAGTCAGCATGATGGCGCCTGAGGGAAGATGATAAAAGGCCTTGCTCTCTTGGTCCTCTTTTGCGCTCTCTTCGTCTCCCACCTCTTTTCTGCTCCGTTTTCCACGTTCACTGCTTTCCTGCGCCTTCCACTCTTTCAAGCTTTAGATACAGGAATAATTACTCAAAATCTTCCCTGTTTGTATAACGCTTTGTTCATCATAGACTAGTTCTTTTTCTATTTGTGAAAAGTCTAACAAATTAAGATTTGAAGAGAAATACCATCCTCTACAACGAGCAGCAAACGCCAGATGTTGGGAATGGGTATCCATTGATCTTTCAAGCCAAGTCCGCCTCTGAAACCCTTATTGTTGTCTGTGTACAAAGATACCTTCTAAATGTGGTCTCGATGACTTGGAGCTGTTTCTCAATCAGAAGGCCCCACACCAGATAACGCTCTTAAACCGTCGTCAAAATATATTGAAAAACATTTCACAATTCTTTATGATGAATGTGCCTAAGTCATGCGAGGAGAGACCGCACACCATTAAATCCTCACCTGCCAACTTGTTCCAACAACCCTTCCCACCAATCGTATCACCATGTTTCCAATTTTTTGTTCCTCCAGGACAAGCCTGATGCAATACCAAAGAATGGGGATTTGTGTGACCAAGCACCCACCCTGGTGCATCATCCATAATTATAATTGCACAACTGGGAGGGAAGTCAGAACACATCGAAATGATGGACATGGCTGGAGTAGTCATTCCAAGGAACACTTCAGAGGGGTGTGCCTCAACATGTTCACATGGAAATGTAGGCTACTGGATTTCTGCAATAAATGGTACCTTTGGGTGAGAAATCAAAAACCCTTCACAAACTAGTACATGTAAAAAGATGTGGAATACTCAATAGTTTGAAGTATTAATCATAGTTAATCTGAAAATATATACTGAATAAAATTCATAGTTCTTTATGATTTATGTGTCTAAGTGCACACAGTTTCTACATATTTATAGCTGTCCTTCTCATACCTTGTGCTCATGCTACTGCAGATCCCTTCGCAAAGGAAGAATTAGCAATTCTTCCTCAGCACTAGTTTTCCATAGGTAGTAATCATGCAAATCCCTCTTTATGATACATTAATGCTAGAGCATACATCAATCTGAATTGAATTGGCAATGTGAGGAAAACTATTGATAAGTACATTAGTCTGCAGAGACTTTGGAGTATTCTTGCAGATCAACCTGCCCCAGAAATGGCAGCCAGTTCTGTGATTTAGCCTGTGCTTCCCACATTGCATTCACCTCCTGGAAGGAGAGCCCTTTAGTTTCAGGCACAAAAACTAAAACAAATAGAAAAGCAAGAATAGTAATGCAGGAAAACAAGAAGAATGTTACAGAAGTGCCAAATGTGGCAGTCAAAGACAGGAATGTTTGTGCCACAATGAAATTAGAGACCCAGTTGGCTGTAGCTGCTATTCCACCACACATGCCTCTGTCTTGCAGTGAGTAGATCTCTGAATTGATTGTCCAAGGAACTGGTCCCATTCCTGGTGCAAATGCCATCAAGTAGAATGCCAATCCCACTAGTGCAAGCCAGCCATACTGACTTGGGCAACCATGACTGAACCATGAGCGCATGTTGTCACTGCAGTAGCTTGCAGAACCAGCATTGCTTGTCAAGCAACTCCCTGGTCTCAACTGCACATGATAGCCACCAAGCCCATATGATACCAATTATGTTAAAGACACTTCCAACACACCCAACACACCCACACAGAGCCAAGCCCCCACAAAACTATAAAAAACTATGGAGACAAAAATGGGAGAAAGATTACTCAGACAATAGATGAGAAACGAGAAATTTGAAGATACCTCATCAATTGCAGCTGCACAGAACCCACAGTCTGCTTGCAAGCAACCCAAGCATGTTGGTGGATATGGAAACAATGTTCTGTTCTCTGGGGTTGGAAAAGCAGGACAAACCATCCCTGACTTTGCTAGATCAGGTGCCCAACTGATGTCAGGTGATGTCAAGGAAGTGAGGTAGAAGGCAGC
>Ga0116231_10000038_pt1 | contig 125288 bp, 113 predicted proteins | sample S1TSphgellanicum_2_FD_89695 | JGI IMG/M metagenome (GOLD analysis project Ga0116231, IMG submission 89695) | Host-associated microbial communities from peat moss isolated from Minnesota, USA - S1T2_Fd - Sphagnum magellanicum MG | ecosystem: Host-associated > Plants > Peat moss > Unclassified...
CTTTATCGACTATCGTTCAAATTACGTATCGGTAAACGATATTAAATCTCGGCAATGTGCGGCCTTCTTTCCCCTGGGTGTTGATCTGGCCGCGACCGCGGGGTGCGGTTTTCGCCCGTGGCCTTCCCTAGCGCGCTTCCGCGCATAAAAGTTTGGTTTTAAAGGATGTTTGACCGTCGCTCTTGACGAAGGCTGCCTTGAGAGGCTTTACGAGCCTTCTCTGGTCGGCGATGAGCTGGGGGCGCGAAAGATCATGAGCGAGGGATCTGCAGCGCCGCCGAAACGGGTCTGGCTCATGGGGTTCGCCAATTCCGCCTATGGCTTCGGCTACGCCTCAGTCCTTGTGACGGCGCCCCACAGGATGGCCGCCCACGGCGTCCCTGAACCCGTCATCGCCGGACTGACGACGCTGGCGCTCGCCGCAAGCCTCATCGTCTTCGCGGTCGCGCCCGTCCTCGACACCCTGGTGAGCCGCCGGGTCTGGTCCGTCAGCCTTGGGCTCCTCGGGGCGATGCTAACGACCCTGGTTCTGGCTTTGCCGACGGCGAGCCCCTTCCTCGTCCCCACGCTCGCCTTGGACGCGTTTGTTCTGAGCCTCTACACCTCGGCCGTGGGCGGATGGCTTGGCGCCGCCCTTCCCAAGGGGAGCGATGAGGCCATTGGCGCCTGGTACGCCATCGGCAACTCAAGCGGCTTCGGTCTTGGAGCCCTGACGCAGTATTGGCTAATCTCCCATCTGCCCAACGGCGCCGGCGCCGCCGCCGTCGGACTGGCGACCCTCGTCCCCCTCGGCGTCCTCGCCGCGATTCCCCCAGGCGAGACGGGTCGAAAGGCCATGCGGGAAAGCTTCAATCACCTGGCGCGGGACGTGGGCAAGCTCGTCCGCCAGCCCCTGGTCGTGCGGGTGCTGCTCATGTTCATCATGCCCTGCGCCGCTTTCACCCTCACCAATGCGTTTGGAGGGATGGGCCCTGATTTTCATGCGCCCGACGCCCTGGTGAGCCTCGCCAACGGCTTGGGCGCGGTGGCCATCGGCCTGGCGGCCGCCCTGGCCGCACGACTGATCCTGAAACGCGTGCCGGCGCCTTTTCTCTATCTCGCCGTCGGCTCCCTTGGAGCCGCCTTCACCCTGGCCTTGCTCGCCCTGCCTCACACCCCCGTCACCTACCTTCTCGCTGTCCTCGGCGAGAACGCCTCGCAGAGCGTCGCCCAGGTGTCGCAGAACGCCATCATGTTCCGCTCCATCCGCCAGGGCAGCCCCCTGGCGGCGAGCCAGTTCGGCCTTTTGGCGACGGCGGCGGTGGTGCCTTATGTCTACATGCAGGGACTTGACGGGTACGGGTATAAGCTCGCGGGCGGCGTCAGCGGATCCTTCCTGATGGACGCCCTCGTCAGCCTGGCGGCCTGCGTCCTCATCTTCCTCTGCGTCGTGCGCTGGCTCGCGCAAGGAAAGCTGGACGCGCCCGCCGACGGGGTCGACCCTGCGGCGGACTTCGCCTAAAGCCTTGGCCCGCCCGGGCTGGCGCGCACGGCTGACCCTTGCGCAACGGGCGGCGCGCGAGGAGCGGGCATGGCGCTGAAACTTGAGACGGGCATGCGGCTGGTCTGCGCGACCCATAATCCGGGCAAGGCGGTGGAGATCGCCGCGCTCCTTGACGGACGCTTCCACATCGTCGCCGCCGGGGCCCTTGGCTTGGCGGAACCTGAAGAGACCGAAGCGACCTTTGTGGGCAACGCGGTGTTGAAGGCGCGCGCCGCAGCGGACGCGGCCGGACTTGTGGCTATTGCGGACGACTCGGGTCTGTCGGTGGACGCCCTGGGCGGCGCCCCGGGGGTCTTGTCGGCGCGATGGGCGCAAACGCCCACCGGGCGTGATTTTGCGTCGGCCATGGCGCGGGTCGAGACGGAGACCCGGGGCGCTGAGGGTCCGCTCACCGCCCATTTCACCTCCGCCCTCGCCGTCGCCTGGCCCCACGGGCCGGTCGTGGCGGTGGAGGGGCGCTGCATGGGACGGCTGGTTTTTCCCGCGCGCGGTCGGCGCGGGTTCGGCTACGATCCCATATTCCTGCCCACGGGCGAGGCGGAAACATTTGGAGAAATGGCGCCGGAGCGTAAGCACGCCATCTCCCACCGCGCCGTCGCCTTCGCCAAGCTTAAGGCGGCCCTGTTTTGACGGGCGAGGCGGGGGCCTGTCCCCCCCTGGGCGTCTACATCCACTGGCCCTACTGCGCGCGCATCTGCCCTTACTGCGATTTCGCCGTGGTGAGGGATCGGGGGCGTAGCGACGAGCAGGCCGCCCTCGGACGCGCCATCCTCCGGGATCTGGCGTCGCAGGCGGCTTGGACTGGCCGCCGCCGTCTCGTCTCGATCTTCTTCGGCGGGGGCACCCCGTCCCTGATGCCCCCTGAAACCGTCGCCGCCACGGTTGAGGCCTGCCGCAGCCTTTGGCCGTCCCCTCGTCCGGTGGAGGTGACCCTGGAGGCTAACCCCACCGACGCCGAGAGCGCCCGGTTCGCCGCCTTCGCCGACGCGGGCGTCACGCGCCTTTCCCTGGGAGTCCAGGCTTTTGACGACGCCGGTCTCACGCTCCTCGGACGCAATCACGACGCGTCGGAGGCGCGGCGAGCGGCTCGTCTAGCGGCGGGCGCCTTTCCCCGTCTCTCCATCGACCTCATCGGCGCGCGTCCAGGACAAAGCCTGCAAAGCTGGCGCGCGGATTTGCAGGAGGCCGTGGACCTTGGGGCAGAGCACGTGTCCGCCTACGAGCTGACCATCGAGGAGGGCACGCCCTTTCATCGCGCCGTGCGCAGAGGCCGCCTGACGCCGCCGGACGAGGACGCAGGGGCGGACTTTTACCAGTGCGCCCAGGAAACCCTCTCGGGCCTGGGCTTTGAGGCCTATGAAGTGTCAAACCACTCCAAAGGCGTCGACGCGCAGGCGCGCCACAACCTCGTCTACTGGCGAGGGGAGGATTATGTCGGCGTGGGTCCAAGCGCCCATGGTCGCCTCACCCAGAACGGCGTGCGGACCGCGTTGGTCATGCGGCGCACGCCTCTGGATTACATCGCCGCTGTGCAGCGTTCTGGCACGGGCGTCGAGGCGAAAGAGACGCTGAGCAGTCTTGAAGCGGCGCGGGAGCGGCTTCTCATGGGCCTGCGCATCAGCGAGGGGGTGGACTTGAGCGCCCTCGACGGCCTCGCCCTGGACGCCCTGCCGGACCTCGTCGCCCAAGGTCTCATGGAGATGAAAGGCGAGAAGATCCGCGCCACGCCCGCGGGGCGAGCGGTTTTGGATGCGGTGACGCGGACCTTGATCGCCTGAAAGGGGGGCCGCCGGCCCCCAAAGGTTCAGCGCAGTCCCATACGGATTGAACCGTCCAGGCGAACGTCCTCGCCGTTGAAATAGCCGTTGCGGACCATCTCCAGGGCCAGGGAGGCGTATTCCTCCGCATGGCCGAGGCGCTTGGGGAAGGGCACTGAGGCGGCGAGGGCCTCTTTGACCTGAGGCGGAGCGGCGTTCATCAGGGGCGTATTGAAGATGCCTGGGAGGATGGTGTTGACGCGAATCCCTTCGCCGGAGAGGTCCCTGGCGATGGGGAGGGTCATGCCGACGACGCCGCCCTTGGAGGCGGAGTAGGCGGCCTGTCCCATCTGGCCGTCCTCGGCCGCCACAGAAGCGGTGTTGACGATGGCGCCGCGCTCGCCGTCGATGGGGTCCAGGGTCAGCATGCCCGCGGCGCTCTTGGCGATGCAGCGGAAGGTGCCGACGAGGTTGATCTGAATGATCATGTTGAATGCGTCGAGGGGGAAATGGCGGATCTCGCCCGTGTCCTTGGAGCGGCTCGCGGTCTTGGCCGCATTGCCCGTGCCGGCGCAGTTGATCAGGATCCGCTCCTGACCATGGGCGCTCCGAGCCTTGGCGAAGCCGGCGTCCACGTCCTCGTCCGATGTGACGTTGACCTTGCAGAACACGCCGCCGATGTCGGCGGCGACTTTTTCACCCTTGTCTTGGTTCATATCGAAGATGGCCACCTTGACCCCATGCGCGGCGAGGGCGCGGGCGGTCGCCTCTCCGAGGCCGGATGCGCCCCCGGTGACGACAGCGGCGATGCTTGAATCGAGTTTCATAGGCGTTTTCCTCTGGTTTCGTGGTAGGCTGACCCCTGGGGCCGGTCGTTGATGAAGGTGTATCAGCGTGAACGAGGAAGCCAATCCCGCCTACGATGGGATGAGCCTACCCGCTTCGCGGGCGGTTGTGCCCTATGCCGTGCGCGTCAACGCAAGCCTCGTCAAGCGAGGTTTCTGGCCGAAAATTCGTCGTGTAGCGGCCCAAATTCCCTTTGCGGAGGACGCCGTCGCCCTTTGGTATTGCTCCCTCGACCGGGAGACGCCCGCCACCACCAAGGCGCTGCTGGTCGCGGCCCTCGCCTATTTTGTGATCCCCAAGCCTTTTCGTCCGCGCCGGATACCTTTGCCTGGTTTTGTGCTCGCCGATGACGCCGCCATCATCGCCGCCGCCGTTGCTCTGGCGCACCGGGCGGTGCAACCGCGCCACCGCGAGCTGGCGAGACGCACCCTCGCGCGGCACCTGAACGCATGATCCACCCAATTGCGGCGGCCCTTGCGGTCGCCTCCCTGGCCGCTGCGGCGGCTTACGGGATCGTTTGGGTGGTCCGCCCGGCGGGGTGGGTGCGCACGGGCCTAAAGACCGCGGCCGTGGGCGCCCTGGCCCTCGGGGCGCTCAGCGAACAGAGGGTTTGGCTCCTCGCCCTCGCCATCGGCCTCAGAACCATGGGGGATTTCGTGCTCGCCGTGGACGAGAAGCGCGGTCTTCCAAGCGCCCTGTTCAGCTTGCTCCTGGCGCAGGCGGCCTACCTCGCGCTTTTCCTCCACGCGGGAGGCGGGATGGCTATGTTCCGCGCCCAACCCCTACGTCTGGCGGGGATCATGACCATTGTCTCGGCGACGGTTTTGGTGGTCCGCTTAATCTGGCCCCGGCTCGGCGCCCTTAAGGCCCCGAGCGCCGTATACGCCCTGGCCGCCGCCGGGATGGCCATGGCCGCCCTCGCCCTGCCCGCGGCTCGCTGGCCCGCCATGGCGGGCGCGGCGGCGTTTTTCGCGTCCGACGGGGTCCTGGCCGTCCGCATTTTCAGGTTCGGCGGCGCACGCGATCCTGTGGCTGACCGGACAGTGTGGGCGCTTTACTACCTAGGACAGGCGGGGATGGCCGCAGGGTTTCTTTTGAACTGACCCGTGGAGCCTCGGCGAGCGACGTTTCACAGGGGCTCGCCTGCGTCGATTTCGTAAACGCGCAACCGGCGTTCGCCCACGCCCAGGTCGCGCCCCGCCGCCCGCCATGCAGCGATATGGGGGGAGGTGAAATGCCGGCGAAGCGCGTCTCGGTCGACCCAAAGCTCTTTCACGTGGAAGAGGCCCGGATCAAGCAGGTCCTCAGCGTAGGTGTAGGTTTGGCAGCCCATCTCCGCGCGGCTCGCCTCGATCATGCGGGTCATGGCGGGACGAGCGGCCTCGACGTTCTCTAAGGGGAGGCGGATGGTGCCGAGGACGAGGATCATCGGGCTGTCGGGAAAAGCGTAAAAAAGTCGAGGTCGTAGGCGTCCTCAGGTCGTGACCGAACAAGCGCGTCCAGGCGGTGTGCGTCCTCTCCCACAAGGATGCGCCACCGCTCTTGGCGCACGCCGTCGAGGATGACCGTGGCGGCGGCCTCGGCGGTCATGGGCGCGTTGTCGCGGAAGGCGGCGGCCATACCGGCGGCGAACTGGGCGACCATGGCGTCTGAGAAAGCCGCCTCGTCCACGCCACGGTTGCGCATGGCGCGGCGCGCGGCGGCGATTTCCTCTGGAGACATCGCCTCGCCATCCCGGCCGGCGAGGACTTTGCGGGAGTTGGCCACAATGTCTGTGCCGATATGCCCGGGCATGACGAGTGAGCATTTCACGTGAGGCGCATTGACCTTAAGGTCGGTGATGAGCGCCTCAGTGAACCCCTTGACGGCGAACTTGGCCGCCGAATAGGCGGTATGGGGCGTGGTGGGGCCAATGGAGGCGTAAAAGCCGTTGACGCTGGAGGTGTTGACGATGTGTCCCGCCGCCGAACGCGTCACCAGCTCCAGAAAGGCGCGCGTGCAAAGGTAGACGCCTCCCCAGCAGATATTGAAGGTCCGCTCCCAACTCTCGCGCGGGTCGGTGAAGAGAGACCCACCGCCGCCGATCCCGGCGTTGTTGAAGAGAAGATCAATGTGGTCGGCGTCGTGCTCGCGCACGACGGCGTCGCGGAAGGCGAGGACGGCGGCCTCGTTGGCGACGTCGGCCTCGTGGACGCTCACCCGCACCCCTTGAGGCAATCCGTCAGCCTGGCAGATCGCAAGAGTTTGAGCGAGGCCTTTGGATGAGACGTCGCATGTGGCCACGTGGCAACCCTCTTGGGCCAGCTGGCGCACCAGCGCACGGCCCATGCCGCCGCCGCCTCCGGTGACGACGGCGATCTTTCCATTGAAGTCCTTCACAGCATCGCTCCCGTGGGGCCCTCTTCACCGTTTCGGGGCCGTTTGTGCGTTTCGAATGCTCGCAGACATTGTTCCTTGGGCACAAGGGCAAACAGCCGCCGCCCAGGGCCGCGCCGCGGTCGCAGCCATGGACAAGGCGCGAGGACGCCCCCTAGGGTCTCGGGCCGGGGCCACGGGCGGGCGGCGAGGATTGCCGGTTTCGGGCCGGAAAGGCGCGTCCGCCCCTCGAACCGACCTCGAGGACAGGCGCAGCGGGTGTGGAGCCGGAGGGGCGCGGAAGGGAGTTTGGCTTCATGACGGCAACGCTTGATCGACCTGATCCCATCGTCCCGACGCCGCAGCTGCGGCGATCCGCCCTCAGCCAGCTGGAGAGCCTCGGCCAGTCTGTCGCTAATATTGCGCCAACCCTCACGCCGGCCCTGAGCGTGGCGGTCATCGTCAAACTTTCTGGAAACGGCGCCTGGTTGGCTTATCTCATCGCGACGGTGGGGATGATGTTCGTCGCCGCCAACATAGGTTCCCTCGCCCGTCGGCATCCCTTATCGGGGTCCTATTTTATCTACATAGGCCGGACCCTCGGTCCCTTCGCCGGCGCCTTAGCCGGATGGTCCATCATCGGCGCCTACCTCGTGACGGCGGTGGCGGTCTCCTTATCGTTCATCATTTTTCTCAACGCCGTTCTGGCCGCCATTGGCCTGCGCGCTTTCTCGGCGCCCCCGATCCTGGTGCTGCCGGCCTTCGTGGGCCTGGTCGGCCTGGCCGCCTATCACGACATCAAGTTGTCTTCACGCCTCGCCCTTATCCTTGAAGGTCTGTCCTTGGGCGTTATCGCCCTCATCGTCGCCATCGTGGTCTGGCGCCATGGCGGAGCGGTTGATCATCGCCAATTTGATTGGCCCAAGCTGCCCCTCGGAGGCGTCCTCGCCTCCCTCGCCTTCGCGGTGTTCGGTTTCGTAGGTTTTGAGAGCGCCGCCACCCTCTCCCAGGAGACTCACGACGCCCCGGTGGCCATCCCCAGGGCGGTGATGTTGAGCGCCGTCGGCGCCGGCGCCTTCTTCGTCGTCGTGACCTATTTCATGGTGCTGGGCATGGGGCCCGATGCGCCGAGCCTCGGATCCAGCGACGCGCCCTTCGCCGATCTCACAGCCAGGGCGGGCCTCTCCGGCGCGGCTGGCGTCGTGTACGCGTCGGCCCTCATCTCAAGCTTCGCCTGCGTGCTTGCCTCCCTCAACGCCGCCTCCCGGCTTCTCTTCTCCATGGGACGCTACGGTTTTCTGCACGGCGGGCTGGGTCGGGTTCATTCCCAACGCAAGACCCCGCACATCGCCTTGATTTTCTGCGCGGCGGTCACGCTCATCGGCAGCCTTGCGCTCCTGCCCCTGGGCGTCCTCGACGCCTACGGCCTTTCGGGAACCTTCGCCGCCCTCGGCTTTCTTGTGGTCTATCTTCTCGTCTGCCTGGCGGCGCCCCTGGACGCTTGGCGCTCGGGGGGGCTGGGCTTCAGCGAGGCGGTCACAGGCGCCTTGGGGCTCCTGGCGGTGGGTTTCGTCCTCGTGGCGAGCGTCTACCCGGCGCCGGCGAAGCCTTATGATCTTCTTCCCTATCTTTTCGCCGCCTACCTGGCCCTCGGCGCCGCCTGGTTCGTGGTGGTCAAGCGCAGGAGCCCCCAGGCGTTCGTCTCCATCGCCGATAATCTGGAGGTCTGAACGGCCGGTCCCGGCGATCAGGGGACGACGGGCTCAAGCCTGAGCACTGTCTCCGCGTTGGCCAGGACGGCGTCGCGAGAATAGAGGAACGGCGCATACTGACCGCCGGCCCAGAGGGGGAAGAGGTCTCGGAAATGTGGGCTCATGGGGTCGCCGGATTCGCCGGGCGTGTTGATGACCACCGAGTTATCCCAGGCGCCGACGTCTAGGACCATGCGCACCGACGCTCCCGCCGTGACGCGAAAATCGCTCACACGGTAGGTGGTCGCCATGGGGGTGCTCGCCGATCCTCCAACCTCGAGGGGGCCGACGCTGAGCTGCGCGCCAAGGGAGGGCGGGGCGAGGGCGGCCGCGGCGGCGGACCATTGGGCATGGTGCAGCGTTCCCCAGCGCCAAAGGGCGGGGTCTGGTCCGAGAAGGGAGCGGACCTGGCCGTAGGCCGCCTCCAAGGAGGTCTTGAGGAGGGCGTCCCGTCGCGCTTGGGGTTCAGGGCCGAACTGGGGGCCCGGATCGGCCAGCCATGCGACCACCGCGGCGAGTTGCGGATCCGCGAACGAAGGCCGCGCCGCCTCCGGCACCAGGGCGTCGACCACCGCTTTTCTCAGGAACCGCGAAGCCCAGACCTCGAACAAGGCCGCTTGAGGGCTTTCCACGCTCTCAAGGCCGTCCCAACCCTTCAGCAGGGAGAGGGCGGCGGCCTGATCGGCGTCGTCAGGGACAAGGCCGTCGAGGAGGCCCGCGGTCTGGCGCGCCAGGGGGCTTGTGACGTCGGTCTGCAGCCGCATCATGTCCACAAGATCAAGCTTGGGCTTGGACGCCAAAACAGACTGGATCTCATCGATACGCGAGCGGTCCACCCACTCAAATCCGAGCTTGCGCACTTCGGAGGGATAATCCTTGGGCAGGTTCATCTCATTGGCTGTGGCGAACCATCCCTGCGCCGGATTGCGGACAAAGGGGAAGAGGTCCGGCGCCGTCATCCCGCGCCACTCGTACCGGCCGTCGCCCGGCACCGGCATCAATCCGTCCCAATTGGGTCTGACCGGAGCGAAGGCGGACGGACGCCATCCGATGTCCCCGGACACGTCCGCGTAGACGAGATTGAGGGGCGGGGATCCCCAGTGGGCGTGCGTCGCCTCGAAGTCAGCCCAAGTTTTGGCCCGGAACATCCACGCCGCATTGAAATAGCCTGCGCCTCCCGGCTGGCTCCACGTCGAGCGAACGGCGAAGGCCAGACCCTTCTTGGGGTCCTCAAACAGGACCGGGCCATGGCGGGTGAACTTGAGGACGAGGTTGCGGGCGGGCTGACCCTTCACCTCAAGGGTGTCGCGAACGACCTGCATAGGCTCCCAGGCGCCCTTGTAGCGGTAAGCGTCTGGGTGTTCGGGGGAGGTCTCATAGACGTAGAGATCCTGCTGATCGACATAAAAGATGGTCAGTCCCCAGGCCGTCGCGTCGTTGTGGCCGAAGCTCACGCCAGGAAGCGCGGGCTCGCCCGCGCCTTCAACATGAAATCCCGGCGCGCTCATATCGACGAGATAGCGAAGGGAGGGGACGCTGTGCTCACGATGGGGATCATTGGCGAGGATGGGACGCCCGGTGGCCGAGCGATCGGCGGCGACGACCCAATTGTTCGACCCTTCCTGGGTGACCTCGCCGTTGCGGAGGGCCAGACGGGTCGCATCGGGCGCGTCGGCGACAAGGGTCTTGCCGTCGAAGACCACCCCGGTCGTGCCAAGGACGTAATCCTTTAGAACGCCCGGCTCCACCACGCAGGGATCAAGACCCTTGGGGACGACGATGGTGTGGGCCGGTTCGATCTTGTGCCGCAGGGTTTCGTACGTCAGGCCTCCGTGGCAGACGGACTGGGCGCGGACCACTTCGGCGAGGAGATTGCCGACGAGGGCGTTGCTGCGGATGCGGACAAGGTCGTCCGCCGTCCACCGCTCCGGGTGAGAACCTGTGAGGACGAACTCCTTGGGCGCGGGCCGGCGGCCGGAGTTGACTTCATCCACAAAGGCGTTGACGCCGGCGACGAAGGCTTGGCTCCAGCCTCGCGTCTCTTCCGGGTAAGAGGCCCATTCCGCGGCCATGTCGCCACGATAGAGGAGAAGCCGCGCGGCACGGTCCTTATCGACGTAGGCGGGGCCGAAGCTGGCCGACAGGCGGCCAAGGCCGCGTTTGCGCCAAAGGTCGATCTGCCAGAGCCGATCCCGCGCGGCGTTGTAGCCCTGCAGAAAAAACGCGTCTCTCGTGGACGCGCCGTAGATATGGGCGATCCCCCAATGGTCGATGACGATCTCGCCCTTAGCGTGGAGACCCGCGACGCTCCGCACCTGGATGGCGGCCGAGGGGGCCGGCCCCTCCGCGGCGCGCGCGCCTAAAGAGGGGCCAAGGCTCATGGCGATTACCGCCGCAACTGTCCTTGCTCTCATGACGCGGTCCTTGGCGTCGGCGGGCCCCCATAGCGCCACCGGCCAGCCACTCTGTCCGAGACGGCCCCCAGCGGCAATGGCGGGCGCCCCAGGAGCGGCGGGTGAATCGGATTGGAGCGACCGCGCCCGTGTGCTGACCGACGCCCCGACGCGGCGTGTTCGCGCGGTTTTTGATCCTGAATAGACTGAATAGCCTATTCAGCCTGGGTTCATTTCTGGTCTGCAAAATGCTGGTCATCTACTGAATTTTTCAGTCGACACCAAATCAATGGAGGGAATGATGTCTCTAAAGAATAGAACTATAGTTGCTGTTTTTGCCGCGGGCATGGCTGCAATGAGCGTTAATTCTGCTTTCGCGCAAGGTGCGCAGCCTGATCCTGGTCATCCTCGCGTGAACGAAGTTGAGCGGCGGATCGATCGCCAGGCGGGCCGCGTCGACAAGGGCGTCTCCGATGGTCAAATCAACGCGCGTCAAGCCACGCGGGACGACGCCAAACTCGGTCGGGAGCAGTCCGGCCTTAATCGGGACATGGCCGGCGACCGCGGCCACATTACCAAGGCCGAGCAGCGCAACCTTAACCGTCGCCTCAACCTCGGCAGCCACATCATTCATCATCAGCGCGTCCGCGGCGCCGCAAAATAGGGATGGCCCAGCGCCGTGTAGCGGCGTCGCCGGCCCCGCGGTCGGCGACGCCGTCGCCGCGTTGCGGCTTCCCCGACGCCGCACCGCGGACTTAAGGCTCGCCGCATGAGGGCCCCAAGGACGCTAGACGGCCGTCAGCCGACGTTGACGCCTTTCCAGAAGGCAAGACGCCCCTTGATCTCCTTCGCCGCCGTCTTGGGCTCGGGGTAGTACCAAGCCGCATCACGGTTCACGCTGCCGTCCACCTCCACGGAGTAGTAGTGCGCAACGCCCTTCCAGGGACACACGCTCGTCGTGTCGCTGGGCCGCAGGAGCGCGCGGTCAACGGCCTCAAGGGGGAAATAGTGGTTGTTCTCCACGACCACCGTGTCGGCGCTGTCCGCCAGGGTGGCTCCGTTCCAGATCGCCTTGACCATCGGTGACGCCTTATCCTCATGGGCGCGCTACGCTGTCCGTGCGCCGACCTCCTTCGTAGGTGGCTACCCCTCGCACCCTCGGCAAGCGGCCGGCCCCAACCTCTTGCGTCAGGCGGCGAAATAGCCGGGCTGATCCAGGTCGCTCAGCAGATCAGGCCCCGTCGGCCTCCATCCCAGGGCCGCCTGGGTGAGGGCGCTGGAGGCGGGCATGTCTGCGGCGGCGAAGTTGGCGAACCACCCGAAATGCTCGCGCGGACGCGTTTGCACGGGAAGGCCTAGCCGGCGTCCGATGACTTCGGCGATGGACTTGAACGTCACGCCCTCGTTCTCCGTCGCGTGATAGGCGGCAAGCGCCGCGCCGTGATCAAGGGCCAGCCGGTAAAGGCGAGCCGCGTCGGAGCGATGGACGCCCGGCCAGCGGTTCGCGCCGTCGTCCACATAGGCCGACACGCCCGTCTGCCGCGCGATGGCGATGAGGATCGGGACGAAGCCGTGGTCGCCCAGGCCGTGGACCGAGGGAGCGAGGCGAATGGTGGCGGCGCGTACGCCCTGGGCCGCCAGGGCCCGCGCCGCCGCTTCAGACCGTCGCGGCATGGAGGCGTCCTCGGCGGGAAGATCCGTTTCCACAGCGACGCGGCCTGGCGCCAGACGCGCCAAGCCGGACGTGACGAGGAGGGGGCGATCGGATCCGGCTAGAGCGCGGCCGAGGGCCTCGATGGCGCGCCTATCCTGCAGGGCGTTCTCCGCAAATTTGGAGAAGTCGTGATTGAACGCCGTATGGATCACGGCGTCAGCGGCGCCGGCGGCGGCCCTGAGGAGATCGATTTGATCCAGGTCGCCGATGAGGGGCTCCGCGCCTGCAGCTTTGAGGGCGTCAGCCTTGTCCGGCCCGCGCGCCAGGCCCGTGACCCTGTGTCCGGCGCCGATGAGCTCGCCAACAACCGCTAATCCGACCCACCCGGTCGCGCCCGTTATAAAGACATGCATGTCTTGAACCTCCAAACCGTGACGGCGGCGTTGTGACAGGGGGCTTTATGCTGGTAAAGTAGTGACATTATACTGGTATAATAGCTAGTAGGGTTACGGCTCATGCCCGATGGACAGTCCCTGGGGGCCTACCTCAGAAACCGGCGCACAAAGCTTGATCCGGCTTCCTATGGAGTGTCAGCCGGACGGCGGCGAACCCAGGGCCTGCGCCGCGAGGAGGTGGCCCAGCAGGCGAACATCAGCGCCACCTGGTACACTTGGCTGGAACAGGGTCGCGGCGGAAACCCCTCGCCCGACGTTCTCGACCGGATCGCCGGCGCCCTTCGCCTCACGGCCGTCGAACGCGAACATCTCTTCCTCCTTGGCCTGGGCCGTCCGCCTCAGGTTCGCTACCGGGGCGGCGACGCCATCACGCCGCGCCTGCAAAGGCTAATCGACGCCTTGACCTTCAGTCCGGCCATCCTGCGGACCGCCACCTGGGACGTCGTGGCGTGGAATCGGGCTGCGTCGGCGGTCCTCACGGACTACGGCGCCCTGGCTCCGCATCAGCGCAACGTGCTGCGTCTCCTGTTCTGCGATCCCCGCATTCGCGCGGCCCAGGCCAACTGGGAGGCGGTGGCCCGGTTCGTTGTGGCGGCGTTCCGCATCGACGCGGCGCGCGCAGGCGCTGACGCTGAGATAGGCCCTCTTGTCGAGGAGCTGAGCCGCGCCAGTCCCGAGTTCGCCGCCATGTGGCGCGACAACGACGTCGATATCCACGACGCCGGGGTCAAGCGCCTGCGTCATCCCAAGGCCGGCTGGATCGCTGTGGAGTATTCCTCCTTCAGCGTCGACGGCCGCCCTGACCTCAGGCTTGTGGTCTATAACCCCGCGTCCGAGGAGGACCAAAAGCGCATTGAAGCCCTCGTGGCGGGCGAAGCTGCGCCGCAAGCGGGAACGGCGGCGCAGCGCGCCTAGACCGCGCGGCGCCCTTTGCGCCCTTTGCCCTTTGCGCCCTTTGCGCCCTTTGCCCTTTGCGCCCTTTGCGCCCTTTGCCCTTGGCGCCCGGCCTGCAACCCTTAAGGTTCCAACCGGGGCGGACGGGCCGACAGCCGCCTGGTCTGATCGCGTCGCGCAGGAGGTCCCATGCGGATCGAGACTGTCCTCTATCCGGCCCTAGGCGCGCTTGCAGCGGCCCTGACCGCTTTTGCGGCGGCGGCCGATCCTAGCCCGACGCCGGCGAAGGGCCCTAAGGCGACCCTCACCCATGAGGCCCTGTGGATGATGAAGCGGGTGGGCGAGCCCCATGTCAGCCCGGACGGACGCTTCGCCGTCGTCTCCGTGCTTGAGCCGTCCTACGAACCCGATAAGGCCGTAAGCGACCTTTGGATCGTTCCCACGGACGGTTCTGCGCCGCCCCGGAGGATCACCAGCACCAAAGCTGCGGAAAATGATCCCGCCTGGTCTCCCGACAGTGGGAGCCTCGCCTTCTCCACCAAACGCGAAGGCGATGAGGCGGAGGAGATCTACGTCCTCGACCTCGCCCAGGGCGGCGAGGCGCGGCGGGTCACCACCGTCTCCACCGGGGCCTTCGCGCCCAAGTGGCGTCCGGACGGCAAGGCGATCTTGTTTGAGAGCGACGTCTACCCTGGGGCCCTCGACGACGCGGCTAATCGCAAGATCGCGACCGACCGCAAGGCGGTGAAGGCTAACGTTCGGGTTTATGAGCATTTCCCCGTTCGGTTTTGGAACGCGTGGCTCGACGACCGGCGCCCCACCATCATGGTCCAGGCCCTCGAGCCGGGAGCCAAGGCGGTGGACATTCTGGCCAAGACCGCCCTGGCCCACGCCTCAGGGTTCGCCGGCGCGGAGGGCGAGACCCATGCGTCCCTCTCCCCGGTCTGGACGCCGGATGGTCGGGAGGTGGTCTTCACCGCCACCACCGAACGATGGAATGCAGCCTTCTCCGAGGTGGGCTATCAGCTCTATCGGGTTGCGGCCGACGGCGCCGGCGAGCCCACGCCGATCACGATCAAGGCGGGCGATTATCGACAGGTCGGCTTCAGCGCCAAGGGCGATTTTATCTACTATGAGTATGCCCCGCAGGATCAGGAGGTTTATCACCTGCCTCGACTGATGCGCGCGCCCTGGCCTTCCGGGGGAGAGCCCCACGCGGTCATGGAGGGGTTTGATCGCGAGGCGGCGGCTTACGCCCTCACCCCGGATGGGCGGTTCGTTTATTTCCTGGCGCCGGACGCGGGCCGGGAGGACCTCTACCGCGTGCCGGCGAGCGGTGGAACACCGGCGCTGGTCATCGCGCCGTCAAGCGGAGGCTACACGGCGCTGCAAATTCCACAAAAGCGGGAAAGGCCGCTCCTCATCGGATCCTGGGGCAGCTCCGTCAGCCCGGCCGAAGTGGTTCGGATCGATCCGGAGCGCGGGGCCCATGTCAATCTGACCCGTTTCAACGTCGCCGCCGCTGCGGCCATCGATTGGAAGCCGCCCGAGCACTTCTATTTCACGAGCGCCAAGGGTCGGCGTATCCACAATATGATCGTCCTGCCGCCCCATTTCGACCCGGCCAAGTCCTATCCCCTGCTCGTGCTGATCCACGGCGGCGCGGCGAGCAACAATCCGGATCAGATCAGCCTGCGGTGGAATTACCACCTCCTGGCCGCACCCGGATACGTGATCCTCATGACCGACTACACCGGCTCAACGAGTTTTGGGGAAGCCTTCGCCCAGGCCATCAAACTTGATCCGCTCAAAACCCCGGGCGAGGAGATCAACCAGGCCGTGGACGAGGCCCTGAAACGGTACCGCTTCATCGACGGCTCGCGCATGTGCGCGGCCGGAGCGAGCTATGGCGGACACCTCGCCTATTGGCTTGAAGCCACCACCACGCGCTATCGCTGCATCATCAGCCATGCGGGCGAGGTGGATCTCACCACTCAATGGGGCACCAGCGACGGTATTTACGGGCGGGAGGTGACCAATGGAGGGCCGCCTTGGGGCGGAAGTTCCATCTGGCGCGACCAGAGCCCCATCACCTACGCCGCCCACTGGAAGACGCCCATCCTCCTCAGCATCGGCGAGCGGGATTTCCGCGTTCCCATCGGCAACACCCTAGAGGCGTGGAGCGTCCTGCAGCGGCAAAAGGTCCCAAGCCGACTTCTGGTCTGGCCTGACGCCTGGCACTGGATCCTCAAGCCCGAGGACAGCCGTCGCTTTTACCAGGAGGTGGACACGTGGCTCGCCGAACACCTAGGCCCGGACGCGGACCACGCGCCCAAGGGGTGAGGGCATGAGGGGTGCAGCGGCCTAGGCGGTCGCGTCTTTGAAATAGGGCTCCACAGGTCCCTGGAGTTTGATGGTCATGGCGTTTCCCGCCCGGTCCTTGGCTGCGCCGGCGGCCAAGCGGACCCAATTTTCGCTGACGCAATATTCCTCGACGTTGGTCTTCTCGACGCCCTTGAACCTGACGCCGACCCCCCGCTCGAGGAGCGTGGCGTCATAGTAGGGGCTTTTGGGGTTGGCGGAGAGACGGTCGGGCGGCTGGTCGGTCATAGGCGGTTTCTCATGCTCGCGAAGGCGCCTGTCTGCGGGGCGCCGGGGGCGTGGGGCTTATGACGGTCCCAAGGCCGGGCGTCCAGACGCAGGGCTTCAGCTCACGACGCCTGTGCGCAGCGGCCGTCGTCTCAGGCCGGCCCGCCTTGGAGCTGGTTCAGCTGCTCGGGCGTCAGGCCGAGGGCCTCCATGACCGGAGAGGCGCTGTCCTGGCTCCAGGCGTGCCTCGGACCGATGGTCAGGCCGCCGTCCACGACGAAATGCGCTCCGGACACAAAGGCGGAAGCGTCCGATCCCAGGAATAGGGCCGCCTCCGCGATATGGCGCGGCACCCCGGCCTTGGGCACCGGCTGAAACCGGGGCGCGCCCTCTTCGATCCGGGCGGCCATCTGGTCGGCCACCGCGCGCGGCAGGCCCATGGACGCCCCGAAGATGGAGGTGGCGATCAGGCCGGGGCAGATGGCGTTGACCCGAATGTTATGCGGCGAAAGCTCGGCGGCGGCCACCCGCGTAAGGTGGATCACCGCCGCCTTGGCCGTGGAATAGGCCACAGGGCCCCACCCCGCCTGAAGCCCGGCGATGGAGGCGGTGTTGATCACCGCGCCGCCGCCGCGCTTTTTCATGAGCGGCGCGGCGTGCTTCATGCCGAGGGCGACGGACCGTACGAGGAGGACGAAAGTTTCGTCCCAGGCGTTCGCCTCCATGGTCTCTAGCGGCGACAAGGTTCCCCCGGCGCCGGCGTTGCTGAACAGGATGTCGAGGCCGCCGAAGGCGGTCTGCGCCTGGGTGAGCGCCGCGGCGATGTCGGCTTCGCGGGTCACATCGCAATGCACATAGACCAGGCGATCGGGGAAGCGACTCTGAAGCATAGCGCCCTTCTCGTCCTGCACGTCGGCCGCCACCACCCGCGCCCCTTCCGCGAGGAAGAGTTCGGCCGTTCCCAGGCCTATTCCCGACGCCGCGCCAGTGATGACGGCGACCTTGTCCTTAAGCCGCTCGGCCATGGACCTTTTCCTCCCACGCCCGCCGCCTGCGCGTGCGGGCTTTCTGACGAGCCTAGGGGATAGTGACGACGATCTTGCCCTGCGCGCGGCGTTCGGCGAGGTCGGTGATCGCCTCGCCAGCGCGGTCCATGGGATAGCGGGCCGACACATGCGGCTTGATCTTGCCCTCGGCGTATAGGGCCATGAGATCGTGGATGTTGTCCTGGTTCGCCTGGGGCTCGCGACCGGTCCAGGCTCCCCAGAAAACCCCGACGATTTGGCACCCCTTCAGAAGCGCTAGGTTGAGGGGGATGGCGGGGATGCCCGCCGGGAAGCCGATGACGAGGAAGCGCCCTTCCCAGGCGATGGCCCGCAGGGCGGCTTCGGCGTAGTCTCCGCCGACGGCGTCGTAGATCACGTCCGCTCCGGACTTGCCGCAGGCCTCCTTGAAGTGGTCCGCTAGGGCCTTGCGGCCCTCCTTGTCGAAGGGTCCGCGGGGATAAACCACGCCCGCGTCCGCGCCATGCGCCAGGCAGAGATCGACCTTCGCCTGCGACGAGCAGGCCGCCACCACCCGGGCCCCTGCGGCCTTGCCCAGCTCCACCGCCGCCAGGCCCACGCCGCCCGCCGCGCCCAGAACCAGGAGGGTCTCGCCGGTCTTCAGCGCCGCTCGCTGCTTCAAGGCGTAATGCGAGGTGCCGTAGGTCATGATGAAGGCGGCGCCCTCTTCGAAGGACATGCCGTCCGGCATGGGAATGCACCGGGCTTCCGTCAGAACGATCTTTTCGGCCATGCCGCCCCATCCGGCCTGTCCGATGACCCGCTCGCCCACCTTGACCCGGGTGACCCCCGCGCCGACCGCCTCCACCACGCCCGCGACCTCGCCCCCTGGGGCGAAGGGCCGTGCGGGTTTGAACTGGTATTTGTCCTCAATGATCAGAACGTCGGGGTAATTCACGCCGCAGGCCTTGACGGCCAAGAGGACTTCCCCCGCGCCCGGGGCGGGATCGGCGAGGTCTTCAAGAACCAATGTGCCAGGTCCGCCGACCGCCTTGCTCAGCACCGCGCGCATGCTCGTCCCTTTTTCTGGTCTTATGGAACGGCGGACGCTATCCCACCCGCCGTCGCCGCGCAAAGCCGTTTAGGGATCCCCACATGCCGAAGACCACAATCGCCCTGGCCCTGCATGGCGGCGCGGGCGCGCGGCCCGGTCGCGACTACGGCCGGGAGGTCCTTCACATGCGGGGGCTCGTCGAAGCCGCGCGCGACCGCCTCGCCGCGGGGGGCAGCGCCCTGGACGTGGTGGTGGAGACCGTGGCTGCGTTGGAGGCCTCAGGTCTCTACGTGGCCGGACGGGGCGCTTCGCCCAACCGTCTGGGCGCCTTCGAACTTGACGCAAGCCTCATGGACGGCGCGACCCGCCGCGCGGGCGCAGTCGCCGCGCTTGAGGGCTTTGAGAGCCCGATCCAGGTGGCGCGTGCGGTCATGGAGGAGACGCCCCACGTCATGCTCGTCGGCTCGGGCGCTGCGCGCTTCGCGCGCGAGAAAGGCTTCCCGGCCATTAAGGATCCCGCCTTATGGTTCACCCGGGCGGGGGGAGACGAATCCAATCACGCGCCCGGCTCAAGGACCGGACTAGCCCATGGAACCGTGGGCTGCGTCGCCCTGGATGGGGCGGGCCGACTTGCGGGCGCCACCTCCACGGGGGGCGTGTTCGAAAAGTTGCCCGGACGGGTCGGGGACACGCCGGTGATCGGCGCGGGGACGTGGGCGGACGCCGTCGCCGCCGTCTCGTGCACGGGACAGGGAGAATACTTCTTGAGGACCTCGGCCGCCTCCCAGGTCGCCATGCGCATGCGTTTTTTGGGCGAAACCCTCGAGGCGGCGTCCCGCAGCGTTCTGCAGGAGATTGCCGACCTCGGCGGCGAGGGCGGGCTCATCGCCGTGGGGGCCGACGGCGCGGTGAGCCTGCCTTACGTCTCCGCCGGCATGAAGCGGGCGGCCCTGCATCCGGACGGACGCATCGTCGCTTCAGCCTTCGAGGATTGAACACCCAAGGTTTTGGCGCAGAAGCGCATTTCTGGTAGACCGACGCTGCAGCAACCTCCGACGGCCCCATGCCGACCCTTTCCTTGAACAGCCCGCGCGCGTCCTCCGCCTTGAACCCAGAAGCGCCCGCGACGGCGGACGCCGGCCTCGCCTCCGCGCGCGCGCCGCGCGGACGCATCAACCTGTCGGGCCTGACCCGGGCTGAGCTTTCGGCGACCCTGGCCACCAGCGGCGTCGTCGAGCCTGGCAAGGGCGCCATGAGGGCTGGACAGCTCTGGCGCTGGATCCATCACGCCGGGGCCCGGGACTTCGACGCCATGACCAACATCGCCAAGCCCATGCGCGCCGCCCTCGCCGAGGCCTTCACCCTCGAGCGGCCGGAAATTGTCGACCGTCAGCTCTCCAAGGACGGCACCCGCAAATGGCTGATCCGAACCGGTCCAGGCATTGAGATCGAAACTGTCTACATCCCCGACGTCGGACGCGCCGGCGCCCTTTGCGTATCGAGCCAGGTGGGCTGCACCCTTAACTGCACCTTCTGCCATACCGGAACTCAGGCTCTGGTGCGCAACCTGACGGCGGCGGAGATCATCGCCCAGGTCCTGACGGCTAAGGACGACCTGGGCGAATGGCCCTCCGACGCCGAGGAGCGACGCCTGTCCAACGTCGTCTTCATGGGCATGGGCGAGCCCCTGTTCAATCTCGACAACGTGGCCAAGGCCATAGAGGTGATCTCAGACGGCGAGGGCGTCGCCCTGTCGCGGCGGCGGATCACCGTTTCGACCTCCGGCGTCGTTCCCGAAATCCATCGGCTGGGGACGCAGACCTCCGCCATGCTGGCCATCTCCCTGCACGCCACCAACGACGCCCTCAGGGACGAGCTGGTGCCTCTGAACAGGAAGTATCCTATCGCTGAGCTCATGGACGCGGTGCGCGCCTATCCAGGCCTGTCCAACGCCCGGCGGGTGACCTTCGAGTACGTCATGCTCAAAGGTGTGAACGATAGTCCAGCCGAAGCCCGGGCCTTGGTTCAGCTCCTGAAGGGGGTTCCGGCCAAGATAAACCTGATCCCCTTCAATCCTTGGCCCGGGAGCCCCTACGTCTGTTCCGACTGGGATGTGATCGAGGCGTTCGCCGCCATCCTCAATCGCGCGGGCTACGCCTCTCCCATCAGGACGCCGCGCGGGCGAGACATCCTGGCCGCGTGCGGCCAGCTTAAGTCCGAGAGCGAGAAGATCCGTAAGAGCGTCCTCAGGCGGTCCGCCGCTGCGGACGCCGCATGAGCCCTGAGGTCCAGGCTTTCGCCTCCGGTTTTCCCCTCGTCCTGGTGCACGTGGTCCTCAGCCTCGCCATTCTCGCCGGGGGATCGGGCGTCTACGTCGCCCTGTCTCCCCTGCAAGAAGGGGTGCGCCTGCGCGCCGGCGACGCCGGCGCCGCGTCCCTGACCCTGGCCGGGGCGATCCTTGGCCTCGCCATTCCCCTGGCGGTGTCTTTGACGGCCTCGGCCTCCGCCATCGAAATCCTCCTTTGGGGCTGTTGCCTCGTGGTCTTGCAGCTGGCGGCCTACCGGCTGATCGACGTCGCCTTGCGCCCCCTGGGCGTGGACGCGCGCTCCGGCGGCCGAGACGCGGCCTTGATTGTCTGCGGCGCCCGCCTCGCGTCGAGCCTCATTCTCGCCGCCGCCGTCGCCGGGTGACGCCCATCCGTCCGCAAGGCCGTTTTCCCCATCTGCCCGACGGAGCCGTGTACGCCGTCGTCATCCTGGCCCTGGTGTTTGCGGCCCTCAGTCGGCGGGAGCACGCCGACGCCCCGCCCGCCCCGCCGGCGCTCTCGCGGGAGGAAGGTCGCCCCCTCCCGGCGGCAGGCGCCTTCCACGGCCCCTTGGTCAAGGTCTCCGCCGATCCCGCCGGGCCTCAGAGCGGAACCGCCTTCTCGGTCTCGCCCGAGGGGCTTTGGCTAACGGCCCGGCATGTGGTCGCCGGCTGCGCGCGCATCGCCATCATGGAGGCGCCCCACAGGGCGGCTGAAGCCCAACTGCTCGGGCCGGCGGCGGGGGCGGCCGACGTGGCGGTCCTGAAAACCATCGGCGGCGCGCCGGCCCTGCCCCTCGCGGCGGGCGAGGGCCTTAGGATCGGCGAGCGGGGGTTTCATCCCGGATTTCCTGGCGGGCGTCCTGGTGAGACGACCTCGAGGCTCTTGGGCCGTCAGACCCTGGAGTTTCGCGCGCGAACCGCGACGGGCGGCCGCCTGACGCGCCTCGAGCCGGTATTGTCGTGGGCTGAGGCCGGACGCAGCGTCGGAGCGCCCGGCGACCTGGCCGGGCTTTCCGGCGCCCCAGTCCTGGACGGGCGGGGGCGCGTGGTGGGCGTCACCCTGGCCGAGGCGCCGCGCCGGGGGCGGATCTACGCCGCCCCGGTGGACGCCGCGGAGCTGGCCCTGAGGGCGGCCGGCTTAAACGCGTCCGCGCCGGTCTCCGCGGCCCATCCCCTTAACGTCTCCAGTTACGGGCGCGCCTCCGACGCCTTGCGCGAGACCCTCAGCGTCGCCCGGGTGGTTTGCCTCGACGGGGCCTAAACCCCGGCCAAGCGCATTTCCTCGAGGATGCGCAAGGCGGCCTCCCGCGGATTTGAGGCGCTTGTGATGGGGCGGCCGCAAACCAGATGGCTGGCCCCGGCCTTGAGGGCGTCCGCCGGCGCTGCGGCGCGGGCCTGATCATTAGCCGCCGACCAGGAGGGGCGGACGCCGGGGGTGACGACGAGGAAATCCGGTCCGGCGATGGCTCGCGCGAGGGCGGCCTCCTGAGGGCTGGCCACCACCCCGTCCACACCCGCCTCAAGGGCCTGGCTGATGCGGCGCTCCACCAGGGCGCGAATGCTGAGGCCGTACCCCATGGCCTTCAAATCCTCCTCCGTCAGACTGGTCAGGACCGTGACGCCGAGGATTTTAACCTCGGCGCCGCCCCGGCCGCGGACCGCCGCCGCCATGACCTGGGGCTCGGCGTGAACAGTGAGAAAGTCACAGGCCTCGCTGGCGGCGATGGCGGCGGCGGCCCGCTCGACGGTGGCGCCGATGTCGTGAAGCTTCCAGTCGGCGAACACGCGGTCGCCCCGGCGCCGCAAGTCCCTAGCGAGGGCGACCCCGTCGCCGGCCAGGAGCTCAAGGCCGATCTTGTAGAACCCCACGGCGTCGCCCAGGGTCTCCACCATGGCTTCCGCCGCGCCTCGGGTCGGCAGGTCGAGGGGGCAAATCAGGCGAAGGTCGCGGGCGGGACTTGGGATGGTCGCACGGGCTGCATGCATGACGAAGGGCTCCCAGGGCGCGGGAATGTAGGCGGCGCGCTACGTTTCAGGCTAAGGGACAAGCATGAGCCCCATCGCCCTTTCGGTCAATTTCTTCGTCGCCCTGTTCGCTCTCATCGACCCGGTGGGCACAGTGCCCATGTTCGCCGCCGCCACCATGGGGGCCTCGCCTCAGGCGCGCCGGCGCGTGGCGCTCTACATCTCCATCTTCGCCGCCGCCTTCCTCGCCTTCTTCTATTTCACCGGCACGGCCATGTTGAAGTTCTTCGGCATCTCCATGCCGGCGTTCCGCATCGCTGGCGGAGTGATGCTGTTTCTCGTGGGTCTGGAGATGACCCGAAACGACATCCATGGGGACGCCATCGACCACGCGGCCGAGAGCGAGGTGATGTCCGTGCGACAGGATGCGCGCAAGCGGTTTGAGCGCCTCGTCGTCCCCTTCGGCATGCCCCTTCTCATCGGTCCTGGCGCCATCTCCACGGTCATCATTTACGCCAGCCAGACCAGCGACCAGGGCCTTGAGGGCGCGGCGGCGGGCATCGTCGCCATCCTCGCCGTCGCCTTGACAATCCTGATCTCCTTCTCCCTCAGCGACACCTTCTCCCGCGCCTTGGGGAAGGTGGGCATGATGATTGTGGTTCGGGTCCTCGGCCTCGTCCTTTGCGCCATGGCGGTCCAGTTCATCATCATCGGACTTCAGGGCGCGACCATGGGGATCATTCGGTCCTCGGCGGCGACGCCCTATCCCAAGTAGGCGGCCCACTCCTCCTGGACGGCCGGATCCTTTTCGCCCGCCCCTTTGGCGTGGTGCAGGGTTTTCAAGGCCTCAGCCGAGACAAGCTGGCCCACGGCCCAGACCGCGGCGCCCCGCACGACGGGCGAAGGGTCGTCGAGGAGCCGAACGGCCTCCTCAGCCAGATCGGCGTCCCCGCAATTGCCCAGGGCGTAAAGCACGTTGCGCACGAAGCGGTCCCGACCGATGCGCTTGACCGGGGATCCTGAGAAGATCCTGCGGAACCCCTCGTCGTCCAAACGCGCGAGTTCGCGCAGGGGCGGGGACTTCAGCTCGGTTCGGGCGTGCAGCCGGGCCTCCTGGGCCTCAGCCGCAAATTTGTTCCAGGGGCAGACCGCCAGACAATCGTCGCAACCGTAAATACGATTGCCCAGGGCGGCCCGGTAGCGCCGAGGCATGGGGCCCTTCAGTTCGATGGTGAGGTAGGACAGGCAGGCGCGCGCGTCGAGCTGATAGGGCGCAGGGAACGCGCCGGTGGGGCAGGCGTCGAGGCACGCCCGGCATTGACCGCAATGATCCGCCTCGGGGGCGTCCGGCTCGATGTAAAGGCTGGTGAGAACCGCGCCCAGGAACAGCCAGGAGCCGAAGTCCCGGGAGACGAGATTGGTGTGTTTCCCCTGCCATCCGACGCCCGCGCGCTGGGCGAGGGGTTTCTCCATGAGGGGGGCGGTGTCCACAAACACCTTCAAGGATCCGCCATGGCGCGAGGCCATGAAGGCGCCCAGGGTCTTCAGGCGCCCCTTGATCACCGCATGATAGTCGTCCCCCTGCGCGTAGACGCTGACGGCGCCGGTCAGGGGGTTGGCCGCCTGCAGCAGAGGATCCTCCGCGGGGCCGTAATTGAGGCCGAGGACGACGGCCGTTCGAGCGTCCGGCCAAAGGGCGGCGGGGTGTTCTCGCCGCGCCTGCGTGTGCGCCATCCACTCCATATCGCCGTGCCGGCCCGCCGCCAGAAAGGCGGCCAGGCGCTCCCCCGCCGGCCAGGGCGCCGTGGCCGACGCAAACCCGCACACGTCAAAGCCGAGGGCCGCCGCCCGGCTCCTGATCTGCGCCTTGATCGCCTTCGCGTCAGGCGCAGATTTCATGGCGCGGGCAGCGCCAGCGTCGCGCCGCCCCGACGCAAGGGAACCAGGGGCGTTTCTCCGGCGAAACGGCGCAGGGTTTGAAGGGTCGCCTGGTAATCCACCTCCGATCCTGCGGTTTCATTGACCACGAGGGCGGCGACGACGACGCCGTGGATCCTCAAGGTCTCCAGGGCCGTCAGGGCATGGCTGATGGCGCCGAGGTAGGTTCCGCCAACCAGGATCGCCGGCGCGCCTAGACGTTTGATCCAGTCAAGGTTCAAGCCGTCCTCCGCGGCGGGGCTCATGACCCCGCCTACGCCTTCGATCAGAACCGTCTCCTGCGGGGCCGCCTGGCCCATACGCTCAAGGCACCAGCGCACCACCGGCTCGAGGCGGAGGCTCCGGCCTTCCGCCGCCGCGGCCATGTCCGGCGATAGGGGCGCGCGGAAGCGCCACGGAGAGCAGGCCTGGACGGCCTCGGGCGTGGTCTTTAGGCCCTGCGCCGTCAGGAGCTGGGCCGTGTCGGTGGCGGCGAACGCCGCCTCGCCGAAGGACGGGCATCCGCTCGCGACGGGCTTGTAGGCGCTGACCCTCAGGCCCTTGGCGCGCAGGGTTCGGATCATCACCCCGGCGGCGTAGGTCTTGCCGATGTCCGTCCCGGCGCCGGCGATGAAATAGGCGCTCACGCCGCACGCTCGCGCAGTCGCACCACGGCCTCCGCAAGGCGATCCACATCCTCCTCTAGGTGCGCGGCCGAGAAGGCGAACCGCAGACGCGCCCCGCCCAAGGGCACCGTCGGCGGGCGGATGGCCACCGCCAGAAAGCCCTCCCGCTCCAGGATCCCGGACCAGAGGAGGGCCTTCTCGCTCTCGCCTGCGGTTAGGGGCACGATGGCGCTCTGCGCCGGCGGCAGACCCGCCGCCTTGGCGAACCGCTGCGCCAGGGCCAGGGGACGAGAGCGCCGTTCCGGTTCGGCTTCAAGGATCTCAAGGGCTTTGAGGGCGGCGCCGGCGGCGGCCGGGGGCAGGGCGGTGGTGTAGACGAAGCTGCGCCCGCGGGTGGTCATGAGGGCGATGACCGGCTCGGAGGCGGCGAGATAGCCGCCGGCCGCCCCCAGGGCCTTGGACAGGGTGCCCATCTCAAGGGGCGCGCTCACATCCGACCCCACCACGCCAAGACCGTGGGCGTCGTCGACCATCAGCCAGGCGTCGTAGCGCTCCGCCAGGGCCGCCAACGCGGCGACGGGCGCTCGGTCGCCGTCCATAGAGAAGACCCGTTCGGTGAGGATCAGGCGCCGGCCCGCAGCCGGTTCGGCGTCAAGGAGGGTCTTTAGATGATCAAGATCGTTATGGCGGAAACGCACCGTGCGGGCGCCCGAGAGTTTAGCCCCGCCGAGCATGCAGGCGTGGGACAGCTCGTCCAGCAGCACAAGGTCGCCCTCGCCGACGAGGACGCCGGGAATAGCGATGTTGGCCAGATAGCCTGAGCCGAACACCAAGGCGGCGGCCTTGCCCTTATGCCTCGCCAGACTTGCTTCAAGGGCGCCGAGGAGGGGATGGTCCCCCGTCACCAGGCGGGACGCGCCGGCGCCGGCGCCGTAGCGCTCCACCGCCTCTATGGCCGCCGCCTTGACCCGCGGGTCATGGGCAAGACCGAGATAATCATTGCAGGAGAAAGAGATCAGGGTCCGCTCGGCGCGGACCACCTCAACCCCAGGACGGCGGACCGTGGGCGTCAGGCGGCGGCGTAAGGCGAGGGCGTCCAGTCGCCCCAGGGCGTCGCGGGCGTAAGCGTCAAGGCTCTCCATTGGAGTTTAACAGCGCAGGACCGGCGCTTTAGTCAACCATGATCCGACGCCGGGACCGACGGGCGACTTGACACGCGCAGGGTCTGACCTGAGGGGACGCAGCATGCAGACCCAGCGCCTCTGGCGGCCCTACACGCAAATGCTCACCGCCGCCCCGCCGCTTGAGGCCGTGGCCACCGAGGGCGTGCGCATTCGCCTCGCCGACGGGCGCGAGCTCGTTGACGGCGTCTCAAGCTGGTGGACCGCCTGTCACGGCTACAACCATCCCCATATCCGGTCGGCCGTCATTCGACAGCTCGAGGCCATGCCGCACGTCATGTTTGGCGGCTTCACCCATTTTCCGGCGGAGCGCCTCGCCGAGCGTCTCTGCGGGCTTCTGCCTGCGGGTCTGAACCATATCTTTTTCTGCGATTCAGGTTCGGTGGCGGTGGAGGCGGCCATGAAGATGGCCGTTCAGCACCATCTCAATTCAGGGCGCCCCGGGCGGACTCGGTTTCTCGCCTTTCGCGGCGGCTACCATGGCGACACCCTGGGCGCCATGTCCGTATGCGATCCGGAGGAGGGCATGCACAGCCATTTCTCCGGTTGGATCCCGCAGCAGATCTTCAGCTGTCTTCCCGACAACGACGATCGCGCCGCCGCGTTCGAGGCCTTGATCGCTCACCACCGCTCTGAGTTGGCGGCGGTGATCATCGAGCCCCTGATCCAGGGGGCGGGCGGCATGCGCGTCCACGCGCCTGCGACCCTGGCGCGGGTTTGTGAGGCCGCTCGGAGGCAGGGCGTCCTCGTCATCGCCGACGAGATCTTCACCGGTTTTGGCCGAACCGGCTCCCTGTTCGCCTGCGAGCAGGCCAAGGTCGCGCCCGACATTCTTTGCGTCTCCAAGGCGCTGACCGGCGGCGTTCTAGGCCTTGCGGCTGTGGCGGCGAGCACGACGGTGTTCTCCTCGTTCCTGTCGCAGGATCCTGCAAAGGCGCTCATGCATGGTCCGACCTTCATGGCCAATCCCCTGGCCTGCGCCGCCGCCAACGCGTCCTTGGACCTGTTTGAGAGCGAACCGCGGGTGGAGCAGGCGCAGGCCATGGCCGCCAAGCTCCTGGACGGCCTTGGCCCCTGTCGGGGCCTTGGGGGCGTCGTCGACGTGCGCGCCCTTGGGGCCGTCGGCGTGGTCCAGTTTGACCGCCCGGTGGACCGGGAGGCCCTGAAACGCGCCTTTGTGGAAAAGGGCGTCTGGGTAAGGCCCTTTGGCGACATCGTCTATCTCGCCCCCGCGCTCAATATCGCCGACGGGGACCTCGAGGGGCTTTGCACGGCGGTGGTTTCCGTGTTGAAGGACGCTCAAGACCGCGGCCTCGCGCGTGAGGGGCGCGCCTGAGGAGGCCTTCTTGACACGGCTTGATGATGCAACTCCCCGCCATGACTGGACCCGCGCCGAGGTTGAACGCCTCTTTGACCTGCCGTTTCCTGAGCTTGTGTTTCGCGCGGCGACGGTGCACCGGGCCTTTTTTGATCCCAACCAAATCCAGCGCTCTCAGCTCCTGTCCGTAAAGACGGGCGGGTGCGTGGAGGACTGCGGCTACTGCAGCCAGTCCGCGCATTTCGACACGGGACTGAAGGCGTCGAGCCTTATGGCGGCCGAAGCCGTCGTGGCTCAGGCCCGGCAGGCCAAGGCGGCCGGCGCGCAAAGGTTCTGCATGGGGGCGGCGTGGAGGGACCTGAAGGACCGGGACGTCCCCAAGCTCGCGGCGATGATTTCAGGGGTGAAGGCCCTTGGTCTGGAGACCTGCGCCACCTTGGGCATGCTCACCCCTAGCCAGGCGCAGGCGCTGCGAGAGGCGGGTCTGGACTACTACAACCACAACCTCGACACCGCCCCGGAGGATTACGGCCGGATCGTCAGCACCCGCACCTATCAGGAGCGCCTCGACACCCTCGCCTGCGTCCGCGAGGCGGGAATGAGCGTGTGCTGCGGCGGCATTATCGGTATGGGCGAGACCCGCGCCCACCGCGCGGGCCTTTTGCAAAGCCTAGCGACCCTGCCAAAGCATCCTGAGAGCCTGCCGGTGAACGCCCTCGTCCCCATTCCTGGCACGCCCCTTGGGGCGAGCCCGCCCATCGACGGGTTGGAGTTTGTCCGCACCATCGCCGTAGCGCGCCTCGTCTGCCCCCGCGCGGTGGTCCGCATCGCCGCGGGACGGGAGGGGATGAGCCGGGAGCTTCAGGCCTTGTGCTTCCTCGCCGGCGCCAACTCCATCTTCGTCGGCGCTAAGCTTCTGACGACCCCCTTGCCGGGAGAAGACGCCGATGAGCGGCTCCTGGCCGATCTCGGGCTTCGGCCCATGACCGCGCCGACGCCGGAGGCCGTCCCCGCCTAAGGCGGGGACCGGCGCGAGAAAGCGAGAAAATCGCCGCCCTGGGATCACGCCTTTGGTTGGGCGACGACGCGTAGATAGGGTTTCAGGGTCTTCCAGCCGTCAGGGTACTTAAGCCTGGCCTGCTCGTCCGACACCGCCGGCGGGATGATCACATCTTCGCCGGGACGCCAGTTCACCGGCGTCGCAACGGCGTGCCGGGCGGAAAGCTGACAGGAGTCGAGCAGCCTCAACACTTCGTCGAAATTGCGTCCCGACGTCATGGGATAGATCAGCATCGCTTTGATCTTCTTGTCCGGTCCAATGATGAAGACGGACCGGACGGTGGCGTTATCCGCGGCGGTGCGCCCCTCAGCGGTCTCCCCAGCGCCCTCCGGCAGCATGTCGTAGAGCTTGGCGACCGTAAGATCCGTGTCGCCGATCATGGGGAAATTCACCGCATGGCCCTGGGTCTCCTGAATGTCCTCTGCCCAGCGCGCGTGGTTGCCCACCGGATCGACGCTAAGGCCGATGACCTTGGTGTTGCGCTTGTCGAACTCAGGCTTCAGCCCGGCCATGTAGCCTAGCTCCGTGGTGCACACCGGGGTGAAGTCCTTGGGATGGGAGAAGAGTATAGCCCAGCTGTCTCCGATCCACTCGTGAAAGGCGATGGGACCCTGGGTGGTCTCAGCGGTAAAATCTGGAGCCTCAGAATTGATTCTCAATGTCATACCGCTCACCCTGTTTTGAAACTTGAAGACCTGGAACGTGGACAATAACCGCAGGGGAGGCAAGGCTGCCGGCGACGGACTGAGCCTATGAATTTCTCTATAAATCAAATTAGATAGTCTTGTAGCGACCCGCGTTCCGGCGCCGATCGGATCGGTAATTCGAACACGCGAGGATTTTTCAGCCCTGAAACGGCGCGCCTGTCGCAAAATGACGGCTTGATGCTTACGGTCGAGTTCACTAACGCCTGTCAAGACCGTCAAAAAGCGGGTAGTGTTTTAGTTTGAATTCAGGTCCGGTTTTGTTGTGTCAGGATAACCGGAAACCCCGCAGCGGCAGCCCATCCTACATTTCGCCCCGGCGGAAGCTGGCGGACGCGAGCGCCCGTTAAAGCAGGCCAGCTAAATCGAATGTAGCTTAAAAGGCGCGCTTTTTGTAGGGCCCGCGCTTTGCCACCGGCGCCTTCGCCCCGGGGCGTCGTCGGCGGGGCGGGGGCGAAGCTGGCGTCTCAGGGACACGTCTTTCATAGTCTTTGGTCTGCGCGATCCTGGCGCAGGGAGACATGGGCTGAGACGATCCTCCAGCCCTCATCGGTTCTGATCCAGGTTTGGCTCTGGCGTCCGTTGCGACCGGTGTCCAGGCGGGTGAACTCCACATGGGCGACGGCCGCATCCGGTCCGAGAGCCACCACCTCCGTCCTCAGCCGTTCCCGCGGGGGCGAGCCCCCGCTTCGGCCGATCCTGAACGTGGCGATGGCGTCAAAGCCGTAGAGGTTCTCCGCCACGCCATACCGCACGGTGCGTGGGGATCTCCAGAAGAAGCCGTCAAGGGCGGCGACGTCGTTGGTCATGAGCGCCGCCTCATAGGCGTCCACCTCTTGGCGAACTTCGGCGGCGACGGCGTTGTCATGGCTGATCATGGCGATCCTTTGGAACATGGGCGGCGACGACCCCCAAGGCCTCCAGCCGCGCCGCCGCGTCAAAAAGGCGGTCCTCTCGCCCGGCCGCTGCGACGAGCTGGACGCCCACGGGCAAGAGGCCCGGGCGATTCACGGGAACAGAAAGCACGGGAAGCCCGATGTAGCTCAGGGGTTGGGTGTAGGCGCCAAGGTTCTTGCGCACGGAAACCTCTCGCCCTTCGATGAGCATGACGTCTTCGCCCAAACGCGGCGCCACGCAGGGAGCCACCGGCGCTAAGAGCAGGTCATAGCGCTCGAAGAGGCGCGTCGCGGCTTCGCGGAAGATGGGTTGGAAACGAAGCGCCTGTTCCATTACCCGATCGGGCAGGAGAGCGCCGGCCAGAAGACGGTCTCTGACCGCCGGATCGAAGTCCGCCGCCCGGACCCTCAGGTCGGCCAGATGGAGCCTGCCGCCCTCGCAGGCGCTGAGGCAGAAGGCCGCCGATCGGGCGATATGGGCGTCCTCAAGATCGACCTCGCCGTCGGCCTCGAGGGCCCGCGCCACCTGGTCCAAGGCGCCCAACACCTCCTGCGAGGCGCCTTGGGTGAACCAGCCTTGAAGGACGGCCGCGCGGGGCGCCCGCGTCGCGCGGGCGGTCGTGGGCGCGTCCGCCAGGGCCCCATAGGCCAACTGAAGGTCCGCCGTGGTCCGCGCGAAAAGCCCCGCATGGTCAAGACTTCTCACAAAGGGAAACATGCCCTCCACGGGCAGGGCGCCCGCCGTCGGCTTGAGACCGAAGACGCCGCAGAGCCCTGCGGGGACCCTGATGGAGCCGTTCGTATCCGATCCTAGGGTCAGGGGCACTAGGTTGGCGGCCACCGCCGCGGCCGAACCCCCGGACGATCCCCCGGCGATGCGGCTGAGGTCGTGGGGATTGCGGGTTGTGCCGTAGTGGGCGTTCTCGGTGACGAAACCGTAGGCGAACTCGTCCATGTTCAGGGCGCCGACAAGCACGCCGCCGGCGGCTTTCAGGCGGGCGACGAGGAGGGCGTCGCACGCCGCCGGCGGCGCGGTTCGTCGGATCTTCGACCCGGCCAGGGTTGCGACGCCCCTCACGTCAAAGAGGTTTTTGACCGCGAAGGGCACCCCGGCGAGGGCTCCGGGCGCATCGCCCCGCGCGATGCGGGCGTCGAGGTTCTTGGCTTGCGCAACGGCCTCTTCAGCAAAGACGGCGGTAAAGGCGTTAAAGGCGCCGTCGCGCTGGCGGATGCCCTCCAGGGTCTGGCGGATGAGGTCCTGCGCCCGCCGCCGACCCGCTTTCACGTCGGCAGCGATGACGGTCGCGTCGTTAGGGCTCAAGATGCGGCATCGTGCGCGGGCGCGTCTTCGCGGGCCAGCCGCGCCTCGAGGATCGCCGTATGCTCTTGCAGGGCGTCGAGGGTCTCAAGGACGCTGGCGGCGAAAGCGGCCGGGACGGGGAGCTGGAGATCAGCCGCCTTTTGATGCATGTAAGCCTCCAGGACGGGCGGATCGAGAACGCCGAACCGGGTCTCTACTTCTGTCGTCATTCGATCGCCCGCGGATTTAAATAAGTAAGATATGCGTTCATCATCGAACGCCTCGCTTCGCCTTGCAACGTCGGAACCCTTGGATGCGCCACCATCTGTCCTCAACGCCGGAAACCGTGCGTTTCGGCATGTTCGATGCGGCCTTTGCACCGGTGCTCGAGATCCGCTCGGGCGATCAGGTCACCTTCGACTGCGTGTCCGGCGGGCCGGAGGTGATGCCGCCCGAGGGGTCCGGCCTCGCCGTACCGCCGGCGTTGCAGGCCATTCACGACGCCAGGCTGGAGCGTATCGGACCGCACATCCTCACAGGCCCCGTCGCCGTCCTCGGCGCTGAGCCCGGCGATATGCTCGAGGTCCGCATCGAAGAGGTGATCCCCGCCGTCGACTGGGGCTATTGCGCCGTGCGGCCTTTGGCGGGGACCCTGCCCGAGGATTTTCCGGATCGGTACGTCAGTCACATCCGCGTGGATCGCACACGCGGGATCTGCAAGCCGGACTGGGGCCCGGAGCTGCCCCTGGCGCCCTTCTTCGGCACCATGGGCGTGGCGCCCCCCGCCCGGTACGGCCGCCTTTCGAGCAAGGAGCCGCGCGAGCACGGCGGCAATATGGACAATCGCGAGCTCACGGCGGGCGCGACGCTCTTCCTGCCGGTATGGGTTGCGGGCGCAAACTTCAGCGTCGGAGACGGCCATGGTCGCCAGGGGGACGGGGAGGTCTGCGTCAACGCCCTGGAGATGGGGCTGACGGGAACCTTCACCTTCATGCTCCACAAGAACGCCGGCGCGACCTGGCCGCGGGCGGAGACGCCGACCCATTACATCATCATGGGCTTCAACGAGGACCTGGACCTGGCCATGAAACAGGCCTTGCGGGGCATGATCGATTTCATTGTCTCGAGAAGCGACCTCACCCGCGTTCAGGCCTATCAATTCTGCTCCCTCGCGGTGGATTTCCGCGTCACCCAGACGGTCAACGGCGAGAAGGGCGTGCACGGGATGTTGGCGAAGGGCCTTTTGTTCTAGGCGCCGGGTCACGCCGTCTCCTCCTGAGGCCACACCCCGACGAATTCAGGCTCTTCGAAGGTGAAGAACCCTTCGAGGATGGAGTGGCGCGCGTCCATGAAGAGCTGCCGGGTGACCGCGTTGACAAGCTTGGGCAGGGCGAACTTCATGCCCGACAGGGCCGCAGCCGAAAGGCCGAGGCTGGCGAGGGCCGAATAGTTGAAGGCGAAAAGGCCGTAGAGGCGTTGCTCGCCTTCCTCTGTCCTGCCTTGCAGTTCGAACCCGGGTCCTAGGTAGGGATGCTCCTCGATCAGGGGGTTTTTCGCCCCTGGGGGGGCGCGATGGCGATCCCTCCATAGGGCGATGTCCTGCGCAAGGTCAGCCAGCTCGGGCCGCAGGGCCGCATCGGTCTTGAGCCCCGTGGAGAGAACCAGGAAGTCGTAGACAAAAACGCCCTTGGGCGTCGTCACAGCCACCGCGTCTCCCGTCTCGCGAACCTCGAGCCAGGGCGAGCCTACGTGCAGGGCGAATCCGGGATAGGCGGCTGCGCGACCGAAGGTGTCGTTGGTGGGCGGCTGATTGCGCGTGAGGAAGCTGTCGATGACGGCGTATTTTACGGCATCGTCGAAATCGGCGAAATGACGCAAAAATCCCGCCGCCTCCATGTACCGGATGGGATTCACCCGGGGGAGGGCGGGGCGCCGGATGAAGACGTGGGCCTCGGCGACGCCGAGCTTCAACGCGTGCTGGGCGTTGTCGAAGGCCGAGGCGCCGCCGCCCAGGATGGCGATGCGCTTTCCAGCCAAGGCGGCATAGTCGATCGGTTGGGAGGTGTGGGCCCAGCGCTCCGGCCCAAGGGCCTTGGCGATGAAATCTGGCGCGTGCCACTCCCCGCCGCCCTGGATGCCCGTGGCGAGGATCACCTTGCGCGCCAGGAGCGCCTCGCCGCTCGCGAGGGTGAGGCGATGAGAGCCGTCTTTCAGGGCCTCGACGCGCACGACCTTTGCGTCGTTGCGCACTGGGATGCCGATAACGCTCCTATACCAGCGCAGATACGCCATCCAGTCCGCTCGCGGTATCTTGCCAAGGGCCTCCCAGCCGTCTGCGCCGTGCTGGGCCTCCCAATAGGCGCGAAAGGTGAGATTGGGCAGGCCGAAGTCTAGGGCCGTGAGGTGCTTGGGCGTGCGCAGGGTGATCATGCGCGCGTAGGTCGCCCAAGGGCCCTCATAGCCCGGCGGGTTTTCATCGAGCACTAGGATGTTGCGGACCTTCTCCCGCATGAGGCCGAAGGCGGCGGCGAGGCCGCTTTGGCCCCCGCCGACGATGGCCGCGTCGAGGACGCCGTCTGTTGAACGCACCCAGCTCGGACCGTTGAAATCCAGGAGCTCAAGGTCGCGCCGAACCGCCCGGGCGAGGGCGTCGAGCCCCCCATGGGGGATCGGTTCGCACACCGCGTCAAACAGCCGAAGGCGGCCGATTTTTGCGATCTCCCCTAGGGCCTCGGCAATTTCCCGTGAACGGTCATGGTCGAGACGGCGCTCCATGGCCTCAAGGATGGAGGCCTTGTCGTTGTGGCGGACGCAGATGACGAATGGAAAACCGAACCGCGCGGCGTAGGCGGCGTTGCGCGCGTGGAAGAGGGCGTATTCCTCCGCGGTGAGCCGATCGAGCCCAGCTCCCGACTGTTCGCCGAGGGACTCAGTCGACAGGGCCCCGGCGATGGCGGCCTTGCCCGCGAGTTCCGGGTGGGCGCGAATCAGCGCGAGTTTTTCCGCCTCGGACGCCTCCTCCAAGACCCGGGTCAGGGCTGCGTGCAGGGCGTTCCGGTCAGCGAAGGGACCATAGGCGCGTGCGCGCTGGACGACCCACGGCGAGCGCTCGAATACGCCGCCGAGGGTCGAAAGCAAAGCGCCCTCGTCCATGGCGTTCACCGCGGAGAGACTGACGGCGACGGGTGTCATGGGGCGGCGCCTTCAAAAGGATGGGCGGCCAGCCAGTGGCGCGCGACGTCGATGCGGCGGGCGATCCACACCTTTTCGTGGTTCCCTACGTGCTCCATGAAGCGCCGCAGGGCTCCGATGCGGGCCGGGCGCCCGACAATGCGGCAGTGCAGGCCTATGGAGAGCATCTTGGGATCGCTCGCGCCCTCCGCGTAAAGGGCGTCGAAGGCGTCGCGGAGATAGGCGAAGAACTGGTCCCCGCTATTAAAGCCCTGGGGCGCTACACAGCGCATGTCATTGGTGTCTAGGGCGTAGGGAACGACCAGTTGGGCGCGGCCGAAGCGCACGTCGTAATACGGCAGGTCGTCGGCGTAAGAATCGGCGTCGTAGACAAAACCGCCCTCTTCAGCCACGAGCCGCGCGGTGTTGGGGCTCGTGCGGCCCTGGTACCAGCCGAGGGGTCTTTCCCCGGTCGCCCGCGTGTGCGCCTCCACAGCCATGGCGATATGGGCCCGCTCGACGGCTTCGGGGACGGTCTGGTAGTCGATCCAGCGATAGCCGTGGCTGGCGATCTCCCATCCGGACGCCTTCATGGCCGCCACCGCCTCGGGATTGCGCTCCAAGGCCTGGGCGACGGCGAAGACCGTCAAGGGCAGGCCCAGACTGTCGAACAGGCGGCGGATGCGCCAGAAGCCGGCGCGGGATCCGTATTCGTAGAGGCTTTCCATGGCCATGTGCCGCATGCCGGCGACGGGCGCCGCCCCGACCATTTCGGAGAGGAAGTATTCGGCGACGTCGTCGCCGTGGAGGACGTTGCGTTCCGCGCCCTCCTCATAGTTCAGGACGAACTGCAGGGCGATGCGCGCGTCTCCCGGCCAAAGGGGCAGGGGCGGTCGCCCGCCGTACCCCACCATGTCCCGCGGGTAGTCGGTCACCGGGCGTCCTCCGCGTAGACCGCCAGGGCCGCGTCGACGCCAGCGCCTGGGCGGCAGGGGAAGCCCTCCCGCCGCAGCACCGCCTCGAGGGCGGCGAAGGTGGTCGCGACGGCGTATTTGCGGGCGTTCAGGCCCATGGCGCCGATCCGCCAGACCTTGCCTGCGAGGGGACCGAAGGCGGTTCCGATCTCGATCTCAAAATCCTCGCGCATCCGGGCGCGGACGCGCTCGCCGTCAACGCCCTTGGGAATAAGGAGCGCGGTGACGTTCGTCATCTTGTGCGTCGCATCGCCGTAGACCTCGAGGTCCAGGGCCTCGGCGGCGGCGACGACGGCGCGACCGGCGAGGGCGTGGCGCGCGAAACGCGCGTCCAGGCCTTCTTCAAGGGCTAGGCGGGCGCATTCGCGGGCTGCGTAGAGCATGGAGGCGGCTTCGGTGTGGTGGTTGAGCCGCTTTTCGGACCAGTAGTCCATGATCATGGCGAGGTCGAAATAGTTGGAGGCGATCCGCCTGGGGTTCACCTCGCCGGCGCCGGCCATGAGGCCCCGCTCCACATGGCGACGGCTGAAAATGTGCTCGGCGGCCCGGTCTGAGACGGTGATCGGGGCCGAGCCGGAGGGGCCCCCGAGGCATTTCTGCAGACCCGCGGTGACGATATCGGCCCCCCAGGCGTCCACCGGGGCCGCCATGCCCGAGAGGGTCGCGGTGGCGTCGACGTAAAGCAGGGCGTCGTAGCGGCGGCAGATCAACCCAAGGGCGTGGATGGGCTGGGCCATGGTGGTGGACGTGTCGCCGTAGACGCAAGCGACCAGGCGCGGGCGCACCCGCTTGACCGCCGCCTCGACCGCGTCGGGCTCGATCACGCAACCCCAATCGGTTTCAACCGTGGTGACCTTGGCCCCGCAGCGTGCGGCGATCTCCACAAGGAGCAGGCCGAAACGCCCGGCGTTGAGCACCACCACATCGTCGCCAGGCTCCAGGGTCGAAACGAAGGCCGCTTCGATAGCGGCGCGGGATGTGCCGTCGATGAGAAAGGTCCAGGGGTTCCGGGTCTGGAAGACCTGACGGTAAAGGACCATGGTCTGGTTCATGTAGGCGGTGAATTCCGGGTCGAACTGTCCGAGCAGTTGCACCGACATGGCTCGCAAGACCCTGGGATGGACGTTGATGGGCCCCGGGCCCATGAGGAGGCGGGGCGGATGGTCGAGTTCGCCGAAATACGCGCTCATCGCGTGGGCTCCCGCTCAAGGTTGTCGATGAACGCCAGCATGGCCTGGAGGGCCAGGACGCAATCGTCGTCCCGAACGGCTTCTGCGGGATTGTGGCTGACCCCGCCCCGGCACCGGATAAAAAGCATGACCGTTGGCGCGAGGGCGCTCAGCACCATGGCGTCATGGCCCGCGCCGCTGGGCAGAAGCCGCGGTTCGACGCCGACGGCCTCGACCGCCTCCCCAAGACGCCGGATCAGGGCGGGATCGCAGGGGCTTTGCGGCAGATCCTGAAGGAGCTCCACTGTCGCGCCAAGGCCGCGTTTCGCCGCGATCGCCTGGATTTCAGCGATAACGGCGGCGGCGACGGCGTCGCGGTCCGCTGCGGTCTCGGCGCGGATGTCCATAGAGAACTCCACCGCGCTCGGGATGACGTTGAAAGCGCCGGGGTGTGCGGTTATCCGGCCCACAGTGCCCACAACGCCTCCGGCCCCGGCGACGCAGATCTTCTCCAGCGCCAGGATCGCTTCGGCCGCCGCCGGGCCGGGATCGCGCCTCAGGTGCATGGGCGTGGTTCCCGCATGTCCCGCGGCGCCGGCCATACGCACCAGAAACCGCTTCTGGGCGGCGATGGCCGTCACGACGCCCAGCGGCAGATCTTCAGCTTCAAGCCGCGGCCCCTGCTCGATATGGGCTTCAAAGAACGCCATGACCTCCGATGCCGCCCGGGCGGCCTTTGGAAAATCCGCGCTCTTGAGACCGAAAGCCTGAAGGGCGTCGCCAAGGGAGACGCCCTCCGCGTCGCGCATGGAAAGGACGTCGGCCGCGCCCGTCCCGGCGACGGCGCGGCTGCAGGTCATGGACGCCGGGAACCGAGAGCCTTCCTCGTCGCCAAAGGCGATGACCTCAACAGCGAAGGGCGTCCGCCGTCCGGCCCTCGCCATGGCTTCGACGCAGTCGATCCCAAGGGTCACCCCCAGAGCGCCATCGTAGCGTCCGCCGTTCCGCACGCTGTCGATGTGGGACCCGATGAGAAGCGCTGGCGCCTCGGGCGTGGTCCCTTCATAGCGGCCGATGAGGTTGGCCGCGGCGTCGAGGCGAACCGTCATGCCCGCTTCACTCATCCACACCCGAAGGCGGTCCAGGGCCGCGCCGTGCGCAGGCGTGAGGAAACGCCGCGTGAGCTGGCCCGGAGCCTCGCTGTAGGGTTCGGCGCCGAGGGCGTCGCACCGCGCCCGCGCCCGCGCGCCGAGGGCGAGGGAATCGGATGGGAGCGCGCCGACCTCGGGGGCCACCTCAGCTGCCTCGATAGGTGGTGTAGCCGTAAGGCGAGGCCAGGAGCGGGACGTGGTGGTGGACGCGGGCGTCGGCAATGTTGAATTCAATGGCGACGGTCTCAAGAAAGCCCGGGTCCGCCGCCGCGACGCCTTGCGCACGAAAATACGCGCCCAGATCGAACTCCAGGCGATAGGCGCAGCAGACAAGCCCCTGGCCCTCAAGGAGCCGGGCGCGGCCGTCCGGGTCGGTCTCTTTAGCGACGAGGGGCGTCCACGTGTTGGCCGCCTTGGCGAACAGACGCACGCCCACGGCTGCGGCGGGCCGGCCGGAGGTCAGGTCCAGGACATGGGTGGTGAGGCCGCTCATCCGGCGAAGGTCAGGGACAGGCCCATCTGCTTCAACAGGCGCCGGTAGGCCACCGACGTGCGGTCCGCGGCGATATGGGCCTCAAGACTGAGATCCAGGGGCAGATCGAGGGGACTTTGGTTCTCGACCATGGCGCGATCCTCGTTGAAGATCGCCAAATTAAAGGCGCGCACCGCCTCCACGGGGATGTCCAGATCGACGTTTCGGGCGAGGGCGCAGAAGAGGCGGGTCTTTCGCGCCGAGACGGGACTTGCGGCGTTGAGGATCCAAAGCTGACGCTGTTCGGGGAAATCCACCACCAGACGCGCGGTGAAGGGCGCAAACACTTCGAAGGTTCTGCGCCAGAGGAAGTCGTCGGGCGCCTTATGTTTCTGATCCGGGCCGTAGTTGCTGACAGGGCTGACATATTCGGCGCGCAAACCGCCTTCCGTCCGGCGGACCACGATCTCGGGAACGACGGGGTTGTTGCGGTCCCCGAAAGTTGTGGTGTGCGCCCAGGCGAAATGGGCGACGTCGAGGAAGCCCTCCACCTGCCGGCCTGGGGCGCCGGCGATGTCGACCACGGGGCAGACAATGCTCTGGAAGCCGGGATCGTCCCAGGCTTCGAAAGCAGGAAGCGTAAGGGGCCCGCGAGCGAGGCTGGTCCAGATCAGGCCGAACGCCTCTACGGCGGGAAAGATCTGCAGGTCGAGGCGGCTTGAAATGACGGCGTCAGGTTCGGAGGGAATAGCCGTGCATCGCCCGGTCCCCTCGAAATGAAGGCCGTGGTAGGGGCACACGATCTGGCCCTCGCAGATCCAGCCGCGGCTCAGGCGCATGCCGCGATGCGGGCAGCGGTCCAGGGCTACACAGACCCCTTCAAGGGTGCGAAACGCCACTAGGTCCAGGTCGAGGAGCTGCGCCGACACCGGACGTTCACCCACCTCAGCCGCCACGGCGATAGGAAACCAGTGGGCGGACAGACGGGTGAAGTCCCCTTCTTGGAAGGTGCAGCCCTTGGGATAGGGCGGGTTGGTCGGGGGGGGCGCGTCGGTCATGGGCGGTCGGAACGCTGACATCCTGAGCGGCCGCCGTCGGGGCGCGGCGGACGCACGGCGCTCACCATCCTCGTGCGCGCGCGGGCGGGCAAGAGGGCGGCGTCAATTAAGTAAGTGATTTATGCATAATGCCCAGAAGCTGGGCTCCAACAGCCTCGCGTGCGCCTGGGCGCGGCAGGCGCGGAAGATTGCGTCATGATCCCTTGCGCCCCTTAGGCCGCGCGCGTTAGCGATTGATCATGCCACGATCCGCAGCCTCAACGCTTAAAGCGCCCCCGGCGCCCCCGGGGGAGGACGATGCGCCGGCCCGGCCGGTCCGCAAGCGCGATTCGGAGCGGACGCGAAACGCCCTCATGAAGGCGGCGCTCAAAGAGTTCGCCCTCAACGGGTTCTCCGGCGCCCGGATTGACCGGATCGCCGCCGCCGCCAAGTGCAATATCCGCATGCTCTATCACTACTTCGGCAACAAGGAGGGGCTCTATGTCGCCGTCCTGGAGGCCGCCTACGCCGACCTGAGGCGCCAGGAGGCGGCCCTGAAGATCGATGTGGACCAGCCCCTCGAGGGCATGCTGGAGCTCCTTCGCTTCACCTACCTCTATTTCCAGAACAACCCCATGTTCGAGGGCCTGTTGCGGGCGGAGAACATCATGCGCGGCCGGTTCGTCCTGCGGTCCAAGCCCGTCCCTGAAGCTGCGTTTTCGTTGAAAAAGACCATCGCCGACCTTATCGCCAGCGGGCGCGAGAAGGGGATATTCAGGGATAACCTCGATCCGGTGAACCTTTACGTCACCATGACGGCCCTAAGCCGGTTCCACCTCGCCAACGCCTACACCATGTCCGCGGTTCTAGGGGTGGACCTCCAGGGCAAGGAGTGGCGTCGGCAAAGGCTGGACCACTGCGTGGAGGTCTTCCGCGCCTACCTCGTCGGCCACCCCTGACCCAAGACGCCGCGCAAAACGCCGCGCGAGGGCGGGCGATGACGCCGGACGTCGGGCTTAGCGCCCCGCCGCTGGGGCGCTAGGGCGTGCAGTGAGTAAGTGAATTATGCGCTCGACGCCGGCTTTTGCGACAGGTCTCTTGAATTGGCGCCCGCTGGGAAGGCCGTTTTGCAAACCGCTCCCCCGTCGCGGACGCAACCCTCGCCGCCGTTTGGAGGGCGACTTAAGCCTGCGGTGAGATAAGGGTGAGGACGTCGATGGTGAACACGGTTGGCGTACGGACCGCTTACGAGGCGGCCGCGCCTGTCCCCCGGCGATGGCGGACGGCTGGTCGCCGAGGACGCGAGGCCTGCCGCCCCGCCGCCAAAGCGCCAGGGGCCCGCACCTATGCTTGATCGGTATTTCGGCCTCGCCCGACACGGAACCAGCGTTAGGACCGAGATTTTCGCGGGCTTCACCACCTTCGTCACCATGGCCTACATCGTGGTGGTCAACCCGTCGATCTTGAGCCAGGCGGGCATGAACCTGCAGGCGGTGGCGGCCGCCACGTGCCTCGCCGCGGGCCTTGGCAGCATCCTCATGGGGTTGATCTCCAACTACCCCCTGGCCCTGGCGCCGGGCATGGGCCTGAACGCCTATTTCACCTTCACCGTGGTCAAGGGGTTGGGCGTGCCCTGGCAGACCGCCCTGGGCTGCGTCTTCCTGTCCGGCGTCGCGTTCTTGATCCTCACCGCCGTCGGCGCCCGGCAGATGATCGTCAACGCCATTCCCCGCGCCCTCTTCTCGGCCGTGGCGGGGGGCGTTGGACTGTTCATTGCGTTCATTGGGTTCAAGGACGCCGGTATCATCGTCTCCAACCCCGCCACCACGGTCGCCCTCGGCGATCTGACCTCGCCCCCGGTCGCCCTCTCCCTCCTTGGCCTCGTGGTCATCGCCGCGCTTCAGGGCTGGAAGGTGAAGGGCGCGCTCCTCATCGGCATCCTCATCGCCTCAGTGTGCGGATGGGCCATGGGCCTCGCCCGGTTCACCCCCGCGCCCTATGCCCTTTCGGCCCTCTCGGCTACGGCCTTTAAGCTCGACATACCCGCCGCCTTGAACCTGAAGGGCGGTTTCGGCGCGGCCCTTTTCGAGATCGTGTTCGTGTTCCTTTTTGTCGACCTCTTTGACAATGTGGGAACCTTGGTGGCCGTGACCAAACGGGCCGGCTTGATCCAGCCGGACGGGTCCATTCCGCGCCTGAGCCGCATTCTCTTCGCCGATTCCCTAGCGACCCTGATTGGCGCGGCGGCGGGCACCAGCACGGTCACGAGCTATGTGGAGAGCGCCGCCGGCGTCGAGATCGGCGGGCGAACGGGCCTGACCAGCGTGGTTGTCGGGGTGCTTTTTCTGATCACGCTGCTCTTTGCTCCCCTGGTCCAGGCCATTCCCGCTGCGGCCACCGCGCCGGCTTTGATTCTTGTGGGGGCGATGATGATGGGGGCTCTGGCGGAGGTGGAGTGGAGCGACCCCATCGTCGCTATTCCCGCCTTCCTGACCCTCATCACCATTCCCCTGACCTTCTCCATCGCCAACGGTCTTGCGTTCGGCATCACCAGCCATGCGGTCCTGACCCTGGTCTGCGGCCGGGCGCGGCGTCGGGACTGGCTCGTGTTCGTCCTGGCCATCCTGTTCGCCCTGCGCTTCATCTATCTCGCCAAGGGATGAAACGCGGGCGCGTCCTTCTGGCGGACGTTGAGAAGCGTCCATGAGCCGGCGTCCGCCGGCGGCGTCGCCGTCTTGGAAGGTTTAAGGTGGTCAAGAGCCTGTTCCTGAAGAATTGCGACGTCATCGTCACCATGGACGCGGAGCGGCGGGAAATCCGCGGCGGCGGCATTCATATCCTCGGCGATGAGATCAAGGCCCTCAGCGCGGGGCTTCTTCCGCCGCCGGACGTCGACGAGGTCATTGACATGGCGGGTCACGTGGTCTGCCCAGGCCTGGTCAACACCCACCATCATATGTTCCAAAGCCTGACCCGGGCTGCGCCGGCCGCCCAGGATGCGAGCCTGTTCGGCTGGCTGAAGAGCCTCTACCCCCTCTGGGGACGCATCACCCCGGAGATGCTGCGGGTCTCCACCCAGGCGGCGATGGCGGAGCTGCTCCTGTCAGGCTGCACCACCTCGTCGGATCATCTCTATCTCTTCCCTAACGGAGGGCGCCTTGACGACAGCATCGAGGGCGCGGAGGAGATCGGCATGCGCTTCCACGCGGCGCGCGGGGCCATGAGCATCGGCGAAACCCTGGGCGGCCTCCCCCCTGACGCCCTTGTGGAGGACGAAGCGCACATCCTGGACGACACGGTCCGCTTGATTGAAACCTTCCACGATCCCGCGCCCCGAGCCATGCTTCGCTTGGTGGTCGCGCCGTGCTCGCCGTTTACCGTGTCGAGCGCGCTCATGCGCGAGGCGGCGGTCCTGGCGCGAAGCTATCAGGTGTCCCTCCACACCCACCTTGCCGAGAACCGGGACGATGTGAACTACAGTCTCGAGCGCTACGGAAAGACGCCCGCACGGTATGCGGAGGATCTGGGGTGGCTCGGACCCGATGTCTGGCACGCCCACTGCGTTCGGCTCGACCGGGACGGCATCGCCCTGTTCGCAGGCTCCGGCACCGGCGTGGCCCATTGCCCCTGCTCCAACATGCGCCTCGCCTCAGGCGTCGCTCCAATCGGGCGAATGCGGCGCGCGGGGGTGCCTGTGGGTATCGGCGTCGACGGATCAGCCTCCAACGACGGAGCCCATATGCTTGGCGAGGTGCGCCAGGCCATGCTCTTGCAGCGGGTGCGTTACGGCCCTGCGGCCATGACGGCGCGGGAGGCCCTGGAGCTTGGAACCCTTGGGGGGGCCAGGGTTCTCGGGCGCGAGGACATCGGCGCCCTCGCGCCCGGGATGGCTGCGGACCTGGCCGCCTTCGATCTGACCCGCATCGGCTTCGCCGGCGCCGGGCAGGATCCCGTCGCCGCCCTGGTGTTCTGCGGGCCCCACCCGGCGGCGTACACCATCGTCAACGGCCGGGTCGTTGTCAGGGAGGGGCGGGTGACGAGCGTCGATCTTCCGGCTCTGGTTCGCCGACACAACCAACTCTCCGCCGCCCTGTTCAACGCCTAGGGGATGATCCGTCCCGCCTTGGCCCGCTCGCAGCCCCTCGCCTTAGAAGGCGTAGCTTATCCGGCCGATGAACTGGCGCGGAGGCACGTAGTAGTTGGCCGTGATGAACGTTCCGAAATTGTCTGAATATTTTGAGTTGATGGCATTGCTATCAAACAGATTAACTATAAGAAAATCTACATGCCAGTTTCCGGCGGCCGGTCTGTAGGTAAAGCTCATATCGTAAAGGCGTTGTGCGGGAACGAGATCAGTAACGGGATTGTTGAAGATCCGGAAGTAATAGCCATTGCGGTAAACGCCATGAATACTTGATATCAGCGTACCCCCATCGGCGAAATGGTAGGTGTGCTGAAGGGCGACGTTGATGGTGAAGGGCGGCACCTTGGGCAACTGATGGCCGTAGACGTCTCCGCTCGGGGCGTCGAACGCGGCGAAGCGCTGGGCCACGTCGTTGCCGTTGAAGGGGCCGCCGTTGGCGATATCGATCTGTTCGGCGATGGAGGGATCTAGGAGCTGCTGGTGGTCGTCCACCCGGCTTTCCTGAACCGTCATGTTCGCATCAAGACGCAGGTTGAAGGGGAGAAGCTGGGTTCCTTCGGCCTCAAGCCCGTCCACATGGGCTTTGGCCACATTGGTCAAGCCGCCCTCAAACGGGATGGGGTCTTCGCTGTCCACCTGAAAGTCGTGGATCTGATTGTAGAAGGCCGACAGGTTCACCCGCAGGGTCTTGTTGAAGAACTCATTCTTCGACCCAAGTTCGAAGGCGTCCACCCGCTCTGGAGCAAAGACCAGGGGGATGTCCACGGCGCCCGGGTTAAGGTTGGCGCCGCCCGGTTTGATGCCGTCGGAGACCATGGCGTAGACCGTGTTCAGCTTGGTGATGTCGTACTCAAGCTCGACCCGGTAGGTCACCTTTCTGAATTTGGCCTTGAGGACGGCGTAGGGCACGCCGTTGTTGCGATCCTCCAGACCGAAGAAATCCTGGATCACCCCGATCTGGTTGTCCACGGTGGCGCGGCCGCCGAGCACGAGGCGGAGCCGGTCGGTGAAATGATAGGTGCCTTGGCCGTAGATGGAGCCTGACACCAGCTTCTGGGTGTCGCGGGTTTCGAAGGCCACCGGTCCGTTGAACCCGGCCGTTTCGCCGTAATAGGGGTTGGTCGGGCCTAGGTTCACGGGGAGGCCGAAGGCGGCGTAGGTGTTGTAGGCGCCGTTGGCGTAGGCGGCCTGGTTGGCGGCGCTGTTGTTATACTGATACTCCAGCACCCCTTCATTGTAGCGCTGGTAGAGGTAGAAGCCGCCGACGATCCACTCGAGCGTCCCGCCCGGCTTGGAGACAAGGTCGAACTCGGCCGTGTAGCTGTGGCCGTCGCGATCGTTCTCCACATCGATGTCGTGAACGCCCAGGATGGGTATGGCGGTGGCGTAGTCGAGTTTGTCCAGGTCCTCGGATCCGTCGAGTTTGCCCTGTTGGTAGCTGCCGATGAATTTGGCCGTGGCCACGCCCAGATCGTAGGCGCCGCTGAGGGCGGCGTTGTCCGACTCCTGCTTCATTTTCGACGGCCAGTCCTGCGTCAACTCGCGGGGGTTGGGGTTTGGGTCGAGAATGTTCTTGTAGGCGTCGCCGTTGGTGTCGTTGGAGTAGTGCTCGGCCCAGGCTTCCAGGGTCAGTTTCTCCGTGGGCTTCCACAGGCCCGATACGCGCCCGTTGAAGCTATCCTCGTTGCTGAGGGGGTACTTGCCGTTGGAGCCCGGCACGTCGGTGGCGTTGGACCACCCGTCATGGGCCTCCTGCTGCACGGCGATACGCACGGCGGCGGCGTCGCCGATGGGGAGGTTGGCCACAAGGCGGACGCGATCATAGTCGTAGCTGCCGCCGCTCACGTCTCCGTAGCCGGTAAAACGCCCGAGCTGAGGTTTGACCGTCGTCACGTTGATGGCGCCCCCGTCCGAGTTCTGGCCAAGAACCGTGCCCTGGGGCCCGCGGAGGACTTCCACGCTGTCCACGTCCAGGAAGTTGGCGTTGAGGGAGATGGGACTGGCGATATAGACGCCGTTCTGATTGTAGGAGACGCCGGGCTGAGCGGACGTGTTCTCGATGCCCTCGTACCCCGCGCCGCGAATGCTGATGGCGAGGGGGTTGGAGGGCGTTGTATTGACCACAAGGCCAGGCACGATGTCGTCCAGGTCCTTGGGCGCGACGATATGCTCTTCCTCCAGGGTTCGTCCCGAGAGGGCGGTGACGGCGAGGGGCGTTTTCTGAAGGTCGGTTTTGATCTTCTGGGCGGTGACCACCACGTCCTCGATCACGGGCGGAGCGACCTCTTCAGCCCGCGCTGCCGCTGCGGTGACGGAGGCTAGTGCGACGCCGGCCAACAATGCGCTCAGTCTGGTCATGGTCATCCCCCTCAATGCGGGCGCGGCTTGCGAGCGCTGACGGTCAGGCCCCCTTCTGGCGACGCCGCGTCCCGCCGCGCCTCATCCATCAGGACCCGACGCTCGGCTGACCATCAGAAATCCCCGCCCTGCGCGAGATTCAGCGGCGGTGGCCAAGACAGGCGCACTCTTACGCCAAGGAGCTCAATTCCTGCGCATTTATGCAGGCAATGCTTACTTATTTAAATCTCCTGCGGCGGCGCTCTCCCCGGCCAGAAAACCGCGCGTACCATGGGATCAGGACGGGACCTGGCGACGGGGCCGGCCGAAAATGATGAAGCCGCCTGGGCTTGGCCCGCTCGACCTGACGGTTCGGGTTTGCGAAGCTCGGGCTTCCTTAAGCGTCAGGCGCCATGATCGCATCCATAGACGACCGGCCTCCGCCCCTGCGCCTGCTGGTTTTGGCGCTACAACATGTCCTGACCATGTATGCGGGCGCCGTCACCGTTCCCTTAGTGATCGCCGCCGCCTTGCGGCTCAACGGCGATCAGGCCGCCTATCTCGTCAGCTCGGATCTGGTCGCATGCGGCCTCGTGACCCTGCTTCAGTGCCTCGGCGCGCCGGGGATCGGGGTCCGCCTTCCCGTCATGATGGGTGTCACCTTCGTCTCCGTCGGCCCCAGCATCGCCATCGCCGCCAATCCCGCCCTGGGCCTTTGTGGGATCTTCGGCGCCACCATGGTGTCGGGCGTGGTCGGCCTGCTCATCGCCCCTTGGTTCAGCCGCCTGTCGCCCCTGTTCGCCCCCGTGGTCACCGGAACCGCCATGCTGCTTATCGGCGTCTCCCTCATGGGCGTCGCCGTCAACTGGGTGGCCGGCGGGGGCGTCGCCGCGCCGTTTGCGATTTTGCTCGCCCTCTTCGTGATCCTCGTCATCCTCACGGTGACCCGCTTCGCCACCGGCTTCCTCGCCAACGCCGCCGTCCTCGTGGGCATCCTCGCCGGATCGGGCGTCGCCGGGCTCGGCGGCCGGGTCGACCTGGGCCCCGTGGGCCACGCGGCCTGGTTCAGCCTCGTCTCGCCGCTCCATTACGGTCCCCCGCGCTTCGACCTCCTGGCCTCTGTGACCATGACCGTCGTCATGCTCATCACCATGGTCGAATCCACAGGCATGCTCTTCGCCCTGGGCCGCATCGTCGAGCGGCCGCTGACCACCGAGGCTCTGACCCGCGGCCTTCGCGCCGACGCCCTCGGCGCCGTCATCGGCGGCGTCTTCAACAGCCTGCCGTACACCTCCTACTCCCAGAATGTCGCCATCGTGGCTATGACGGGGGTGCGCAGCCGCTTCGTCTGCGTGGCGGCGGGGGCGATGCTGATTCTTCTCGGAACCCTGCCCAAGCTCTCCTACCTCGTCACCGCCATCCCGCCGCCGGTTCTGGGCGGAGCGGCGTTGGTCATGTTCGGCATGGTCGCGGCCAACGGCGTCCACATTCTGGGTCAGAGCGATCTGAGCGGCAAACGCAGCCTCTATGTGGTGGCCGTCAGCCTAGGGGTCGGCTTGCTCCCTGGCCTCAACCCCCGGTTTTTCGACGCCTTTCCGCCGGCGGCGGCCAGCTTTCTGCACAATGGCGTCGTCCTCGGCGTCGTCACCGCTATCGTCCTGAACCTTGCGCTCAACCGCCCTGGGACCGCGAGACAGCCGGCGAGGGGCCCTGGACGTTCGGCCTCAGGGGACCTCGATTTATCGCCCGTGGAGAGGCGGCCATAATGTCCACTACCTCAGCACGTCGGGACCCCTTAGAAGGCCGCAAACACCAGGGACTGAGACGCGAGCCGCCGTGCGACGCCTTTTGAAGTTTCTTCACACCGTAGGCTCAGCGGGGCTCATCGGCGCCATGGGGTCTTTGCTCGCCGTCCTGGCGTTCGCACCGCCGCCGTCGTCCGCGGCCGCCTACGCCCTGGAGATCGGCGCCATGGCGAAGATCGCCACCTTCGTCCTTTTCCCCGCCATGGCGGCGACGATTTTCGCCGGGCTGCTCGCCATCGCCGTCAGCCCGGTGTTTCACAACGCCGGATGGGCCTGGGCCAAAGCCGCCACGGGCATCCTGTTGTTTGAGGGCGGCCTGCACGCCCTCGGCCCTCTTCAGGCGGAAGCCAAACGCAGCGCCAGCGCGCTCGCCGCCCCCCTTGATCCGGCGACCCTCGCCAGTCTTTTCAAGTCCGAAGAGAACACCCTCTGGATCCTTTTGGGGGTCTCGGTCGCCAATGTGGCTTTAGGCGTGTGGCGGCCACGTTTCACTAAGCTCGTCGGATAAGCGCCCGGTAGCGCGCTCCCCAGGGGGTCGCCGCCCTCGCCCTTATCCGCGTCGTTTCACCACCCCTTCCCTTAGGCCACGGTCTGGCGTCCGTCCGCGTCCGCCACGGGCGGCTTGGGTCGGCCGGGGCCGGTCAACACATAACGCCGCTGCACAAATCTCGATGAACCAAGATCGGCAAAATGATATCACGACGCGCGCTATGATGTCATTTTGCCGTGACCAGGAAGAGTCCCGCATGCCGGCCGTTACGATCCGCAATCTGACCTAGGAGACTCATCGCGCCCTCAAGGCGCGGGCGGCCCAGCATGGGCGCAGCACCGAAGCGGAGATCAGAGACATTCTCGACAAGGCCGTCCTTCCCCCGGAGCGGATCAAGCTTGGGTCGTTGCTCGCCGCTATCGGTCAGGAGTTCGGCGGGGTGGATCTTGATATTGAACGCGATCAGACCCCGGCGGGGACGGTCTCGTTTGAATGATCATCCTAGACACCAACGTCGTCTCTGAACCCTTACGGGCGGGCCCCGACCCGAGGGTCCTTGAGTGGCTTGATCAACAGGCGGTCGAGACGCTGTTCTAAACCACAATCAACCTCGCGCAATTGCGAAACGGGATCGCCGCCCTGCCGGAGGGACGCCGCAAGGTTGGTCTCAGCCGTGCTCTTGAGGCGCAGGTTGCTGAACTCTTTGGCCAGCGCCTTTTGACGTTCGACGCCGCGGCGGCGAGCGCCCATGCGGTGATCCGAGCGCGAGCGAAGGCGGCTGGCAAAGCGATCCCTGTCGCGGACAGCTATATGGCGGCCATCGCTTCCGCCAAGGGCTACGCCGTCGCAACGCGGGACACAGGCCCGTTCGAGGCGGCTGGCGTCTCGGTCGTGTGTCCCTGGCGATAGGGCGACGTCCGTGGGCCTCATGCAGGCGCCGACGAGCGATCGATCCTGACGACGGACCCTCAGGGACCGCTCGGAAGCCCCTTTGGCTGCGCCGCGAGGCCGGCGGATCCGATAGCTGTGGCGTAGAGCGTGTTTTGGCGTCTGGAGATCAGTATCCGGTGCGTCACGAAGTCGTCTGCGCCGATGATGCGGTCGGCGCTGGCATGGGGCTTTTCAGTAAAGTTCAGCACGAGGTTTGGCATGAGCTCTCCGCAAGCGCGCTTCTCACCCTTTGGGCGCGCACCGCCGCCGCCGGAGCGGGTGCAGGGCATCGCAGGTCCGCGGTGATCTGGGCGCCCGCGTGCGCCATCATCATGCAAAGACCACCAAGGGCCGCGGCGTCCATCACATCTTATCATCGCCCCAGGGCGGAGTTTCCGCCCAGCGCCGAAAACCGTCCATCAGACCTTTGCAATTCAAGGGGATCTCTTGCTCAATCCCCGCGGTTGGCGCTCAACTCGGGCGCGGGCGACGGCGGTGGAGAGCCCGCCTGAGCACCCCCGAGAGACCCTGATCGAAGGAGGAACCATGCTTGAGCTTCGTCCGAACTGCGAGTGCTGCGACCAAGATCTTCCCCCCATCAGCCGTGACGCGCGGATCTGCACGTTCGAATGCACGTTTTGCGCAGCCTGCGCCGAGGGTCCCCTAGGAGGCGTGTGCCCGAATTGCGGCGGCGAGCTTCTCGCTCGCCCGGTCCGTCCAGCGGCCCTCCTGCGTCAGTATCCGGCGTCCACCAAGAGGGTGGTGAAGGTCGGAGGCTGCCCCGTTCCGGCCCACTGAGGCGCGGTCTACCCTACGCATCGCCCCTGTCCTGTTCGGCGCGCGCGCGTTCAAGTTCGGCTTCAACCTCCGCCAGAGCCAGGCGCGTCGCCTCAAGGGCTGTCTGCGCCTGGGCGAGCGCCGCCTCCCTCGCGGCGATCTGCGCTTCCCCGCCGGCGCGCGCGACCTCGTGGGCGTTTAACGCTTCCGGCGATAGGGGTCCGAAATCTCCATCAACCATGGCGCGTCCCGTGGATGGCGAGGGGGTGCAATACCATGCTCGCGGCGTCCACGCTCGCCTAGGATGGCGCAATTTTGCCCCATCCGTCGAGGGCGCGGACTTGTCACACCCGGTTTGGGCCTTATGGTCGCCCCATCTGTCCGGGGGGATCATGATTAGACAAGCTTCAGCAGCGGCGATCGTGCTTTTGGGCGCCGCGGCCGCTTCAGCGCAAACGCCGATCCAGACGCCGACGCCGGCCCTGCGGCCGGATCAGGTTTCTTACCGGGCGCTCTATAAGGAGCTGGTCGAGACCAATACGACCCTCTCGGCTGGAAGCTGCACCCTGGCGGCGGCAAGGATGGCCCAGCACCTCACCGCAGCGGGTCTCCCGGCCGGGGACGTCCAGCTGTTCACCGCACCCGGACACCCCAAGGAGGGCGGCCTCGTCGCCATCTACCCGGGGCGCGACCCCAAGGCCAAGGCGGTTTTGATGCTGGCGCACCTCGACGTGGTCGAGGCCAAGCGCGAGGACTGGACCCGTGATCCCTTCACCCTGGTCGAGGAGAACGGCAACTTCTATGGGCGCGGCGTCGCCGACGATAAGGCCATGGCCTCCATTTGGGTGGACACCCTCGTTCGCTACAAGACTGAGGGCTTCCAGCCGCGCCGGACGTTGAAGCTCGCCCTCACCTGCGGCGAGGAGACCAACGGCGCGTTCAACGGCGCGCAGTACCTGGCCTCCAACAAGCGCGACCTGATCGACGCCGCCTTCGCGGTGAACGAAGGGGGCGGGGGTCTCCTGGACGCGTCGGGCAAACCGGTGTTTCAGGGCATACAGGTCGGGGAGAAACTTTCCCAGAACTACACCCTCGAGGTGACCAATCCGGGCGGGCATAGCTCAAGACCCGTGCCTAACAACGCCATCTACCACCTCGCCGGCGCCCTGGTGCGGATCCAGTCCTACCGCTTCCCTGTCATGTTCAACGACACGACGCGGGACCTCTTCTCCCGCCTGGCCGCCATTCAGCCGCCTGAAGAGCGCAAAGCCATCCTCAGCCTTTTGAAAAACCCTGCAGATGACGCCGCTCGGGCGCGTTTGGAGGTCAACCCCGACTACAACGCCATCCTGCACACCAATTGCGTGGCCACCATGCTCGACGCCGGCCACGCCACAAACGCCCTGCCGCAGCGCGCCCGGGCCAACGTGAACTGCAGGATTTTCCCAGGCACCAGCGTCGAGGCCGTGCGGCGGACCCTCGAGCAGGTCATCGCCGACCCCGAGGTCAAGGTCACCGTGCGCGAGATCCGCAATTTGCCCTCCCCCCCGCCGCCCCTCGATCCCAAGGTCCTGGGGCCTGCAGAAAAGCTCGCCAGCGAGATGTGGCCCGGCGTCCCGCAGGTCAGAGAAATGTCCGCCGGCGCCACGGACGGCGCGTTCTTGACCCCTGTGGGCATCCCCACCTACGGGATTTCGGGGGATTACGGCGATCCCGACGGCGATGGCGTTCACGGTTTGAACGAACGGATCCGCGTCAAAGTCCTCTATGACAGCCGCGATTATCTCTACCGCCTGATGAAGATCTACGCAGATCAGCCGGACTAGGGCTTGGATGGCGGCCGGTCATCTCTCAGGGAGGGGCAGGATCGCCATCCTTGCCGCGGCGATCCTTCTCGCCGCGGCGGCGCAAGCGGCGAAGGTCAAGATGGTCGAATCGCCCATTCAGGCCCGAGGGCCTCAGGGCCCGTTGCGGGGGACGCTCCTTTCACCGGCCGCCGGAGCGCGGGCGGCGGTTCTCATCATCCCCGGATCCGGGCCCACCGACCGCGACGGAAACAGCCCCCTCGGCGTGAACGCCGCTCCCTATCGCCGCCTTGCCGAAGCCCTGGCCGCGGACGGGGTTGCGAGCGTCCGCATCGACAAGAGAGGGATGTTCGCCAGCGCCGGAGCGGTCCCGGACCCGGACCAGGTCACCCTAAACGACTACGCTTCGGACGTCCGGGCTTGGGTTGATAAGATGCGCTCGGACCTGGGCGCGCCATGCGTTTTTTTACTGGGCCATAGCGAGGGCGGGCTTGTGGCCCTCCTCGCCGCGCAACGGCCGCGGGGCGTCTGCGGCCTCATCCTGGTCTCGACGCCCGGCCGGCCCTTAGGGGAGGTGCTGCGCGAACAGCTGAAGGCCAATCCAGCCAATGCGCCCATCCTCGACGACGCCGACAAGGCCCTCTCCGCCTTGGAGGCCGGGCGACGGGTCGACGTCTCCGGGCTCAATCCTGCGCTGCTTCCCCTGTTCCGGCCGTCCGTGCAGGGTTTCCTGATCTCCATGCTGACCCTGGATCCGGCCACGCTTTTGGCCGCCTACAAGGGGCCTGTGGCCATCGTGCAGGGCGACGCCGACCTCCAGGTGGGTCTCGCCGACGCGCGGCGGCTCAAGGCGGCGGACCCGGCGGCGACGTTGACGGTGCTTTCAGGCGTCAATCATGTGCTGAAGGTCCCCGCCGGTCCGGACCGCGCCGCCAATCTGGCCGCCTACGCCGATCCGGGCCTTCCCCTAGCGCCCGGTGTCGCAAACGCCGTGCTCGGCCTGATCAAGGCCGCATCCTAGGCCGGCCAAGCCCACGAGACCCCGCCCAGGTGCGGGGGCTGGCCAAGGCTCAAGGCTTAGCCGTAAATTGACGATGAACCACGGGAGGCGGGCCGGATGGGCTTTAAGGCGGTGCTTGGGGCTTTAACGACGGCGCTCGTTGTGGGGAGCGCGCATCAGGCCCTCGCCAAGGGCGTCGAGGTAAGAGACCTGACACGGGTCGTCCGCCTCGCTGACCCGCATTTCTCGCCGGACGGCAAGACCATCGCCCTCGTGGAGATCCGACCGGACCTAGAGAGCGACGCTTTCCAATCCGAGGTCGTTCTTGTGGACTGCGCGACCCATGCTTTGCGCCCCCTGACCCGCGGGCGCTTGCACGCCGGGTCCCCGCGCTGGTCGCCTGACGGCGGCCGCATCGCCTTCACCGCCCCTGACGCCAACAAGGTTCTGCAGGTGTTCGTCATGCCCATGACGGGAGGCGACGCCCTGCAGCTCACCAAGAGCAAAGACCCGGTGTCCCAGTTCGCCTGGAGCCCTGACGGCTCGAGCATCGCTTTCGCCGTCGCCGATGCGGCGCCGGAGGCGTCAGGCGAGGCCAAGTTCCGAACAGCATTTAAGGTTGGAGACGACGACATCACCGTCACTGAGGCGGTCCGTCCAACCCATTTGTGGCTCGCGCCGTCCGAAGGAGGCGCAGCCAAGAGGCTGACCCAGGGCGCCTGGTCCTTACCCTCGAGCCTTCCGCCTGGCCCGCCGTCCTCGCCCATCAAATGGTCCAAGGACGGTAAATCCATCATCTTCGTCGAACAGGCGACCCCGTCTACGGGCGATCAATGGCGATCCCGGATCCGGGTTATCGACCTGGCCACGGGTCAGATCCGGTCGGTCACCGGCGAGACGCTTCTGGAGGGATATCCGCAGCTCTCGCCTGACGGTTCGACCCTGGCCTACTGGCGCAACCGCGACGCCGAGCCCTGGACGTTTCAGGATGTGTGGACCGCGCCCCTCGCCGGGGGGGCGGGGCGGGACATCAGCGTCGGGCTCGACAAGAACATCTATGGGACCCTTTGGTATCCCGACGGCAAGGCGCTCCTTGTGGGCGCCAATGTCGGTACGACGGTGGGGCTATGGCGCCTCGCCCTGGACGGAACCGCTACTCCCCTCAACCTCGCAGGGGTGACGCCCAACAACGGCTATTGGCTCGATTTCGATCTGCGATCCGACGGGGCCGTCGCCTTCGTGGGCCAGACGGCGAGCGACCCGGCCGAGCTCTTCCTCATTCCCCCAGGGGGCGGAACGCCCATAGCCCTTACCGGGGCGAATGCGGCCCTTCGCGATCTCACCCTTGGCCGCACCGAGACGGTGACCTGGACCGGCCCCGGCGGGCGCCGGCTCGACGGCGTCTTGACCTATCCGCCAGGATACGCCGCGGGCAAAGCCTACCCCCTCGTACTCTACATTCACGGCGGGCCTAATTCATCGTCCCGCGAACGCTTCAGCCTGATGCCTCAGGCCCTCGCCGCCCAGGACTGGATCGTGTTCGAACCCAACTATCGCGGCAGCGACAATCAGGGGAACGCCTTCTACGCCGCCATTTACAAGGACGCCGGCCAGGGCCCGGGTGAGGACGTCATGTCCGGGGTCGCGGCGCTGAAGAAGCGCGGCCTTATCGATCCGACCCGCATGGCGGTGACGGGGTGGTCTTATGGAGGCTTCATGACCACCTGGCTTGAAGGCCACTATCCTGTTTGGAAGGCCGCCGTCGCGGGTGCGGCGGTGACTGACTGGAAGGAGATGTACGACCTTTCCGACGGCAACATCACCATCAGCGGCCAGGTGGGCGGATCGCCTTATGTGGGCGAGGGTATGGCCTCTTACCGGCGTCAGTCTCCAGCCAGCTCGGCGGCGAGCATCAGGACGCCCACCCTCATCATGTCGGACACGGGGGATTTTCGGGTTCCCATCGCCCAGTCGTTCGGTCTTTATCGCGCCCTGAGGGACAACGGCGTGACGACGGAGTTCTACGCCATCCCCGTCGGCGGCCATTTTCCCGGCGATCCCATCCGTCAGATGGACGTCTTTGAGCGGTGGATCGACTGGCTGAAGCCCTATCTGAAGCCCGCCGCCTAAAGCGCGAAATCGCGTTCGGAGGCCGCCGAGCCCTCGTCGCACCAGGTCTTGCGTCCTTACCGCCTCGCACACTGATAAGCGCCGGTGGAGATGGCCGCCCGATTGGCGAGGGAGAGCTTCACCGTGCTCACGTAACCCTTCGGGCACGCCGTCCAAAGCCACCAGCGACCGGGCTGTCCCGCAAGATCCCTCGCCCTAAGGCCATAGCCTGGGTCGAGGTCGTCGCGGCGGACCACGCCGGGCGTCTCGCTCGTCATGTACTCGAGCGAGACCGCGCTGTCGCAGAGGTTGGTGATGGTGATGGCGTGCGCCTCAGGATCTAGGGTCTCTTTCTGGCAAGGATCGGCCGCCGGCGTCACGGGGCCGCGCCGCTCTAGGGCGCGACCGCCTCGGCCCGCTGCGGCTTGGGGCGGAATAATCCGGGCCGTGGCGTCGCCGCCCGGAAACCCGGTTCGAAACGTGGGCTGAAGCCCGCGCTCAAGGGCGTTGGGAGCGCCCAACCCCGACGGCTCGGCCGATTCGCCCGGGGCCTGGGCGTGCGCCGGCGGCGGAGCGAGGATCAGGAGGGTCAAGAGGGCGGCGCCCCATCCCGGCCGCGCCGCCTCGCCGCCGTCTCGCCCACGGCGCCGGCTGGTCCGAGGCGAGTTTTCCGCCGGTCCCGCGTCGGCCTTGCGCGCGCGGACAGGGGACGCCGAGGCGGGCGCCGCCAATGCGGCGGTCATGGGATTGGTTCCTCCCGAAAATCCGGTGTTCTATGCGCCATGGCCTCACCATCAGTCCCCTGGGAGTTTTATCCCACATTTCTCGCTGTCCTGGAGGAGGGGAGCCTATCGGCCGCCGCCCGCCGTCTCGGCGTCAGCCAGCCCACGGTCGGGCGCCATATTGAGGGCCTTGAAGCGGCTCTGGGAGGCCTCAGCCTCTTCACCCGCGCGCCCTCAGGGCTGACGCCGACGCATGCGGCTCTGGCCATTGAAGCCTCGGTGCGCGATATGGCCCTTGGGGCGGAAGCCGCCCAGCGCATGGCGTCTGCGGCGGCCGGGTCGGCGAAGGGGGTGGTGCGCATTACGGCCAGCGAGGTCATCGGCGCGGAAGTCCTGCCGGCGCTCCTCGCCGATTTTCGCGGCCGTCACCCCGAAATCGCCGTGGAGTTGAGCTTGTCCAACCGCACCGAGGATCTCCTGCGGCGCGAGGCGGACATCGCTGTGCGGATGACCGCGCCGCGCCAGGAGGCTTTATTGGTGCGACGCATCGGCCTGGTTCCCCTCGGCATCTATGCTCATCGCCGCTATGTGGCGCGCTACGGCCTGCCCGAGGATGCCGACGACATCCGCGCCCGCCCCTTGATCGGTTTTGATCGTCGCGCGCCCGCGGCCCTTGAGCGCCTAATCGCGCCCTTTAAGCCGAGCCGGGACGAGTTCGCTTTCCGCACCGACAGCGACCTTGCGGCGCTGGCCGCCCTTCGCGCCGGCTTCGGCCTCGGCGTCTGCCAAAAGCCCCTTGCGGCGCGGGATCCGGACCTCCTCCCCGTGGGCGAGGCGCTCTTCCGTTTCGAGCTCGGCCTCTGGCTTGCGACCCATGAGAACCTGCGCGCCGTCAAGCGCGTGCGCCTTCTGTTTGATCACCTGGTCGAAGGCCTCGGCGCCTATGTCCGGGGCGCCCTTTGAAGCGGGTCCGCGTTCAGCGCCGCCGCGGCCCGCGGCGGTCGCGGCGAGGAATGCTGGAGCCTGGGCCGGCGGCGCCCACCATCGCCAGGTTCGTGCGCCGCAGGCGGGCGCCGGCGTCGTCATAGAGGAACGGGACGAACGCGAAACGCACCCCGCGAGTGACCGGGGTGACCTCGTGCAGGAGCGAGCAGCAGAACACCGTCGCGCCTCCCGTGGGCGGGCGGTGAACCTGGCGTCCGAACTCGGGGAATCTCAGATCGCCGCCGTCGTAGTCCTCAGCGTTGAGATTGACGGTGACGGCGAACTTTCGGTGCGCCGTGCCGGCGGTCACATCATCCCTGTGGGCGGAGAAGAACCCCTGGTCTTCAGCGCCGTAGCGCGTGATGAGAAAGCGCTCGATAAAGGTCGCCTCCCAGCCGAACGCCCGTTTGATCATGGGGAAGAGCCGCCGTCGTAGACGCTCTTCGACAGCCTGCTCGAGGTCGTCGCGCGCAATAGTGACATCCTGGCGCCGTTTGAGATGGGGATTGACCACCGTCAGCGTACGGCCGGCCACGTCGGCGGCGAACCCAGACTCTTCCGGCGCGCCCTGATGAAAATAATCCAAAAGCGTCTTGCAGAACTCCGGCTCGAAGATCCGCGGCAGGGTCAGGATCGGCGCGAACGTCTCCCAGGCCCGACCGGCGGCGAGGCGTTCGGCGAGGAGATCCAGGACCCCCTCCGTCGCTTCTATGGGCTCGGCCGCCAGGATGCGGAAGGTTGGATCGATAAGGAAGACCGCCGGTTTCAGATGGCCGTTGTTCACCAGTCCGAAGAGACGGCTCACCTTCTGATCGAAATCCCAAAAATATCTCAGCCCGAAGGGCGCGTTGCAGAGACCGCGCTGGGCCTTGTCCTGGGGATCGACGCTGACGCCGTAAAAGGCGGCGTCAGCGTCGTTGAAAAGGCCTCTTCGGGCGATGACCGCCTCATGCGCCGCCTTGCACGCGTCCACGGAGAGGCTTCCGAACACCATAAGCAGGATGTGGCGGCCGGCGGCGACCTCGATGGAGTAGCGCTCGACGCCGTCCGTCCGCGCCGTGAAGAAGGGCGCAGGCTCTCCAAAATCAGGCGGGCGAACCGGTTGGGCGGGTGGAGCGGCGGGCACGGCGAGGCCTCCGAATCAACGGCCTAGAGTGGCGCGACCCTGCCCCTCTTTCTACCGCAGACCGCCGCCCGACGCGCCGGGCGCCGCATCCATGAGTTTTTGCGAGAGGTAGACGTAGTGGCGCGCCCAGCGACGGGCGTTGAGCTCGGGATCCGCATCGTTGGCATGGCCGCCGAAGGTGTTCTCGTAATAAAGGGCCGCGTCGCCGAGGGCCTGGAGTTTCGCGGCGAACTTGCGGGCGTGGCCGGGGTGAACCCGATCATCCTCAGTATTGGTGGTGATGTAGGGCTCAGGATAGGCGACGCCGGGTCTGAGGCCCTGATAGGCCGAATATTTTTCAATGAACGCCCGATCCGCCGGAACGTCGGGGTCGCCATATTCGGCCATCCAGGAGGCCCCGGCCGAAAGATGGTTGAACCGCAGCATGTCGATGAGCGGGCTTTCGATGACAAGGGCGTTCCAGTAGTCTGGATGCTGGATCATGGAGACGCTGGTCAGCACGCCGCCGTTGGAGCGGCCATAGATCCCGAGCCGTCTGGGCGAGGTGATTCCTCTCGCGAACAGGTCCTTGGCCACAGCCGCGAAGTCGTCGAACGCCCGCTGTCGGTTCTCCCGCAGGGCGGCGTCGTGCCAGGCCGGACCGAACTCGCCTCCACCGCGGATGTTGGCCACCACATAGGCGCCGCCGCGCTCGAGCCACAGCTTGCCCAGCTCGGGTTTATAGGCGGGCGGATAGGAGATCAGGAAGCCGCCATAGCCGAACATCTGCGTGGGCGTTGAGCCGTCAAAGGGCATGATTTTGGGTCTGACCACGAAGTAGGGCACCTTGGTCCCGTCGTTTGAGACCGCCTGAAACTGCTCGACCACGTCCTTTGAACCGTCAAAACGCGCTGGGAGCGCCGTTACCGGTTTCAAGGCCGCTGCTTGCGCATCGGCGAGCCACAGGGTTGTGGGCGTCAGAAACCCTTCAGTGGCGATGAAGGCCGCTTCACTGTCCTGGGAGGTGGAGCCCAGAGTGACCGCGGAGAAGGCGGGTGTGGGAAGGCGACGCCCTGTCCAACGTCCGTTCGCCTCGGCGAGGTCGAGGACGCCGCCCTGGACAGTCTTCAAGACCGCAACGAGGAGGTGCCCGCGGGTGGCGGCGATGGCGTCGATGGTTTCGTCCGCCGTGGGCCGGAAGACGAGCACAGGCGCGCCGCCGCTCGCCAGGGCCTTCCCATCCAGGGCGATCAGATCGCCCGCCTTAAACGCCTTCCAGTCCTGCTGAAGCGTCAACGTCAGCCGATGGCGGACATAGGGTCCAAGTTCGGACTTGGGCGGCAGGTCAAGGCGCAGGGGCGTTTGCGCCTCCCCTCGATAGAGGAGGTAGCGCTTGTCGAAGAAACTTACCGAGCGCTCAAGGATCACCCCCTCGACGCCGCCTTCGGCTCCGCGCAGGACACGGGCTGAGACGGGCCCTTGGTCGGTCCTCGCGCCCTCGTACACGGTTCTGGCGTCGCCAAGGGGCGCGCCGCGACGCAGGATCTTCAACACATAGGCGTAGCCCGAGGTGGTGGTGGTTTCCGGCGTCCAGGGTCGCGCCGCCAGGAGGGTGTCCTTGTCGAGCCAGGTCTCCACCTGTTTTGCGGCGTCGAGGGTGAAGCCGCCCTCGACGAAGCGACGCTTTACGGAGTCGAATTCACGCACGCTGACGGCGTCGCCGCCGCCGTCAGACAGTCTTACCAGGCAGAACCGATCCTCCGGCCTGAGGCAGGTCGCACCCTTCCAGAACCAGTTGCGCCCTTCGGCGCGGGACAGGGCGTCAAGATCCAGGAGGGTCTCCCAGACGGGTTCGCCCCTCACATAGTCCGCGAAGCGGGCCCTGCGCCAAAGGCCGTGGGGATGGTCCGCGTCCTGCCAGAGATTGTCCACCCCGCCCGCTCTTATCTCCGGGGTCGGTATCCGGTCCTTGGCCGTGAAAATCGCCAGGGCGGCCTTGCGAAAGGGTTCGAACCGCGGGTCGGTTTCGAGGCGGGCGGCGGTGCGCCTATTCTCGTCAGCGACCCAGGCCAGGGCCCGCGCGCCGTGAATATCCTCAAGCCAGGCGAAGGGGTCTGTCGGGCCTCCCGTCGCGGCTGGTCGCTCTGCCGGATCGGCCGCGCCAGCGACGCCGGCGGCGAGGGACAGGGTCGTGGCGAAAACGGCGCCGACGAGGGCTTTGACGGACATGAGGCGATCCTTCGCGAAACGGAAACGTCTTGCCGCCGCCGCGGCGCCGGCTGTAAAGCGCCTCGGCTGCCACGGCGGATCGGCGGGTGCGATCTCGATCTCCGGCGCGCCGTGCAGCAGAGCTCTGGGCCCTGGGGACGAGGGGGTCGGACCTGGGGACGCGTCTAGGCCGCGCCGTCGCCGCGCCCTTTGCCCTGGCCAGCGATCCAGGCGGAGAAGGCGTAAAGGCCGGCGATGGCCGCAACTGTCCCGGCGAGGCCGAGGGCGACGCCGGTCTGATCGAAGGCCCGACCGACCAGGGCGAGGGGCTCGCCCTTGTTCGTCCCCACGATGAGGCCGGCCAGGGCGACATTGAAAAGGCTTTCCCCCACGATAAGGCCCGAGGCCATGAGAATACCCATGCGGATTGCCGCATCTTGGTTCCGGGGACGGGTTTTCTGGACCCATTTTCCGTAGAGCCAGCCGGCGATCGCGCCGACAATGATCGGGGTGGTCACCTCGCTGGGCAGATAGATGGCGATGCCCACGCCGAGGGGCGGCAGGCTGTAGCGACGGGTGCGCCGAAGTAGTTCGTCAACGAGGATCAGTCCGGCGCCGGCGGCGACGCCGATGCCGATGAGGCTCCAGTCGAGCTGTCCCTGGATCACGCCGCGGGCGAGGGCGGAGATGAGGTTGGCCTGGGGCGCGGGCAGGGGCGTGTCGGCGATGGCGTGATGGTTTGGCGCCCCGGCGAAGCCGAAGGCGTGATTGAGGAGGTCCATGACCGGCGGGATGATCGCCGCGCCCGCCGCGACCCCGATGAGGAGGGCCACCTGCTGACGCCAGGGGGTGGCGTCCACCAGTTGCCCGGTCTTCAGGTCCTGGAGGTTGTCGTTGGCGATGGTCGCCACGGTGATGAGTATAGCGGTGACGAAGAGGGCGAAGGCGACGAGGGCGGCTTCGCCGGCCTTGCCCACGGCGCCGCGCGCCAAAGCGGACAACAGGAGGGCCGCGCCGAGGACGGCGAGGATGGCGAGACCCGAGACGGGGCTGTTGGAGGACCCGATCAGGCCCGCCATGTAACCGCACACCGCCGCCACCAGGAAGCCGACCACGACGATGTAAAGGATGGATCCCACCGTAAGCTGCAGGGCCAGGGGCTCGAGGGGCGTGCCGGCGACGAAGCTCTGGATGAGGCCCGTCATGGGCATGATGCTGATGAGGCAGACGACGCCGACGATCCAGATGGGGAGATCCCGCTCCGTACGGGGCAGGTCCTCATGCTCGCCCTGAGTGGCTCTGACAGAGGCCTTAATGGCGGATACGACGCCGCCCCACACGGGGGCGGCGAGCCGCCCCAGGGTCCAGACGGCGGCGGAGGCGATGGCGCCGGCGCCGATGAAGCGGACCTTGGTGTTCCAGACCACCGACGCCGCCGTCGCCGCATCGCCGGCCACAGGATGCAGGGCGGTCAGGATGGGCGTCGCTACGCCCCAGGCGAGGATGGTGCCTATAGCGAAGGCGACGCCGACGGCGATGCCCATCAGATGGCCCGCGCCGAGGAGGGCCAGGGACAGAGACCCTCCAAGGCCTGTCGCCATTGTGGGCGTCGGTCGGAAGTAAAAGCCCACCTCGCTCGCGAAAAGGCGCGCCGCCACCAAGGCGGCGTAAAGGGCGGACACCACGGCGCCGACGAGGATGCTGAGGAGACCTGAGCGGCCAGCCTCGTCATCCGAGCCGAAGCCGACCTTGAGAACCTCAGCGGCGGCGACGCCTTCGGGGTAGGGCAGGTCGGAATTGGTGACGAGCGCCCGCCTCAGAGGGATCGTGTACATGACCCCGAGAGCGCCGCCGACAACGCAGATGCCGAAGGAGGTCCAGAAGGGAAACCCGGTCCACCACCCGACCATGACCAGGCCCGGCAGGACGAAGATGATGGAGGACAGGGTGCCTGCGGCGGAGGCTACCGTCTGGACGATGTTGTTCTCCCAAATGGTCGAGCCCTTGAAGGCCCGCAACACCGCCATGGAGATCACCGCCGCCGGAATGGACGAGGCGATGGTCGTGCCGACTTTCAACCCGAGATAGACGTTGGCGGCGGTGAAGACGAGGGTGATGAGCACGCCCAGGATCACGCCCCGGACCGTGAGCTCGACCCGACCATCCGAACCGGCGCGCGGCCCGCCTGGCGTGGCGGCGCTGCTCATCGTGCGCAGACGGGGCGGCGGCGGCCTTTAATCTTCAATGAAACCACGACAACCCCCCGGTTACAAACGCACGTCGTTACGCCCCGCTGTCTGTGCAGGCCTCTTGGTTAGGGATCAGTAAAGCGCGCCGAGCGCCGGGGCCGGTTCGCATGGACGGATTTAGGCCGCCTTTCTGGGCTTATCGGCTTGGGCGACCTGGGTCCAGTCGGCGCCCGAAGCGATGAAGAGCTGGATCACATCCGTCACCCTGCGCGCCTGCGCCTGGATCAGACCCCGCCGCGCCAGGGCCGAGGTCCTCTGGGCGTCGATCAATGGCAAGAGGCCGAGGCCGCCCGCCTTATAGCCCGCCTCGGCGAGGCGCACGTCGGCCTGGGCGGCGGATGCGGCGGCCGTCTCGGCGCGGATGGACTCATCGTCGTGATCCAGGGCCTGCAGGAGATCCGAGACCTGGGTGAACGCGCGCAGCACAGTCATCTCATAGGCCGCCAGGGCGGCCCTGCGGCGGGCTGCGGCCGCGTTCCTCTGGGCCCGCAGGCGGCCGCCGTCGAACACGGGCTCGGTAAGGCCCAGACCCAGGGCGTAGCTGGTGGAGGGAAAGTCGAAGATCTTGTCCGCGGTCAGGCTGTTCTGCGCCAGGGAGCCGGTGAGGGTTAGCTGGGGGTAGAGTTTGGCCGTGGCGACCCCGACATCGGCCGTTGCGGCATGGAGCTCGGCTTCGGCGGCCAGGATGTCGGGCCGTCGGCGCACCAGCTCGGAGGGGAGGGCGAGGGGAAGGCGTTCGGGAACCTTGAACGCGTCCAGCTGGAAATCCGGCGCCGTCCAGTTCGCCGGGGCCTTGCCCACCAGGAGGGCGAGGGCGTGACGGGCTGCGGCCAGGGACTGGCGCAGGGGCGGAAGCAGCGCCTCGTCGCTGGCGAGCTGGCTTTGCGCGCCCACGCGCCGGCCAAGGCCCTCCCCGCCCGCCTGTTCGGCGGCCCGGGAGAGGTCGAGGGCGCGACGGTCCTCCGCGATCACCGCTTGGTCCAGTTCGATTTCTGCGGAAATGGCGGCCATTTCCGCCGCCTTGGACGCCACCTCGCCGGTCAGAGCCAGGGCGGCCGCCTCGGCTTGCCTGAGTTTCGCCTCCTTACGGGCGTCGGCGCCCTCCACCTGACGCTTGGTTAGTCCGAACACCGGCACAAGGTAGCTGGCGGACAGCCCTACGGAGTAGAGGTCGAAGGTCGGGTTGTTGGGCTCCCCTGGGAAGCTCGAGAAGCCGAAGGAGGCGAGATTGATCCGCTCCGCCTGCAGCCCCGCGGTCGCGTCGAGTTCCGGGTAAAGACCGCCTCGCGCTGCGGCGTCGGCCGCCCGCGCCTCAGACAGGGCCGCCGCGGCGGACGCGAGGTCAGGATTGTTTTCAAGGGCCTGTTCGACGGTCCGGTCCAGATCCGTCGAGGCGAAGGTCCTCCACCATGGTCCCGCAGCTGTGGCCCCGATGAGGACCCGGGCGGGGGGAGGCGCGTCTCCCGCCATGCCGTACCCCTGGGCGTCGGGCGCGGCCGGGCGCGTAAAGTTGGGGCCCATGACGCAGCCGCTGAGGCCGAGGCTGAGAACCGCCGCTCCGGCGACGGCGACGCGCCAGGGAGGAAGGGGGCGACCGCGGGTCATTCGAACGCCGCGTGGGTGTCTGCAGGCGCCGCTTCGGCCGCCGATCGGCGCCGGGGCGGCCGCAGGAGCAGCAGCATGGGAATGGCGAGGAGCGTGATCCAGAGCATCAGTTTGAAGTCGTCCACATAGGCCACCATGGAGGCCTGCTGGTTGGCGAGCGCGTTGAAGGCCGCAAGGCCGGACGGGGTGTTGAAGGTCAGACCCGGGGCGACGTTGGAGGGCTGAGCCATGGGGTTGTCCGGTCTAATGTGCTGCACCAGACCGGAATGCACGATGCTCTGGTTGCGGGCGAGGAGGGTGGTCATGACGGATATGCCCGCGCTCGACCCGATGTTGCGCACGAGGGTGTAGAGCCCGGCGGCTTCGGTGCGCAGGCTCGGCGCCATGGTGGCGAAGGCGAGGGTGGAGAGGGGGACGAAGATCAGGCCTGTGCCAAGGCCCTGCAAGAGGCCCGAAGTGATGATGGGTCCCTCGCCCATGACGATGGTGAAGTGGGTCATTTGCCAGATGGCGACGGCGGAGAGGGTCAGGCCGATGAGAAGGATCAGGCGCATGTCGAGGCGCCCGATAAGCTGACCCACGAGGAACATGGCGGCGAAGCTTCCTAGTCCCCTCGGCATGGAGACAAGGCCTGTGGTCACCACCGAATATCCGAGGAGGGTCTCCATAAACGGCGGCAGGAGGGCAAGGCTGGAGAACAGCAAAACGCCGACGAAGAAGCCGAATATGCTCGCGGTGATGAAGTTGCCGTCGGCGAAGATCTTCACATCCACGAAGGGCCGCTTAGCCGTGGCCATCTGCACAATGAACAGGAAGAGACACAAAAGGCCTACACCGAACTCCACCTGAACCTCGGTCGAGTCGAACCAGTCCTGGGTCTGACCTCGGTCGAGGAACAGCTGGAAGGCGGCGATGGCGATGGCGAGGGTCGCGAAGCCGAAGAAGTCGAAGGCGCGTCGCGCCGCGAGCTTGTGCTCGCGGATGAAGAGGGCCACGCCGGAGAAGGCCAAGAGCCCGATGGGCAGGTTGATGTAGAAGACCCAGCGCCAGCTCAGGTTGTCGGTAAGCCAGCCGCCGAGGGCCGGGCCGAGGATGGGACCGAGGATGGCGCCCGCGCCCCAGACCGCCATGGCCTGGCCGTGACGCTCGGGCGGGTTGATGTCGAGAAGCACCGCTTGGGAGAGGGGCACCAGGGCCGCGCCGAATACGCCCTGCAGCAGGCGGAAGCCGACAATTTCGAGGAGGGAGTTGGAGACGCCGCACAGGGCCGAGGCGACGGTGAAGCCGCCGATGGACACCATAAAAACTAGCTTTCTGCCCAGCCGTCCCGCCAGCCAGCCCGTGAGGGGCGTCATGATGGCGGCGGCGACGATATAGGACGTCAAGACCCACGTGATCTGGTCGGCGGAGGCCGACACGCTGCCTTGAATATGCGGCAGGGCGACGTTGGCGATGGTGGTGTCGAGGGAATTCATGAGGGTGGCGAGCATGATCGAGATGGTGATCACCCCGCGATTCTTCGCCTCGCCCCGATCGCCTCCGCTAGCCAAGCCCGCAGCCATTAGCGCGCGCCCTTGTCCCCTTGACCCCCGCCGCCAAAGAGGCGGCGCCTATGTCCCGTGTCGACCTTGACGGTGACGCTGAGGCCGGCGTGGAGGGGAAGGTCTGCGGGAGGGCTGTCGATGGAGATGCGCACTGGGAGGCGCTGGACCACTTTGACCCAGTTGCCCGTGGCGTTCTCCGCCGGCAAGAGCGAGAAGCTTGACCCGGTCCCGGGGGAGAGGCTCTGCACCCGTCCGTGCAGGGTGGTCTGAGGATAGGCGTCGATCTTCAAGTCCGCCGGCTGGCCCGGCCGCATATAGGTCAGCTGGTCTTCCTTGAAGTTCGCTTCGATCCACACCTTTGGGGCCACAAGGGAGAAGACGGGCTGCGCCGCATTGACGTAGTCGCCTACCTGCAGCTGGTTGACCTTGGTCACCGTCCCATCCTGGGCGGCGCGGATCACGGTATAGGTCTGGTTCAGGCGCGCCCGGTCGAGGGCGGCGGCGGCTTCGCGAACGGCGGGATTTTCCGAGACGGGCGCATCGGGACGGCCGCCGAGGGTCGCCAGGGCGCCGATCTGAGCTTGGCGGGCCGCGGCGACCTGGGCCTTGGCGCTCGCCACGGCCTGAACCTGGGCGTCCAGCTGCGCCTGGGAGTTGACGCCCGACGCGGCGAGAATCCTTTGGCGTGCGAGTTCACGCTCCTGGTAGGCCAGGGTGGTCTGGGCCGCGGCCACCTCCACAGTGCGTTGCCGGTAGGCGGCGCCCGCCGCGTCGGCGGCTTGACGGGCGGCGGCGAGGGTCGCCTCCGCCTGGGCGGCCGCGTCGTTCACCGGCGCGGCGTCCAGCTTGAAAAGAACGTCCCCCTTGCGAACGGGCTGGTTGTCGTGGACCTCGAGATCGGTCACGCGCCCGGCGATATTGGCGCTCACGTCGACCCGCGCGGCGCCGATATAGGCGTCGTCGGTGCTCTCATAGCGCCCACTGCTGAGATAGAGATAAAGGGCTATGGCGAGGGCCAGAACCGGGGCGGCGATGAGAAGCGGCAGGCGTAAGAGGCGCGTTAATCCCTGACGATCCAGCCGCCGGCTCGCGGACGGGGTCTGGACCGACGGCTCCGGGCTGGCCCGGACGGCGCGCTCTCCTGTGGTGCTCATCAAAATCCTTTGCCTGGACCCCCGGCGTTGACCGGACCGACGGACAGGGCGGCGATCCGGACCGCATGCGGCCCCCACGCCCGGTCGTGCTTTCACGCGCACATAGTCGCGGCTTTCCCATGCGCCAAATGAGAAGTAATCACAACGGCCATGAACCAGCCTCATCTCGCGAGCCTCGATCTCAATCTCCTGAGGGTGTTCGAGGCCTTGCTTGAGGATCAAAGCGTCACGCGGGCGGCGGCGCGGTTAGGCCTGACCCAGTCTGCAGTGAGTCACGCTCTGAACCGGCTGCGCTACGCCCTGGGCGATGAGCTCTTCATGCGCACGCCCCGCGGCATGCGGCCGACGCCTTACGCCACGGACGTGGCGCCAGGGGTCTTGTCCGGCCTACGCCAGCTGCAATCGGCCCTCGCCCCTGCGGAGTTCGATCCCACCACCACCACCCGGCGGTTCGCCGTGGAGGCGGGACCTTACATTTGTGCGGTCATGCTTCCCGAAGTGGTCGCCCGCCTCAGGACCGCCGCCCCGCGTGCTGAGCTGCGCATCCGCAACGCCGGTGCGAGCCTGGTGGAGGCCCTCGACGCCGGGCGCGCCGACGTGGCCATCGGCGCCTTCACCCGGGCGCCTGAACGGTTCGGCTGCGAGCCCTTGTTCGCTGAGCGCATGGTGTGGGCGTTGCGCAAGGATCATCCGGCCGCGGAGGGCGAGCTCAGCATCGAGCGCCTGTGCGCCCTGCCGCATATCATCATCGCCCTCGCCGAAGACGGAGCTGTGGTGGACGGGTCGGTTATGGATTCTGGCCTGGAGCGACGGGTGGTCTGGGACGACGGCGCGGTGCAGGAGATCTTCGCCGCCCAGGGCAGAGCCCGGCGCGTGGCGGTGACGGTCCCGGACGGGCACTCCGCCCTCTCCATCGTTTGCCGCTCGGACATGGTCGCGTTCGTGCCCCGCCGCCTCGCCCTGTCCTTCGTTCCGTTCGGTCTGAAGCTGATCGATCCGCCAGACCCCGCGCCAGGCAGCGAGGTGTCTCTTCTGTGGCGGCGCGACCATGATTCCTCCGCCCTCGCCTGGTTCCGCTCCCTCTTGAAATCCAGTGCGGCGGCCCTGTGAAGATCCCTTGGACCCCTTGGTTCAGTCGCTCCCGACCGAGGGCTCAGGTCAAGCCGGATAGAAATCCCGGTACCAGGCGACGAACCGGGGCAGCCCGTCCTCAAGCGTGATCTTGGGCGAATAGCCGGTGAGGGCGTTGAGGCGGGAGATGTCGGCGTAGGTGGCGCGCACATCTCCAGCCTGCATGGGCCGGAAGACCTTTTGCGCCGGTCGTCCGAGCGCCGCTTCAAGGATCTCGATCATGCGCAGAAGCGCAACGGGTCGGCTGTCGCCGACATTGAACAGGCGCGGCTCGGCCTCGACGGGAGGATGATCCAGGACGCCCACCACGCCATCGACGATGTCGTCGATATAGGTGAAGTCCCGCGCCATACGGCCCTCGCCGAACACCTCAATGGGCTCGCCCCGGAGGATTTTCTCCGTGAAGCTGAAATAGGCCATATCGGGGCGGCCCATAGGGCCGTAGACCGTAAAAAACCGCAGGCCAGACTGACGTAAACCGTAAAGCCGGGCGTAGCTAGCGCTCAAGAGCTCGCACGAGCGCTTGGTGGCGGCATAGAGGGAGGCGGGCGCGTCGGCGGCGTCTGTCTCTTTGAACGGCCCATCGAGGGGTCGCTCCCCGTAGACCGAACTCGAGGAGGCGTAGACGAGGTGCTTGACCACGGGGGCGTGGCGACAGGCCTCAAGCACGGACAGGTGGCCGGCGAGGTTGGACCGCTCGTAGGCGAACGGGTTTTGGAGAGAATAGCGCACGCCGGCCTGGGCGGCGAGATGGACGATGCGGTCGGCGCCGGAGCCCACAGTCAGAGCCTTGAAGGCCTCGGCGTCGGCGATGTCCATGCGCACCATTGTGAAGCCGGGGCGTGTGGCCAGGCGTGCGGCGCGCGCCTCCTTGAGCCCGACATCATAGTAGGCGTTGAATTCATCCACCCCGATGACGGTCTCGCCGCGGTCCAAAAGCCGCTCGGCGGTGAAACAGCCGATGAACCCCGCCGCTCCTGTGACGATGACGCTCATGGGCCCCGCCTCCTCCTGCATGGCGCTTTATGCGCCCGCGCCTGTGGTGTCGATACGCCGCCGTTCAGCTTCATGGTCCGTTAACCCTGTCGGCGGCGATTCGCCGCTTTCCGCCGCGGCCGCGGCAATGTAGCGTTTTGCGCAGGGCGGGTTCTGGCGGGATCCGTCGAGGTGCGACAAAGGGGCCGCCGCGTCGGACAACGCGAATCTATGGCGAAGAAATCCACTCTCAGTCTCACTCCGCTGACGCTCGCGCCGCTGACGCCTTCGCCGCGCGCGCCCTCACCGCCCATGGCGTCGGGCGACGTGGCCGAATCCCTCTTCGCCACCAAGCACGCCGCCCCCGAGGCGGTTGAGAGCCCTTCCGGCCAGCCCCAGGCCGCAACCCAAGGCGACGCGGCAACCAACGCCCAAAAGGGCCCGGCCCTCAGCGCGCGCCGCGCGCCGGCCGAAGCGCCGCCCCGCGCACGATCCGCCCCGGTTCAGGGCCCCTTGGCCGACCCGGCCCGCCTGCCGCCCTGGGCCGGCTCAGCCTACTGGGTTGCAGCGCCCCTGGCCCTTCTCTGGGCCGGAGCCATGATCGCTTTTGCGGCGAACTTCCAAAATCCCCTGGGCCCGCTGCAGTATTTGCCCTTCCCCTACGTGGCCTTTGCAGGTCTGGCCCTGCTTCCGCCCATCTTCATCTTCCTCGCCGCCTACGCCGTGCGCCAGGCCGCCAAGCTGTCCGCGGAAACCCGGCGGGCGCGGGCCCTGGCCGACGATATAGCTATTCCTGTAGCCCTGGCCGCCGACCAGGCCGCCGGCGCGGCCCAGGCCGTCCGCCGGGAGGTGGACCGGGCGGCGGCGGCGGCGGCGGCGGCGGAACAACAACTCCTGAGCCTGCGCCGGACCCTGTCGGCGGAGAGCGATCGCTTAATCGAGGCGGCTGAGGCGGCCGAGCGCCGCGCCGAGGCGGTCACCCGGAACCTCGCCCGCGAGCGGGACGGCATGGTCGCATTGACCAAGACCCTGGACGCCTCCGTGGGATCGGTCACAGAGAGCCTCACCGCCCAGACCCGTCTTGTGGCCGAGGCTTCCGACCTCGCCGCGGCTCAAATCCAAGAGGCGGAGGCGGCTCTGGCGGCGCGTGCCGCGGATCTGGCCGCCACGGCCGGGGCCGTCGGCGACGCCGCGGATCTCGCCGGGCGACGCATCGCCGCGCAAGCCGACCGCCTGGACGCGGTGGGCGGCGACCTCGCCGCACGGGCGGCGAGCATTGGGGACACCCTGAGTGACGAGCGCGAGCGGCTCTCGGCCCTGGCGGACCGCCTGGGCGCGGATCAGGCCTATATCCTCAGCCAGATCGAAGCGCAGCGCCGCGAACTGGGCTCGGCGAGCGCGGAGGCGCGCAGCAGCGTCGAGGCGATGGCGTCCCTGTCGGCGGAGGGCGGACAGGCCCTACGCGCCCTGGTGGGCGAGGTGTCGGCCCAGGCCTCCGCCCTGGCTGATGCGGCCATGCGCGACCAGGCCGCTATCAGCCAGGCGGCCGAAGAGCGGTTGAGGCTCTTCACGGGCGTCGTCGCCGAGGAGCGCGCGACCATCGACCGTGAAGCCCGAGAGGCGCTTGAGGCCCTCGCCGCCGCCGGAGCCCAGTCGCGTCAGGCTCTCGTCGATCAGGCCAAGGCCGCCCGCGAACAGGTTGAGCAGCTTGGTGAGGCCGCCTTCGCGGCGGCCCAGCAGGCCGATCACGCCTTCGACGCCCGACTGAGCGCGGCGCGGCGCATGATCGAGCAGTCCGCCGGACTGGTGGAGGAGGCGGGCGAGAAATCCGCCGCCAAGGTGGAGGCCGGCCTCGGCGCGGCTCAGACCGCGCTTAAAGATCTTGAGGTTCTCCTCGCCTCGATCGATCAAAAACTCGCCGCCATGCCGCAGGAGGCTCGGTCCCGCGCCGAGGATTTGCGTCAGGCGGTCGAAAACGGCGTCGCCGCCCTCGCCTCAGCCGCGCGCAAGGCCGCCGAGGACGCGCAAGCCATCGACGCCGTGTTCCAGGACCGGATCCGGCAGAACTACGACGTCCTGAGCGAGGCCATGCGGGCCATGGGTCAGGCGTCCGCGGCGGCGACGGAGAACGCCCGGCCCCAGCCCGCGCCCGCCCCCGCGCCGGTGGCGGCGCCGCGCGCTCCGCCCAGCGTCGAGGCTCCGCCGCCCCCGCCGCCTCTTCCCTCCTCAGCGCCCCGCGTGCAGGATGGTCGCCTCGCTGAGGACGGTCCGCGCGAAGCCCTTGGCCTGCGGCCGAGGATCTCCCCGGCGCTGACGCCGCCGCCGCCGTCGCCACGCGCTCCGCCGCCTGAGAGGGAGATTTACCGCAATCCCGCCTTCTCGGCGGAGGCCCGGTCCCCGGCGGCGGACGCGCAAAAGCCGGCGGAGCCCCGCTCGTCGGCAAAACCCGCCCCATCCGGCCCCGCCCCATCCGGCCCCGCCTCGCCTCCGCCGGCGAAGCCGACGGTCCACACCGCGGCGCAAGCCCCAGCGCAGGCCGCGCCTCGTGCCGCACCGCGCGAGAGCGGCGAATGGACCTGGAAAGATCTCCTGTCCTCCATCGACGAGCCGCCCTTGGACGACGAGGTGCTCGCCGAACGGCTCATCGCTGAGATCGAAGCCTTGGGCCTTGATCTCGCTAGCCTCCTGCCCGTGGGCCGCATCGATGACATCGCCGCAGCCATACAGGCGGGGGACGTGATCGGCGCTAGGGAGGCCGTGCGCGTGTCGGCGCCCTCGGCCGTGCGCCGTTTGTCTCGTCGGGTGCTCACCGATTCGGTGCTGCGCTCCCATGCGGACCGCTACATTCAGCGGTATGTCGAGCTTCTCGCCGACTCGGCGCGCCGGGACCGGGACGGCTTCGTCACGGCCACCCTCTTAGGCTCCGATCCGGGTCGGGCTTTTTTGCTGTTCAACGCCGCGGTGGGCGAACTGGCTTGAGACGCCTCCTTGCGGGGGACGAGCGGTGGCCCCTCGCGGACGCCTTCGTCATCGCCCGCGGGGCGAAGACCGAAGCGCATGTGGTGACGGCGACCCTTGAGGACGGGGTGACGCGAGGGCGCGGGGAGGCGACGCCGTACCCCCGCTATGGCGAGACCCCCGCTGCTGTTCTCGAGGCGGTCAAATCCCTATCGTCTTATCTCCAAGCGGGAGGGGATCGCGCGGGCCTCGCCGCGCGTCTCGACGCCGGCGCGGCCCGGAACGCCTTGGACTGCGCCCTTTGGGACTTTGAGGCGAAGGCGGCTGGGCGGCCCGTCTGGGCCCTCGCCGGCCTTGAACCGCCCTCACCCGCGGTCACGGCCTTCACCATCAGCCTTGGCCCGCCTGAGGTCATGGCTACAGCGGCCGCCCGGGCTGCGGTCCGGGAGATGCCGCTCTTGAAACTGAAGATCGGCGGCGCCGACGACGTGGATCGTGTGGCGGCCGTGCGCGCCGCCGCTCCAGCCCAGGCTCTGGTGGTGGACGCCAACGAGGCCCTGGATTTCGACGCCTTGCGACGGCTGGCTCCGGACCTGGCCGCCCTGGGCGTGACCCTCATCGAGCAGCCCCTGCCCGCTCAGGAGGACGAGCAACTTGAGGGATACGTCTGTCCTGTTCTCCTATGCGCGGACGAGTCGGTCCATACCCGTCGTGAGCTGGCGGCCTGCGCGCGTCGCTACGGTGCGGTCAATATAAAGCTCGACAAGACCGGCGGCCTCACTGAAGCCCTCGCTCTCAAAGCGCAGGCCCAGGCTATGGGGCTGAAGATCATGGCCGGCTGCATGGTGGCGACCTCCTTGGCCATGGCCCCCGCCCTCCTCATCGCCCAGGGCGCGGCAGTGGTGGATCTGGACGGTCCGTTGCTCCTCGCCAAGGACCGGCGGCCCGGCCTTCGCTTCGACGGCGCGCGGGTATATCCCCCCGAGCCCGACCTCTGGGGCTGACCCTGGAGCGGGGCCCTAGAGGCTATAGTCCAGGACGATCTTGCCGAAGTGGGATCCGCTGGCCATGGCCTCCAGGGCGGCCCGCGCCTCGGCTAAGGGAAAGACCCGATCCACTACGGGGCGCAGTTTGTGCAGGCTCAAAGCCCGGCTCATGGATTGGAACATATCCCGCGACCCCACCGACAGACCCTGAACCCGGGCGTTGGTCCCGATCAGGACCGGCGCCGACACGGGCTCTTGCGGGCCGCTCAGGACGCCGATGACGGCGATATGGCCTCCGATCCGGATGCAGCGCAGGCTTTCATTAAGGGTCTGGGCGCCGCCCACCTCCATGACGAAATCCACCCCGCGGCCGCCGGTGGCTTGGCGAACCGCCTTGGACCACTCTGGGGCGGTCTTGTAGTTGATCCCATGGTCAGCCCCCAGGGCCTTGGCCCGCGCCAGTTTCTCGTCCGAGGAGGATGTAATGACGGTCTCCAGGCCGGCCGCCTTGGCGAACTGCAAGCCGAAAATGGAGACGCCGCCAGTCCCCTGGAGGAGCACCGTATCGCCGGGTGTAAGCCGTGCGTCCTCAAACAGAGCCCTCCACGCCGTCAGCGCCGCGCAGGGCAGGGTGGCGACCTCAAGATCAGTCAAATGCGGCGGCGCCTTGATGAGGCCGTCCTCACGGAACACCGCCAGCTCGCGCCCACAGCCGTCGATGGGGCTGCCGAGGGCGGAAGAGAGGCCTTTCAGGCTCGGCGGACCCGAGATCCAGTTTTGGAAAAACAAAGTGGCGACCCGGTCCCCAGGCGCGAAGGCTCCGACGCCGTGACCCACGGCCTCCACCGTCCCACATCCGTCGGAGAAGGGCACAAGGGGCAGTCGCGCTCCAGCGCCGTAGGCGCCTTGCACCATAAGAAGGTCGCGGTAGTTGAGGCTGGCCGCGCGCATCCGCACGAGCACCTCGCCGGGACCGGGCGTGGGAGCGGGTCGCTCGGCAAGCTTCAGGTTCTCAAGACCAAAACCGCCATCCAGTTCCAGCGTTCTCACCCTAACCTCCCTGGTCTTGCGGGCCTGAGAGAGACCGCAGTCCCAGGGCTCCGGCAAGCCCTAAGAGGGCCAAGAGCGCCATGGCCAGATAGCCGTGGGCGCCCAGGCGGTCGAATAAGGGCCCGGACGCCAGCGTCGCCAGACCGATCAGGACGCCCGAATAGAGCGCGGCGTTGAGGCTCTGAGCGGCGGATGCGCTCTGGGGCGGACTGAAGCGCTCGACCAGGCTGAGGGAGGCGACGAAGGTCGCCGTGAAGCTCAGGGCGTGAAGGGTCTGGAGCGGAAACAGCAGGGCCACAGGCGGTGAGAAAGCAAGGGCCAGCCAGCGCACGCAGGCGCCGCCTCCGCCCAGAAGCAGAAGCCGCACCGGACCCACGCGCCGGCGCCAGGGCTCAAGGAACAGTAGAAAGGCGACCTCGGCGGCGACGCCGGTTCCCCAGAGGAGGCCGACAAGGGGCGCGCTGAGGCCCTGCGCGCGCCAGATCAGGGCCGAGAAGGAATAATAAAAAGCATGGGCGGCTTGGATGAGGCCCGCCGAAACGATGGTCAAGACGAACGCCTTATTGGTCATCAGGGCGCCGACGCCGGCGAAGCGGTCCTTCAGGCTGGACGTTCCGGCGGGATGGCCCACGCGCTCGGCCCCCAGGACTAGGGGCGCCGCCGCGGTCGTCGCCAGGGCGGTCGCCGTCACCCAGGGGACGACGATGACGGGCCCGAACCGCCCAATAAGGGCGCCGCCGGCGAGATTGGCGCCCACATAGGCCGCCGACCCCAGGGATCGGGGCAGGGCGTAGGGAAAGCCCTGCCGCGCGGCGCGGCGCAGGACGATCACGTCAACGAGGGGGCTCGCGGCGTTGAAGAGGGTGGCGGACGCGAACCAGAACAGAAGCGCGGGGATGAAGCCGTGGGAGAAGAGTAGGGCGCCGTCCAAGGCCGCCGCGGCGCCCGTCATGAGCACTATCGCCGTCCGGCGAAGGTGAAACCCGTCGGCCCAGACGGCGATGAGGGGCCCGGTGACGGCTCGTCCGAGCAGCGGGGCGGCCAGGACGGCGCCGATGGCGGAGCCGGGGAGGCCCTGTGCGTTCAACCAAACCGAAAGGTAGGGCGCCGAGACGCCCGTTGAGCAGTAGAGCGCCGCGTAAATCAGACCGAGCCGCAGGGGCCGCGGCGGGTCGGCCTCTGGGTCGGCCACGCTACTTTGCGCGGCCGCGGAACAGGGCCGGCCAGGCTTCCGGGGTTACGCCGCGGCAGGCGGGCATATAGTCGACTTCGAGGGGCTGAAAGCGCCGTCCGTCCCAAACAAAGCGTTCCAGGACGCCGCAGTCCCCGGCGCCACGCCCTTTCTCGAAGGCGTTTAGGGTCAGGGCGCCGGGATCGAAGTCTGCATTGGCGAGGTCGTAGGGCTCGGTGGGCGGGGCGGCCTCACCGGCGAAAGTGAGGGGAACTACGGGAATGGGCGCGGGCCGGATATCCTCTCCGCGCGGATCGCTCAAGAAGAAGAGGCTCTGCAGATTGAAAGGCGTGGCTGCGCATGGAACCGACCACAAGACTTCGTTGGGGCCGATGCGCCAGGCCGCCCGCGCCTCCGTGCGGGCCAGGGCCGACCGGTCGCAGCTTTTCAGTTCCGCTCGCCGCCAAAGGGCGTCGGGCACCTTCGCCGGTCGGATCTCCACGGCCGTTCCCTCGGGCGGTCGTGCGTAAACCGGCTCCTCCGGGGGCGGGGGCAGGCTCGCGGCGGGCTTTGGCCCGCGCCGCACGAGGGCTGTGGACGTCCCATCGCGCCCCTGTCGTTCGTCAATCCACGCCAGGGCCGCTTCAGCGCCGGCCAGGGAGACGGACGCTCCGCTGCGGCCGATGGAGAGGGAAAGGGCGTGGGTTCCCGCCGCGTCTAGACGCGCGAGCGCTGCGGCCAGGCCGACGTCGGCGCTGGACGCGATGATCTCGTCATCGCTCCAGCGCCCGGCGAGCTGGACGTCAAGACCCTCCGCCGACGCGCGCAAGGGGCCTGAGGGAATATTGACCTCAGAATAGAGCACGATTTTCAGCTCAGGCTCGGCCTGGGCGTCGCCATTGCGGGTGATGGAGATATAGGCCTGATCCCCGCCGTCGGCGGCGAGGCCTATGGCGGTGCAGCGCAGGGTGTTGTCGCACGCCCCGATCCAGTCCGCCCGGCGAAACACCGCAGGTTTGTCGGCGTGCCCCAGGGGGGCGGCGGTAAGCAGGCTCAGGGCTGCGAGGAGAAGGGCGGGCATAGTCCTTAGGAGGCGGCGAGAGGGTGGAGGTCAAGGCTCCGCGCCTCAGCGCCGGCGCGAAGCAGATCCAGAATAGTCCGCTCCCGCCCTCGGGACACCGGCGCGGGGTCGCGCTCGATGTGGTCTTGAAGGTCGATCAGGGTTCGCCGGAGCTGGGCGTTGGCGGCGTCGAGGGCGGACAGGGCCAAATCCTCATCTTGGCCGGCCGCCAGGCCCTTGAGGCGCTCCCCAAGCGCCGGGTGCCAGGCCTCCTGCGCCGCACGGGCGAAAAGGGCGCGCATGGCGGCGTTCTCCTCCGCCCGGACCTTGACGCCGCGCTCCATCTCCTGCGCCGCCAAGACGCACAAGAGGCCTATGACCGCCGCCTTGCCTGCGGAAAATACCCCCTCGGTCTCAGGCGTGGGAGGGCTCACGAGGGTCAGGAAGGCGCCGTTGAGGATCTCTGGACCGGTAGGGTTCATGCCGCCGCCTCCAGGGCCGCTTCAAGCCGCTCGGCGATGATCAATTCGTGGCGACGGCCGCAGTAAAGGCTTGAGAAGGCGAGAACAGGGTCGATCCCGCCGCCCTCGCGAAACTCCTTGCCGGCGGAGACCCAGATCACAAGTCCTTTAAGCGCGCTGAAAAGCCTCCACCAGTCCAGGGCCTCCTCGTCGACCTTGAGCCCGGACGCCTGCTCCCAGTGCGCGCGCGCCTGGACCTCCGGTAAAAGGCCGGCGACGCGGTCAGAATCAAAATGCCCCCATAACGGATCCATCGCCCAGGCCAGGTCCTCCAGGGGGTCGCCGATATGCGCCATCTCCCAATCGAGGATGGCGACAATACGGCCCTGGCCGTCATGGAGAAAGTTCCCCGAACGGTAGTCTCCGTGGACGACGCTGCGTTTGTGCGGCGGGGGCGGCGGTCGCCGACGCAGGCGCCGAATCGCCGCTCGGCCGAGGGGCGTTGGGTGCAGCTCGTCCTTATCGAGCTCCCGCTCCCAGTGGTCGAGTTCGCTTAACCCACACACGCCGACGTCCGGGGCTCTGGCCGCGGCGGCGATGGGCAGGCTCGCAGGGTCCGGCGCGGCGATCTGGCCGAGAATGCTGAAGAACTGACGTCCGAGGTCGTGCGCATGGGCGCCATAGGGGTCCAGGGTGAAGGGGCTGGCCGCCGCGGCGTCATCAATCCGCGTCATGATGAAGAAGGGGCGATCAAGGGCGTCGCTTCCCTCCTCCAGGATCACCGGCTCTGGGGTGGGGACCCCCCTCGGGTGGAAGGAGGCGTAGGCGAGAAACTCAACCCGTCTGTCGGTGTCGATGAGGCTGGCCGGCGGATCCCGCCGCAGGATGAGGCGCCGGCGTCCCTTAGGGTCCACGGCGTCGAATCCGTAGGTCTCCCGGCTCGCGCCTCCCGGTATGCGCGAAAGATGTTCAACTGTGACGGGATGTCCCCAGACGCGGGTGAGATAGAGGCCAAGCGCCTCGCCGAGGCTCATGGCGCAAGGTCCAGGATGTCTTTGAACCCCGAGGGGGCATGGGGACCAATAGCCAGCTGTTCGAGGACCCCGCGGCCGAGGCGCACTCGACCCGAACGATCCTGGTAGCGCACTTCGGATAGGGCCTGGATGTGGAGGTTGTGGGGCAGGGCCGGCGCCTGATCACGCACGCGCACGTCCTCACGCTCCACGCGCAGCGCGCCCTGATCAAAGCCGTGGCCCCAGGTGGGGTGGCCGTAGCCGAGGCCGTTCATCAAGAGCGCGCCCACCGGTTCGAAACGCACCTCCCCCGCCTCCGGGTCGCGCGCGTCCAGGGCGATGCTGGCGCTGCTCGCCCAGCGGGTTTGAGATCGCCAGGCCACCCGCGCTCGAGGATCGGCGAAGGTTTCGTGGGCGTCCGCATCCGCCTCGTCCGGCACGAACACCGCGCGGGTGTTCCATGGCCTACCGGCGGCGTCGTCGTTGACGTGGAAGAAGAAGCTGCCGTCGTCAAAATTCACAGGCGACCAGAGCCAAAAAAACTGCGGCGCCTCGGGTGGGGCGAGGCCCTGGGGATCGCGCGCGCCCACAGGCCTCACCCCCCAGGAACGGTCCCGCGTGCCCACGTAGTCCGTGAGCGCGATGGCGGCCCCGTCGAGAACGATGGTTCCCGCATACCGCCCGTTCTGGGTGAGGCGCGTATAGTCCATAAAGGTGCGCGGACCCTGGCGCCGCACAAAGCGCGGCTCCTCGATGGGCGCCGCCCGGCCTTGGAAGAGGATGTCGGCGCTGACGCCGTCCTTGGGCGCGTCGACCTTGACCCGAAGGGCCCTGAGGGGCTCGACCACCTCTAAGGCGAAGGGACCCACAGTGAGGTCCATCCGCTCCATGCGCAGCCACCGCGAGGCGTGGAGCGCGGTTTGGACGCCGTCCTTCACGACCACGAGGGAGGCGTCGATTATATTCAGGTGCGGATAGACCCCGAGGGCGACGGCGAACATGGTGGTCGATCTCGGGGTCGAGGCGTACCCGTTAAAGAAATAGCGGTCGTAGAAGTTTCGGTCGGTCCCAGCGTAGGCGATGGGCTCGGGTGTCTGGTGTATGGGGTAATCGTCAGCCCGGGTGAGGACCATGGATTGTCGCCTCCTGCTCGCCGCCGCTTTTTGTGGGGTTGGCGCTGCAGACGGTGTGCCCTTTAGCGCCCCCTGCCGGGTCGATAAGGTTCAGCCTAGGCTCGCGGGCGTTGATTGCAACGGTCGGCTTTGGAGGGACGGCGCTATGGATGCGAGGACAGGGCGGGCGGCGAAGGTCGTAGGGGCGCTCGCTGGGCTTAACGGTCTGATGGCGGTGGCTGCGGGCGCGTTCGGGGCGCATGCCGCCTCCGACCCTGGGGTCAAGGAGCTCCTGCGCACAGGTTCCCTTTATCAGCTGGTTCACGCCGCGGCAGGGATGGCCTGCGCCGCCCTCCCAAGGGCCGGCGCCCTCCCAGGCGCCCTCCTGGGGGCGGGCGCCCTGGCGTTCGGCGGCTCCCTCTATCTTCTGGCCCTCACGGGCGTGCGCATCCTTGGCGTCGTGACCCCCCTCGGCGGCCTTGTCATGATGGCGGGATGGGGCGTGGTGATCTTTGGCGCTCTTAGACGTCCCTAGGCCGAGCCCAAAAGCCCCGCCGGCGCCGTCTCAACCGCCTCCACCCCCAGCATGGCGGCCTTTCGCGCGAGGCCCCAATGGTAACCGGTGAGACGGCCGTCGGCGGCGATGGCGCGATGGCAGGGGATGAGGAGGGAGATGGGATTGGCGCCGACGGCGGCTCCGGCCGCCCTGAAAGCGCCTGGGCGCCCCGACCAGGCGGCCACGTCGGCATAGGTGGCTGTCCGACCCGCCGGGATCCGCAAGAGCGCCTTCCAGACCTGGACATGGAAGGGGGGCCCCATCAGGACGAGGGGAAAGGGCTCGCCGCCGCCGCCGAAAACCTTGGCCGAGGCCGCCCCTGCCCGGTCGTCTCTTCGCACCCACTGCGCCGCCGGCCAACGGCGGCGCATGTCCTCAAAGGCGTGCGCCTCCTCGCCCGGGTCAAAAAAGCCGAGGCCGCACAAGCCAAGGTCGGTTTCGGCGAAGACGCCCATGCCGAACGGCGTTGGGGCGAAGCCCCAGGAGATGGCGAGGCCCTGCCCGCGGCGCCTGACGACCCCGGGCGTGGCCGTCTCGTGGGCGATAAAAAGGTCGTGGAGGCGGGACGGGCCTGAGAGGCCGGCCTCAAGGGCGGCGCCGAGGACGCTTTCCCCCTCCTCCAGGGCGGACCGCGCCTGGGCATGGGCGATGGCGGCGACGAAGGTTCTAGGGCTGACGCCGGCCCAGCGCGTGAAGAGCCGCTGAAAATGGAACGGCGAGAGGCCCGCCGCCGCCGCCGCCGCATCGAGGGAGGGGCGATCGCGCCATCGCTCCGCCAGCCACCCCAGGGCGGAGGCCATGCGCTGGTAATCGGACGCCTGGCGCTCTAGGCGTTGATCCGGGGTTTCGGGCGAGGTGGAGGCGCTTTGCATGCGCCCCTTATAGGCCCGCTCCAGGCCCTCCGCCGCCCGGTTCTTGCGCCCGCCTCTCATGGCCGCCCGCCCGGCCTCACGTTCGACCTCGCCTTGTGGGGGGGAGATCGAACCAAAGCCCGCAGCGTAGGCCGCGCCGCCTTGGCCGCGTGCCGGCGCCCGGGCGCGCCCATAGGCTCGGCGCCCGGGTCCGCGCGCGCACATCCATCGGAGGTCGATGGGGCCGCGTTCGCCTGTTATGGCGCGATCCTTCCCGGCGTGGGTCGCGCTGCGCCTAGACCTTGACCGGGGCGCCGAGGACCGGCGCGGAAACGGATTTTCTCGCCCGGCCCGCCATCAAGGTCCCCAGAACCGCGCCGAGGACGCTGGGGATCTCCGGGCGTTTCACCACCCGGTCCACCATGCCCTTACCTTCAAGATATTCGGCCCGCTGAAAGCCTGCGGGCAGCGTTTCACGGATGGTCTGCTCGATGATCCTCGGTCCGGTGAAGCCGATCAGCGCGCCCGGTTCGGCGAGATGAATGTCCCCCAGCATGGCGTAGGAGGCGGTGACGCCGCCGGTGGTGGGGTCGGTCAGGACCACCACATAGGGAAGGCGGGCGGCCTTAAGCTCTTCGATGGCGAGGGTGGTGCGCGCCATCTGCATGAGGCTAAGCGTGCCCTCCTGCATGCGCGCGCCGCCCGAGGCGGTGAAGGCCACAAGGGGCGCGTCTCGCTCTAACGCCGCCCTCGCTGCGGCGATAAACCCTTCGCCCGCCGCCATGCCTAGGGAGCCGCCGAGAAAGGCGAAATCCTGCACCAGAACCACAGCCGGCGTGCGCTGAATGGCGCCGAAGGCGATGCTCATGGCGTCCGGTTCGCGCGTCGACGCCCGCGCCGCCGCCAGGCGCGCCGCATAAGGCTTCTGGTCGACGAAGCCTAAGGGATCGTCCGCCACCGGGGGCGTGGGAATGCGCTCGAAAACCCCGTCATCGAAGGTCCAACGAAACCGGCGCTCGGGTCCCACCCGCATGTGAAACCCTGAGGGCGTGACGTACTGGGCCGACTCAAGGTCCGACCGGAAAATCAGTTCGCCCGTGTCAGGGCATTTTAGCCAGAGGTCGTCCGGCGCTTCTGTGGCGCGCGGCGCTTCAGGCCGGCGCACCCCAGGACGCAGCTTGGACAACCATCCGGACCCGCGGGTCCTACCCGAGCGGTCCGGAGTATCGGAGGGCGTGTCAGAGCGAGCCATAAGCCGTCGTCCTCAACGGGCCGTCCGGGCCCCATGCACAGCCTGGGCCAGGATCCTCGCCTGGGCAAGGACCCGTTCCACCGGATCAGCGCCCGCCGCCGCGGCCGCCGCGCCGATATCCACTAAGGCGGAGCCGACAACCACTGCGTCGGCCACCCGGGCGATGGCCCCCGCCCGCTCTGGGGTTCTGACGCCAAAGCCCACGGCCACAGGCAGCCCGGCGGCGAGGCGCACCCGCGACACGGCGGGCGCGACGGCGCCTGCATCGGCCTCCTTGGCGCCTGTGACCCCGGCGACGGACACATAGTAAAGAAATCCAGAGGTGCGACGGGCGATCACCTTCAGCCGCTCGTCGTCGCTCGTGGGCGTGGCGAGGCGTATCAAGGACAGGGCGTGGGCGTCGAGGGCGTCCACGAGGGGGTCGGCCTCCTCCGGCGGGCAGTCCACCACGATCAGGCCATCCACGCCCGCCGCGGCGGCGGCGTCTGCGAAGGCGGCGAAGCCCAAGGAGAGGACGATGTTGTGGTAGCCCATCAGGATCACCGGGGTGGCCTGGTCAACCTCCCGGAACCGGCGCACGGCCTCGAAGGTGGACCGAACCGTCGTTCCGCCCTTGAGGGCGCGCTGGGCGGCCTTCTGGATGGGCACGCCCTCCGCCATGGGATCTGAGAAGGGGAAACCCAGCTCGATCAGATCAGCCCCAGAGGCCGGCAAACCGCGCATAAGGGCGACCGTGGCCTCGAGATCTGGATCCCCCGCCATGATGTAGGGAATGAACGCCGCCCGGTTCTCATCGCGCAGACGGGCGAAACAGGCGTCAATGCGCGCTGTGGTCAAAGCGACTGGCCCAAGGCGTCGGCGACGGTGAAGATGTCCTTATCGCCGCGACCGGAGAGGTTGACCACGATAATGCCGTCCTTGCCGATGTCGCGGGTGATCTCGGGGAGGCGCGCCAGGGCGTGGGCGGTCTCAAGGGCGGGCAGGATGCCTTCCTGGGCGGCGCAAAGCTTGAACGCCTCAAGGGTCTCGGCGTCGGTGGCGCTGAGGTAGCGGGCCCGGCCGACGTCGTGCAGCCAGGCGTGCTCCGGACCAATTCCGGGGTAGTCCAGTCCGGCGGAGATGGAGTGGGCTTCGGTGATCTGACCCTCGCCGTCCTGCAAGAGATAGGTCTTGTTTCCATGCAGGACCCCCGGGCGGCCGCCGTTGATGGCGGCCGCGTGCCGGTTGGTGGTGAGGCCGTCGCCTGCAGCTTCGACCCCGATAATCTGGACGCTTTCATCGGCGAGGAAGGGATGGAACATACCGATGGCGTTGGAGCCGCCGCCCACGCAGGCGACCACGGCGTCCGGCAGCCGACCCTCCATCTCCAGCATCTGGGCGCGGGTCTCCTGGCCGATGACGGCCTGAAAATCGCGCACCATGGCGGGGTAGGGATGGGGTCCGGCGGCGGAGCCGATGATGTAATAGGTGTCCTCCACGTTGCTCACCCAGTCGCGCATGGCCTCGTTCATGGCGTCCTTCAGGGTGCCGGCGCCGCTGGTCACAGGGACCACCTGCGCGCCGAGGAGGCGCATGCGGAACACGTTGGGCTTCTGGCGCTCTATATCCACCTCGCCCATGTAGACGATGCACGGAAGGCCGAAGCGGGCGCAGACCGTGGCGCTGGCGACCCCGTGCTGTCCGGCGCCGGTTTCGGCGATGATGCGCGTGCGTCCCATGCGCATGGCCAGAAGAATCTGACCCATGCAATTGTTGATTTTGTGCGCGCCGGTGTGGTTCAGCTCCTCGCGCTTGAAATAGATCTTGGCCCCGCCGTAGTAGCGGGTGAGGCGCTCAGCGAAATAGAGGGGCGAGGGGCGTCCGACGTAATGACGCAGATACCCATCCAGCTCCTGCTGAAAGGACGGATCAGCCTTGGCGGCGAGGAACGCCTGCTCCAGCTCAAGGACCAGGGGCATGAGCGTCTCGGCCACGTACCGGCCGCCGTAGGCGCCAAAACGGCCGTCTTTATCAGGATAGGCTGAGTAGTCGTTGGGCTTTGCGATGGCGTTCACGGGTTCAAGCTTTCTTCACGGCAGCGAGGAAGGCCGATATTAAGGCCGGGTCCTTTATCCCTGCGCCGCGCTCGACGCCAGAGGAAACGTCCACAAGCGGAGCGCGGGACCGGGCCATGGCGTCGGCCACGTTCCACGGGTCCAGCCCCCCAGCGAGGAACCAGGGGCGCGCCAGGCGCACCCCGTCGAGAATATCCCAATCAAAAGCCGCGCCGTTGCCGCCCGGCAGATCCGTCGCCGCGGGCGCCTTGGCGTCGAACATCATGTGATCCGCCACGTCCCCGTAGGTTTGAGCCGCCCGCCGCACATCCTCGGCGAGGGCCACAGGAACGGCCTTCACAACCCCCGCTCCGGTCCTTGCACGCACGTCGAGCACCCGCGCCGGCGGCTCCTCGCCATGAAGCTGGATGAAGTCCGGCCGCAGGGTCCGCGTCACCGCCTCGACCGCCTCATCGTCCGGATCCACCATGACCGCCACGGTCCGGGCGCCGGCTGATCGGACCGGAGCGGCGAGCCGCGCGGCGTCCTCGGGCTTCAGGTTACGGGGAGAACGTGCAAAGAAAACAAAGCCTAGGAATGAAGCGCCGCCCGCGAGAGCGCCCGTCACCGTGTCCGGCGTCGACAGGCCGCAAATTTTGACGAGAGCGGGCATGGGGTGTCGCGGATCGTTGACGGGAGGGCGAGTAGGCTCGAACGTAGGCCTTGACCGTTGCGTTTCAACGGCCCAAGCCCCAGATGCTTGCAGCGAGAGGAGCCAATGTTGCAGGTGATCGACGAAGCGCGAGATCGGCTTAACGCTCTTGGCCGCGAAGCCGTCCGGCGGGCGGACGACGGCGCACAGTTCGCTTTGGAGCGCGCCCGCACCCAGCGGGCCTCCTGGACCATCGTCGCCGGCGCCCTCGGCCTGGGCTTTGTGACGGCGTTCGCGCTCCTCAACACCAAGAAGGCCGCCGTGGCCACCACCACGGCCATGAGCGGCGACTGGCTCGAACTTCTCACCACCGACCAGAGGCGCATCGAACGGATCTTTCAGCAGATCGACGGGACCGGCGAGAACCAGGTGACGAAGCGGGCGCGCCTGCTCGACGCCCTCAACGCAGCTTTGACCAAGCACGCCCTACAAAAGGAAAACGTGATCTATCCGGCGTTGCGCGGCACCGATCAGGGGGCCTCCTCAACCCCCCTGGCGGCGGAGCTGTTCGAAATTAAGACCTATCTGTTCGAATTGGACGCCCTGCCGGCGGACGACGTGCGCTGGACGCGCAAAATGAAAGCCTTGCAGCATCTCTTCGAGGAACATATGGCGGCGGAAAACGCCGTGTTCCCGGTGTTCCAAGAGACCCTGTCCGCCCAGGAGAACGCGCGCCTGACCCGGAACATGAATCGCGAAGCGATGAAGCTCGCCTGAAACCAGGCGGACGCCCTGAGCGCACAGGCGCGAAATTCCTATCGACCGGCTTTCAGGGCGTCCCTGATTTCCGTTAAGAGGGTCTCGGTGGGGGTGGGCGCCGCGGGCGCGGCGGGGACCTCTTCCGCCTTGGGTTTGCGCAGGCTGTTGACGGCCTTGACCACGAGGAAGATCGCCGCGGCGATAATCAGAAACTGGATCACCGTATTGACGAAGGCGCCGTAGCCGACCGCCACTTCCGCCTTCTTGGCGACGGCGTCGGCGGGTTTCAGAACGACCTTCAGGGCCGAGAAATCGATTCCGCCCGTTAGCAGCCCGATGGGCGGCATGATGATCTGGTCCACGAGGCTGGTGACGATTTTCCCAAACGCGCCGCCGATGACCACGCCCACCGCCAAGTCGACCACGTTGCCGCGCGCGATAAAATCGCGAAATTCTGACGCCATGCCCATGTGTGTTTCCCCGTGACCGGCCAGACGCTGTCGTGACCAAAAAGCGCCGTCAAGCCTTAGGGTGGTCTTTCGACGGGCACAGGTCCGAAAGGATGCAGTGGGAGCACCGCGGTCCCCGCGCCAGGCAGACGTAGCGGCCATGTAAAATAAGCCAATGATGTGCGCGGGTTAGATAAGGTTTGGGGGTGACGGCCATAAGGTCGCGCTCGACCGCATCGGGCGTCTTTCCCGACGACAACTTCAACCGGTGGGCGACGCGAAACACATGGGTGTCGACGGCGATGGCCGGCTCCACCCCCAGTTCGTTGAGCACCACGCTCGCCGTCTTGCGGCCCACGCCCGGGAGGCGTTCGAGGGCGGCGCGCACCAGAGGCACCTCCCCGTCATGCTCCTCCACCAGGATTTTGGCCGCGGCGATGACGTTCTTAGCCTTGGTGCGGTAAAGGCCAATGGTCTTGATTCGCTCGGCGAGTCCCTCCTCGCCCATCGCCAGCATTTTGGAGGGCGTATCCGCCACGGCGAAGAGCGGGGCCGTCGCCTTGTTGACGGATTTGTCCGTGGCCTGGGCAGACAGGGCTACGGCCACGAGGAGGGTGTAGGGGCTTTTGAATTCAAGTTCGGTCTTGGGGTGCTCTTCGCCCTTTGCGAGCCGGTCGAAGATAGCGCCGATGCGCCCCTTCTCTTTGGGGGAGAGTCTTTTTTGTCCGGCGATTTTTTTGAGGGCTGCAGCCATAACGCGCCTTCCCGTAGCGCACAGCGCTCGAAACGCCTAGCTTGATCGCCATGACCGACCCGCCGACGCTCTACCTTGACGCCGCCCTCAGGCCTCACCGCTCCATGTCTTGCAAGGGCCTTTGGACGGTTTTGGCGGTCATGGGAGCCTATAACGCCCTTGTCGCCCTCTTCATGTGGTCCATCGGCGCCTTCCCCGTGCCGATATTTCTGGGCATCGACGTGCTTGGGGTCGCCATCGCGTTCCGCGTGTCCAGCCGCCGCGCCGCCCGGGGCGAGCGGGTTCTCGTCACCCACGACGAGGTGAAGGTCCTGAAGGAGACGGGGATCGCCTCCCTTCTCCTGTGGCGCTCGCCTACCGCCTTCACCCGCGTAGAGGTGGACGCGAGCGACGACGGGGCTTCAAGTTTGCGCGTGCGCCTGTCCGGACGATCCCTAGCCATCGGCGGGATGCTGGGGCCGATGGAACGGGCGGGTTTGGCCGAGCGTCTGCAATCAGCCATCGCCGCCGCCCTTGCAGAACGCCACGGTTAGGCGCCAAACACCCCCTCAGCGCCGCCTCGGCCCAGAGTGTCCGCCTTCTCGTTCATGACCGATCTTCTTCAGGCCCACGACGCGGCCCTTGAACGGCTTAAAGCCCTTCATCCGACCCTCATCGATCTCTCCCTGGATCGCGTTCGCCGCCTCCTCGAGGATCTTGGCAGACCGCAGGACCGCTTGGCGCCGGTGATCCACGTGGCGGGCACCAACGGAAAGGGATCCACCGTCGCTTACCTGCGGGCCATCGCCGAGGCGGCGGGTCTCAGGGTCCATGTCCTGACCTCGCCCCACCTCGTGCGATTTGCAGAGCGCATTCGCCTCGCCGGCGCTCTCATCGAGGACCAGGCCCTGGCTGACATCTTGGCCCGGGTCGAAACGGCCAACGCTGGACGGCCCATCACCTTTTTTGAGATCACCACAGCCGCGGCGCTCCTGGCCTTCGCCGAAACGCCGGCTGACCTTTGCGTCGTCGAGGTCGGCCTTGGCGGGCGTTTTGACGCCACTAACGTGTTCGACGCTCCTGCGGTGAGCGTCATCACGCCTGTGGACTATGATCATCTCGAATTCCTTGGACCCGACCTGGCGCGAATCGCAGGCGAAAAAGCGGGCGTAATCAAAGCCGGACGACCTGTGGTCTGCGCTCGGCAGGAGCCGGACGCGTGCGCCGTCATCGCGGATCAGGCGGATCGTCTGGGCGCGCCGCTCCTTCTGGCGGGGCGGGATTTCGACGCCTACCTCCAGTCCGGACGTCTGGCCTTCCAAGATGTCAGCGGGCTCCTGGATCTTCCGGCGCCCAGTCTTCCGGGGGCGCACCAGGTCGACAACGCCGGAGTGGCGCTCGCCGCAGCCCTCGCCCTTGCGGACCCGCGGGTGGATGTCGCAGCCCTCGGCGCAGGGATCTCCGGCGCGGACTGGCCGGCCCGCATGCAGCGCCTGACGCGCGGTCCCTTCGCCGAGCGCGCGGCGCGCAGAGGCGCGGATCTGTGGCTGGACGGAGGACACAATCCCCACGCCGCGCGGGCCCTGGCGAGGATGGTTGACGAGATGCGGGCGCGGGACGGACGGCCAGCGACGCTTATCGTCGGGCTTTTAAAGCGCAAGGACGCTCAGGGCGTTTTCCGCGCGTTCGCGGGCCTTGGCGTCCGTCTTATCGTCACCGGCTTCGCCGCCGAGTCCGCCGCCCCCCCTGAGGCCCTCGCCGCCTCGGCGGCGGTCGAAGGCTTGGCGGCGGAGACCGCCCCATCCGTCGCCGCGGCCCTGGACCTCGCCCTTGGCGCCCTTGGCCCCGCTCCACACGTGGTGATTTGCGGCTCCCTCTACCTCGCCGGAGAGGTTCTTGGGGCGAGCCCGGAGACCTGGCCGCGCTGAGGAAGCGCTCATGCGGGGGCGCAAGGGCGCCCAAGGGGAACGCCGTCGCCCGCGCCGCGCCGAAGTCTGGCCCAGCTCCTGTCCTTGGGAACCCTTCTCGTTTTCACCCTGGTGTGCGTTCGTCCTCATCCTGCGTCGCACCCATCCCAGCCTGGCCCGCCCCTTTCGCCCGCCCCTTTCGCTCGCCCCTTTCGCTCGCCCCTTTCGCTCGCCCCTGGGGCCCCTTGCGCCCATTCTGGGCGCCGTGGTCTGCATCTATTTGCTGTCCGGCCCTTGGCGCCCTCGTCTAGCTTACCATGGGCCGACGCGGAGCGGCCCTGAAGCGGCGCGCCATATGCCGGGAAGGGGCATGAGGACAAACGGGTGATCAGATTAGAGGATCTCAGACGCGTGGTGTTCGGCTGCGGCAACTTCGGCGGCATGGGCTCGTCGGCGGCCTACCGGGACTATGGGGATGGTCGGATGCAGGCCTTCGCGCTCCTGCACGCCGCCCGCGACGCCGGCCTGACACGGTTCGACACGGCCAACACCTACGGCGGCGGCGCCAGCGAGACCTGGCTTGGCGCGTGGCTTTCCACTCAGGATCGCGCATGGCGTTCGCAGATCCAGGTCGCCACCAAGCTCGGCAACCCCGCCGGGTGTCCGCCCGGCGAAACGCCGCTCAGTCGCCGCCAGGTGGAGCTCCACCTGGACCAGTCCTTGCGCCGTCTCGGGGTGGAGCGGCTGGATCTCCTCTATCTTCATGAGTTTGACCCCCATACGCCCCTTGAAGAGACCCTGGAGGCGATTGAGCGCGCCGTGGGCGCGGGAAAGCTCGCCGCCTTCGGCGTCTCCAATGCGGACGCCCCGTCCCTGCGCGCCGTCCTCGACCTCGCCGGCGCGCGCCTGCGGCCGGCGTTTAGCTCTGTGCAAAACGAGTTCAACGCCCTGGCTGTCCGCGATCGCGAGGCCGTCATTCCCCTCTGCCAAGCCGAAGGCCTGCGGTACGTGGCCTTCAGTCCCCTGGCGGGAGGTGTTTTGACTGGAAAATATCAGCGCGGCCGTCCGGCGGCGCAGGGCACGCGGGTCGCCCGCGCCGGTGAGCACTATGCCCCCTATCTCACCGATGACGCCTTCGACGTGGTGGACGGCCTGGCCGCGCGGGCCCGCGCTCAGGGTTGGACCACGCCGGGCGCGGCCCTCCGGTTCGTCCTCGATGCGCCGGGCGTGGACGCCCTGATCATCGCGCCGCGAACGCGGGCGCATTTTGAGAGCTATGGCCTTTATGCGCCGCTGAAGGGATGCGAACACGCATGACGTTGGCCCAGCACGTGGTCCGCACCCCCCTTCTGGCCTATGCAGCGGCCGACAGGGCGTATGAGGGCCGCCTTTTCCTCAAGCCGGAGCATCTTCAGCCCTTCGGCTCTTACAAGATACGCGGCGTGGCGAGCGCCGTGGCCGCGGCTCCCGAGGCCCTGATCCGCGAAGGTTTGAGCGCAGCCAGCGCCGGGAACATGGGACAGGCGGTCGCCTTCGCCGCCCGAGCCTCCGGGGCGCCGTGCACCATCTTCGTGCCTGATGCGGCCCCCGAGGTGAAAAAAGACGCCATTCGCCGCCTTGGCGCCAGGCTTGAAGTGCGACCCTTCTCGGAGATCTGGGCCGCGGTGAGCGGGTCGGGCGATCTTGGCGCTCCGGGTCTCTTCATCCATCCGACGCGAACGGAGAGCTTAAGGCTGGGCTACGGCGCCATCGGCCTTGAGATCTTGGAGGATCTGCCTGAGGTCTAGGCCATCGTGACGCCTTTCGGACTGGGCGGCCTCACCCTTGGGGTCGCCGGCGCTGTCAAGGCGATCAGGCCGGATGTGCGCCTCTTTACGGTGGAGCCTGACACCGCGGCGCCCCTGGCGGCGTCCCTCGCCGCGGGCCGCCCCACCGCCGTCGATCGCCAGGCGTCCTTCGTGGACGCCATAGGAACGCCTCAGGTGCTGGACCCTATGTTCGACGCCTTGAAAGACGTCCTTTCCGGGGCCCTCACCGTGAGCCTCGCCGAGGCCGAGGCCGCCGTGGCGGATTTATTTCGCATACAGAAAATGATTGTCGAGGGCGCCGCCGCCTGCGGCCTTGCGGCCGGCCGCCGCCTCGTGCGGGAAGGCGGGTATCGCCGCGTCGCCGTGGTGATGACCGGGGCCGAAGAGGCGATCCGCGGCGACATTCTTCGGCGGACTTCGGGCCATTAGTGCCGGGCTATGAGAGCGGCTGCGGCGAGGGGCGCGGGCCTTTTGGGCCCGCGCCCGCCGTGAACGCCCTTAGGCCGCTTTGACGTTGACGCCGGCGGATCCAAGCCACTCTAGGATCTTCGCCTTCGGCATGGCGCCCACCGTCATGGAGGTCATTTGACCGTCCTTGAACAGCATCATGGTCGGTATGCCTCGCACGCCGTAGCGGGAGGGCGTAGCGGGACTGTCTTCGATATTCAGCTTGGCGACCTTTACGGCGCCCGCAAGCTCTTCGGAGATTTGCTCCAGGGCCGGTGCGATTTGCTTGCACGGGCCGCACCACTCCGCCCAGAAGTCCACAAGGACCGGCTGGCTGGAGCGCAGGACATCCTGCTCGAAACTTTCATCTGTGACCTGAATGGTCATCGGCGCCTCCTATGGCACCGCCAGCCCGGGAGCCGGGGGCGTTTGTCCGCTCAGATGTAGCGGCTCGCGTGCGCCAATCAATGACCTTGCCTCAGCTCCTCCAGCGCCGCCTCGATCATCAGGTCGGGAACCGGCATGAGCTCAGGCCCATCAGTCCAAACCAGGGCCGCCTCCACCCGTCTTCCGGGAAAGACCGCCCGGGCGAGGGCGACGTAGATCGCCAGCTGCGCCACATAGGCCCGGTCCGTCTCCTCGATGGTCCGGGGCGCTGGCCGGTTAGTCTTGAAATCAACCACAAGCACGCGTGCGGGGGTCACCACCATGCGGTCTACCCGCGCCGACACCCGCATGCCAGGCGGCAGATCCGGCGCCGTACCGGCGAGGCCCGCCTCAGCCCGCGACCCTTGTCCAAAGACCTCGGCGAACCTGGCGTCGGACAAAACCGCGCGGGCGGCCTGGGCCATCTCAGCCCTTTCGTGCGGGTCAAGGTCCCGTTCCCGGGCCAGGATCCGGTCCGCGGCCGATCGGCGCTCCGCCTCGGGAAGATCGGGGAGGATCTCAAGAAGCCGGTGGATGAGGACGCCGCGCCGGAAGCGCCCAAGACCGCCGCGGACGGCAAGGGGGGAGGGGGCTGCACCGCTCCCTAGGATCGCAGAGGGTCTGACGACGTCGCCCCCATCTTCGGGCGGCGGCGTCTTTGCGATCCACAGCGGCGCTGGAGGCTCGGAGGCGGGCGCGGCGGTCGGCGTCGCGCTCGCCGTCGCCGGATCAGCGCCGAAGCGCAGGATCTCCACCTCGCCGCCTTCGATCGGCCGGGCAAAATCTGCAATTTCCGCGCGTTGGAACGCGGTCTCGACGAGCCTTCGCCAGGAGCCCTCAGGGGCTGCGGTCTGCTTGGCCGTCAGGCGGCCCGCCAGGATCAGCCGATCTCTGGAGCGGGTCAGCGCCACGTAGAGGAGGCGCGTCTGTTCATCCAGGGCGCGCCGTGCGTGACGCGCGCGCGCCTCTTTTGAGGCGTCGCAATCCTCCGCCTTCCGCGGCGCGAAGAGGTAGACGCCGTCGGCGGTCTTCAAAAGACCGCCGTTGGAGCTCTTCGGCTTGCCCGTGGTGTCGGGGAGGAAGACGATGGGCGCCTCCAGTCCCTTGGCCCCGTGGACGGTCATGACCCTGACCTCGCCGCCGTCCTCGCCGTCAAGCTCGCGTTTGACAGAGAGGTTCGACCGTTCGAGGGCGCAGGCGAAGCGCTCCAGGTCCCGCACTCCCCGCGCTTCGCACGCGAGGGCCTGGGAGAGGACTTCGTCCAGGGCGTCCTCCGCTTCGCGCCCAAGGCGCGTGACGATCCGCCGACGCATGGATCGACCCTCCCCGTCGGCGCGGGTGAGAAGCAGGCTGAGGAAGTCGAACGGCGGGCGCGACCTGGCCGCGTCCGCCGCCCAGTGCAGCAAGCGGGCGGCCTCGGCGAAGGCGGTCCGCTCGCCCTCGCGGCGCATGAGGGCGGACCACAAAGACCCCGTCCGCGGGACGGCCAGATCATAGAGATCTTGCTCGGACAGGTCGCAGAAGGGGCTCCGCAAGACCTCGGCGACGGAGAGGTCGTCGTCAGGAAAAAGGACCGCACGCACAAGCGAGAGAATGTCCTGGAATGCGCCGTGATCGGAGAGGGCCAGCCGATCCGCCCCCGCCACAGGCAATCCGGCCTTCTTCAGAGCCCGGATCATCTCTTCGAAGAGGGCGTCGCGCTGGCGCACCAGGATGAGAATGTCGCCGGCCGTCGCCGGCCGCAACGTGGGCGGTTTGCGCGGATCTCCACGATCGGCCACGGCGGCGCGGTTCACGAGGCTGACGGCTTCCTGGGCGATTCGCCGCGCCAGACGCTTGCGCGCGCTCTCCGGCGCCGGAGCGTCTAGGGGGGCGTCCCAGGCGCCTACGGCGGCGCGGGGTTCCTCGCGATGCAGGCTCCATAGGTCCACCGCCCCAAGGCCGGGCGGACGGACGGGATAGTGCGCGATGGCCTCGCCGCGCAGGGCGGGACTGACGGCGGCCGAGGCCGCAGGATCGGCGAACACGGCGTCGACGAAGGCGAGGACCTCCGGCGTGGAGCGCCAGCTTTCCAGCAACGGGACGACGGCGAAAGCGCCGGGGACGGCTGCGGCGCGGACCTCATAGGCCGCCGTCTGTTGGCGCAGCTGGTCCGGATCGGCGCCCTGGAACGAATAGATGGACTGCTTTTCATCGCCCACGGCGAAAAGCGTGCGGTTCAAGCGGCTGCCCCGCCCGCCTTCGCCGGCGAAGAATTCGCCCGTGAGCGCCTCGAGGATCTCCCATTGATCCGGGCTGGTGTCCTGAGCCTCGTCCAGAAGAACATGATCAATGCCGCCGTCGAGCTTGTAGAGGACCCAGGCGGCGTCGGCCCTCTGCGTCAGCAGACGGCGCGTGCGTACAATCAAATCGGCGAAATCCAGGGCGCCGCGTCGGGCCTTTTCATCCTGATAGAGCCGCGCATAGGCGTCCGCCAGGGCGAGGGCGTAGACCGTCTCTTGGGCGACCTTGGCCGCTTTGACGCGCTCTGCGGCCCCGTTCAACCGGGCCTGTTCGGCCCGCAGACCGTCGCGGACGGCTTGAGGAACCTGGCCGGTCCCCAGCCGCGCCAGGGGCGTTCCGTCCTGGGTGGAGAAGATGCGCCAGACTGAAGGGAAGTCCGGCCCGCCCGCGGCGGCGGCGGCGGCGAGGGCCAGGGCCAGGCTTCGATCCGTGGCCTTGCCGCTTGCGCTTAGGGCGTCCGCGGCGGCCCGCCACGCGGTGAAGTCGCATCCCGCCAGGGCCCGCGCCTCAATGGCCTCGCGCGAGGCCTCCTCGGCGGTTTGAAAACCGCAACAGCGAAGCGCGCCAAGCGCCGCGCCTTCCAGGCCTCCGGCGGCGGCCAAATGCGCTTCTAGGGCCGAGCGCTCCGTCTCAAAGGTCTTGAGGAGCGCTTCGAAGGCGCCAATGTCCAAGTCCACCACGAAATGCGCATAGGCCTGGGCGATAAGGCCTGGAGGCTGGAGCGCCGCCCGCCGCGCCAGGGCCTCGCGGGCCAGGAGGGAGATCTCCGCCGACGCCGCGTCGTCCATAACCCTGAAGCCGGGCGTCACGCCCGCCTCCAGGGGGAAGCGCCGCAGGAGCTTCTCGCAGAAGGCGTGAAGGGTCTGGATCTTCAGGCCCCCCGGGGTCTCGAGCGCCCGGGCGAACAGGCGTCGCGCTGTGGCGAGGTCGGCGGGCGCCTCTCCGAGGTCGTCAAGGCGGGCCTTGAGAGCCTCATCCTGCATCACCGACCAGTCGCCCAGCTGTTGGTAGAGCCGCCGCTGCATTTCGGCGGCGGCCGCCTTGGTGTAGGTGACACAGAGGATCGCACCGGGCTGCGCGCCGTGCAGCAGAAGCCGAGCCACCCGCTCAACAAGCGTCTTGGTCTTGCCTGACCCGGCGTTGGCCGCCACGAAGGCGGAGAGGCCGGGATCCGACGCCCGGCGCTGGGGATGCTGTGTCATTCCGCCGGCGGCTCCTCTTCGGCGCCTTCGCCGGTGACGTGCCACTCGTAAAGCCGTGCGAGGCGATCGTAATCCCCCGATCGGGCGCCGAGGAATTGGGGAGCGCTCCAGGAGGCGTAGGGCGTCTCGGGGTTGTCAAACAGCGCGATGCGCCGCCGTAGACCGTCAAACGCCGCATCGCACAGCTCCGCCGGGTCGACGCCCTGTTTCACCGCCGACTTTTCTTCGGCCACCGTGCGCCGACCCACGGCGTGGACATAGGTCAGGGCCGCGGGGTCCAGGGCTCCAAGACGGGCGAAGCCGCCCCGCGCCAGAATGGCGCCCGTGAGGGTGAGTTGAGGGGAAAAGCCCGACCTGACCTGTTCAGCCGTAGGCGGGTGTCCGGTCTTGAAATCCACCACCCGGCCCAGGCGCCCGATCCTTTCGATGCGGTCGGCCTTGGCGGTGAGGGTGAAAGGGCGTCCGTCCACCAGGAACTCCAGGACGCCCTCCTCCTCCACGAGGAGCTCGTCCGCCTCGCCGCCGCGGCGCGCCTCAAAATCCGCCGCCCACACGCCAAGCCGCCCGGCGAGGATCCGCTCCCGCGTCAGGGCCGCGTCGGAGAAGCCTTCCTCCCCCAGGGCGTCGAGGACGAAGGCCGAGAAGCGTTCAGCGTCCGCGCTGGCGGGGTCGCGCTGCGCCAGATCGGCGAGACGCTGGAAGGCCTTGTGGATGGCCGTGCCGCGGCGGGACGCATCAAGGGCCGCGTCGGGCCGATCAAGGGGGCGCAGACGCAGGATGTGGCGCGCATAGACAGCGTAGGGATCGCGCACCCAGGTCTCGACGCGGGTCACGGGCAGGCGGCGAGGGCGAACCTCCAGGGGCGGGCGCGGTCTTGGCCGTTCGGCGGGTCGCAGGGTCTCGGGCCTCGGGTCAACCGGCGCGTCGAGGGCTCGGGCCCAGGCCTCCACATCCCTGCGCCGCGGGATTTCGCCGCCGGCGCCTTTGACGAGGGTTTCAAGGCGCCACATCCATCGGGATTTGACCGCCGGCTGACCGTCGCGCCGCTCGCAGGTGACGAGCACCGTCTCTGGCGCTGAAGCCGCCTGGGCGAAGTCGTGGGCGGCCAGTCCGATGCGCCGCTCGGGCGGAGGAAGCTTCAGGGCCTGACGCATCGGTCTGGAAAGAAAGGGATCGACCGGCGGAGGACGCGGCCAGACCCCTTCCTCCAGGCCAGCCAGGATCAGACGGTCGGCGCTCACCAGCCGCGCTTCCAGGGCGCCGAGGATCTTCAGCCGCGGATGGGCCGGGGCGCCGCCCCGGACGAGGGCGCCGGCCAGGAGGCTGTCAATGACCGAGGCCGCGCTCGAGGGCGTCAGGCCGCGTAGGGCGACGCCGTCCTGCATGAGCTCCGACAGGAAGACGGCGGCCGCCTCGCCCCCCTCCCCGGCCCAGAGGGCGCCAAGGTCGCCGCATTCGTCGGCGCCGAGATGTTCCGCAGCGGCGGCGAGGGCCTGCGCCACGTCGGCCAGGGTCGTCCCCTCGTCCTTGAAGGCTTCTAGGACCAGGAGCTGGGCCGCCTCAAGCCTCAAGGCGATGAGGCTGGCCGCCTCTAAGGCGCCGGCGCGCTCATCGTCATCACCCGCTTCGCCCGGCGGCCGGCGCGCGGCGTCAAGGCGGCGGCGCACGTGGGACCAGTCCCTCGGCCGAGATCCGCGCAGGCCGTACCGTTCGAGGGCGCGCGCGCCGCTCCGTCGGCGGGGGGCGTCGAGGCCGTGTCGGGCGAGGGGGTGCTTGATGAGGGCGAGGCCGACGGCGGGCTCGAGGGGGCCGGCGGCCAGCCTGACGAGGAGGCCGAGGAACGCGCCTTCGCGGTGGTCGGCGAGGGGGCGTCCGGCGGAGCTGTCCGCCCGCACGCCCCACCGGGAGAGGCGCGCCGACACACGCCGCGCCAGGACAGGATCCGGGGTCACCAGGGCGGCTGTGGCCCCGGGCCGCTCAAGGGTTTCGCGCAACAGGAGGGCGATGAAGCTGGCGGCCTCTTCTTCGTGGCGCGCGACAAGGCGGCTCAACCCCGACAAGCCTTTGCGGACAAGACCGCCTGCCGGATCGCCCGCCTCGCCGCCAAGGTCGGCGATGACCTTTAGCCAGTCGTCTGTGGCTTCGGCCGGGCGAAGGGCTTCATTGACGATCCGGCGTCGGGCCGCCCCCGCCGCCGCCGCGTCGGGGGCCTCCCCATAGGGCCAGAGGCGCACAGCAGCCCGCTCCACGCCCGCCGTGTCCAGAAGGCGCTTCAACGATCCCTGCGGATGGTCGTCGGAGACAAGGCTCCAGGCGCGCGGCTCCAGATCAAGATCGAGACCGGGAAGGACCACCGCCCCGAGGGGCGCTGCGGCGACGACCTTCAGAAGATTCGCCGTCGCGGGCGCGGTGCCGGTGGACCCGGCGGCGACCAGGGGCCGGTTGGGCGGCCGAGCGGCCCACTGATCAGCCAGGGCCCGCAGAAGCCGCGTTCGCCTCTGTGTTACGTCAAGAAGACCCAGACGCTCGAGGCGGCGGGGCCATTCCTCTAGGGCCAGGCTGAGGACGTGCAGGGACCTGAGCCAGTGGGCGGCGAGGTCGCCCACCACCAGACCGTCGAGCTTGCCCCTCGGATCAATTTCTTCCAGCTGGACCGCATCGATGAAGCCGCCAAGGGCGTCTCCCAGGTCGAGGGCGGCGGCGCCGTCCAGGGGGTGGTCGAAGAGGTGGGCGTGGTCCAGCACCACCTGAGCAAGCTCGTATCTACGCCGTGAGGGGCTGATGGCTGGCGGCAGGTCAAGGGCGAGGTCGCCCGGTTCAAAGGGCGGCTCCCCCTCGTCCAGGTCGCCAAGGGCGAGGATTTGGGGCAGGAGGACCGCTCCGCCGCCGGCGTGGGCGGTGAAGGCGTCGGCGAGGGCCCGGGCGCCCCGGCGGGTGGGCGTGAGGATGACCGCGTCGGCCAAGACTTCGGGGCCCCCGATGGCCAGGTCGGCGACGAGGACCTGCGCCAGGTCGTCGAGGAACGGCCGGTGCGCCGGGATGGTGAACCATCGCGGCCCGTCGGCGGATAGGACGCTCAAGGCGCCTCCTCTTGCTCAAGACGGCGCTCCGCCGCGGCGAGGGCGTCCGGGTCGCCGACATGCATCCAGATGCCGGACAGGAGCGAGCCGAACAGCGTTCCGCGCCGCGCCATCTGCGCCCAGCAGGGAAAAAGCCCGAAGGCGGTCTCGGCGCTGGCGTAGACCGGGGCGGGATCTAGGATCTGAACGCCTGCGTAGGCGTAGGGCGCGCTGGCGGGGGTCGCCGCGCCAGGGTCCAGGGATCTGCGGGGCGTCAAGCGCTCGTCCGCGTCCATGAAGAAATCGCCCCGTTCGTTAAAGCCGAGACTGTCGGCCACAGGCGCGAGGAGGAGGCGCGCCTGCATGGCGCCGGGCCTCCAGCCCTGGGCGAGGGCGTTGAGGGCCGACCCGGCGCTCTCGGTCCAGACGCTGTCGATGTTGGCGACAAAGATTGGGGCCTCGCCCAAGAGGGCTCTCGCGTGCTTCACCCCCCCGCCGGTCTCCAAGAGCCGCCCGCGCTCGTCGGATATGGCGATGTGCGGAGGGCCGGCGCGGCGGCGCAGATGGGCCTCGAGCAGGTCGGCGAAAGCGTGGACGTTGACAACAGCCCGCTCGACGCCCGCGTCGGCGAGGCGGTCGAGCATATGATCGATCAGCGGCCGGCCGGCGACGCAGACGAGGGCCTTGGGGCGGTCGAGGGTGAAGGGACGCATGCGCGTTCCCAGGCCTGCGGCGAGAACCATAGCGACTTTTGGGAGGGTCACGCCCTTTGGTCCGCGGGGATCCACCGGTCGAACCAGGCCTTCAGGTCGGCGAGGTCCGGGTGGCGCAGATTGCGCTCAAGGTAGCGCCAGGTGCGGGGCATGAAGGCGACGTACTTGGGACGATCGAAGAAGACCACCTGCCTGGCGAAGATCGGTCCAAGAATGCGGGCCGCGTTGAGGGCCGCAAGGCCGCGATAGTCGGAGAGAAAAGCGGCCTCGTCCCGTGGCGGGCGCGCGGCGAGGTACCGCTCAAGCATGGCGGCCTCTAGGGCCTCGGGCACGTCGCGGCGGGCGTCCTGGAGAAGATGCAGGAGATCCCAAGCCGGGTGGGCCTTGACCGCGTCCTGGAAGTCCAAAAGCCCCACCCGCGCCAGACCTGCCCGCTGGGGTAGCCACAGCAGATTCTCCGCGTGGAAATCCCGGTGGGCGAACACGCAGGCGCCCATCTCGGCCCGCGCCCGAAGGGGCGCGCAGACCGCGTCGAAGGCCGTTCGGGCCTCCGTGGGGAGCGGCGGGGCGCCCACATACCGGGGCCACCAGTCCAGGAAGAGCTCGGTGTAGGTCTTCAGGGCGAGGTCGTCATAGGTCGAAAGGGGCCAGGAGACCCCCTGGCCCTCCACAAGGGCCGGGGGCGGCTCAGCATGCAGGGCGGCTTGCAGGTCGGTCGCCGCGCCGTAGAGCGGCGCGGGGTCGGATCCATCTGCAAGCAGGGTTGCAAACAGACCCTCGCCCAGGTCCTCAAGGACGGCGAAGCCTAAGGGCGCGTCGAAGGCGACCACCTCGGGGGCTGAGAAGCCTCTCCCGCGCAAATAGGCGGCGATGGCGACGAAGGCGTCCACGCGGCCGGCTGCGAGGCGCGCGAGGGCGTTGTAGCCGAGGCTGCGACGCTCTTCGGCCGTGGCGTCCGGCGGTGCTGAGGGGCTTTCCAGGGACGGCGGCTGGTCCATGAGCACGTAGGCGGCGCCCGCCGGCGTCGTCAGCCGCTCATAGAGACGCGTGGAGGCGTCGCCGCTCATGGGGCTGCGATGCGCGTCCGCGAAGCCGGCCTCCATGAGGAAGGCCCGCTTCAGCGCTTCGCGGGTGTGGTCAGGGCGGCTCAAAAGTCCATCCGTTCGCTCCAGGTGCCGAAGCCGGTCGCCCGAACCCGCCGGCCCTCGAGGGTTCGGGCGTCGGGAAAACTGATCTCTATATCGAGTCGGTTCGCCGCGAGCGGTCCCATGAGGCGCTCGGGCCATTCCACCACCGCGGCGCCCTCATCCAGGGCGTCTTCAAGGCCAAGTTCGTAGATCTCCTCCGGGCGGGTAAGGCGGTAGAGGTCGAAATGGGCCACGGGCACGATGGGACCGGCGTAGTGCTGGACCAGGGTGAAGGTGGGGCTGGGCGCTTCCGCGTCGGGATCGCCGAGGGCGCGGATCAGGCCTCGAGCGAGGGTTGACTTGCCCGCCCCGAGGGGGCCGCGCAAGCCAACGAGGTCGCCGCGACGAAGACGGGGCGCCAGGCCCGCACCCAGGGCGCCCATGGCCGCCTCGTCAGGGATCCAAAGCTCGTCGCGCATGGGTCAAGCGTGTCTCATGGGGGCAGGGCGCCGGCAAGGCGCAGGGACCGGATGCTTGAGGCCGGCCTTGCGCAATAGTGACGCTGACGTCATGGTTCGCCCGCCCAAAGGGAAAACGGGGGGCGTGGCTTGAGCGCGGCGGATGCCAAAGGGATTGTGATCGTCGGCGCCGGCCACGCGGGGGGCTCATGCGCGGCGTTCCTGCGTCAATTCGGCTACGCCGGCTCCATCGTCCTTTTGGGCGATGAGCCCCTTGCGCCCTACCAAAGGCCGCCCCTTTCCAAGGCCTGGCTCAAGGGCGAGGCCGATGCGGACCAGCTGCGCCTGCGGCCGGACAGCTTCTACACGGAGAACGGCATAGAGCTGCGCACCTCGACGCGGGCGTCCTGCGTCGACCGGGCGGGGAAGCGCGTGGTGCTGAGCGACGGCGCGGCGATCTTTTACGATCGTCTGATCCTGGCCACCGGCCGGCGCGCGCGGCGCATTCCCCTCAAGGGCCTTGAGCGGGAGGGGGTGCTTGAGCTCAGGACCGCTGCGGATGCCGACCGTCTCAAAGCCAGCCTCTCGGCGCCCGGGCGCAGGCTTGTGATCATCGGCGGCGGATACGTCGGCCTTGAGGCGGCCGCGTCCGCTCGCGCCCTCGGCGCGGAGGTGACGGTGGTGGAGAAGGAGCCGAGGGTTCTGGCCCGGGTGGCGTGCGAGACGCTCTCCAGCTTCTTTCAGGACTACCACCGGGCGCGCGGCGTGGTCTTCATCCTGGGCGCCGGGGTCGCGGCGCTTGAAGGCGAGGCGGCGGTGACCGCGGTCCGCCTGGATGACGGACGGCTTTTGGCGGCGGATGTGGTCCTGATGGGCGTAGGGGCCGTCGCCAACGACGAACTCGCCCAGGAGGCCGGCCTGAGCTGCGAAAATGGGATTGTGGTCGATCTGGCGGGGCGCACGGCGGATCCCTCCATCTACGCCATTGGCGACTGCAGTCGCCGGCCCCTGCCGCACTATGACCGGGTGGGCCACCTTGAGAGCGTGCCCAATGCTTTGGAACAGGCCAAGCAGGTCGCCGCCGACATTACCGGTCGCGCGCCCCCGGCGCCTGAGGTGCCGTGGTTCTGGTCCGACCAGTACGATCTGAAGCTCCAGATCGCCGGCCTCGCCCTGGACGCGCCCACCCTTGTGGTGCGCGGCGATCCCGCCACGGCCCATTTCGCCGTATTTCATCTTTCGTCCGACCATCGGGTTCGCGCCGTCGAGGCGGTGAACGCGCCGCCGGAATTTATGGCGGGACGCCAGCTCATCGGCGCGGGGAAACCCGTGGCGCCGGACAAACTTCGCGATATGTCCATTTCTATGAAGGAGGTCGCGGCTTGACGCCGCGAGATGCGCACACCCCATGGCTAAAATAATCTACGTAGACCACCTCGGGACGGAACGTTCCATCGACGTGAAGAGCGGCCTGACCGTTATGGAGGGAGCGGTTAAGAACAACATCCCTGGGATAGACGCCGACTGCGGCGGCGCCTGCGCGTGCGCGACCTGTCACGTCTATGTCGATCCGGCCTGGTTGGAGAAGGTGGGCGCGGCGTCCGCCATGGAGGAGTCCATGCTGGATTTCGCCGAGGGCGTTCAGCCCAATTCGCGCCTGTCTTGCCAAATCAAGGTCACGGACGACCTTGACGGATTGAAGGTGACGACGCCCGAGACCCAGCACTAAGGTTCAGGGCAGGCTGTCGCCTGCGCTGCGGAGGTTATGACCCGCGCCCGGCGACCCTATCTCTAGTCTCGCCCCCTCCAGCCCCGCGTCCGGTCGCTGGAGCCTCCTACGCGCCGATGAAGAAAGGCCGCGCCATGTCCGACGCCTACGACGCCGTCCGTTTCGCCAGAAAGGGTCGCGGCAAGATCTACGACTCAATCATCGACACCATCGGCGACACGCCCTTGGTCCGCCTCCCTCGCCTCTCGGCGGAGCTGCATCCGCGCGCCGAGGTCCTGGCCAAGCTGGAGTTTTTCAACCCTATCTCCAGCGTCAAAGACCGCATCGGCGTGTCCATGATCGCGTCCCTGGAGGCGCAGGGGCTGTTGGGGCCCGGCGCCACCATCGTCGAGCCGACGTCAGGAAACACCGGCATCGCCCTAGCCTTCGCGGCGGCGGCTAAGGGATATCCCCTCGTGCTGGTCATGCCGGAAAGCATGTCCATCGAGCGGCGTAAGATGTTGACCCTTTTGGGCGCTCGCCTTGAGCTCACCCCTGCGGAGAAGGGCATGCGCGGCGCGGTGGCCCGCGCTCAGGAGATTCTTGGCGAAATCCCAGGGTCGGTCATGCCGCAACAGTTCGAGAATGAAGCCAATCCCCTGGTCCACCGCGTCTCCACGGCGGAGGAGATTTGGACCGACACGCAGGGCCGTGTGGACGTGGTTGTCAGCGGCGTGGGCACGGGAGGAACCATCACGGGCGTGGGACAGGTTTTGAAGGCGCGCAAGCCCAGCGTGCGCATGGTCGCGGTCGAGCCTGAGGGGTCTGCGATCCTCTCAGGCGGCGCGCCCGGTCCCCACAAGATCCAGGGCATAGGCGCGGGCTTCGTCCCGGGCATTCTCGATCGCGGCGTCATCGACGAGGTGATCGCGGTGAGCAATGAGGAGAGCTTCGACATGGCCCGCCGCGCCGCCCGGGTCGAGGGCATCCCCGTCGGCATCTCCTCGGGCGCCGCCCTTAGCGCCGCCTTCCGCCTGGCAAGCCGGATGGAGAATGCGGGCAAGGTCATCGTCGCCATCATTCCGAGCTTCGCCGAGCGCTATCTGTCCACCGCCCTCTTTGAAGGTCTTTAACCGCCTATCCGCCGCGCTTGCGCAGGGCGCGGGCGTAGGTGGCGTTTTGCATGACGAAGCCCGCCGCCTCGCAAAAGGCGGCGAGATCTAACAGCCCGCCGGCGACCTCCATTTCGAGGCCGCCGCACCCTGCGGCCCGGGCCGCCTGCGCGCCGGCCTTTAGGAGGAGCCGAGCGATGCCCCTGCGGCGATGCTCGTGTCCCACATAGAGATGCTCGATCCGAGCCATGGGATGATCGGCGACGAGGGTGTGCCGCCAGGTTAGGACGATCAGACCGCTGGGCGGGCCCCATTCCAGGGCCATCAGAACGGCGCCCGGCTGGCGGCGCAGCGCCTCAAGCCGTCCGGCGAGGGCGCGCATTGAAAGCGTGTGATCAACCGCGCAAAGGAGCTCGGCCAAGGCGGCCGCGTCGGCTGCGCCCGCTGCCCGGATCTCAAGGCCGTAGCGCCCGCTCACCGCTGAAGCGTCCCGCGCGGCGCGCCGCTTTGAGAGGGGGGCAACGAGGGCGCCGCCTTCAGTCCCTGCAGAACCGCGCGATGTCGGCGGCGGCGTCGCGGCTAATGTCCGGACAGGAGGCGGCGAAGACCTCAGTGCCGTGAATGGTTCCCATGGCCTGCCGGCACCGGGCCTGCACGCCGTTCTGGACGAGGAGGCGGTAAAAGGCCACGCCCTCGTCCCTGAGGGGGTCGCATTCGTTGACGGTGATCACCGTCGGGGGAAGGCCCACAACCTCTTCAGGGCCGGCGAAGGCTGGCCAGGCGAGGGGGTCGCGCCGCTCGAAGGCCTCGATGCCGTAGGCCATGGCGCCGCGGTTGTTGTGCAGATCAAGGAGAATGCCGTTGTTCTCCGTCGACGAGGGATAGATGGCCTGGGGCCAGGATCCGGCTATGTAGGGGCAAAGGGCGTAAAGGCCTTTGATCAGGCCTATCTCGCCCTCGCGCTTTATCTTGATCGCCGTGGCGATGGCGAGGTTGCCGCCCCCGCTCTCCCCAGCGACGATAATCCGCATGGGGTCGATCCCGAGGGCGCCGGCCTCGGCGTGAAGCCAGCGAAGGCCGGAGACGCAATCGTTGAGGCCAGCGGGAAAGGGGGCGACTTCAGGCGCGGAGGAGGGGCGCAGGGCGTTGCGGAAGTCCACCATGGCGACCGCGACGCCAGCCTGGGCGATCATCCGGCCCCACGGGCGGTAAAGGCCGTTGAAGCAGGACATGGTCTGCATGCCGCCGCCATGGATGTAATAGACGCAGGCTTGCGGCTCCTCGCGCTCGGGCCGCATGAAGAGCACGTTCACGCGGTTGCCGTCGGGGGCGGACGTGAAGGCGTGCGTGTCGATGGAGAGGCCTTTGGACGGGGCCAGAGCCTCGGTGTCGAAGCGGGCCATCAGGCCGTCGAAGGCCGCCTCCCGCGCCAGGGCCTCCGGCCTGTTGGCCTCCGCCAAGAGGGCCTCGCGGCTCTCCACGTCTCCAAGACGTCCCGCGTCCATACCCCCCAGCATGGCCTTGATACGCGGGTCAATGCGGGGGTCTTCAACGATCTTGCTGGCCATGGACGCGTCCTCTCAGGGGGGCGCTGTCGTTCTCGCCCGCCCCGGGCGAAGGCGCAAGCTGGGGGCCGGACGCGAGATTGACAGCTCGCCCGTCAAGGCGTAGCCCCTATTTCGCCGCAATAAGGCGGCGAAGCGGAAAACGAGAGGGAGATGACCGTGCACGCCACCTGCGCCTCCTTCACCCGTCTTGGCGGCCCTATGGCTTTTGTCCAAGACGCCTTCGCCCGCCCGGAACGCGTCGCCTAACTCAAAAGGCTTCGCCCTTCCGCTCCCGGGCCCCGGACGCCCGGCATCGGTTATTTCCGGTCCACGGCGCCTGGGGTCCGACCCTGAACCGGCCCCTACAATGACCCAATCTTCCGACGCCGCCACTCTTGACGCCGCCGCTCAGCCGGCCCGCCGCGCCCTCTTCAGCCCGTTTGCGGCTGAGGCGCTCCAGATCGTGCGCCTGGCCGGCCCCCTGACGATCACCCAATTGGCGCAGATGGCCGTGCTCACCACGGACGTGATCATGTTGGGCCGGTTCGACAAATCAGCCTTGGCGTCCGCCGCCATCGGCAATGTGATCTTTTACTTCGCCTGGCTCATCGGCATGGGCCCGGTGTCCGCCCTATCGCCCATGATCGCCCACGCCCTAGGCGCCCGGCCGCGCGCTCGGGTGGAGGTGCGACGCATTGTGCGCATGGGCCTTTGGTCCATTCTCCTCTCCGCGCCGCCCCTGATGCTGCTCTTGCAGGCTGCGGCGCCGATCCTGGTGTTCCTGCGTCAGGACCCCGCCCTGGCGGCCGGGGCGGGCCGATTTGTCGGGCTCCTGGCCTTGGGTCTGCCCCTGTCCATCGCCTATCAGGCCCTGCGCAACGTCTCCACCGCCCTCGGACGGCCGACGGCGGCCCTTTGGGTCATGGCGGCGACCATCGGATTCAACTTTCTGGGCGACTACACCCTGATTTTCGGCCACTTCGGCGCCCCACGCCTCGGACTGGTGGGCGCGGGGCTGGCCACAAGCGCCTCCTTCGCCTTCAGCGCCCTCGCCATGGCGGTGGTGATGGGGCTTGATCCGGTGTTGAGACGCTACCGGATCCTGCGCCGTTTTCTGCGTCCGGATTGGCGCCGCCTCGGCGAGGCGGTTCGCCTCGGCTCGGCCATCGGGGTCACCATGATTTTTGAGGCCATGCTGTTCAACAGCATGACCCTCGTCATGGGCGCTTTCGGCACGGCGGCCCTCGCCGCCCATCAGATCGCCCTGAATGTGGCCTCCATCACCTTCATGGGCCCCTTGGGCGTGGGCATGGCGGCCACGGTGCGCGTGGGCCTGGCGGCGGGCGCGGGAGACGGCCGGGGCGTAAGGCGGGCGGGCTTCGCGGCCATGGCCGTGTCCTCCGGTCTGGCGGGTGTCTGCGGCGTCGCCATGGCTCTGTTCGCGCCCGAACTCGCGGGCCTCTACGTCACGACCCGCACGCCTGCGGACCTGAAGGTGATCGCTCTAGCCTCCCGCTATCTGAAGGTGGCCGCGGCGTTCCAACTGTTTGACGCCCTGCAGGTGGTGGGCGCCATGAGCCTCAGGGGGTTGAAGGACGCTCGCGGGCCCATGGTTCTCGCCGGCGCGAGCTACTGGATCGCCGGCGCGCCGACCTGCATCATCCTCGCCTTCGTGTTCCATCTGGGGGGGCTTGGCGTGTGGATCGGGCTCGCCTTTGGTCTGGCGGTGGCGGCCCTGAGCATGGGCCTGCGCTTCTGGCGCCTGGCGCGATAAGGACCCGCCCGGGCCGGTCGGCGTCCTCCGCGCCGCCCGTCCTGGTGCGGGGGCCGCCCGTCCGTCTCGCCCTTAAACCAGAGCGGCTTGCCAGGGCGATTAGCGTCGACGGGGCCCGAACCTCCTGGGCTTTGAGACTTTGTTGACCTATCCCAGGCAAGGTTCGCGCCCAGGGCGATCAGACGCCTTTCGTCCGTTCCGGGAACCCCAGATGCGCGCAATCGCCTCTATCGCCCTAAGCGCCCTTCTCGCCGTCGCGGCGGGCGTGACGCCGGCCCTCGCCCAGAACCTTAACGTGCCTTTGGATCACACGGTCCGCCTTTCCGTGATGGGCGAAGCCTCGAGCGTTGTCGTCGGCAACGCCAAGGTCGCCGACGTGACCGTGGTCGACACCCACACCCTCTTTGTCTTGGGCAAGAGCTCCGGCGCCACGGATGTGGTGGTTCTCGACCGGGCTGGCCGCACGATTTACGCCAACAACATCCTGGTCTCTGCGCCGGACGCAGGCCACGTCTCGGTCTATCGGGGAGCCGGGCGCACTGAACTCTTCTGCGCCCCGAACTGCACGTCAAAAGCCGCGGACGCCCCGGCGGCCGCCGGTGATGACGCACCGCCCGCCGCCGCGCCGCCGAGCCCTTAGGCCTGACGAATAACGATCGGGCCGCGAGGCTCCCGCCTCAGGTCACGGATTTCCCCTCTCGTCCGTCGTGGCGGACGAACGCCATCCCAATGAAGCCGAGGACAAGGAGCAGCGCAATGGGCGCAAAGCCCGCCTGCTGGCTCTTGAAGACCCCGGTGCAGATGCGCACCAGCATGGAGCCTAGCCATACGGTCACCGTGCCGGAGAGGGCGTAGAGCCCGAAGAAGGAGGCGGATTTTCCCGGAGGCGCAAGGCGCGTCAGGAAGGTCCGACTCGACGCGTATTGGGCGGTGACGAACACCGCATTGCCGCATCCGATCAGGAGATAGACGGCTTCGGGAAGGGTGCGGAACAGGGGGCCTTTCCAGATCGGCGCATGGCTGGCGGGGTCAAACGGCATGAAGATGATGGAGTGTCGGCCCATGCCGAGTTGGCACGTGAGACACAAGGCGGCGCCCAGGATTTCGATCTGCACCGCCCGCCTTGGCCCGAGGCGCCAGTCAAGCAGGGCGCCGGCCTGTCCGCCTAAAACGGCGAACACGGACAAGAGGATCCCGTAGGCGAGGAGCTCAAGGGTGCCCCAGCCCATGACCCCGGCGGCGTAGACGCCGCTGAAGATCAAGAGCGCGGTCATTCCATCGGTGTAGACCATGCGCGACGCCAGAAAGACCGCCGCGGATCGGTGCCCCTTCAGGCTCTCCAGCGTCGCCTTTAGGCCGCTCATCCCCTCGCGCAAAGCCTTGGCCAGCCCGACCTCGCCCTTGGGCGCGTCCGGGGTGAAAAGGAACAATGGAATGGCGAGAACCGAGAGGACCACGCCCACCAGGGGACCAACGATGCGGTCGGTTTCGTGTTTCAGGGGGTTCAGGCCGAACAGCGGCGCTTTGGGCACGAAGGGCCAGTGAACCTTTCCGGGGAGTGCGAACGCCCAAAGCACGAAGACAAGCATGAAGACGGAGAAGAAGTTGCCCAGGGACAGGGCCAAGCCGGAGGCGAAGGGCGCCTGTTTGGGCGTCGCCGCTCTCGTCAGCATGGAGTTGTGAAGCAGCTCCGAATAGGCGAACAGCAGGCCCAAGGCGCCGATGATCACGGATCCGACGCCCACGCCCAGACCGCCCTGGCCTAGGGGCTTGACCCACCAGAGGGAGAACAGCAAGGGCACCATCAAGGCGGTCATGAGAAAGAGGAGGGGCTTTCTTCGTCCTATCCGATCGATGGACGCGCCCAAGAACGGGCCGGTCAGGGCGACGCACAGGCCGAAGATCATGGAGATGTTGGCGACGAGGGTCTGGCCGCGGACAGGGTCGCCGACCACCGCCGTGGCAAAATAGGGACCGAAAATATAGATTGTGATGATGATCACATAGGGGTCGCGCGCACCCTCATAGAGGGCCCAAGAGCGCGACCCGAGGTCCAGGCGCGCGCCCTTGGTCAAGCCGCCGTCGCCAAAGGCCTCCGCCGCAGCCGGCGCTTCCAGGAGGGGATCAAGCCCCGCGCCAAGGGCGTCGCTAAGGCCTGCGCCTGCGGCGGCGGCCAAGCCGCCGGTGGTGTCCGAGCCGTCCATCATCGCTTTTCCTCGCCGGTCTGTTGTCCGACCGTTTCTTGTCCCGCGACCCTAGGGTCGGCGGAGGCTGGGCGCAACGCGTACGTGACGCAGGGCGCCGGCGAGGGGCGCGCGTCTGGGTCCAAGCCGCCGGTGCTGGTCGACGGGCCTAGCTTGAAAGGGTGGCGGTCGCGCTGGACGTCAGGCTGGCGGAGGCGGTGGAGCTTGAGGTTTGCGACGCGCTTGACGCGGCGTCCTGTCCGCCGCCGTGATGGTGATGGTGGCGATGACCCTGGGCTGCGCCCGTGGGGTCGCTTCCCGTGGTGGAGTTCGGGTCGGCGTTAAGCGACTGCAGGAGGCTCTGGGCCGCGTCGGAAGCGCCCGTGGCGGAGGCGGTGGAAGAGGTCCCAAAGCCGGCGGCCAGGAGGTTCGAGCTGCCCGAGCTCGTCAGGCCGCTGCTGGTGTCCAGGGCCTGTAGCGAAGCGGTGAGCGAATCGATGGCGTTGATCAGCCCGCTGAGACCGCTTCCGGCGCTCAAGGCGCTCGCCGCGCTCAGGGAGGTCGCCGAAGTGGCGGTTCCGCTTCCAGCGGTCTGCCCGGAGGCGCTCGCGCCGCTGGCGATGCTCTGCAGACTTGTCAGGAATGATAAGGTTTGCGCAGCGAAGAAGTCGGACGGACTTGTGGGGGGCGGGGAGGTGGGAACGACGGAGGCGGTCTGCGTCGAGGATGACGTTTCTTCCAGTCCCGGCAAATTCTGCCCAGCCGAAGATGCCGCCGAGGTCTGCGAGGTCGCAGCGCTCTGAAGCGACGCGATCAGCGCCTGAAGTTGGGAAAGTGCTGAATTATTTGATACACTCGAACTTTGCATCGCGCGGAGGATCCTTGCGTCAGACGGCGGTCCGGCCTAGGGCGCCTTGACGACGCCGGCCTTGCCCGCCTGTCCCTGCAAGGAACGCCGCACGGGTGAAGGGGCCCGGCTGCGTGTGGACCCGTCGACTGACGTTTAGAGGCCGCCGCTGCGCGCGCCCGCGTCGCCGATGAAGTCGAAGGTGCCCACGTGGATCAGGCGGCTTCTGGTGTCGAGCCAGACCTTTCCCCCAATGGCGCGCCAGCGTTTGCAGAAGGTGTAGTCCTCGCTGAGGTAGTGCCCCGTCTCCTTCTCAATCATGCAGTCGAACAGGGCGTACTGGTTGGGACTGGGATTGGGCGTCGCTCGATTATGGGATGCGGTGAACCGGGTCTCCGGATAGGCGGCCATCATCGCCTCAAAGGCGTCGCGGCGGATCAGCATGAACCCTGTTCCGGCGAACTCGGCCGTCACGAACCCGTCCCGCTCTTCACGCGCCTCCCCCTGACACGATGCGCCCACGTAGCGCAGCTGGGCCGTGGAGCGCGGCTCGCCCGCGGCGACCCGGCTTTCCGCTGCGGCGTCCTGATTGATGATTTTTAGGGGATAGGCTCCAGCGCAGACCGGCACGTCGAAGGCCACCATTCGTCCCACCTGGTCGGGGGTGAAGCCGATATCGGCGTCGATGAACATCAAATGAGTCGCCCCTGGGGTGTCCAGAAAGGTCGTCACAAGGGTGTTGCGCCCCCGAGTGATCAAAGAATCGTATCCCAAGAGCTCAACGCCCACCGTCACGCCCTCCCGAGCGGTGGCCGCGAGAAGGGCGCAGATGGATTGCATGTAGCGCTGGGTGACGAGGCCGCCGTAGCAAGGCGTCGCGACGACGATGTGCGGCTTTTCGATCAAAATGCGGTCTCCAAGAGGGTCTATTGCGTCGCCGGCTCCAGCATCCGACACGAAACCCCCGGAGCGAATGTCATCTATACGCGTTTGCGGTAGCCTGCCAGAAACACATGCGCCAAAACCTGGGCCAAAGCGTCGCTGTAGTCATAGGCGCGCCTCATGCGTTGCGGCTCGGATATCTAATTTGTGAGCCTGACAGGGTATTTTGAGGCCCCTCCTCGGAAGGCGGTGCGGATATGACTGAAGCGACAGCGTGGAGCGAGCAGAGCGAAGGGCGCATCCTTATCGTCGACGACGATACGAGCCTGCGTCAGGAAGTCGCCGACTACCTGAGCGCCAACAACTTTGAAGTTCGCACGGCGGGCAGCGCGCGGGAGATGGATCCTCTTCTGGCCGACCAGTCCTTCGATCTTGTGGTGCTTGATGTGATGATGCCGGGGGAGGGCGGCCTTTCGGTTTGCCGACGTCTGTCTGACGCCGGCGGCCCGGCCATCATCATCATGAGCGCCATGGGCGAGGAGATTGACCGAATCCTGGGCCTGGAGCTTGGAGCCGACGATTACCTTCCCAAGCCCTGTAATCCGCGCGAGCTCTTGGCGCGCGCCCGCGCGGTTCTGCGTCGGCGCGAGCATGCCGGCGCCGCCAAGGGCGGCCAGGACGGTATGGAGTTCCAGTTCCTGGGCTACAGCCTTGACCTCCTCAAGCGTCGATTGAGGGCGCCGTCGGGGGTCCTCGTCCTCTTGACCAGCGGCGAGCTCTCCCTCCTGACGGCTTTTCTCGAGCATCCCGGACGGGTCCTCACGCGGGATCAGCTGGTGGACTACGCCCGCGGCTCGGACGCGGATATTTTCGACCGCGCCATCGACGTTCAGATCAGCCGCCTGCGCCGTAAGTTGAACGAGTGCAACGGACAGGATTTGATCCGCACCTTCCGGGGCGCCGGGTACATGTTCAACGCTCCGGTGGTCCGGCGATGACCGGAGCTCGGCGAGCGGGGGTGCGAGGACCCTCCATCGCCATCCAGATCATCGCCCTTCTGACGTCGGTTCTCATCGTCGGCCAGATTGCGACCTTCGCCATCGTCCTGCTCCTGCCGCCGCCGCGACCGCCGGTATACCGCATCGAGGATGTCGCGGCGGCGTTGCGCGGCGTGAAGGGCGCCCCGCGGTATGCTCCAGCCCTTAAGGTGTCGGAGGTCTCGAACCCGCCGGCCGACGGGGCGGATGCAGACTTTAGAACGGTAAGTCTCAAATTAGAGCTGGCGCGTCAGCTTGGGGCCGCACCAGACGCCGTCCGCTTACGCATCACCCAGCGCGATTTCTTCGGTCTCGACATCCATCGGGGCGCGCCGCGGCGCGGCCTCTACGCCACCGGCGCCCACCCTGCGGGGTCCAAAGGCGCTCTTGGCGGCGCGCCGCGCGACGCGCCTCCAGGGGCCCCGCCGCCCGGAGACGCGCGGGCCGGGGGCCCGGGCTGGTGGACCCATCGCTTTGGGTCGGGCGATCGGGCGGGACTGGTGATCGGGCGGGTGACTGCGGCGGTCCAGATGGCGGACAATCGCTGGGTTGTCGCCCAGTCGCCTCGCGAGGGCATCACCGAGGCATGGGAGGGGCGTATGCTCCTATGGTTCCTCGGCTGTCTGGGTCTCCTGATCCCCGCGGGCTACCTTTTCGCCCGGCGTCTGACCGCGCCCATCAGCCGGTTCGCCCGCGCCGCCGACCAGCTGGGACGCGACCCGCGCGCGCCTCCGATGAGCCTGTCGGGTCCCGGTGAGATCGGCGTCGCGGCGGCGGCCTTCAACGAGATGCAGGCGCGCCTCGCCCGCTATGTAGAGGACCGCACCGCCATGCTGGCCTCCATCGCCCATGATTTGCGCACGCCCCTGGCGAGGGTTCAGTTCAAGCTTCAGCGCGCCCCCGAGGCCTTGGCCCAGGACATCCGCTCCGACCTTGGACAGATGGAGGCCATGATTTCGGCCGTTTTGGCCTTCGTCCGCGATGTCGCCCCGGCCCTGGAGCGCACCCAGCTCGACCTTCTGTCGCTCCTGGAAGTGGTCATGGACGACGCGTGCGACGTCGGCGCTAAGGTTGAGCTTGAGGCGGGCCCGGCGGTGATCGTCGAGGGCGACGCGTCCGCCCTGCAAAGGCTGTTCGTCAATCTTGTCGACAATGCGGTGAAATATGGCGGCGAGGCGCAGATCAGCCTTCAGGCTGAGGATGGGGATGCCATTGTTTTTGTTCGGGATTGTGGGCCAGGCATTCCTGAGGGCGACCTCGAGCGGGTTTTTGAGCCCTTCTTCCGGCTCGAGACGTCCCGCAGTCGCGATACGGGGGGAATAGGCCTCGGCCTCGCCGTCGCGCGGTCCATCGCCCGCGCCCATGGCGGGGATGTGACCTTGACCTCGGGCCCGGAGGGACTGACGGCCAAGGTTCGCCTACCCGCCACAGTTCGCCACACCAAAGGACCGGCTCACGACACACAGGCGACATCGGATGGAAAATTTCGTCAGGCAAAGACAGGGGAATTAGAAACTTTGGGGACCTCCATGCCTTCTTCTTCGCTCACCGGCGCCGCAGCCGTCGTGTTGGCGCTGCTTACCGCTCCCGCTCTGACGGCGCTTCCGTCTCCAGCTCAAGCCCAAGCCGCCGAAGCGGCTCAGCCGCCCAAGGCGGGCGACGGTCAGCATCACTGGCCGAACCGCGAACGTGCTGCGCAAGCCATGCACAAGTGGCGTGAACAGCGTGCGCACGACCTGCACGTCATCCTCAACATTCGCCCAGACCAGGAGGCGGCCTTCGCCGCCTTCCAGGCCTCCATGGAGCCGCCCGCTGGCGGATGGAAGCACGGCGAGGGCAAAAAAGCCGACTGGCAGGCCATGTCCACGCCGGAGAAACTCGACGACGGCCTCGCCAAGGCCGAAGAGCGCCTCGCAAACATGCGCAAGCGCGTCGAGGCGGTGAAGGCTTTTTACGCCGTGCTTTCTCCCGAGCAGAAGCAGGCGTTCGACGCCTTGCATCGTATGCACGGCGGCTGGGGCCGCCACCGTTGGGCGGGGCGCGGCCATGGCTGGGGCGGCGAAGGTCACGGCGGCATGTGGGGCGCGAAGGGTCCCCAGCCCGGCGGCCCGGCCGCGCCTCCTCCGGGCGCCTGATCTGCGCCGTTGAGGCTAACGGGGCTTGGCGCGGCGGCCGCCCGCGACATCGGGCGGTCGTAGGGTCGTCAGCCTTCCGGCGTAGCGCTCACCATTTCGGGTTCGAGGGCGTAGACCTTCGAGCAATATTCACAGGTGACCCTGATCCGACCGTCCTCCTCGGTCATCTCCGCGCGGTCCGCCTCGGGGAAGGTGCGCAGCATCCCGACCACACGGTCCTGGGAGCACCGGCAGAAGGCCTCAAGAGGTCGGGGCGTGAAGAGCCTCACCCCGTCTTCGTGGAAGAGGCGGTAAAGCAGGGTCTCGGGGGCGAGACCCTCGTCTATCAGCTCGTCCTCGCCCACGGTGGCGAATAGGGCTTGCGCCTTCTCCCACGCCGCCTCGGTAGCCCCGCGGGTCTCATCGCCGGCGATGTTCTGGATCATCAAGCCGCCCGAGCGCCAAGCGCGACCCTCGGGGGTATGGACCTGGCCCACGGCCAGACGAACCCGTGTGGGCGTTTGTTCGGACTGGGCGAAATATTGCTCCGCGCACAGGGCGAGGGTCTCTCCCTCGATGGCGACCACGCCCTGGTAGCGGTCCTTGGCGCCCTCCGCGTCGATGGTCATGATGAACAGGCCCTCCCCAAGGAGCGTCTTCGCCCCGGGGCGTACAAAGCCTGCGCAAACGCTCTGCACGCGCTCCGCGTCGAACCGACAATATCCTCGCAGCCCCCCCGCCGTGTCGTAGTCGGCGACCACATACCGGACAGGTCCATCGCCTTGCGCCTGGACGATAAGCCGGCCCTCGAACTTCAGGCTCGCGCCCACAAGCGCGGCGAGGGCGCACGCTTCGCCCAGGAGTTCGGCCACCGGTTCGGGATAGGCGTGGCGGGTGAGGATCTCGTCCACCACCTTGCCGAGGCGCACGATGCGGCCCCGCGCCGGTTGGCGTTCGATTTGAAAGGCGGCGACGAGGTCGTCAATGGGAGCAGGCTTGGTCATTCAGGAAAGATAGGCGGCTGTCATTGATTTGCGAGTTAGCTCGGGCAAGGGTGTGACTTCTGTTCCGCACAAGGGAAATCCAGTTATGCGCTCAATGAAACTTGCGGCGGGCCTCGCCCTCGCCTCCACCCTCGCCGCCGCGGCGCCCGCAGCGGAGGCCGGGTGCCTTACCGGCGCGGCCGTCGGCGGCGTCGCCGGCCACCTGGCGGGGCACCATGCGGTCCTCGGCGCCGTCGCCGGATGTGCGGTCGGTCATCACATGGCCGTCATGAAGAAGCGCCGCGAGCGCGCCGCCCGCATGGCCGGCCGCAACGGCGGCCCGCCGCCGCACCCCTAGTCGTTTCTCGTCTCCCTAGAAGAGGAGCACTCTCGCCTCCTTAACGTGGGGCAGGGCGTTGATCTGGCCCAGGATCTCTGGAGATATCGCCTGATCAACGCCCACGAGGGCGATGGCGTCGCCGCCTGAAGCTGTTCGGCCGAGGTTGAAGGTTGCGATATTCACCCCAGCTTCGCCCAGGAGCGCCCCGAGGGCGCCGATGAAGCCGGGACGGTCAAGGTTGTTCACGTAAATCATGACCGGTGCGAAGGGCGCGTCGAGCTCCATCTCCTTGATCTCCACCACCCGCGGACTTCCGGCGACAGTCGTGCCGGCGAAGGTCCGTTCGCCTGCGGCGCCCTTCATGGTGATCCTGACAAGGCTGTCATAGACCGGAGACAGCTCCTGGCGGTTTTCCGAAACGGTGATTCCCCGGGCCTTGGCCACGGCCGGCGCGGAAACCATGTTGATCTCCGCGAGGGCCGGGCGGAGGGCTCCGGACAGGGCTGCGGCGGTCAGGGGGCGCAGGTTGAGCTTTGAGACCTCGCCCCAATAGGCGATTTCAACGCCCGTGAGACCCTCGTCCACCATCTGGCCGGCGAAGGCGCCGAGCTTTTCGGCGAGGGCGATGAAGGGGCGAAGTTTTGGGGCCTCGTCGGCGGTGACCGAGGGGCTGTTCAAGGCGTTCGTCACCGCGCCGGTCAACAGGAAGTCGGAGATCTGCTCTGCGACCTGAAGGGCCACGTTCTCTTGGGCCTCGCTCGTGGAGGCGCCCAGGTGGGGGGTGGCGATGAAGTTGGGCGCGCCGAACAGGACATTCTCTTTGGCGGGCTCTTCGGTGAAGACGTCGCACGCGGCGCCGCCGATGCGCCCGCTCTCCAGCCCTGCGCGCAGGGCGGCTTCGTCGATCAGGCCGCCCCGGGCGCAGTTGACGATGAGCACTCCCGGTTTGACCCGGGCAAGGGCCTCTCTTGAGAGGATGTTGCGCGTCTTGTCGGTGAGGGGGGTGTGGAGGGAAATGACGTCGGCGCGCGCAAGAAGCTCGTCCAAATCCACCTTTTCCACGCCGATCTCCACGGCGCGTTCCGGCGAGAGGAAGGGATCGTAAGCGAGGACCTTCATTTTCAGGCCGTTGGCGCGGTCCGCGACGATGCCGCCAATGTTCCCGCAGCCGATAAGCCCCAGGCTCTTGGCGTAGAGCTCGCGACCCATGAAGCGGTTCTTTTCCCATTTCCCCGCCTGGGTGGAGACATTGGCCTCCGGGACCTGACGCGCCAGGGCGAAGATCAGCGCGATGGCGTGCTCAGCGGTGGTGATGGAATTGCCAAAGGGCGTGTTCATGACCACGATGCCGGCCTCGGTCGCGGCGGGAATGTCCACATTGTCCACGCCGATCCCGGCGCGGCCGATGACCTTCAGGCGCTTGGCCGCCTGGATGACGGCCCGGTCGGCCTTGGTGGCCGACCGGACGGCTAGGCCGTCGTAATCCCCAATAATCTCAAGGAGTTCAGCTTTGCTGAGACCGACCTTGGCGTCTGCATCGACGCCGCGGTCGGTGAAGATTTTTAGGGCGGCGGGGGAGAGGGCGTCGGCGATCAAAACGCGCGGCATGGTCTGATCCTTTGGGCGGGGGGCGCTCGGCGCCGTTTGGGGGAGGGGGCGCTTTTGGGGCGCGATACGCTGAGCCGGAGCCGAAAAGGGCGCGAGCCCCGTTCAGGCGAGGGCGAAGCGGGTTTCGTGAAACGCGAAATCCAGCCAGGGCGTCAGGGCTTCAAGGTCCTCCCGTTCCACCGTCGCACCGCACCAGATGCGAAGGCCCGGAGGCGCGTCCCTGTAAGCGCCGGCGTCGAACGCCACGCCTTCAGCTTCGAGGCGGGCGGCGAGGCTTGCGGCGAACGCCGCCTGCTCCTTTTCGGGCAGGGAGAGGATCGCCGGGTCCACCACCTTCAGACAGACCGAGGTGTTGGAGCGCGTCGCCGGGTCCTCGGCGAGGAAGTCCACCCAGGGCGTGCGGGCCGCCCATTGGGCGATCACCTCAAGATTGGCGTCGGAGCGCGCCACGAGGGCGTCCAGACCGCCGGCAAGGTCCGCCCAGCTGAGGGCGTCGATATAGTCCTCAACGCAGAGCATGGAGGGCGTGTTGATGGTCGCGCCTTCGAAGATCTCCCGGTTCAGCTTCGAGCCCTTGGTCAGGCGGAAGAGCTTGGGCAGCGGCCAGGGCGGTGTGTAGCTCTCTAAACGCTCTACGGCTCGGGGCGAGAGGATAAGCACGCCATGGGCGGCTTCGCCGCCGAGAACCTTCTGCCAGGAGAAGGTCGCTACATCGAGTTTGTCCCAGGGAAGATGCTGGGCGAAGCAGGCGGACGTGGCGTCGCACACGGTAAGGCCCGAGCGGTCCTTGGCGATAAAGTCCGCGTTGGGGATCCGCACGCCGGAGGTCGTTCCGTTCCAGGCGAAGATCAGGTCCGCCTCGGGGCGCACCTTTGAGAGGTCGGGGAGGCGTCCGTAGGGCGCCTCAAGCACCTCGCAGTCCGTGAGTTTTAACTCCTTAACCGCATCCACCGCCCAGTCCTTGGTGAAGCTCTCAAAAGAGAGCACCTGAACCGGCCTCGGGCCTAAAAGGGACCACATGGCCATCTCCACGGCCCCGGTGTCTGAGGCGGGAACGATGCCGATGAGATAGGTCTCCGGCACGCGCAACACCGCGCGTGTCCGGTCGATGGCCTCCCGCAGGCGCGCCTTGCCGGGCTTGGACCGGTGCGAGCGCCCGAGGACCGCTTTGTCCAGGTTGGCGAGGCTCCATCCGGGGCGTTTCGCGCAGGGGCCGGAGGAGAAGTAGGGGCGCGCCGGCTTGAGTTGCGGGCGCGCTGCCGGCTTAGCCGGCGCGTCGATCGTCATCACATCTCCCATCCTTGCAGATGGACTGCGCCCCGTTGGGAGGGCGTGGCCCGCGGGTGAGAGACCTTAGATTCGCCTCCGGCGCAAGTAAAAATACCGGCCGGTGTGTCCTAGACGTCGACGGCCGCATCCAGGGCGTTGTCCTGGATGAACTCGCGGCGAGGTTCAACCAGGTCCCCCATGAGGCGCGAGAACATGTCGTCCGCATCGTCGGCGTGGCTGACCCGGACCTGGAGCAGGGTCCGGGCGTTGACGTCCAAGGTGGTCTCCCACAGCTGCTCAGGGTTCATTTCCCCAAGACCTTTATAGCGCTGGATGGAGAGGCCCTTGCGGCCGGCGTCCATAATAGCCTGGACGAGATCCAGGGGACCGCGGACGGGCGCGCTGACGTCCTTACGGCGGAAAACCCCCGCGCCGGCGAAGGTCTCGGCCAGACCTGGCGCACGCTCGGCGAGCCGGCGCGCGTCGGCGGCTTGGATAAGAAGATCGTCAAGGACGATTCGCTCGGAGACACCGCGTTTCATGCGACTGAAGACGAACCCGCCTGGCCCATACCCGAGACCGCCTTCCCCGGCGGCGACTTCTCCGCTCCAGTGGCCGTCTCCCTCTTCCGCATAGGCGTCGAAGCGCCGTGCTGCGGCTGCGGCGTCAGGACTGTCCCCAAAGAGGCCGGAGATGGCGGCCTGCTCGATGGCGAAGGCCGGGGCGCGGGTGGAGAGGCGCTCCACAAGGGTTTTGGCCGCCCTGGCTTCCCGCACGAGGCGGGTGAGATCCTCGCCCGTCAGGCGCTCGCCGCTGGACAGATCCAGGCTCGCCCCGTCAGCGCCCTCCTCAAACAGAAACGCCTCAAGCTCGGCGTCATCCTTGAGGTAACGCGAGGACTTTCCCTTGGTCGCCTTATAGAGCGGCGGCTGGGCGATATAGAGATAACCGCGCTCAATCAGCTCGGGCATCTGGCGATAGAAGAAGGTGAGAAGAAGCGTTCTGATGTGGGCGCCGTCCACGTCGGCGTCGGTCATGAGAACGATCTTGTGGTAGCGGACCTTATTCGCGTCGAAATCGTCCCGCCCGATGCCCGCCCCGAGGGCGGTGATGAGCGTTCCCACCTGATCCGACGACAGCATCTTGTCGAACCGCGCCCGTTCGACGTTGAGGATCTTGCCGCGCAGGGGAAGGATGGCCTGATTTTCCCGATTGCGCGCCTGTTTGGCGGAGCCTCCGGCCGAGTCGCCCTCGACGATGAAGATCTCCGACTTCGCCGGGTCGCGTTCCTGGCAGTCGGCGAGCTTGCCGGGCAGGGAGGAGATGTCGAGCACGGATTTGCGCCGCGTCAGCTCGCGCGCCTTGCGCGCGGCCTCCCGAGCGGCGGCGGCCTCGACGATCTTCTGGACGATGATCTTGGCTTCGGTGGGGTGCTCCTCGAACCATTGCGACAAACCCTCGCTCACGAGGCCCTCCACGGCGGGACGCACCTCGGAGGAGACAAGCTTGTCCTTAGTCTGTGAGGAGAACTTCGGGTCGGGCAGCTTCACGGACAGGACGCAGGTCAGGCCTTCGCGCGCGTCCTCGCCCGATGTGGCGACCTTCTCCCGTTTGGCGGCGCCTGAGCTTTCCACATAGCCCGAGACCACCCGCGTCAGGGCGGCTCTGAAGGCGGCGAGGTGGGTGCCGCCGTCCTTTTGAGGGATGTTGTTGGTGAAGCACAGCATGGTCTCGTGGTAGCTGTCGTTCCACCAGAGGGAGAGATCGATCTCAACCTGTTCGCGCCTGCCGCGCACGGTGATGGGCGTCTTGATGAGGGCGGTCTTGGACTTGTCGAGGTGGCGGACGAAGGCCTCGACCCCTCCATCATAGTGGAGGGTCTCCTCAAAGGGCTCAGCGCCGCGCAGATCGCGAAATCGGATCACCACGCCGGAGTTGAGGAAGGCGAGCTCACGCAGTCGGTGCTCAAGGGTCTTGCGGTCGAATTCGATGGCCGAGAAGGTTTGCAGCGACGGCAAAAACGTCACGCTCGTGCCCGTCAGAGAAAGGCCGTTCTCGCGTAGGGGCGCTGTGCCGGTAATCTTCAGGGGAGAGACCGCGTCGCCCCTGGCGAAGCGCATCTCATGAACCTTGCCGTTACGCCAGATCTTCAGGTCAAGCCAGTCGGAAAGGGCGTTGACCACCGACACGCCCACCCCGTGAAGGCCGCCGGAGACCTTGTAGGAGTTCTGGTCGAACTTTCCACCCGCGTGGAGCTGGGTCATGATCACTTCCGCCGCAGACACCCCTTCGCCTTGGTGCATGTCCACAGGGATGCCCCGACCGTCGTCGATCACCGTGCAAGACCCGTCGGGGTTCAGGCACACCTCCACATGGGTGGCGTGTCCCGCGAGGGCTTCGTCGATGGCGTTGTCCACCACCTCATAGACCATGTGGTGCAGGCCCGAGCCGTCGTCGGTGTCGCCGATATACATGCCCGGCCGCTTGCGAACGGCGTCGAGGCCTTTCAGGACCCGGATCGAATCGGCGTCGTACTCGCCGCTCGCCGTCCCGCCCTCGCCCTCGGCCGCAATATCCGTCATCGTGTCTTATCTCTCACAGCTCTAGGACCGAGTGATCCACGTGCGCGATTTGCGCCCGCTCTCCCAAGTCCGAAAATAGCATTCGATCCGTCCCGGTGAGGAAGGCTTGAACCTCCAACTCCACGATCTCATCGAAGAGGGCGGCCCGCCGCGGAGCGTCGAGGTGCGCGGCCACCTCGTCTAACAGTAATATAGGGTTTGGCGCTGATTCTGCACGAGAATCATTCCCCGCTGACAGTCTGGCCGCCTGGGCGAGGACCAGGTTCAGTATCAGAGCCTTCTGCTCTCCGGTTGAACATTCGGCTGCGGGGCGATTCTTGTCCCGATGGGTCACCAAAAGATCGGTGCGTTGAGGGCCGACCAGGGAGCGGCCGGCGGCGCGGTCCCGGTCCCGGGCCCGCGCGAGGGCGTGGGCGAGGGTGGGCGAAGCGTCGTCGGCCTCGCCCCATGGCCCAGTGAGCGTGAGGATTGCGCGGGGAAAGGGCCGGTCCTGACGTTCGTCGATCGCCGCTTGCAGCAGGCGCACGGTTCGCGCTCGCCCCGCCGCCAGCGCCGCGCCGGCCGACCCCGCCCGAGCTTCAAGCGCCTCCAGCCACACCCGGTCCTCAGGTCCCTCGGTCAAAAGACGCAGGCGTTCGCGCATGGCCTTCTCATAGTCCGCCGCGGCCGCCGCATGGGCGGGTTCGGCGGCGAAGGTCAACCGGTCCAGAAAGCGCCGGCGCTCGGCGCCCCCCTCCAAGAAAAGACGGTCCTGTTGGGGGGTGAGCCAGACCAGGCGGACGTGCTCGGCCATGCGGCCCGGCGCGACGGTTTCGCCCTCCAGCCTTACGATCCGGCGCGCCGCGCCCGCCTCAAGCCCAGTTCCCAGGGCGATTTGCCCCGCGGGCGTGTCCAGGCGGGCGGAGACGCTCCAGCCCCTGCCCTGTGTCTCCTCCGGCGTGCGTCGGCCCACATCGACCGCCCGGGCGCCGCGCAGACCGCGTCCCGGAGCGAGAAACGACACGGCCTCAAGGAGATTGGTTTTTCCGGCGCCGTTGGCGCCGTAAAGCGCCACGGGGCGTCCGTCGAGGCTGAGATCGAGGCGCTCATAGGACCTGAAATCCGTCAATACGAGGCGGCGAAGGGCGCAGGGGCTCATGCCTTTGACCCCGCCGCAGGTCCGCCAGCGGCCCGCGCCGCCGAAAACAGCGGTTTTTTGCGCGAAAAATCGTCCGAACCAGAATAAACCACCCTTGAACCTTTCATGGGTAGGATTATCTACCGCCCTGCCTGAAAGGGCAAAAGAAGATCGCTCAATGCCTTTCGAGCGACATGTTTAACCTTTTGTTTGTCATAAGTGGAGAATTCCATGTCTAAGACCATGCAAGTTGCGGAGCGCATCAGCCTCGCCATCCTGGGCGTCATGTTGGCGGCTCTGCCCATCGCCACCGTGGGCTTCTTGGCTCACGCCTCCTAAGGTCTCGATCGTCACCGGATGGCGGGCGGCGTGCAGAACCGACGGTTCGCAGGCCGCCCGGGCCCGCCCAAAAAACCAGCGGGAGAACCCGGCGGGCTTAAAAAGCCGTGTCCGCGCCCTCCTAGCAAGGCGCGCGCCCGGCCTTAATGGGTGGCCTTGTAGACGAAGCCGAGGGTCAAGAAGATCACGGCCAAGAACTGGGTGGCGACACGCCAGCGCATGAACTTGTTAGAGTTTTGCCGGCTGTACTCCCCGCCCTTGGCGAGGGAGAATAGTCCCAGGCCCAAGCTCACGAGCACGGCCGCCATGGAGACGACGATGAGGATGTTGATGATGAGATCCATCCTCATCCCTTAAATCGGAAATTCATCGGGCGCTACTGATCCGCGACAGGCGCTCCAAAGCCGCCGCCGCCAGGGGTTTCAATCACCACAACATCGCCGGGCTCGACCGTCGCCTGGGCGGTTCCGCCGAGGATGTCGACGCCTCCGGCCGCGCGTTCGATCCGCCCGGTTCCCAGGGCCCCCGGGCTTGCGCCCTCCAGCCCGAACGGGGCCACTTTACGTCGGTTCGCCAGAAGCGACACGGTCATGGGCTCAAGGAATCTAAGACGGCGCACAACCCCGTCGCCGCCGCGCCATCGACCCGATCCGCCCGAACCCCGGCGGATGGAAAACGCCTCCAGGATCACAGGAAAGCGCCACTCCAGGACCTCTGGGTCGGTGAGGCGCGAGTTGGTCATATGGGTTTGCACGGCGCTCGCCCCATGGAACCCCGGGCCCGCGCCCGCCCCGCCGCAGATGGTTTCGTAATACTGCCGCGTCGCATCGCCGAAGGTTAGGTTATTCATCGTGCCTTGGCTGGCCGCCAGGGCGCCCGCAGCGCCGTAGAGGGCGTCGGCCACCACCTGACTGGTCTCCACATTTCCAGCCACCACCGCCGCGGGCCACTGAGGCCGCAGCATGGAGCCTTCGGGAATGATGAGATCCACGGGCTCCAGGCATCCGTCATTGAGGGGAATGTCCTCGGCAAGGAGGGTGCGGATCACATAGAGGGCCGCCGCGCGGCAGATGGAGGCGGGCGCGTTGAAGTTGTTCGTCTGCTGCGCGCTGGTGCCGGTGAAGTCGATCTTCAGACGCCGGGTCTCGCGATCCACCGTAAGGGCGGCTTCCACGGCGGCGCCGTTGTCGAAGGCGCACCGGAAGCGGCCGTCGGGCAGGGTCTCCAGCATGCGCCTGACCTGTTCGGCTGCATTGGCCCGGACATGGCCCATGTAGGCGAGCACGACCTCCCGGCCGAACTCGCCCATGAGCATTTTGAGGGCTTCGGCGCCCCGCGCGCAGGCCGAAATCTGCGCCTTCACATCGCCCACGTTCTGGTCCGGATTGCGGGCGGGATAGGGCCCGGACCCCAGGAGGGACCGGAACGCCGCCTCGCGGAAACGGCCGCCCGCCACCAGGTGGAAATTGTCGATCAGGACGCCCTCCTCATCCAGGGTGCGGCTCCCCGCCGGCATGGATCCAGGAGCGACGCCGCCGATATCGGCGTGATGACCCCTGGCGGCGACGGTGAAGAGCAAGGTTCGGCCGTCTTCTGCGAAAACAGGCGCGACGACGGTCACGTCGGGCAGGTGGGTGCCGCCGTTGTACGGATTATTGAGGGCGATGACGTCCCCGGGGCCCGGACCCACGCTCAAGGCTGCGCGCACGCTGTCGCCCATGGAGCCAAGATGCACCGGCATGTGGGGGGCGTTGGCGATCAGGGCGCCGTCCGGGTCGAACACGGCGCACGAGAAGTCGAGGCGCTCTTTAATGTTCACCGAATAGGCCGTGTTTTGCAGGGCCGCACCCATCTGTTCAGCCACCGACATGAAGAGATTGTTGAAGATCTCAAGCATGACCGGATCGGCCTCGGCCGATGCGGTGGGCCGCGCCTTGGGCGCCAGACGATTAAGCACAAGCTCTCCAGCCGGCGCGACGGCGGCGCTCCACCCCGGCTCCACGACCGTGGTGGAGGCGTCGTCCACGATGAGGGCGGGGCCGACCAAGACCTGTCCGACGGGCAGGTCCGCCCGCTTGAACACCGGGGTCTGCCGATCCTCACCCCCCGTGTAGACGAGACCGGCGGATGCGGGCTCGGCCGACTGGCCGGGGCGCGGCCCGGGAATGCGCGCGTCGGATCCCTCCGATGCGCCGATGAGCTCAACGCTCACCGCCTCCACCACTAGGGGCGCGCCGGCTTCACTGAAACTGAACCGCCGTCGGTAGGCTTCCTCAAAGGCGCCGGCGATGGCGTCGAACGGGTCGAGCTTAACCTCCAGGGCCGTGTCCGAGCCCTGCCGCTTGACTTGGAGGGTCACTTCGGTTCGGACGCGATCCTCGTGAACGCCCTGTTCGGCCATCGCCTCCAAGCCCGCACCCACGAGCTCGCCGGCCAGGGCGCGCAAGCGCGTTTCAAGGCCTGCCTCCAGGCGCGCCTCCACGGCGGCCTGTTTGAGAATCCGCGTGTCGGCCAACCCCATGCCATAGGCGGACAGGACGCCGGCCAGGGGATGGATCATGATCGTGGTCATGCCGAGGGCGTCGGCCACCAGGCACGCATGCTGTCCCCCTGCGCCCCCGAAGCACACCAGGGCGTAGCGCGTGACGTCATAGCCGCGGGCCACCGAAACCTGCTTCACCGCCGCGGCCATATTCTCCACCGCGACAGCGAGAAAACCTTCCGCCACGGCTTTGGGCGTCATCCGCAGCCCGGTGGCCGCCTCTATCTCCTGCGCCAGGGCGTGGAAGAGGGTCTCAACCCGGGCCTTATCCAGGGGCTCGTCGCCGTTCGGGCCGAAAAGGTGGGGAAAAGTCTCCGGCTGGAGCTTTCCGGTCATGACATTGCAGTCGGTGACGGTGAGCGGACCGCCGCGCCTGTAACAGGCGGGTCCGGGATCGGCTCCGGCCGACTCGGGCCCCACGCGGAAGCGGGCCCCGTCAAACCGGCAGATGGAGCCGCCGCCCGCGGCGACGGTGTGGATGTCCATCATGGGGGCGCGAAGACGCACCCCGGCGACGACCGTCTCAAGGGTCCGCTCAAAGGCTCCGGCGTAGTGGGAGACGTCGGTGGAGGTGCCCCCCATGTCGAACCCGATAATCTTATGGAACCCCGCGGCGGCGGCGGTCCTCGCCATGCCGACGATGCCGCCGGCTGGACCGGAGAGGACGGAGTCGCGCCCCTGAAATCGTCCCGCATCGATGAGGCCGCCGTTGGACTGCATGAAGGATACAGGCGTCGAGGCGCCCAGGGCCTCTGTGACCTGGTTCACGTACCGGCGAAGGATCGGCGACAGGTAGGCGTCGGCCACCGTCGTGTCTCCGCGTCCAATGAACTTCATCAGGCCCGATACGGCATGGCTGGTGGAAATCTGGCTAAAGCCTATGGCTTGGGCGATGGCGGCGAGGGCGCGCTCGTGCTCGGGGCGGCGATAGCCGTGCATGAGGACGATGGCGACGGCGCGCAGGCCCCGTTGATAGGCGGCCGTCAGGACCTCCCGCGCCTGGTCCTCATCCAGGGGCGTCAGCACTTCGCCTATCGCCGAGACCCGTTCGACAATTTCTGCGGTCTCCGCATAGAGCGGTTCAGGCAGGATGATCCGCCGGTCGAACAGGCGCGGGCGATTCTGGTGCCCGATCCTGAGGGCGTCGGCGAACCCCTGAGTGGTCGCAAGGAGCGTGGGCTCGCCCTTTCGCTCCAGGAGGGCGTTGGTGGCGACGGTGGTCCCCATTTTCACCTCGGCGATCATGCCGGGTGGGATCGGACCGTCGGGGAGGTTCAACAGCGCGCGGATTCCCGCCACGGCGGCGTCCGCGTAGCGCGCCGGATTCTCGGACAGGAGCTTATGAACAAGGATCGTTCCGTCAGGACGTTCGGCGACGATGTCGGTGAAGGTTCCGCCGCGGTCGATCCAGAAGCGCCAGCCCTGCGTCATCCGTCGGCCTCCGCACGCCTTTGGCGAGCCCTTAAGGCGGTGGAGGAGTTGAAATTCAGGGGGCCGCGCAGGTAGCTCCACGCAGGGGCTTTGGCGAAGGGAAGGCGACGGGCCCGGGCGGAGGCCCACCGGCGCCTTGAGAAGCGCCGCGCCGCGGGAGAAAATCGGCTCCTCAACCCCGCCCAGGGCCGTGAGACCACGGCGACGGGGGTCTCGTGCATGATCTCAACCCAGCCCTTCCAGCGGTGAAAACCCGCGAGGTTGTCCGCCCCCATGAGCCAGACGAAACGAACCTTGGGGAAACGCGCCTTGAGGATGCGCAGGGTGTCGATGGTGTACTGGGCGCCGATGCGGGTCTCGGCGTCGGTGACGATCATGGACCGCCCCCTGGCCATGCGCCGGGCGCTCCGCATTCGTGTCTTCAAAGGGGCGGTTTCCCGCGCGCTCTTGAGAGGGTTCTGCGGGGAGACCAGCCAGATCACCCGGTCGAGGCCCAGACGGGCCATGGCGGTCTCGGCCACATGGGCGTGGCCTTCATGGGCGGGATTGAACGATCCGCCCAAGAGGCCGACCTTCATGCCCGGTTCAAGGTGAAATCCTAGCCTCAGCGCGCCTGGCCTTCCGGCCTCAGGGACGCGTCTGGCCTGTCCCGCGAACCACATATTTATACGTCATAAGCTGCTCCGCCCCGACTGGGCCACGGGCGTGCAGGCGACCGGTGGCGATGCC